>Ga0194128_10005411_pt1 | contig 17894 bp, 15 predicted proteins | sample TA2KigCa65mmetaG_FD_148650 | JGI IMG/M metagenome (GOLD analysis project Ga0194128, IMG submission 148650) | Freshwater microbial communities from Lake Tanganyika, Tanzania - TA2015037 Kigoma Deep Cast 65m | ecosystem: Environmental > Aquatic > Freshwater > Lake | place: Tanzania: Lake...
GCCGGATCCCGTTCGAGGCTAAGCAGCGATTCGTTGATCGTGACACAAATGACGTTGCCTTTCGTAATTGAGCCGATCGACGGCGGTGGCCACGGTTGCATCCAATTGTTCGATTGACTGGAAGGTCTGGTGCGCAAGGAAATGCCGCTTGAGGTCTCGCCAGGAGCGTTCGATGTCGTTCAGCTCAGGCGCGTATTTGGGCAGCCACTCGGCCTTCAGCCAGGGACGTTTGGCGAGAGCGGCACGGCTCAGCTTGCTGGTATGGATCGGGCCGTTGTCGAGAACCAGGATCACCGGCTTGGCAACATCTCCGGGCTTCGGCCCGTAGAGCGGGTCGAGGCGCTCCAACAGACCGATGAAGTCGGTGCTGCGCTTGGTGCGGCTACGATGCACGATCAGCTTGCCGGCGGCATGATCGAGCGCTCCGATAAGCGCCAGCTTGCGCGATTGCCCGGGTGCGGGCACCCGCAGATCGGCGCCGCGCTTGGCCCAGGCATGCGCCAGGTAGGGGTGGGTCAGCGCCTCGGACTCGTCGGCCGACAACAGCACGATGTCGCCGGCTTCGGCCTGCTGGCGCATGAGCTTCAGCCGCAGCCCGGCTCGGTCGACCGCATCGGCATCTTGTCGGTCGCGCAGGCAGTGTCGCGGCCGGCGCCATCGGTAGCCGTTTTTTTTAGCGTCTTGCTCAGCTGCGACTTGGAGATCAACACCTCGCTCTGCCGCGCAATCTCGGCCTGCAGCCGTGGCAAGGTCCAGTTCGGCCGATCGGCCACCGGCTCGGCCAGCACAGCCGCAGCGACCGCCGAAGCCGCATCGCTCTTCACCGGCTCGCGACCCGGTCGCTCCCCGGCGCGAAGCCCATCCACCCCATCCTCGGCAAACCAACTCCGCCAGCGCCGCACGCTGTCCGGTGTCACGCCGAACGCCCGCGCGATCTGGCCGCTGGTCCAACCGTTCAATGACAGCACGATGGCCCGCGCCCGATCCGCCTCGTCTCGTCGTTCCGATCGCGCCAACTCCTGCAGCGCCACCAATTGCTCCGAACTCGATACCACCCGAGGACGTCCAGCCATGCCACGCTCCAAATCTCGTAGCACCAGATCCCCCTTCTGCGATATGTGGCACACTCATGTGAATCCTGCTTAGTGGGCGTCCCCTCATAGCCTTGGAATTGGCCCAACAGCGGCCGGTCACGGATTCAGGGGAAAAAGGGCCCACTCATGACGATCGGCCCCCTGCGCAATCCTAGACGATTTGAGGCCGTGGAGCTTGATGCGGCCGGCGACAGTCTCCGCCGAGAGCCTTTGCCGCTGTCTGCATCATTTTTTGGTAGCTTGGTGGTAGCTTTGATCCACAAAGTGCCAGATCGGCGACGATGCGGTTTCAGCTTAACCATTTGATTTAAAATGGTGAGCCCGGTGGGAGTCGAACCCACGACCCCATGATTAAAAGTCATGTGCTCTACCGGCTGAGCTACGGGCTCTGATCGGGATCGGCCGGACCATAGGCGCGCCGCATTCTCGGGTCAACCGCGGCGCGTGCCGCGCCTCACGGCATGATGATGCCGCCATTGACCTCGATGACCTGGCCGGTCACGAAACCGCTCAGTTTGTCGGACGCCAGGTAAAGATAAGCGCCGACGCACTCCTCAGGTTCCCCGGTGCGAGCCATGGGCGTCGCGCGCTTGGCGTTGGCGATCTGCTCGGGCGGCGTGAACTTGTCCTGCAGCGGCGTCATGATGACGCCCGGGGAGACGACGTTGACGCGGATGTTCTTGGGCGCCAGCTCCTTGGCCAAGCCGCGCGAGAAGCTGGTGACGAAGCCTTTGGATCCGGCGTAGAGCACCGAGCCGCCGCCGCCGCCGGCGCGCGCGGCCATCGAGCCCGTGGTGATGATGTTGCCGCTGCCCTGCTTCTCGAAGATCGGAATGGCGGCACGGCAACAGGCGAAGACCGAGCGGATGTTGAGGTCGAGCACGTCGTCGTAGAACTGGTCCTTGACGTCCTTGATCGGCGAGCGGCCGAGCACCGAGCCCGCATTGTTGACCAGCACATCCAGCCGCCCGAACGCCTTTTCGGTTTCGCCAACCAGGCGGGCGGCGACCTCGGGGCGGCGGATGTCGCCCTGCAGCACGACCGCGGCACCACCCGACGCCTTGATGTCGGCCGCGACCTTGTCTGCCTCGGCGCGGCTGTTGTTGTAGTGCACAGCCACCTTCATGCCCTGGGCGCCGAAGCCGCGGGCGACCGCGGCGCCGATACCGGTCGAGGAGCCGGTGACGAGCGCCACCTTGCCGGCGAGGTCATCCATGTCGCGGCCTCAATTGAACGACGGCGTCTGCTTGGCGACGTGATTGTTGCGCTAGCCCTCGCGCTTGAAGCGCGCCTTGAGCGCCTTGACGATGTGCGGCGACACGAAGGGCGCCACATCGCCGCCGAGCCGCCCGATCTCCTTGACGAAACGCGAGGAGATGAACTGGTGGCGGTCCGAGGCCATGAGGAACACGGTCTCGATCTCGGTGTTGAGCCGGGCGTTCATGCCGGTCATCTGGAACTCGTATTCGAAGTCCGACACGGCGCGCAGGCCGCGGATGATGACGCAGGCCTTGTTCTGCACGGCGAAGTCCATCAGCAGCGAGCTGAAGGACTGGATCTCGATCGTACCGGCACCCGACAGCGGCTTCTGGTGGTCGATCTCGCCCTGCAGCAGCTTCGTGCGTTCGTCGAGCGTGAACAGCGGCGATTTGCCGGCGTTGCGGGCAACGCCAACGATCAGATGATCGACCACGCGGCGTGCGCGCGCGATGATGTCCATGTGGCCGTTGGTAACGGGGTCGAATGTGCCGGGATAGACGCCGATGCGCTGTTTCGCCATACGTCCTTCTCCAGGTCAGCTTGAGCTCTCTCCAATGGCCGTCACCGGCGTGTCCGCGGCGGCTCCTTCGGCAGGCGCCTCTGCATCGTCGCCGTTCGTCGGGCCCGAGGCCTCGCCCTCGTCGCTGAGTCGCGCCACGGAAACGACGCGTTCATTGGCGTCGACGCGGAACAGTGTGACGCCGACTGTCTTGCGGCCGGCGATGCGGATGTCGTCGACCGGGCAGCGGATGAGCTGTCCGCCATCGGTCACGAGCATGATCTGGTCGGTCTCCGCGACCGGGAAGGTTGCCGCCACGCGCACGCCCTGCCCGCCGCCTTTCGCGCGGCTGAGGTCGAGGTTGGCGATGCCCTGCCCGCCCCGCCCGGCCAGCCGATACTCGAAGCTTGAGCTGCGCTTGCCGAAGCCGTCGGTCGCCACGGCCAGTACGAAGGCCTCCTGGCGCGCCAGCTCGGCGAAACGTTCCTCGGTGAGCTTGATCTCGACGGCAGGCGCGTCGCCCGGCTCCGCCACCGAAACGTCGGCAGCGGCCTCGTCGCCTGGCTCACCATGCCCGTTGCCCCGCCGGCGTTGGCTCGCGAGCTTGAGATAGGCGGCGCGCTCCTCTGTCGTGCATTCGACATGGGGCAACAGGGACAGCGAGATCACCTCGTCGCCCTCGGCCAGCTTGATGCCGCGCACGCCGGTCGAATCGCGGCCGGAGAACACGCGCACGTCCTCGGCCTGGAAGCGGATGCATTGGCCGAGCCGCGAGGCGAGCAGCAGGTCGCTGCCCGGCGGGCACGGCAGCACGCCGATCATGCGGTCGCCGACATCCGCGCCCTCGAACTTCATGGCGATCTTGCCGTTCGCCTTGATGTTGGTGAAATCCGCCAGCGAGTTGCGCCGGACATTGCCGCGCGCGGTGGCAAAGGCAACGGTGAACTCGCCCCAGCGCGATTCGTCGGCCGGCAGCGGCATGACCGTCGAGATCGTCTCGCCCTCGACAAGCGGCAGGATGTTGACCATGGCCTTGCCGCGCGCCTGCGGCGTGCCCTCGGGCAGACGCCAGACCTTGAGCATGTAGACGATGCCGCGCGAGGTGAAGAACAGCACTGGGGTGTGCGTGTTGGCGACGAAGACCTGGGTCACGAAATCCGCCTCGCGCGTCGCCATGCCGGCGCGGCCCCTGCCGCCGCGCCGCTGCGCCCGGTAGGCGCTGAGCGGCACGCGCTTGATGTAGCCGGCGTGGCTGACCGTCACCACCATGTCCTCGCGCTGGATCAGCGCCTCGACATCCTGCTCGAACTCCAGATCCTCGATTGCGGTGCGCCTGGGGGTGGCGAACTGTTCCTTGATCTTGATCAGCTCGTTGCGCAGCAGGTCCATCAGGCGCTGGCGCGATTCCAGGATCTCGAGGAAGTTGGCGATGTCCTTGGCGAGGCCTTGTAGCTCCTCGGCTATCTTGTCGCGCTCGAGGCCGGTCAGGCGCTGCAGGCGCAACTCGAGGATTGCGCGCGCCTGGGCGTCGGTCAGCCGGTAGGCGCCCTCCGGCGTCTGGCGGCCTGGCTCGTCGACCAGTTTGATCAGCGGCCCGATGTCGCTGGCGGGCCACGCCTGCGCCATCAGGCGCTCGCGCGCCACGACCGGATCGGGCGCCTTGCGGATCAGCTCGATGACCGCGTCGATGTTGGCGACGGCAATCGCGAGGCCGACCAAAATGTGCGCCCGCTCGCGCGCCTTGCCCAGATCGAAGATGGTGCGCCGGCGGATGACCTGCTCGCGGAACTCGACGAAGGCCGCGACCACGTCCTTGATGTTCATCAGCTCGGGCTTGCCGGCATTGAGCGCCAGCATGTTCACGCCGAAGCTGGTCTGCAGCGGTGTGTAGCGGTAGAGCTGGTTCAGCACGATGTCGGCGACCGCGTCGCGCTTGATCTCCACCACGACGCGCACGCCGTCGCGGTCGGACTCGTCGCGCAGATCGGCAATACCCTCGATCACCTTGTCGCGCACGATCTCGGCGATCCGCTCGATCATTCGCGCCTTGTTGATCTGGTACGGCACCTCGGTGATGACGATCGCCTCGCGCTCCTTGCGCACCTCCTCGACAGTGGCGCGCCCGCGCATGACAATCGAGCCGCGGCCGGTGTGATAGGCCTCGCGGATGCCCGAGCGGCCGATGATGATGCCGCCGGTCGGGAAGTCGGGGCCCGGCACGATCTTGATCAGCTCGTCGACGGTGACGCCGGGATTGTCGATATAGGCGCAGCAGGCGTCGATCACCTCACCCAGATTGTGGGTGGGTATGTTGGTCGCCATGCCGACCGCAATGCCGCCGGCACCATTGACCAGCAGGTTCGGGAATTCGGCCGGCAGGACCGTCGGCTCCTTGGAGGAGTCGTCGTAGTTCGACTGGAAGTCGACGGTTTCCTTGTCGATATCGGCGAGTAGCGCCTCGGCCGAGCGGGCCAGCCGCGCCTCGGTGTAGCGCATGGCCGCCGGCGGATCGCCGTCCATCGAGCCGAAATTGCCCTGGCCGTCGATGAGCGGCAGGCGCATGGAAAATTCCTGCGCCATGCGCACCATGGCGTCGTAGATCGCTGCGTCGCCATGCGGGTGATACTTGCCCATCACGTCGCCGACGATGCGCGCCGACTTGCGGTAGGCGCGGTTCCAGTCGTAGCCGCCCTCCTTCATCGCGAACAGGATGCGGCGGTGCACCGGCTTCAACCCGTCGCGCACATCGGGCAACGCGCGCGCCACGATCACGCTCATGGCGTAATCGAGGTAGGAGCGTTTCATCTCCTCTTCGATGGTGACGGGAGTGATGTCCGGGGGCGACGGGTTGGTGGTCGTCAAACGGGAAAACACTCAGGTTTTACGGTTGAAACGGTCGGCTGCGCGGCACCGCGCAGGAGCCCAATCGAACGGCCTGGAAGCTATCAGATTTGGCGTCTGCGAACAACGATTCCGGCCTCTCTGAACAACCGCCGAAGCGGTGCCGGCAACCATGCAAATGTATGTATATAATCAATGGTTTAAATGACGGATGGACATGCCTGTCCTGACTGCCTCCGGACGGCAGGCGCGATGCCGGCTCGACGCCGACAACGCAGGTGCCGCATGACCTCGATTCGAGGTCAAAAGAGTGGCGCCGCGAGTGCGACGAACCGCGCGGCGCGCTCACCTCATCCTGTCTGGCGAGGCGACCGACTTGACGCCACATTCCGCATCGTCGACAACATGGCCGTGCGCCCGCAGAGGCGGTGCACGTCATGCTGGTGATCGATGAATTCGCACCCACCGCAATCCGCCCTTCCGCCGGCTTCGGCCGGTGCCGACCGTCGTGTGCACCGCCGCGTCGCGCGGCCGCCCTTCGTGTTGACCCTGGCGGAGCGCAGCTACTGGCCGCTCGATGCCTCGCTTGGCGGCTTCCTGATCGAGGATCACGACGGCGGTTTGACGCCGGAGGATCGTTTCGAAGGCCGCATCACCCCCTTTGGTCCGGCGATTGTCCAGGATCCGGAGGCCGTCGGCTTCGGCTTCCGCGCTGCCGTCGTGCGTCTCGAAGACGGCGGCGTGGTCGCGGCGCGGTTCGTCGACCTCGATCACGCCGCCATGGACAGGCTGACCGCTTATCTGGCGAGCGCGCGCCAGTTCGAGACCTTTGTGCGCTCCCTGTCGACCGACCGGGCAAGCGAGCGCGCTTTTGCCGAGCGCCTCGGACGCATCCCGATCGAAGTCGCAGAGACGTTCTCGACGACGCAGCTCCGCGCGCTTTACATCGCCTTCGTGGACGAGAATTAGAGCCGCTCGCCGGCCAGTCCAGCCAGCGCCTGGCTCAGGATCTGCCGGCTGCGCCACAGCACCATTTCGCGCCACTCGTCTGTATCGGGATAGTACTGGCGCCGCAGCGTCTTCTTGATCCGCTGGGTGTCCGGCGCGTTCCAGTCGATCCGCCCGTCGACCCGCGGGCCATAGGCGTGCAGCCAATGGTCCTCGCGCATGGCGCGTCTGCCGCGCTCAGGCGAGAAGGTGCCGTATTCCAAAGCGATGAACGTGACTTTGTCGCCGACCATGCGCTCCCAGCCATACTCGTTCAGTCCGACCTTGGGCACCGAGGACGACGTGCCGAGCGCCGGTTCGGTCACGGATTCGCCGTACCAGCGCTTGGCGCGATTGACCATGACCGTATCGGGATGGTGACCGCAGATCGGCTCGCCATAGCCATAGGGGCCGAGGCCGGTGTGGTAATCGACGACGCCGATCAGCTCGCGCGCAATCAGTTCGTTGTCGGCAACGATGCGCTCGATCGTGCGGCGCGACCAGGTCGGGCCGGTGCCGCCGAAGAAAATGCCCTCGGGATGGACATACTGGCCGCCGCTGCGGGCGATCTGGAACTCTTTGTCGCCATGCGCCTTGCGCCAGGCCGCGATCTTTGCCTCCGCGGCCTCGAAGACGGGATCTTCGAGAGCGCGCGGCAGGAAGGCGTCGCGTAGCTCGTCATAGCCGGGGTTGGCCGGCAGCTTCTGCGAAAAATCGACGTGGTTGCGGTTGAGATCGACGCCTTCCTCCGTGACGCGCCGGATCCAGGCGAATCCGTGGGGATTGATCGCGTGGACGAACAGAGCGGCGACGCCGGCCGGCAGCCGCGCCGGGCCGTCGGCGTTGAGCCAGTCGACCTGAGCGCCCGAACCGCAGAAGCCCTCCGTGCCGTGAGTGGCCGAGATGGTCACCAGCACGCGCGCCGCACCAGCCGGACCGAACCATGCCGTGTCGGTGGCAAGGTCCTCGCCATGCGGACCGCGATTCGGGTTGGCGTAGGTCGCGAGCTTGCCGCCAGCCGCCTGGGCCGCCGCGCGGAACTTGGCGCGCGCGTCGCTGTAGTCGCGCGGGAAGCATGAAAAGCTGAACGGAATGGCGTCGAGACCTGACATCGAGAGCAACCTGGACAGTTGACGCGAACACGAGGGGAAGGACAGCCTAGCAGGGATCTGGGGGTACAGCCGAGGTGGCCCGTCCCGCAACGACGCCGCCACGAACCCGAGCGGATGGCTTGACCGGGGAGGACAGCAGGCGTCTAGTGATCTTGTGAGCACGGCCCGCAATCACGTGGCGGGACGGCCAATAACCCGACGACGGGAGGACAACGCCATGTCGGTAGCCCGAGTCAGCAAGATCGTCTCAGCCTCGAACAAAAGCTTCGACGATGCGGTATCCAGCGGGCTTGCACGCGCCGCCAAGACTGTCCGCGGCATCAAGGGTGTTGAGATCATTCGGCAGAACGCCACCGTCAACAAGGGCAAGATCGCCGAATACCGGGTCACCATGGAGATCACCTTCGTTCTCGAAGGCAGTTAAGCCGGTTCAGCACCACGAGGCGCCCGCCGAGCCGACCCGGCCGGCGGACGCCTCGTGACACCGCCGAGGCGCCTATCGCACGCTGACACGTGCTGGTAGGGTGCGCGCCCGACCACTCTGAGGCGCGCCATGGCCAAACGACCCAATCTGATCGTCATCCTGATCGACGATCTGCGCTTTGACGAGACGAGCGCGTCTGGCCACCCCTACCTGAAAACGCCCAACATCGACCGCCTGGCGCGCGACGGCGCGACGTTCGCCAACGCGTTTCACACCACGCCGCTCTGCTCGCCCAACCGGGCGTCGATCCTGACCGGCCAATACGCGTCGCGTCACGGCATCATCGACAATGTCGGCCGCAACGTGGCGAGCCATCGCCTGGACAACTTCAACCTGGCGCTCAGGAAGCTCGGTTACACGACGGCGCATATCGGCAAATGGCACATGGGCGACGATCCCAGCCCGCGTCCGGGCTACGACCACTGGGTGAGCTTTCGCGACCAGGGCCAGCTGGTCGACCCGATCCTGTGGGAGGACGGCGCCGAGCACCAGGTGCGCGGCTACATGACGGACGTACTGAACCAGCGGGCGTTGGAGTTCGTCGGCCGCAAGCACCGAAAGCCGTTCTCGCTGTTCCTCGCCCACAAGGCGGTGCATCCCGACATCAAGCCGAATCCGATCGGCGGCCTCGATGTCAGCGACATCGGCGGCTATGTGCTGCCCGACCGTCACAAGGACCTGTATCGCGGATGCGTCTATCCCAAGCGGCCGAACATGCTGCCGCTGGCACGCGTCGCGCGCGACAAGCCGGCGATGAAAATGATGTTCGAATCGCGCGCGACTGCCTCTTCGCGCGCGATCCTGGCCGCCATGGATGGCGGCACGCAGGAGGAAATCCGCAAGCGCGCCGCCATGATGGCCTCGGTCGACGAAGGCGTCGGCATGCTGCTGAAGTTGCTTGAGGACAAGAGCCAGCTCGACGACACCGTCATCATCTTCCTCGGCGACAACGGGTTCTTCTTCGGCGAGCACGGCCTGACGGTCGAACGGCGCTTCGCCTACGAGGAAGGCATCCGCACCGCTTTCTTCGTGCGCTATCCGAAACTCACCAAGGCGGGCAGCAGCTTCGACCAGATGATCCTCGCCATCGACATCGCGCCGACCTTGATCGAGCTGGCGGGCGGCAAGCCCGGCGCCACCATACAAGGCCGTTCGCTGATCCCAGTCATGCGCGGCAAGCCCGGTCGGTGGCGGAAATCGATCCTGTGCGAGTACTGGAGCGAGGGTGCCTGGCCGTGGATCGTCGGCATGGGCTACAAGGCCGTGCGCACCGAGCGCTTCAAGTACATCCACTGGACCCATCATCAGGGCATGGCCGAGATGTACGATCTGCAGAACGATCCCTACGAGATCCGCAATCTCGCTCGGTCGCCCGCCCATGCACGGCAGCGCGAAGCCCTGAAGCGCGAGCTGCGCCGCCTCGCCGCCGAGGCGCTCGGCATCTGACGACCGGCACCCGGCGCTGGGCAGCGTTTCCGCCCGGGTCCTGATCCAACATGGCCGCTCTTGCGTACAATCGGGGGTTGTGCGCACGGGTGGGCGAGTTCGTTCGTCGCTCGTGGCCGGTGGCCTCACGAGGTTGTGAATGCCGTCAGGACCGACATGACTGTGGCGCCGAGGCGGGCGCCGGTCTAGCTTCTGGGGATCGCGCCGACCGGGTCAGTCGTGTCGCGAGCGAGCGAGGGGCGCTTTCTTGAACTCCGTGTTTGGCCCTCCCAGCCTTGCGCTGTCGATGCAGCGCTACCGGCGCCATGCGTCGGGCTATGACGCGTCGGCGCGACGCGGCGAACGGTGGCGCACAGCGGCCATCGAGACGCTGGCCCTGCGCGCCGGCGAGACGGTGCTCGAACCGGGCTGCGGGACCGGCCTGTCGTTCCCGTGCATGGCCGACGCCGTCGGCCCGGCCGGACGCGTGATCGGCATCGAGTCCTCGACCGAAATGGCGGCGCAGGCATACCGCAGAATCTCGGCCCACGGGCTGACGAATGTCAGTGTCATCGAAGGCGCAGTCCATCAAGTCCCGGTGCCGCCCTGGGATGCATTGCTGCTTCACTACGTCCACGACATCTTGCGCGACCCGCGATCGGTCGCGGCCATCATGGCCATGGGCAGGCCCGGAGCACGCGTCGCCGTGATCGGCATGCGCTTGCCCTCGCCCTGGGCCCTGCCCCTGTGGCCTTGGATCCTGATGCGCGCCTGGCCCTACATGACGACCTTCGAGGGGCTGCGCGAGCCGTGGAGTCATCTCCTTCCCTACCTCGATGGTTGGACCTGCCGGACCATCAAGTACGGCACCGGCTATTTCGGGTTCGGGCGGCTCAAGCAGGGTTTGCGTCCGTAGCATGTCGAAGCGTCCTCGCATCCTTGTGCTCTTTCCCAAGGACTGGGATCGATACCATTACGCACGGCCCGAAATGGCCAATGCCTATGATGTGCGCTTCCTCGGTTTTGATCTGTTCAGCTTTCCGGAAAACGTCCGGCTGCTGTACTTCGACGTGGAACGATACATCGACAAGTGCGTGGCCTATTGCCGTCGCCATGGCATCAACGCCGTCATCAGCAATCACGAACCGATCGGCGCCGCGGTGGCGGCCGCCGTTGCCGAACAGCTCGGACTGCCGACGCCGGGGTTGCGCGCCGTCATGCTGTCGCAGCACAAGCTTGCGTCGCGCCAGGTGCTGAAGCGCGCGCTGCCCGACAACGTCCCCGACTTCGCGCCGTTCCCCTACGACATTCGCGACGCCGCCGCGTTTCCGCTGCCGTTTCCCTGTTTCATCAAGCCGGTCAAGGCGACCTTCTCCGTGCTGGCTTTGCGCGCCCGCGGCTTCGACGATGTGCGCAACCTGCTATCGCTCGGCCTCGGCGAAAGGTTCGTGCTCAACCGGCTCAACCATCCCCACAACATCCTGCGCCACCGCATCCCCGAGATCACCGTCGACGCCGACGGCATGATGGCCGAATCGCTGCTCGACGGTCAGCACGTCAATGTCGACGGCTTTGCCGAGAACGGCACGCCGCACATCCTGGGCATCTGCGACGAGCACATGTATCCGCATACCGACGCATTCTCGCACTTCGAATATCCGTCCAGCGTGCCGGCGGCGGCGCAGCAGCGCATAGCCGAGGTCGCTAAACAGGCAGCCATGGCGCTTGGCTTCCACCACGGGTTCTTCAACATGGAAATGTCCTATGATCGACGCCGCGACGCGATCAGCATCATCGAGGTCAATCCGCGCATGGCCAGCCAGATGATGTCGCTCTACGCCGATGCCCTCGGCGTCGATGCCTACCCGATGGAAGCAGAACTGGCGCTAGGCCGCACACCACCGCGTGCCGAGCCGCGGCCGCACCCGGGCGTGGCAGCGAGTTTCGCATTCCGCCGCTTCGACGGACGTCAAGTGACACGGCCGAGCCGGGAACAAATCGATCGCATGGTCGCCGCCGTTCCCGACGCCAAGCTGATGCTCTATATCAAACCGATGTCGGGCGTCAGACGAGAAATGCGCTGGATGGGCAGCTATCGCTACGCGCTCGTCAACTTCGGAGCGCCCGACCAGGCAGAACTCTACCGCCGCTTCGGCATGGTCGCGCGCATCCTGGGCTATGACGACGTCGAGGCACGGAGCTTCGTCCCGGCCACGCCGGTCGCGTCAACCGCCTGATCCGCCTCGACCGTTCCAGACCTTAAGTCTTGGCCTTCGGCACAGGTGCGCGCCGATCCGGTCGCTTGGGATAGACGCTGGGATCGTCGTCCCATTCGCCGGGCACGCCGAGCGCCGGCTGATCCCAACCTTCGCGGGCACGCCAGCCGGGATACTTGACGAACATGTTGTGGAGATAGCCGCCCGGATCGTAGACGAGCGTGTAGCCTGGATGCTTCGCTTCCCATTCATCCATCAGCACGCGGCCGGTCTTGTGCCATGGCACGCGAAAGATGGCCCGCTTGAGCGACTGGATGCGACGGCCATACGCGCCCGTCTCCGGCCACATCGCGTCGGCCTTCTCGATGTTCCAGTCCGGATCGAGTTTCCAGAATTCGTGTCCGACAACATCGCCGAAGATGAACAGGCGGCCCTTGTACACTTCGAATTCGGTCGGGTCGCTGCCGAGCTTGACGCCGTAGGGCGCTCCGCTCGAGCAGAAGGCGCCATATTGCGGCTCGTATTTGGCCGGATCAGCCAGGAACAAGCGGCGATGCTGCTCGGAGGCGAAATAGTAGGTGACGTCGCGGAAGTTCGCCTTGATCTCGGGATTCCCGCGTGTCGGCTTGCCGAGCGTGAAATAGGCCACGGGGTCGTGGCCCAGCAGCATCAGGTCCTCGCCGTGCTTGTTGGTGATGGCGGCGTATCTGTGTCCGCACCCCGACAAGACCAGGACCATTAGCGCGACCGCCAGCAATCCAGCTGTCTGCCGCAACGTCCCGCGCTGTTCGGTCATGTTCCCCTCGCCTTATGGCGCGCCCCGGCCAAGACGCTAGGCGATTTTCCCGGCCTCGTACAGAGACCGGTCGCCGGCTACTCCGGTTCGACCATCATGGCGTAGGTCAACTCGTCGATGCGCGGCACGTAGCGCAGACCCTTCTTTGCCGCCCAGACATTGACCTGCCAATGGGTCGGAATGATCGCAACATCGTTGATCGCGATGCGGGTCGCCTGGCGCAGCAGGTCCTCGCGCGTGGCCATGTCGATTTCGTTGTCGGCCTGATCGAGCAAGCGGTCGAAGGCTGGGTTCGACCATCGCCCGTAGTTGTTGATGAAACCGGTCTTGAGCGCCTCGCGCAGCACCTGGGCGGCGTCGCCGGTCAGGTTGCCCCACCCGACCTGCGGGAAGGTGTACTCGTTCTTGCGCGCCGCGCCGAAATAGACGGCGACGGGCAAAGCGGTCACGTTCACCTTGATGCCGATGCGCGACACCATCTGCGCGATCGTCTGCGCCGTCCTTGCGTCGTTGATGTAGCGGTTGTTGGTCGTGTGAATGGTGAGCTGGAAGCCTTTTTCGTGACCGGCTTCGGCCATCAACTTGCGCGCCCGCTCCAGATCCGGCTTGGGCGGCACGAGATCGGGCGTGTAACCGGTGAAGCCGGCGGGCACGATCTGGTTCGCCGGCACGGCCAAGCCATCCATGACGCGGTCGACGATGGCCTGGCGGTCGATCGCCAGGTTGATCGCCTGACGCACGCGCAAATCCTTGAGCGGGTTGGGCATCGACGAGCCGTCGAGTGCCGTGACGTGCAGGGCCTGGTCGCGGAACACGTCGATCGTCCAGAAGATGATGCGGTTCGACACGGTCTCCGTGACGGTCAGCCGGTTGTCGGACTTGAGCCTGGGAATATCGGTCGGCGACACGTCGGAGATGACGTGCACGTCGCCCGCCAGCAATGCCGCCGTACGCGACGCGGCATTGACCATGGGCCGGACCGTCACCTTCTGCCAGCGCGGCTTGCCGCCCCAGTAGTCCGCATTGGCGGCGAACACCGTGCGCTCGCCGGGAACGAATTCGACGAACTTGTAGGGGCCCGTGCCGGTGGCATGCTTGCCGTTGTTGAAGTCGGTCGACTGCGCGTCGATGCCGATCTTGTGGCTGACGATGGCGAGGTAGGCGAGGTTGTTGGGCAGGATCGGCGTCGGCGTCTTGGTGACGATGCGCAAGGTGAAATCGTCGACGATCTCGACCTTGGCGATGTCGGCGACGCGCCGGCTGAGGGTGGCCGGCGAATTCGGCACGACCGGCGCGCGTTCGATCGAGAACGCCGCATCCTTGGCCGTGAATGGCGAGCCGTCGTGAAATTTGACGCCGCGGCGCAGCTTGAACACCCACAGCAGCGGATCGGGCCCGCGCGTCCATTCGGTCGCCAGCCCCGGATTCGATTCGTTCTTCGGCCCGATATGCACCAGGGAGTCGAAGACGTGCTGGCGGATCGCCTGGTTCGGCCCGAGATCCTGGAAATGCGGATCGATCGACGTGGTATCGGTCGCGGTCGCAATGATCAGATCCTGCGCCGATGCCGCGCCAGGGAACGTGCCGGCCAATGCAACGATCAGAGAGGCGACAATCGGGCGGAGATTGAACCAGCGGCTCATGGTTGCTCTCCTCACTCCGGCACGACCGAGAGCGCGATCGTCTGCTCGTCGACGCGGGGGATGTAGCGCAACCCCCGCTTGGTCGCCCAGACGTTGACCTGCCAGTGGGTCGGGATGATGGCGAAATCGTCAATGCCCAGCTTCACGGCCCGGCCCAACAGCTTGCCGCGCGCGGCATCGTCGGTCTCGGCCTCGGCTGTCTCGATCAGACGGTCGAACTCGGGGTTGATCCACTTGCCATAGTTGTTGATCGATTTGGAGTGCAGCGCCTCGCGCGCGGTCACGCCGGAATCGCCGGACAGATTGCCCCAGCCGACCAGCATGAACGAGAACTCGTTCTTGCGCGCAGCGGCGAAATACATCGACACGGGAATGGCGGCCACGTTCACCTTGATGTTGATGCGCGCCAGCATCTGCGCGACGGCCTGGGCCTGCTTGGCGTCGTTGACGTAGCGGTTGTTGGTGGCGTGGATGGTGACCTTGAAGCCGTCAGCCAAGCCCGCCTCCGCCATGAGTTGACGCGCGCGCGCAAGGTTGGTCGGCGGCACCGGCAGCGCGTCGGTGAAGCCGATCATGCCCGGCGACGCGATCTGGTTGCCGGCTTCGGCCACGCCTTCCATGATGCGGTCGACGATCGCCTTCTTGTCGATGACGAGAGCGGCTGCCTCGCGCACCCGGCGATCGAGGAACGGATTCTTGATCGGACCGCCGTCGTTTGCGGTGACGTGCGGCGAGGCATCGCGGAACACGTCCATCTGCCAGAACATGACGCGCGCAGAGACGATGCGCGCGATGTTGACCTTCTTCTCGGCTTCCAGCCGCGCCACATCAGTGGTCGGAACCTCGGCGATGGCGTCGACATCGCCCGCCAACAGCGCGGCCAGCCGGCTGCCCATGTTGCTCAGCAGCCGAAGCGTGACGCGGTTCCAGTGCGGCTTCTCGCCCCAATAGTCGGGGTTGGCCGTGAACACGGTGTGCAGACCAGGCACGAACTCGGCGAACTTGTAGGGGCCGGTGCCGATGGTGTGCTTGCCGTTGTTGAAGTCGACCGGCAAAGCATCCTTGCCGATCTTGCGATTCAGGATGGCGATGGTCGCGAGATTGTTCGGCAGGGCGGGCGACGGACGATGCGCGACGATGCGCAGATTGTGATCATCGACCGCGATGACTTCCTTGATGTCCTGCAGCCGGCGCTTGAAGGTCGAGGGTGCGGTGTGCACGTCGGGTGCGCGCTCGAGCGAGAACTTGACGTCATGCGCCGTGAAGGGCGAACCGTCATGGAATTTGACGCCGCGGCGCAGCTTGAAGTCCCAGGTGATCTTGTCTGAGGCAAGGCTCCAGCTCTCGGCCAGGCCCGGCTTGACGCTGAGGTCCGGCGCGAGCTCGAGCAGATGCTCGAAGATGTGCGCCTTGATGTTGTAGTTCGGCCCGAGATCGGCGAAATGCGGATCGATCGAGGTCGGATCGGTCGGCATGCCGATGATCAGGTTGCGCGTTTGCCCCGCCGCCGTCTGGCTGTGACCGAACACGCAGGCCAGCAGACCGGCCGCGAAAATCATCGCAATACGCATCGCTCCACTCCTCGACCCCAGGAAGGGTGGCGTCGCCGCCCCAATCTTGCATATAGCGAAGATACAAGGTTGACCAGCCTAGTTCTGGCCATGAAGACGGGGAGTTTGCCGAAATAGATAATATTCCATGTAATTGCGATTGATCGCGGGGAACTGCCAAAAAATCGGCGCCAATTCCTTAATCGGATGGAGAATCCATGCCCGACGACGGTCTTGCCCCGACTTCCCCGCACTTTCCGATCGAATGCACCTGCCGCGACTGCACGGTGCGATCGGCGGTATCGGCCGCGGCCGGCACCGGATTGGCCCCAGCCGGCGCTGGATAGCCTTTATGGCGAGACCGGCAATGATTCGATCTGCGGCAATCCCGGCAGCGACCTCATGGATGGCGGCGCCGGCAACGTTCATCGGCCGGGCACGACGTCGTTCAGGATTTTCGCCAAAGCGGCCGGGGCGGGTGCGAAGCCGACCGCATTCGGTTCACGAACACTGTCGCCGGCCTTGCAACCGTGAGGAGTTTCGACGTTGAGTCAGCGCGTCACGACCCACAACGGCAATGCCGTCATTGACCTCGGTCCCGGCAACAGCCTGACCGTGCTCGGCGATTTCCCGGGGCTTCTGCGCGAGGCCTATGTCATCTTCGGATGAATTGACACGCCGGAATGCGGCGTCGCCGAGCTCGAGCGGCATCGCGCCGCACTCGGCAATGTCCGCTACGCCCGCCGGTAGATGCCATAACCTTCGAAGGGCTGCTCGTGCCAGCCGGTATGAAGCATGCCGGCCGCGAGCAGTCGGGCGTGAATGTCGTTCGCCGATATACCGCGCCGCCGCAGGATCGACGCGTGATAATCCACGAGCATGACGCGCACCTGCCCGGCGGCGATCGCCGGCTGCATGCTGTCGATCACTTCCTTCTCATAGCCCTCGACATCGATCTTGATGAGGTCGACGCGCGACAATTGACAGGTCTCGAGCAGGGCGGGAAACGACATCGTTTCGACCGAGCGGCGCACCGCACCCCAGGCATAAGGATTGACCAGAGACGATGCGCCCGAGTTCGACCTGGGCCACAGATGAAGGATCGCCGCCGGCTGATCGGACAGCGCCTTGCTGATCAAGCGGCAATTCTCCAAGCGATTGAGCGCGCAGTTGATGTGAAAAATGTCAGCCAGTCGGAGTTGCGGCTCGACCGCAACAACGCGCCCGGCAGGACCGACGATGCTGCTTGCGAGGCAGCTGAAAACGCCCTCATGGGCGCCCAAGTCGATGAACACGCCGCCAGGCCGAAGTTCTTCTGCGATGGTGCGCCGGGTCCATGGCTCGTAGCCGCCGTGCTCAATGAAGCCCTCACCCAGGTCGCTCATGGGATCGAGATAGAAGCGCAAGCCCCAGGCAGTGGCCACGATCGCACGATGCTCGTAGGAGCGCAGCACGCGCAGGCAAATGTCACGAAGGCTGGCCGGTCGGATCCAGCGAGTCCAGCCGAGTCGCCTGGCTTCGGCGATGACGTCATCGATCATGACCGGCTCCACCCTCGTGAGCCTCGCCCGGCGCGCCGCGCGGGTGCGGCCTTAGGGTGTCGCGAGACCGGTCAACGCTAGAATGGAATCTCGTCGTCGAGATCAGGCGGGCCGCCCGGCTTGCCGCGACCGCCGCCGCCGCCTCCTCCTCCTCCTCCGCCACCGCCGCCGCCCTCATAGCCGCCTTCGCCACCGCCGCCACCGCGACCGTCGAGCATGGTCAGTTCGCCGCGGAAGCGCTGCAGGACCACCTCGGTCGTGTACTTCTCCGCGCCGTCCTTGTCGGTCCATTTGCGCGTCTGGAGCTGGCCCTCGACATAGACCTTGGCGCCCTTCTTCAGGTACTTCTCGGCGACGTCGGCCAACCGCTCGTTGAAGATCACGACGCGGTGCCATTCCGTGCGGTCCTTGCGTTCGCCGGTTGCCTTGTCGCGCCAGGATACGGA
>Ga0194128_10005414_pt1 | contig 17880 bp, 11 predicted proteins | sample TA2KigCa65mmetaG_FD_148650 | JGI IMG/M metagenome (GOLD analysis project Ga0194128, IMG submission 148650) | Freshwater microbial communities from Lake Tanganyika, Tanzania - TA2015037 Kigoma Deep Cast 65m | ecosystem: Environmental > Aquatic > Freshwater > Lake | place: Tanzania: Lake...
CTTGGCCGCATGGAATGCAAGCCCCAATCCGTTGGTGTGGACGGCGACGGTGGAACAGATCATGAAAAAGATCGAGCGGGCACGCGCCAAACTGGAAGCGATCAAGCCGGGATGCACCCAGCCGAAAGGGAAAAAGATCGCAAATGATACGTCTATTCATTTGTGACACACTACATTAGGGACTGTGCCTTCGATCATGAGCCGGAGACCTTCTTTTCGCAGATGCGAGCCGACAAAGAGGTCTTCCGGGAATTTGTAGTAGCGGATAATGCCATTTAGGATTTCCGGAGCCACTGTCGAGTTTAGAGACATGCCAGCGAGGTACTGCAGCCGGAGATTGCGATCGGTGTTAATCTGCGCGTCGCTCATCCAATCCTTCAGGTCGCTGGCCCGGCCGGCATAGGTTGCCAGCAAACCAAGCGCCGAGCTGAATCCGACATCCTGCAGCGATTGCTTGACGCGGGCGTGATCGGTCCGGTCCAAACGTTCCTGAAGTTTGTCGAGATCGATCTCGGTCGGTTCAGCCTGGCCGAACAGCACGGCATCGTAGCCTTCGCCGTCATCATCATTGCTCCAAAGAATTCCATTGGGAGAAACTTTAAAGAAGGTCGCGATCAGACTCTTCGTTGCTTCCATGTTGCTTTCATAAAGCGGCACCCACAACGTCATCACGCCGCCGGGCTTGAGGTGCGCTTTGCACATTTCGTAGTAATCGACCGTGTTCAGTGAAGCACACCCTTTCACCCAAGGATCGATCGGGTCGGAGGTAATGATATCGAACTTCTCTTGGCTGGTGCGGATGAAATGGCGACCGTCATCAAGAATGATTCTCGTGCGTGGATCATTCACCACACCGTAGTTCTCCCTTTCGAACATCGGAGCAACGACCTTCGGCACTAAAGGTTCGATATCGCAAATGACGATGTTTTTGACCTCTGGATGCACGACAGAACTGCCTGCTGTCACACCGGCGCCGCAAGCGACGACGAGCACCGATTCAGGTTTCTTGTGCAGCAGCGCGGAGATGTGACCGAGCAAACGCTGCAAACGCATGTCGCGCGGTTCGTTCGACGCCTGGACTTTGCCGGCCGAGTGGAACAACCGAATGGCGGGTGACCACTTCGTGACCGCGACCGATCCATTCAGTCCCTCCCCTAGATACGTGCAGAAAGTCTCCGTGGCGTCGGAGGGAATATCGGCTTCGGGCGTGATCTTCGGCGCCAGGCGATTTCCGTAGGTCGCGACGTAGCGGCCGTAAGCCGTGAGCCCCCATGGCGCAGGTGACACTCGCCACGCCACGAAGACGGCTAAACCCAAAACAACCGGCAATGCGACCGCGACCGCCACGCGATTCGGGATGCTCGGATTGACTCGCGTGACGGCGTTCAGCCCTGTGGAACCTTGTGACCGCAAAGGCCAGAGCACTGCCGCGAATAGAACCAATGCCGCCGCCGCCGAAAACCCAATAAGGAGACGATGCGCCGATTGCGTGCCAAACAATGGAATTACCGCCGTGCTGAACGTGAGTGCGCCCAGGATTGCGCCAACCGTATTCGCGGCATAGACAGTGCCCACCAAACGACCGGGATCTTGTTCGCGTGAATTCACCGCCGCGAGCGCGAGCGGAAAACTAGCTCCCCACAAAATTGCCGCGGGGAGAATTGCCCAAAGACACCGCGCCATATCCAGTTGAAAACTGAACCAAGGGCTTTTCGAAAGAGATGGGTTGATCGGCCAGTATGGCAGCGAATGCGCGATCATATACGCTGTCCAGCCCACGGCTCCGACCAAAAGAACCTGACAGCAACCGAGCGCGATCCTCGGCTGTGATATCGAGCGCGACAAGAACGAGCCTGTGCTGCTCCCAATCCCGAGACCAATCAGGAATACCGCCAAGATAATCGAGAACTTGTAAACCGTGCCTCCCAGCGTCAGAGATAACAAGCGTGTCCAAACGACCTCAGCGCCTAACGCGGTAAAACCAGACAAAGCAATGGCAACGTAAACAACGCCCGGCAGCGCGTCCGGCGTTTCATGGTGCATCTGAACGCCTGGACAGGCGAGACGCGCTGTCCTGCCGATAGATTCCCTTGGCGTTCGAGCGGCTAAAGCCAGGGCGATCAGGGCCCCTCCCACGTTGATAGCTGCAGCAACATACGTTGCTACCGTCATGTCATGGACGCGCAAGAGATAAAATCCGGCGATCAGACAGCCCGCAACGGCGCCAAGAATGTTTCCTCCGTAAAAGAATCCGAGCCATGAAATTCCTTTCGGTGTTGCCTCGACCCATCGCGAAATCGCGGGCAGCGTCGCGCCCATCAACAAGGTGGGCGGCAACAAGCAGATTGCGGCAACGATTGCGCGAGTCACTATTCCGGCCGGTCCATGCCCGGCGTTCGCTGCGTAAAGCCGCTCGATTAACTGCAGTCCAAACAGCAGCGCGATCCCGATAATTCCAATGCCCAGTTCGAGGACCGCATATACGAGCAGTGGGTGAAACCGCGGAGAGGCAAATCGCGGCAAGAGCAGGCTGCCCAGACACATCCCGCCCATAAATGTTCCTAGCAGCACGCCGAGAGAAATCGTCGTTAACCCGATGACGAGTTGCAGAATCTGCAGCCAGACGATTTCCTAGATCAACGCCGCACATCCACTCCCAACAAACAATAGCAGGAGCAGCGGAAGGAATGGGGGCGTCCGCGAGTCCTCAACGCCAGACGGGTTCGGAACGCGTTCGGTCATTTGGTTGGAACGGTCCGGAGAATGTGTGCTCAGCGCGGAAGGCCAGCGCTCCGCCTCCGATTCATTTCGCGATCGAGTTCGCGCCGGGCTCGCTGTAGCTCAGAAGGAACGCGCGGCGCTCGTCGGCAAAGCGTTTCAAGCTCATGGTTCGAGACGGGCCGCGAAACCCTTCTCCCGCGATATCCTCTATGATGCCTTTGGTAAATGCTTCAAAAGGATAGAGCTTGCGCGTGTCTGTTTTGACGTCCGCTGCGATGAGCGACTGATATTGTTCTGCGATCGGGCCAAGTTTATTCCAGTCGAGCCAGTTCTCCGCAATCAGGCGGACGTAACCAAGATACCGCGTGCGCAACGAAGGCACGGCCAGCAGCTTGTTCAACAAAGGCTTGTCGGGGTCGTCAATTCCTGCCAGTGGGTCGAGCTTTACACCTTCGACTCGAAGACCTGGGCCGCGCACGCCGAAGCCCCCGCCGAAACCACCACCCGGACCGCCGCCGCCAAATCCAGGGCCGTTCGGCGGATTGAACGTTTCGTTCGCGTCGTGCGGAACGATGTGGAAACGGCCTTTGTCATCTTGGCAAATGTTGTAATCGCCAGTCAGAACCCAGTAGCCATCGCTGTTAATGAGCGTGTTGTCCAATGCCAGATACTTGAGGATTCCGTCGATATCAAGCAATGGACTAATGGCTTCTTCAAGCTTGTCCGGCGGTGTTTGATTTAATGTCCGGCAAAGTTTGATCAAAGCAGCCCACGCCTCGGGATCGTCCTTTGTTTTGATGTCATAGACGCGTTTGTATTCGGCGACATCTTCACCCAGATAGTTGAAGCGGGCTGTGCCACGGCCATTGCCCGGCATTTTCCAACGCGCCACCTTGCCAGCTCCAAACCAATCCTTCGTGAAATCCCGGTCAAACTGTTGCGAATTGACATAGACGCCCCAGCTCTCGCCATTGATGACGACGCGGACGTAGTTGATTTTCGGGGCCGGGATTAGCTCGCGCGCGATGTGATTGTAAAGAACCGAGCGCAGAAAGGTCGGATCGGATTGCGAGTTGAGAAAGTTCAGCGTGTGGTAGCCACTGAGCTGTTGCTTCTGATGAACGAAATCAAGCGATAAATTCAGGGATCGTTTCCGGCCTTCGCCAGCCATGATGTAAGAGGATGTCCCGCGAAAATGGACGCCGACGTGTCGATATGTCTTGCCATCCACGGTGAGCTTGGCCGGGACCTCGACATCCGTGTGATAAAAATCTGCGAGTTCCTTTTCCCAATCGGGATTTTCGAATTCGAGGAAGAACGTTCGCACAGTTTGCCGATCGTAAAGTGGAGCATTTGGAAAAGTAGCCACATCTGTCGGGGCTAGTTTCGGACCCGGTTGGGGTACTTCCTGATTTCCGCCGCGACCGCGACCGCCCGGTCCACCCGGACCTCGTCCGCCCCCGAATGTCGGTCTGGGCAAAACGGCATCCAATCCTTCACGAACCTTGGCTTCTGCGAGCGAACCGCTCTTCTCTGAATCCCAATCGGCAAACCATTTTTCGAATGTCGCCTTAAGTTCCGTTCGCAAGAGCGAGCCATCTTTGTCGGCGTCTGCGGCAGTGAAAAGACCGGGCCCAACAAAGCTAGCGGGGCCGAATCCACCCGGACCAAAGCCGCGCCCTCCCGCGCGTCCACCACCTCGGCCGAACCCGTCGGGCCGGCCCTGCCCTGGAGTGGACTGATTAGAATCGGGTGAAGGGGCATTGTTAGCTCCACTTTCGCGTGGCGGAGGTAGATTACCGCCGTCTGGAGCACGACCTCGTCCACCGAATCCTTGAGGTGGGGGCAGCACTTCGGCGAACTTCTCGACGAAGCGTTCCTGCGTCAATTTCCCGGCCGCATCTGTATCGATCTTATCGAACCATTTATCCGCCAACGCGACGAACTCCTCTTTTGTTAATTTGCTGTCTCCGTCCTTGTCGGCTTGCGAAACAATCTGTGGGGCGAGCATCATCCCCACCCCGAAACCAAATCCGCCGCGCCCGCCCGGACCACGATTTTGCGTGCGCTCGTTCTGAAGGAACTCGCGAGCCGCTTTTCGTTCATCGGCATTGAGGCGTTTATCTCCGTCCTTATCGAATTGTTTGACGAGCTTTCGGTCCTGTTGCATTTGACCGAATCCGCCGGGACCTTGCGGCGCAGAACCTCCAGCGCCCAATTGCCGCCCGCCTCGTTGACCAGTTGCGGCCGGCGTACGGTCGGGTTGGGGCTGAGTGGCCGCCTGTGGAGAAGGTCGCTGTTGCGGTTGTTCACCCTGAGTCGGTTGATCGGCGGCAGGCAGCTTGGAGGTGTCTGACGGTCGTTCAGGAGGATTCTCTTGTGCGCATGCGCGAAAAGTCACGGCGTTAAGTCCTGCCCAGCACGCAGCAGCGAGCAATGCGGCGCCAAGGATTGATTGCTTTTTCATGTTTGAATCAACTGGGTCAACCGACTTGATTTCGAATCTACAACTACAATGCGAATTCTTCAGCAAAAAAGGATCGTGCAGGATCGTGCACGAAAAACCCTTTCCTTCAACCGATCAGGCGGTATCGGCCGGTATCGGCACTTTGACGACGCGCAAGCTCAACATGCTCCAAAGGCTCCGCGCCTTAACTAAAGCACTGCGTTCTGGTCATCGGCGCCGAAGGGCAGTGTCGGCGGCGCCAACTGTGTGTTCAGTTGATCGTCAAAAGGGTGACGGAATCTTGGTCTTTCACGAAAATCCTCTGGCCTGCCGGGATAGGGTGAGCGTGCGTTTGACCGCTTGCCACTTTGATTCGTGCAATCTCGGTGTAAGCCTTGCTGTTTGGCTCGAAAACGAGGAGTTCGGAAGATGGAGTCAAAGCTAGCAAGACCGATCCCGCATCGATGATGGATCCATAGCCGCTGCTTCGGCCCATGCCTCCGCGTCCGCGCCCGCCACCTCCCGGCGGTGTGCCTTCCGGGGCTGGCGCAGCTTGTGCGTTTTGTCCCGACAGTGGAGCTGTCCAAGCTGTCTTGCCATTTTCAGCGTTCGCGCAGAAAAGATCGTTCCCTTGAGTAAGTCCGAAAACAAATCCATTTTTGAGCACGGGCGTGTTGAAATTCAGGGTTAACTCGGGATTGGTCCAAAGTTCTTTCGCAACCAGAGCATCACCTTCTTTCTCAAGCTTGATCGCTTTGATGCCGGAACCGGCTATGATAATAGTTTGGCCGTCCACTATGGGGGTGCCGGCTTTGTAGTCTCGGCCGCCACCGCCGCGCCCACGTCCTCCAGCCGGACCACCGCCACCGCCAGGACCGCCACCGCCGGGCACTCCAGCTGACGGTCCTTCCCACGCGGGCGTTCCATCATTCGCGTTCAAGGCGACTAGTTTCGCCTCGGTTTGAGCGACGATAACCTTCTTGCCATTCAGCGTCATCAAAACTGGTGAAGCGTAGGCTGGGCTTGGGCCGTTCCATTTCCACTTTTGTTCACCGCTCGCCAAGTCATACGCTACGACAGCGCCATTGTCGCGTCCCCCCAATTGAGCGATACAGACGCCGTCCACAATGATGGGCGAGCTCGACGGATGAAAGTTCGGGTAAGCTTTGAAATCGTCTTTGCGCCACAGCACTTTGCCTGTTTTGGCGTCGAGGCAAGAGAGCATGGCCCGCACGCCCAAAGTCACGACTTTGCCTTGGGCAACCGCCGGCGAGCTGCGCGGTCCGGAAAAGGAGCCCGCAGGTCCAGAAGCGCCAAGTGATTCGTATTTGTCCTGCCACAATTCTTTCCCTGTATTCGCATCTAGGCAGCGCAGAATCTCATTCCCATCCTGCCGCGAAAAGACAAACAGTTTGTCACCGACCAAAGCCGGGGTCGCGACGCCCTCGCCCACCGTAACTTTCCACTTTTGGGCGAGCTCTTTTGGCCAGCTCTTGGGCGCGTTGAACCCGGAAGCTCTGGCGTCTCGGTTGGGTCCACGCCATTGCGGCCAATCTTGCGCTTGACCTTGTGCGCAACTAATGATTGCCGATGCAATGCAGCCTAAGACGATCGCGTTCGTTCTATTCGGGTTTTTCATGTTCAGTCCTTCTCTCGGTGGTCTCTAAACCAAAGCACACAACATTGGCACAGTTCGCGGTTGGCAGGGCGAACCTGCCAGCGTTCCCGGCGTTTATTCTGCCGAGGATTGCGCGGTGTCCGCACCACTGAGACGGCGCGAAGTGGTAGCCGGTTACCAATCAACCGTCGGCGGGTTCCTGGGCACCGGATCGTTATTTTCCGTTTGGCTTTGCTTCAGCGTCGGCGCTTTGCCCTTCTTTGTACTGGAGAAGAAAGGCACGCCGTTCGTCCGCGAATTTCTTCAAGCCAATCTTTCCGCCGCCTCCGGGTCCGAAACCGCTCCCCTGAACGTCCTCAAGCAGTCCCTTCTCAAAAGCTTCGGTCGATTCGAGTTTGCGTGTATCGGCGCGAACCTCCGCTGCGATGAGCGAATGATACTGTTCTGCCACTGGGCCAAGTTTGTTCCAGTCGAGCCATTTCTCCGCGATGTCACGCACATACCCGAGATAGCGTTTTCGCAGTTCCGGCGCCGCGAGCAGCTTTGAGATGAGCGGCTTGTTATCCTGCTTGGCCGCAATGAGAGGGTCTAACTTAACGCCCTCGACTCGTGGCATGTCACCTCCGCCGGGACCGCCACGACCGCCACGACCGCCACGACCGCCGGGACCGCCACCGCGTCCGACGAAAACATTTGGCCCACCGGGCGGCCCCCCTGGACCTCCGAAAGTCGGTTGAGGGATTACAGCAGAAAATCCATTTCGAAGTTCCTCTTCTGTGAGTGAACCGCTTTTTTCTGCATCCCATTGGGTGAACCATCTCGTGAAAGTAGTCTGAAGATCACCGCGTGTTAGTGATCCATTCTGGTCGGAATCCAGCGATGCAAAGAGCGCTGGGCCAATAGACATACTCGGTCCAAATCCTGGCGGGGCGCCGGGCGGCCCGCCGCGTTGAGGTCCCATGTCGCGTTGTGGCACGGGGAGAATATTTTGAATTCTGGCAACGAACTGCTGCTGATTGATGCTCCCAGCCTTGTCTGAATCGAGTTTGTCAAACCAAATGTCCACCATCGCGGCAAATTCGTCTTTGGTCAGCGCCTTGTCGCCATTCTTGTCGGCGTCGGACAGGAATGGCTGCGCGAGATTCATGACTCCAAATCGGAGCGCCCCCATAAAGCCCGGTCCACCAGGGCGGGCAAACGTTTCGTTTGCATCGTGAGGAAAAACATGGAAGCGGCCTTTTTCATCTTGATAAAGGCTATAGTCGCTGGTGCGAATCCAGTAACCGTCGTTATTGATGAGCGCGTTTTCGAGCGCGAGGAATTTCAAAGCGCCATCGATGTCCAGCAGGGGCGCGAGGGCCTCTTGCAACTGCGACGCCGGTGTTTCGTTCAACACCTTGCAAAGCTTGATGAGATCGGCCCACGACTTCTTATCATCTTTGGTTTTGATTTCGTAAGCGCGCTTGTACGGCTCGATGTCATCGCCAAGGTAACCGAGGTTGCCTTGCCCGCCAGGACTTCCCGGAACTTTCCAGCGCGCGCCTTTGGTTGTGCCAAACCATTCTTTGATAAAATCTTTGTTGAACTGCTGAGTGTTCACGTAGATGCCCCAGCTCTCGCCATTGATGACCACATGCACGAAGTTGGCTTTAGGCGCAGGAATATATTCACGAGCGATATAGTGATAGAGAACCGTGCGCAGGAATGTCGGGTCCTCGTGCGCGTTCAACAGATTGAGCGTTCGATAGCCGCCGATTTGCTGATCTGCGTGAGCGAAATCAAGAGCCAGATTCAATGAGCGCTTTCGGCCTTCACCGACGCCCGACGACGACATGCCACGAACATGGATTCCAACATCCTGGCAAGTCTTGCCATCCACCGTGAGCTTCGCAGGCACTTCGACATCAGTATTCCGGAAATCAGTGAGTTCCTTGTCCCAATCGGAGCTTTCGAATTCGAGGAAAAAGGTTCGCAACGTATTCGCGTCGTAGAACGGTGCATTGGGGAGCGATTTGACATCGGTAGGCGATACCTTTCGACCGGGCTGGGGAGGGGTTTGGCCTTGGTTCGGGAAACCTGGCCCGCCGCCACGCCCGCGGAACCCGCGTCCGGGGCCGGGACCCTGATCGAGATTCTTCTTGAGGAAGTCTCGGGCGGCGGCGCGTTCCTCCAGGTTTAAGCGGCCATTGCCGTCTTTGTCGAATTGCTTGAGAACCTTGCGTTCTTGTTGCATCGGGCCGAAACCGCCGCGCCCGGGTCCCGGAGGACCACCGGCGTTAAAGACCACATCGCCGGGCGGAACAGGAACGGCCCCGGGAGGACCGGGCGGAAATTCGCCTGGCTCTTGCGGCCCATTTGGCAGGCCAGACCTCGGCGGCCCCAGCCTTGTGTTATTAGGCGGCGGCGGGGGCGGATTGTTCTGCTGTGCGTGAAGAACGAATGTAAAACCTACGTAATATCCGCTGACAAACGTGAGAAGGCAGAAGCTCGCCAGTTTCAGTTTTTTCATGGAAGTAAACTACGCCGGTAAGGATTAAGGCTCGATTAAGGCTGAGCGTTCGTCGTGCCCGCGGCTTCCTGAACTAATCCGAGCGCGGCCGTGGCCAGGCGATATTTTGACACGGGCTGTGGACTCAATCCAAATTTCTGGGTCAACACCTTGAACAGGGCCGGAAGTTCGTTCCGAAACTTCAATTCCAGCACGACGTCTTCGACCAACAAATTGTGTCCGGCGGAGGAATCGTCAAACGCCGGCTGCGAAATCGGGACTGCGCTTATTTTGTCGTCGAGAGTCAGTCTCAAAGGACCCGCGGGAGTTGCCGCCAGCCAAGCAGCCCGGCGGTATCGAATTTGGCAAACGGGCCGCAATTCACGAGCGAGCAGGCGGCGATGGTACCAGAAGCCGAGCCAACTCCGGTCGGCGCCGCCCTCGGATAAACGTTGCAAGTCCTGGGCAGTCGCGGTTGTGCGCCGTTTGCTCACGCGCCCGTTCGTCTTTAGCTTGCGCTCGAAAAAGATGTTCTCGTGTCCATCATACCGCCGGATGCGGTACTTGCTTCGGCCGAACGAGCCAACCCGGCGGAAAACGTGAAATTTCGGTGTGTCAAAGTAAAGGCTCGTGATGCTGTAGGTATTGCCCTCGTCTGGGTTCGCGTATGGGTCCGGCTCCAAGTGCTGCAAAGCCCAGCAGTGTATTTCCGAGGCCAGAGGCCGTGGCACGAGAATCTTTAATTCGCAGGCGGGCTCCTGATGGCGCCTGGCGTCGATTGAAGGGGATATTGGGTTTGGTCGATGGTTAGAACCAACAACGGCGGATGACGCCAGCATAGACTGATTCGTTAGACACATTGTGTTTGACACCGCAAGCCCGGAAATGTTTCTAGAATTTCGCATACTATTGACCGCCGATCCAGGGGGCAACCCTCCGGCACTCTGGCACTTGCGAAGGGCACCTTCTATTAGCTCTGGGTAAATTCTACATTCTTCCATGTTAAATAAATGTAACCGGATCGTAACGTGACACTCACCTCCAATGCGAGAGAACGGTCCGAAAAGGATCAGAAAGGTCTGACGCCGGATCTTCCTTAATTAATTAATAGGAGCGCGAACCGCCGAGTCCGCGCGGGAAACCATTTGATAAAGAGGCCTTGCGCGGACACGGCGGTCCGCGCTCCTGTCAGGCTAAAATTCCGTCGATTAATCGCCCAGCCACTCCGGTGAGACGTGCGTCGAGTCCCTGGAACTTCACTGTCAGCTTCGTGTGTTCAATTCCCAACAACCTCAGCATCGTGGCGTGCAGATCATTGACATCGATCGGGTTTTCCACAGCTGCATATCCCAGTTCGTCTGTGGCGCCATAGGCAAGACCCCGCTTAATGCCACCGCCGCACAGCCAGATAGCAAAGCCGGCATTGTGATGATCGCGTCCGTCGCCGCCCTGGCTCATCGGCGTCCGCCCAAATTCGCCCGCCCAAACCACCAGAGTGTCCTGGAGCATGCCGCGTTGCTTGAGATCGGTAATGAGTGCCATGCAAGCGCGATCCACTTCTTGGGCTTTGAGTTTGATTCCTTCTTTCACACCACCATGGTGATCCCAGTCTTTGTGATACAACTGAACGAAGCGAACTCCCCGCTCGACCAGCCGGCGCGCGACTAAGCAATTCGAGGCGAATGAGCCGTCGCCCGGTTTGCAACCATAAAGGTCGAGAAGGTGTTGCGGTTCCTTCGAGGTATCCATCAAATCCGGGACGCTCGCCTGCATTTGAAAGGCCATTTCATACTGCGCAATCCGCGTCGCGATTTCAGGGTCATCCACGACCAAGTCATGTTTGGCGTTAAGCGCGTTGACCGCTTGCACGACGTCCTGTTGTTGATCGCGCGATACCCCGGTTGGCGTCCCGAGATAAAGGACCGCATCGCCTTTTCCACGCAGGTGCACGCCTTGAAAGCGGCTCGGCAAAAATCCGGAAGCCCATTGGCGGGCGGCAATCGGCTGATTTTGACCGCCCTTGCCCAACGAAGTCAGCACGACAAATCCCGGCAAATCCTCCGCATCCGAGCCTAATCCATAAGTCACCCAGGAACCCATGCTCGGCCGCCCGGCGATTTGCGAACCGGTGTTCATGAACATGTGGGCCGGATCGTGGTTGATAGCCTCGGTCGTCATCGAACGAATGAAACAGATTTCATCAGCAACCGAGCCGATATGTTCGAACAACTCGCAAATCTCGGCGCCGCCTTGGCCGAACGTTTTGAATTTGTACTGAGGACCGAAGCAGACCAGCTTCGCGCCCTGCAACTGAGCGATCTGTTTGCCCTTCGTGAAAGATTCAGGCATCGGCTGGCCATGCATTTCCGCCAGCTTGGGCTTGTAATCAAAAGTTTCGAGATGCGATGGCCCGCCGGCCATCGAAAGCCAGATCACTCGCTTGGCCTTGGGCGGGAAATGATGCGGGTTGACCACGCCGGTCCACTTGTCCTTCTTCGGCGTCGACGCCATCGCCAGCTTCAGGAGCCCAGGATTTATCAATGAGGTGAGCGCCAACGCGCCAAGGCCCTGAGACGCGCGGCCTAAAAAAGCGCGGCGGTTGAACGTCAAACTGGAGTTAAGTCTTATCATAGCGTTACGAAAAAATCGTCATTATCCAAGCTCGGTCTCTACCCACGCCCGCAACCGCCGGACGATACCACGCGCAACCCGGCGGTCAAAGCCACTGATTCGCGGCGGATCTTCCTATCGGCAGATGGTTGCGTAAGGCGTAAGCAAATCCAAATCTGCAAGGTCCAAGGGCAACAGCCGAGACTGGTCTTCCAGCAGTTCAACGAGAGTCTGAAGATTATGTGTCTTGGGATAGTTGACGCCGAGATCAACCAAACGAGCTTTCAAAGGTTTTTCCACCGCTTGTTGGCAATGATAACCGACCAATTCATCGGCAACATCGAGCAAATCTACATCGCTATCCTCGCGCTGTTCACCACGTGCGCGTGAACCGAAAAGTATGATCTTTCGCGGCTGGGCAGCTTCCACCAATCTCCGCGTCGCCTCAGCAAGTTTTTCAGGCGTAACGTGCCATATCGGTAGCGCCGTTTTCATGAGCACCACATTAACTGCGGGTTATCGTTTCGTGCAGGTTCAAAATAACGCGGGCGACGTTTGTCCAGGCGGCTAGTTCCGATGGATCCAGGCCTTGCACCGCGCCAGTCAAGCCTGCCTTCAGCAAGGCTTCGGCAGATTTTGTGTCACGGCGATATTCCGCGAGATGTTTGTCCAATAGAGCGCCAACCGTCTCCACTTCATCCGCCCGCGGGGTGCGCGACAGCGCCTGGCGCCAGGCCCACGTGATACGCGCTTTGGCATCGCCAGTTGATTCGTTGAGAATGCGAACCGCAAAAGCGCGCGCGGCTTCCACATAACTCGGATCGTTCAAGAGAACGAGCGCTTGTTGGGGAATATTCGACCGGTTGCGATCGGCGGCGCATTCTTCACGGCTGGGCGCATCGAATGCAACCATGCTCGGATGCAGAAAGCTGCGCTGCCACCAAGTATACAAGCCGCGACGGTACTGGTCCTCCCCTTTGCTGGCGTCGTAACTCCGCACCGGAAAGTTCAAATTCTCCCAATAACCATCGGGTTGATAAGGCCTCGCACTGGGACCACCGATCTTCGAGACGAGCAAGCCGGAGATCGCCAGCGCATTGTCACGAACCAATTCGGCGTCCAAGCGCCAGCGACTCTGCCGCGCCAGTTCCCGATTGTCCGGATCGCGCGCGCGGAGTTCTTTCGAAGCGATGGAAGTCTGTTTATAGGTTTGGCTCGTCACGATCAGCCGCACCATGTGCTTTACGTCCCAGCCGCTGTCTATGAATTCACACGCCAGCCAATCAAGCAAATCTTGATTGGGCGGCGGTTCGCCCTGAGCGCCGAGGTCATCCAAAACTTTCGAAAGTCCAGTTCCGAAGAATTGTTTCCAAACGCGATTCATGAAGACGCGCGCCGTCAGTGGATTGTCGCGCGTCACCAGCCAATCAGCCAAATCAAGTCGGTTCAGTGCGCGGTCTTCCGCTTTCCTGGCCGAACTTGCCAAATAGGCTGGCAAGGCGGGCTGCACGATTTCGCCGGAGTCAATCATCCAGTTGCCGCGCGGCAGGATTCGCACGGTGCGAGGTTTATCCATCGAAAGAGAAACCAGACAACGCGCGACGGTGGCTTCGAAATCGGTTTTCGCTTTGCGCGCGTCAGCCAGGCTTTTGCGCAAACCAGCAAGTTCCGGGGCGGCGCTTCGTTGGTAAGCCGCCAGCTTCGATGACTGTTCCTCCGTTCGCTTCCCTCGTTCTTGTTTCAATGCATCCGCAATATCGCTCGGCGGTACGGCCGCTTTGCCCGCTTTCACGCCACCCGGCATCGAAGTGACGGAAAGCCGGAATCGACCAAGCACTTGATTGCCGCCGCTCGCCTGGTGAATCACAAACGCGAGGGTCGTCTCGCTGTCGTTCTTGATTGGTTCTTTCAACGTAAAGTGAATGGCATGGTTGACACCGGTTACGCCGCGAACGCTCCAGCCGTCCGCGCCTTCTATCTTGCCGTCCAACGCCGCTGCCGCCGGATATCCGCTGGCTTCAAAAGTCGCGGTCGCTTCCGCAAGCGCGATCCGGTTGGTTTGCGCATCTTCAACACTAAACTCGGTCAGAACAAAATTGCCGTCAGCGCCGCGGCCCGGGCCATTACCTGCTAGCTTGTCGCCCCGCAACGCTTCGAGTCGAAAACCGGTGATTTCTTTCACTGAGGTTTTGACGGGGATGCGATACGTGTCCTTGCCATTAGGTGGGTCCCTTTCGATGGTGACAACGTGATCTTTATCTGCCGTTAGCTTCGCGCCCGACGTTGCGACGGGCTTCTCGGGAACGAGCACTGTCCAGTTTTTTTCATTCTCGATGGCCTCCAGCGCATCCTGTTCCCAAGCGCCCACCGCGGCTGGTCGCGGCATGTCATATTCGCTTTGCAGCCGTGCAAGGTTGTTTTCCAAACGGGCAAGGTCAGCCGTTTGTTTCGGTGTTGGGACAAGCATGCCATCTTCGCGGCGTCCTATGATCGGCTCCTTAAGATCCGCAAAGAACGCTCCCAACGAGTAGAAATCCTGCTGGGTGATCGGATCAAATTTATGGTCATGGCACTGGCTGCATCCAATGGTCTGACCGAGCCAGACGGTGCTGACCGCGCGCACACGGTCGGTCAACATGCGCGCCTCGTAATCCTTCGCTTGGGCGCCCCCTTCCTCGGTGCTGAGGAGCAATCGATTGAACGCCGAGGCCACCTTTTGTTCCACCGTGCTTTGAGGCAGCAGATCGCCGGCAAGCTGTTCGCGCGTGAATTGATCGAATCGTTTGTTTTCGTTGAATGACTTGATCACGTAATCGCGATACGGCCAGACATTGCGTGGATTGTCCGAGTGGTAACCAATCGTGTCAGCGAATCGAACCACATCCAGCCAGCCGATGGCCATGCGCTCGCCATAATGCGGAGAGGCCAGAAGCTTCTCCACGAGCTTGGCATACGCATCGGGCTCCGGACTCATTTCGAAGGCCTCGACCTCCTCGGGCTTGGGCGGAAGCCCGACCAGATCGAAGTAAAGCCGGCGCACAAGAGTTTGGCGGCCCGCTTCGGGCGACGGTTGCAGGCCGATGTCCTTGAGGCGGCGTTGCACCAAATAATCGATGCCATTCCAGAAGCCCGGCGCCTTGGGTTTTGCCGGCGCCAAATAGGCCCAGTGCCCTTGATATTCTGCGCCGCTCGCGATCCAACGCCGCAGCAATTCTTTTTGAGTTTGCGTGAGAACTTTGTGGGATTCCGGCGGAGGCATCAACTCGTCCGCGTCCTTTTGGAAGATGCGCGAGACTAATTCGCTTTCCTCAGGTTTTCCCGGGACGATGGCGGTCTTGCCCGACTTCGCTGGTTTAATCGCTTGATCGCGCAAGTCGAGGCGCAGACCACCTTTCAACTTTTTGAGGTCCGGTCCGTGACAGGCAAAGCAGTTGTCCGAAAGGATCGGCCGGATGTCGCGATTGAATTGAACGTTTTCCGCTCGCGCTGATGGCAACTGGCCAGAACTGCGCGAGAGCGGCAGGAGAACGAGCAAGGTTGAGAAAACAGCTAACCTGGGTTTCATAAGCTCAATAGAGATCAGTTTTTCGTCTTGGACGCAACTCACAGAATGCTTGTGACTGCACCCGGTTCATTCTTGAACGCCTCGGCGAGCGGTTCGTCAAGTGTTGCCAGACTGCCTCTGTGACGACGGGCTAATGAGGCAAGATAGCGGTCTGTGACTTGCCCGTGCCCGCGAATCAAGTCCCGGCAAACCTCGGCTTCCCCGAACGAGAGATCATCCGGCCAGAACTCGTGACGCTCGTCTGCCAGGATGGAATCTAACGAAACGAAAGCGTCATCAATGCCATTGGCAAAGCCAAGCAAGGGATTGGAGGATAAGCGCAGAAACCCGCCTTGCGTGATGGGGCAAGTCGCAAAGGATTTCACGGAGCGCAGCCACCGAGTAGTTCGGCTATGACAGTCGTGGTTTTGCCAGGCCAGCGCTAGAAGCGCGTTAGTGTCTAAGAGAAACGTCATATTGTCTCCGACTCGAGCTTTTTCACCATCTCGGTGGTAATCCGCAGAGCATTCTTGGGCGGCTGAAAGACCATGAATCCATCCCGAGAACGGACTAATTTCGCTCTGGCTTGGGGTACGACCATCATTCTTTCGAGTAAATACTTTCCAGGCCCTATCCGCTCAAGACGGAAGACATCGCTTGCTTCTAAGTCATCGGCGTCGCGGAGTTCTTTTGGCAATGACAATTGACCCTTTGAGGAGAGTGTGACGGTGGTATTCACGCTAGTAAGATGGCCTTACTCTGACCGGTTCGGCAAGCGGAATCTCCCTATTGCTCACGGTTAAAGCTCGGCTAAGTACGCCACTTCATAAGTTCACTCACGTATTTTTTACGCAGCCAGAGGGTATTGTGTTTGGGTCAGTTTGTTGAGTAACCTGGAGAGGTCCTTTCGGGTGAACTTCCATTGGAAGGGGCTGGCGATGGCTTCGTAATGCCGCTCGAAGCGTTGGAGGGCGTCGGCGATTTCCTGGACAGACTGGAAATCGTTTGGGGTCAGAACTTTTCATTCCACGACAGAAAAGTAAATTTCAATCTGATTTAACCAACTTGCATGAACGGGGCCATGCACCAACTGGAGGTTGGAATACCGTTGCTCCAAGCGTTGGACGCTGCGTTGACCGCGATGGGAGGCGCCATTGTCCACAATCCAAAAGACGCGGCGCGCTTGCTTGTAAGGGGGCTGCGTCATCACCTGGTCCACCAGCAAGTCAAAAGGCGCAATGCCGGTGGTCGAATCACAGCGGCCAAAGAGCTTGGCGCGATGAACATCCCAGGCCGCCAAATAGGCCGTGGCACCTCGGCGCTCGTATTCGTGTTCGACCTTCATAGGCTGGCCCGGCTGCGTCGGTTGGGTGGGATGGATGCGGGCGCGGGCTTGGATGCTGGTTTTCTCATCGGCTGAAATGACGTATTCATCCTCTCGCAAAGGCTGGCCATCCCAGACCCGTTCATACAAATCCAGGAGGCGTCCTGCTTTGGCGGCAAAATCCGGGTCACGCGGAAAAATCCAACAGCGATGGAACCAGGGGCCAATGGCATCCTCATGCAGCCAACGCCAAATGGTGCTGCCACTGATGCTGGCGACTAAACCCGACTGGCAAACATGATGAGTCAACTCCGCCGTGCTCCAGCGCGAGAGTGGCAAGCCGGCTTCCTTGGGAAGTTGGCAAGCCAAGGCTTTAATCTGCACGACCAGTTCTGGGCGGAAAAGCTCGGGGGCGACCCGAGCGCGGGAGTTCGTCCAACCCGCGCAATCGTTGCCGAAAAAACCGTTGACGCCACATGCTGACGACCTCTCGGCGGGTGTCCAAGCGAAGGGCAATTTGATCGTTGGAAAGGCTTTGGGCTGCCAGCAGGATCATCTTGGCGCGAAGCACTTGAAAATAGGGCAACGTATATTTTGATGCTCGATGCTGCAATTCCCGCTCCTCCGCCGGCGTCAATGTGATTTTGAATGGGCTCTCTCTTGGCATAGAAGGCGAATCGATCGCTGCCGAATACTATGCCACCCATTCAGAAATGACTACATAAATACGTTAGTGTATTTGCGAAACCGCCGACTAAGCTGGCAAAGAGCGGACTTTGAGACAGAGACGCTCTTCATCGGACAAGTGAATCGCCGCGGCAGCCTCAAGTCTGTCTTTGCTTTGTTTTCTCTGTGTTCTTTGCGGTTAAGTTAAGCTGCGTTTCCAAATTCAAGATTCCAGCGCCAATCGTTGCAAGCCAAAGCCGCGACGGAAGTGCCGGGTACCGAAGTGGCCGAGGTCTGGCACCAGGAAGTCAACTGGGCCCAAGCGCGCCGGGTGGCGCTGCTGCGCCACAAGATCAGCGACAAACAGGCCGCCGGCCAGCGCACCGGGGCAAGCCGCTCTTGGATTGCCCAGCTTGCCTCTATCAGGGCTTGGTCACCAACCTGCCGGCGAGGGTGCCGCCGT
>Ga0194128_10005431_pt1 | contig 17855 bp, 18 predicted proteins | sample TA2KigCa65mmetaG_FD_148650 | JGI IMG/M metagenome (GOLD analysis project Ga0194128, IMG submission 148650) | Freshwater microbial communities from Lake Tanganyika, Tanzania - TA2015037 Kigoma Deep Cast 65m | ecosystem: Environmental > Aquatic > Freshwater > Lake | place: Tanzania: Lake...
AAGGTAATTCACTGACTCGTCCATTTAAAACGATTCAACGTGCTTTAATTGAGTCAGCTAGATTTTCTTATCAGAGAGGATTAAATAACGATAGATTTGGTAAGACAACAATTCTTCTGTATCCAGGGGATCATATTATCGATAATCGCCCTGGACTTATTCCTGATGGTGCGAATAACTATAGACTTAGAAGTGGTGCTATAACAAATAATTTACCAGCATTTGAGTTAAGTTCAAACTTCGATCTTTCATCACCAGATAATCAACTTCATAAACTTAATAGTGTTCGTGGTGGTGTTATTTTACCTAGAGGAACATCAATTGTTGGTCTAGATTTAAGAAAAACAAAGATTCGTCCGAAATATGTTCCTGATCCAGAGAACGATAATATTGAAAGATCATGCATTTTCAGACTAACAGGTGCTTGTTATCTCTGGCAGTTTAGTATTTTTGATGCAGATCCAAATGGTGTTTGTTATAAGGATTACACAACTAATACTTTTGTTCCTAACTTTTCTCACCACAAACTAGCTTGTTTTGAGTATGCTGATGGTGTTAATGATGTAAGTATTAATGATACATTCCAGACATATTCCGGAGACCGCACAGATCTGGAAATGTATTATGAAAAGGTAAGTTTAGTTTATGGTCAGTCATCTGGTCGTGCGATTGAACCAGATTATCCAAGTTCAGGACTTGACATTCAACCAAAAATTGATGAGTTCCGAATTGTTGGATCAACAGGTCAAACTGTTGGAATTTCCAGCATCAAATCTGGTGATGGATCTGGTGGCGGGACAACAACAGATATTACTGTCACCACGACATCTGCGGTTGATGGTCTTGATGTAGATACTCCTTTCCGTGTCTCTGGTATTTCTGCGTCTGGATATAACGGTCAGTTTGTGGTCTCTGGAAAATTAAGTGGTACTCAAATCATCTATAAAGTTCAAAACCCTCCCACGATTGCGCTCCCATCTACAGCAGGATCTACACTTTCACTACAATCTGACACTGTAACTTCTGCGTCTCCATATGTCTTTAACATCTCTCTGCGTTCTGTTTTTGGAATGTGCGGGATGCTCACGGACGGCGACAAAGCGACTGGATTTAAATCAATGGTTGTTGCTCAGTTCACAGGTATTGGGTTGCAGAAAGACGATAATGCCTTTGTTAAGTACAATTCGGGGTCTGGAGTTTATCAGGATAATGCATCTGGAATATCAACAACACCATTAAGTAATGATTCCCGTGCAGTTTTTAAACCATCTTACAAAAACTTCCACATTAAAGCAACAAACAATTCTGTTATTCAAGCTGTTTCAATTTTTGCAATTGGATATGCAGAACACTTTGTAACCGAAAATGGTGGTGACATATCTATTACCAACTCTAACTCAAACTTTGGAGCAAAAGCATTAGTTGCAGATGGATTTAAAAATGATGCATTTCCACAAGATGATACTGGATATATCACTCATATCATTCCACCAAAAGAAATTTCTCTCACAGAGACATCAATCGAATTTGAGGCGATTGACGTTTTAAAAACGGATAGTGCAACAGGTGTAGGTTCAACAGGACATTTGTATCTTTATGGGCAAACGAATGCCGCTATCCCACCAGAAAATGTAATTGAGGGATATAGAATTGGTGCGAGAGAAAATGATAGGTTGAGAGTTCTGATTGCATCTGCAGGAGCTGTAACTGAGCATACTGCTCGTATTGTAATGCCAGGTTCTCAGGCAAGTTCTGAAAAATCTTTTAATGTTGCAAGAAGTGTCACTGGTATTAATAGTATTGGATCTTTTAGTGCTGGTGGAGCAGCGAGTGTCCTTACCTTAACGAGTGCTCATACATTCATAAATGGCGAAACAATCCGTATTCTTAGTGAAAATGGACACTTACCAGACGGACTTACTCCTAACACTGTATATTTTGCAATTACATCAGGAACTGGAATTTCTACAAACACTGATATTAAGATTGCAAAAACGCTAAATGATGCTGAAAATTTAACTGCTCTCACAATTAATGAAAAAGGTGGAGTCCTGAAAGTTGTTAGTAGAGTTTCTGATAAAAATTCTGGGGACATTGGACATCCTATTCAGTATGATACGAATCAAAATCAATGGTTTATTAAAGTTGCCACCGCGTCTACCGAGAACTCAATTTTCTCAACAATCGTTGGTTTAGGTTCAACTGGTTTAGGAAGTGCGACTACTAGGACATTTTTCAAGAGAAGATCAGATAATAGAAATGTTCTTGATACTTTATATCGCTTAAGATATGTTATTCCCAAAACATCAGCAAGTGGAATTGCTGCTCGCCCACCAGTTGATGGATTCATTCTTCAAGAATCAAATTCAACCTCTGGAATTTCAACTGCAGAAGTTCTGACTTACTTTGGTTCTACTGACATTACAAATTCAAATCAACAAAGAAACTTTAGATTTATTGCAAATGCAGAGTGGTCCTCATCAATAGCAAAGATTACCACAGAATTACCACACAATCTAAAAGTTGGATCTCAGGTAGAACTTTTAAACATTAAGAGCACTAATAATACAACTGGAACTGTGAACGCAGGATTTAATAGAAACTATACTGTAACAGGTATTTCGAGTGCTAAACAATTCTCGGTTGGACTGAATACAGATCCTGGAACATTTACAAGTGATACCAGTGCTAGAGGCACATCTCTTCCACACTTTAAACAAAAAAAATATCCAACAACACTTTATAACTTTAGATTTTCTGAAGCTCAAAAATACATTAATGGAGAGCAAGATGGTATCTATTACATCACTCCTATTAATGCATCAAACCAACCAACTGTCCTTCCATTTACTGGAGAGAAATATTCTCAACCAGTTAAAGAACTTTTCCCACAAACAAATAGAGATAATGTAGCATCTGATCCAAATCCAACAAAGTGTTTTGTTAACCCAGCATTGATTGGAGAGGTATTTGTTAATGATGTAAGAAATAGTATCACAAAAGAAACAATTGAAAAACATCTCAATGATATTGATGTTGGAGTTGGAATTACAAATATTGTTTCAGCAACTGGTTCAGCGCACACAATTACAACTTTAATTGATCACGGATTAAATCGTATTACCGCAGTTACCCCTGTTTCTGCTGGCGCTGGATATGCTAATGGAATTCATTATAATGCAAGACTTGTTTCTATTGGCTCGTCTGTAACAGGACTACACGCAACCGCAAAAGTCGAGGTGTCTGGCGGAGCCGTAACTGCCGTCAGAATTATGGATGGTGGATCTGCATATGGAATCGGAAATACGCTTGGCATTACTGGTATTCCTACCTCTGGATCCTTTACACAAGCAGTGGTTCAGGTTACACAAATCTATAATAATGTTGGTGATACTCTAAGAGTGATTGGAGTTCAGTCAGAGGAATTAAACGGATATAATGATCTGTATCGAATCACCAATATTAATGTGGGTGGAGCAACTTCGATTACCGTTGCCTCTGCCACTACAATCACAAACTTTACCTCAACAGGCATTGGTGGAACGAATGCAAGTGGATCCTATCTCTATCTCACTGGTGAAGGAATTAGAATCAGTAATTTAAGTTACGCTAGTCCAACAAGTGGAATTGCGACAATCACCACCGTTAATAATCACGGTCTAAAAGTTGGTCAGAAGATCAAACTAACTGGTTTTAATGAAAGTGTTTATACTGGAGATTTTGTAGTTAATGAAGTTCTTGATGTTCTTTCTACATCAACTTTCAAATTCACTGTTAATCTAGGTATTGGAACAACAGCACCAACACCAACTGGAACTGCCTTTGCTTATCGTTTGGGTCATGCCTCAAATGCAGGAACAATTACACTAGAGAATGAAAACTTAAATGGTAGAATGATACCAATATATGCAGGTATCACAACCACATTATCTGCCACCATCACCACAGGATCTGCAGATGAGATTAATATTTTAAATATTGATAAACTTGGATTTAACATTGGTGATTATTTAATGATTGATGATGAGATTATGAGAATAAAAGAAAATGACACCACAACTAATCCAGTTTCTGTTTTCCGTGGATTACTAGGAACCAAACCAACAGGACATACACAAAACTCTTTAGTTAGAAGGATTTTAGTTAATCCAGTAGAATTTAGAAGACACTCTATCTCTCGTGCCTCTGGTCATACCTTTGAATACGTTGGATTTGGCCCTGGCAACTACTCAACTTCTTTACCAGATAGACATGATCGTTCAATTTCCGCAGCAGAGGAGCTATTAACACAATCTACAAAGAGAGAGGGTGGCATTAATTTCTATACTGGTATGAATGATAAGGGTATTTCATACTCTGGAAATAGAAAATTAAGCACAATCACTGGTATTGAAGAAATTTTCGAAACTCCAATTCAAACTATCACTGGTGAAGATATAAGCATTCTGCCAAGCATTAATGTTGTTAATCCACTGGAAGGTAATTTCTCTCGTTCAATTCGTGTTGAGGGCGGTGATGACAATAACGCTGTATCTGAGTTTAGTGGACCAATTATTCTCACAAATAAATTTACTTCAACGTCAAATAAGGGTATTGAAGCCAACTTACTATATCTTCAGGGTGACGCAACAGTTTCCAGAAAATATACTGTTGGTATTGCGACTCCAGCTCTCGCAGGTAATCCAGGAGATATTGTTTATTACACAGACCCAGCAAAGGGCGGATATGTCGGATGGATTTATACCATAGAAAATGATTGGTTCCGTTTTGGTAATGTTAGTCTCTCTAAAGATTTGAATATTGGATTGTTTGATCAAGTGGGAATTGCGACAACCTCACCAGGGATTGCAAAACTTCTGGTTGGTTCAGGAACTACACAATTTTCTGTTGATGCAGATGGCGTAGGTATCGGAACCACTGCAAATACCTTCAAACTACACGTTAATGGAAATACAAATATTATTGGAACGTGTTTCGCAACGGCATTCTCTGGTAATGGCAGTGGACTAACAAACTTAACTGTCGCTGCTTCAGGATGGACTCCGATATCTGGAGGCATTTATAATACTGATCTCAATAATGTTGGTGTTGGAACTTCTGTTCCAAGATTCTTCTTAGAGGTAGGACCAGTTGGATTTGCCTCAACTTCACTACACGTCAATGGAACTTCTAAGTTTGTTGGATTAGTCACCACCGGCGATGTTTTTGTTAGCGGTGCTCTTACGGCACTGGGCACATACAACATCAATAATATCTCATCTGGAGTCATTCGAGCATCATCAGTTGGTGTCGGAACAACAAATCCACTCACAGCACTACAGATTGGAACCGCAAGCACATTAGGTGTCCCGACGAATGGTTTTGTTTTTGCTGTAACTGGTATTGGATCGGTTGGTATCGGCACCACAGCTCCAAGAGCTCATTTAGATATCGAAGGTCATACTAGACTGAAGACTTATTCCGAAAATGTTGATTTCTTATCAATCACTGCTGGTATTGCAACAGTTGATCTCTCTAGAGCACAATCTTTTATCTGCACTGCCACTGCAAATATCTCTGAGTTTAAACTAATTAACATTCCATCTGGTTCAACTGAGTTCACTCTGAGAATAGATCAAGACAGCACAGGAAGTCGCACTGTTGGAATTGATACATTTAAAACTAGTGCTGGTAGTGCGATTCCTGTTTACTGGCCAGGTGGTGGAGTATTGCCTATAGTTACACCAACTGCTAATAAAACTGATATTTACAAATTCAAGACTTTTGATGGATCAAACATCACAGGTTCTGGATTATATGGAGTCGTGGTTGGTCAAAACTTCGGTAACTAAAATAAAGTAAAATGAGACAAACGACTTTAGATTTAAACGGACCTATTTTAGGAGTTGTAACACAACCTGTTGGAATAACCACGCCACCATCATCCACAGTAACATTTGTGGGTATTGCAACAGCGACATTTCCAACGCAAACGCCCCCAAACCCCGCAACAGGAACTGGAAATATATCCTATCAGTGGTATGCGGAGGGGATTGGTGCTCTATCTGATGGATCTTTTCGTGGAGCAACAATCTCTGGAACTGCAACAACAACTCTCACAGTTTCTAATGTAAAAAGTCCCGATACAAATAATTTAAGATTTTTCCTCAGTGCAGATTATGTACCATCCGCATATCAATCATCACTGCCCGTCACTGCAGGAACTGCAAGATCTACAGGAAATGCGATTAATGAACCACTAATTTTTAATACTGTATCATTAACTGTATTACCTACGATTACAATTACATCTCAACCTCAACCCGTCACAACTGGTTTTGGTAGAAGAGTAAGTTTTTCTGTGAGTGCTACAATTTCTGATAGTAGTTTTGGTGGTTTATCTTATCAATGGGAAGTAAACGGACAAAATTTAACAAATAATGGTAGCACAGTTATTGGGGCAAATCAACCAACTTTATTCTACACTCCGACATCTGCTGGAGTTTTTACTGTTAGAGTAACAGTTTCAAATCCAAGTGCAGTATCCGCAGTGGCATCAACCACTGTAAATTTAATTGCTATAAATCCACGAAACATTCTTATTTTTGAAGGTTTTGATTCACAAAATAATTATATTCGGCAGGAAGTAAATTTAGGTGTTGTTGATAATTTTACTCTTTCTGATAGCACATTTGGATCAAACTTTAATATTATTTCTTTTTATGCTCCAGAAAATAGCATAGATGGAGATTTAGAAATCCGTGCATCAAAAGGACTTGATGTGGGTTCTTTCTCTGGCGGGCAGGGTGGATTTTCAAGAATTAGAATGACTATAGAGAAAGATGTTGAATATGTTGTATTAGGAATTTCAGATAATTCTGGATTGTTTATTTATCGTAAAGCTACTCTTATCGCTGTCGTTGGAAAAGGTGGATCTGCTGGTTCTTCTGGAAGGGGAGGTGCTGGTGGGGGGATAAATCTGCCTGGGGAAAATGGGTTTGGAAGAAATAGTGGAGTTGGTGGAGCAAGAGTTTCCGCAGGACAACTAACAACTAATGGTATTTTTGGATCAAATTCGTCAACACCTCTTCAATCTGGAGATAGTAGAGCATCAATTCCGAATGGTGGAAGAACAATATCTTGTCCTAAGGGAAGTTATTGGTTATCTCAAGGCAAATCTCCTTGCGAAAATCTTGGTCTCATTCAATTTTATAATACTAATGGATCATTAATTCCACAAAGTTCTTTGATTGATAGAGGATTTAAACCAGGATATTCAATCACTGTTACTGAAGGTGCTTCGATCTCTAACGGTGGAGACGGTGGTAATGGTGCTACTGGAGGTGCTGGTGGTGATCAGGGAGGAGGCGGTGGTGGAAGTGGATATGCTAATGGTCCCTTAACTGTTACTACTGCAACATCTGGTGGCACTACAGCATCCAAATCCACCATTAATTTTAAAGTATTTGTTCCACTCCCACCAATTAGAGGATGTACGAATCCATCTGCAACTAATTATAATCCAAATGCTCAGGTTGATGATGGATCATGTACATTTAGACCACCACCACCACCTCCTCCACCTCCTCCACCACCACCACCGCCTCCGCCACCAGTGGGTTATGTATCAGTTTACGGCACTGGACTGTTAGGACAAATTGCTATGAATAATGGAACTACAGGTCCCGCAATAAATGGGTCTAGCGGATTCATACAGTCATTTGGCGGCACTAGTGGTCTCTCTGGCAACGCTACTGGCGCGTTTGGCATAACTAATGATCAACTTACTTCGTTTGTTAGAGGGATTTATACTGAACAACTTGGCAGACCGCCAGATGGACCTGGATTTGACTTTTGGGTGGGTGGAGCTCTAGCAGGTTCATATACAGACCCAGGTCATTTACAGAGAGCTATCATAGCTGCAGCACCTCCAGATCAACAAAATACACGAATAAATGGTGGTATAAGAGGAACATTTAACACTGCAGGAGGTCTCATAACATAAATAGTTAAAAATCAACGGGGGAGAGTGAACCCGAATGGCTGTCAATAAGAACTTTGTAGTCAAAAACGGATTAGAAGTTGATACTAATCTTATCGTTGCGAACGCTGATACAAACAGAGTTGGTATTGGCACATCTGCTCCTCAGTACACGCTTCATGTTTTTGAGGGAACTGGAATTGGTGCTACCAACGTTTTTGTCACTGGTATCACCACAGTCATTAATGAATTAAGAGTTGGAACTGGTGGTACAATCTTCAGTGTTATCGCAGGACCAACTGGAACAGGGCAATCTGTTGGTGTTGGAACAGCGACACCAGCATTTCTATTAGATGTTCACTCACCAGTTTCTACAGGGCAGACTGCGCTTCGTGTTCGTGGTGATAGTAGAATCACTGGTGATCTGGTTATTGAGGGTGATTTGACAGTTGACGATATTACTTTTGATGATGCCACGCTATCAAATCTAACGGTTACTGAAGCACTTTTTGTTGGTAGCTCTCCTGGTATTTCTACATTTGTAGGATTTACCACATTCCAAGATTACGTTTTCATTCAGGACGGACTCAATGTAACTGGCACTGGTGCTACATTAAGTTCATTAAATGTTACTGGAGTCTCTACTTTTGTTGGATTCTCTACATTTAATGATTATGTTTTTATTCAAGATGGACTCAATGTAACTGGCACTGGTGCTACATTAAGTTCATTAAATGTTACTGGAGTCTCTACATTTGTGGGATTTACCACATTCCAAGATTATGTCTTTATCCAAGATGGATTGAATGTTTCTGGTATCGGCACAATTGGAACTGTTGAGATTTCCTCTGGTATCATTACTGCGACATCAGGTGTTGTAACTTATTTTGGTGATGGTTCTCAATTAACCAATATTGTTTCTGGCGTAGGTATTAGAACCGAAGGAGGAACTGTAGGCGCGGGTGCATCAATTCTTGATTTTCGTGGAGCAGGTATTTCTACAGTCACCGTTGCTTCTGGTATTGCAACCATTAATATCACTGGTGGTGTTAGTGTAACTCCTGGTGGTTCAGACACTCAAGTTCAATTTAATGATGGTGGATCATTCGGCGGAGATGCTGGACTTACATTTAATAAAACCACTGATACTTTAAGTGTTGCTGGTGTAGTCACAGTAGGAACAGCAGTTACAGTTAACTCTTCTGGTATAACAGTAACAGGAGTTATTACTGCAACTTCTTTTGTTGGTGCTCTGACTGGTAATGTCACTGGTAATGTCACTGGTAATGCAACGGGTCTTTCTGGAACTCCTAACATTACCGTTGGGACTATTGCGGCAACAAGTCTAAATGCTTCTGGTGTGGTTACAGCATCATCATTCGTTGGCGATGGATCCGGACTAACGAATCTTCCTGGCGGCGGTGGTGGTGGTTCATCACAGTGGATAACAACGAGTGCAGGTATTCATACGCTCTCCAATGTTGGTATTGGAACCACAGATCCACAAGCAACTCTCCAAGTAGGTGCTGGAACCTCTGTAATTGTTGTAACTGGTATTGGTTCTGTTGGTATTGGAACCACAAATCCAACTTCAAAATTAGATTTAGCAGGAAACACTTTCAGTGGACCTGAAATTAAAAATTACACAGAAACTACCAGTGCTCTGGGAAATACTGGATCTGCGATAACTATTAATTTAGAGAATGCAAATGTGTTTACAGCAACATTGACTGATAACTGCACCTTTACATTTACAACTGGAGTCACAACTGGAACAGCATCATTTACTCTTATTTTAACAAATGATGGAACTGCTGGGAGATCTATCACCTGGCCTGCAACGGTGAAATATCCAAATAATACAACTCCATTAAGAACTACCACGGCAAATGCAACAGATGTTTGGTCATTCTTCACTCCGAATAATGGCACAACCTGGTATGGGAATATTGCCCTATATAATTTTACGTAATATTTAATTTTATGAACTCAAGATGTATCGACTTTATTGGATTATACGAAAACGTATACCCTGATGGTTTTTGTAATCATATGATTCAAGAATTTGAAAGACTTTTAAAATCGGGGGTATGTAATAATAGGCAAAATTTTGATGGAGTAACGAAAACAAAAAAACAAGATGATTTCACTTTCTTAAATTTAAAGAATAATAGTCCTTCACATTTTAATGGGGAAAATTCATTAAATTTATTTTGGGATGGTCTTCAAAAATGTTATGAAGAATATACTTCAGAATATGATATTTTGAAAGATATGCCAGTTAGATGCACATCAATCAAAATACAAAAAACAGTTCCTGGTGGTGGTTATCATGTTTGGCACTGTGAGCAAAATGCAGGAGACATGGGAAATCGAGTTTTGACTTACAGTTTATATTTGAATACTTTGGAAGAGAATTGTGCAGGTGAAACTGAATTTTTATATCAGAAACTTAGAGTTCCCCCCAAAGAGAATTCAATGGTAATTTGGCCTGCTGCATATACTCATACGCATCGGGGTAATGTTGTTCATGGGAATGAAGCAAAATATATTATGACTGGTTGGTTTTATCTTGAGTGATAAATATTTTTTAGGAATAGAGTACTAAAAATGCCATTAGGTGCAAGCGGAAAGAGTAGGTCTCCAAGTTTTATGGATGCAGCGTATTCCATAACATTTAATGCGCCGGGTACTTTTGTAGCACCAAATAGATTGAGATCAATTAGTGCTTCTGGAAGAGGAGGTGCAGGAAATCCAGGAACTCCAGGAACTGCAGGTGCACCTGGTCCTGGAGGAAATAAAGGACTTCGTGGTTATGCTGGTAACCAAGGAAATGATGGAAATAATGGAAATGGAGGTCCTGCAGGAAATCCAGGAACTCCAGGAAATAATGGAGTTGGGGGTCCTGGTGGGAATAATGGTCTGCAAGGACAACCAGGACAAACAGGATCTCAGGGGCAGGGCGGTGGCGGTGGTGGTGGCGGTGCTGGAGGGTCAAATGGGAATCTTCCAGGAGCACCAGGAAATCTTGGCCCTTCTTTTGGAAGCTCAGGAGATCCAGGAACCGGAGCCAACTCCGGACCCCACGGAGCTGGTGGACCAATATTTTTTAATCCATTTGGAGGATCGCCTGGTGGTGCTGGAGGTGCTGGATCTCAGGGCAACCCGGGAGGCAACGGTCAACCGGGACAGAACGGATTTGGAGCAGCTACAAGTTGGGTAAACCAATATGGGACTGGTGGACAAACAGGCCAACTTGGAGATGCGAATTGGGCAGGAAAAGATGGGCAAGATGGAACTGATGGCACTGGAGCAACGAACGGACAACCAGGAGGACTAGCACCTACGGATTGGGCAGGAAGACTCGGATCAGATGGACAAATAGGCCAACTTGGACAAAGTTCATCTGTATTTGGATTAATTTTTCCAGGTGGGAATGGAGGAAATTATGGAGTAGGGAATGCTGGGCAGCAAGGACAACCAGGTACTCAAGGAAATAACGGAAATAATGGATCAAAAGGACTTGCTGGAAATCCAGGCAACCGTGGACCTGGTGGTCTAGGAGGTAATGCTGGAAACCAAGGAAACCAAGGAAATAATGGAGTTGGGGGTCCTGGTGGGATTGGCGGGCAAGGGGGGGCAGGTGCTCCTGGAGGAGGTCCTGGTCCAGGAGGATTCCACAGCTTTCATGGAGGCGCTGGTGTCGGTGGAGCTGCTTCAGGAAATCCATCTCAAGCAAATGGTTTTGCTAGCCAGCCTGGTGGCGCCGGGGGAAGCGGGGGTAGTGGGGGATTTGGAAGTGCTGTTTCTGGCCCCTTTGGTGGACCCGGTGGACCCGGTGGATCCGGTGCTGGCGGTGGAGGTGGCGGCGGCGGTGGTGGTCTTGGAGGTGCTGGCCAACCAGGGGGGGCAGGAGCTACGAATTGGCCAGGACAATATGGGCAAGCGGGACAGAACGGATCTGGAGCAGGCAGCGGACAGGCTGGTAATATAGGACAAGCAGGATTTGGCAGAACTCTCGGCGGTGTTGGCGCTGACGGGACTGATGGACAAGATGGAGCAAATGGTCTAGCAGGAAATTTCACAAACGGTGGATTAGGCCAAGCAGCAAACACAATTAATTTGGCATCAGTCATTACTGGAGGACAATCTTATCCAGTTACTGTAGCTTCAGGCGGATTTATAACAATCTCTTGGACAACTCAATAATAAATAGAAAAAGATTTAATTATTTTTTGCTATGCCAAAAAAAGAAGAAACTGCAATTCGTAAAAAAATTAATAATATGTATGAAGAGAATGAGTATGCGAATCTTCAGCAAAATAAGAATCGTGCTCGTTCAGTTACCATAGGAACTGCTTTTGGTGGTGCTATCGAAATTAATATGAGAGGTGACTATCATTCATTATGGTGCATTTTAACTCCTGTTGAGGCAGTTGAAATTCTTGAGCAATTAGCAGCTGCTGCTGGTGTTCAGGTTGCAACAAAACCTAAAGAAGATTTTAGTGCTTGGCGTGGTTGGGATGTTGATAATGTAGACTATGTTCATTGGAAGGGTGCTGCGCCGTGGCAGGTTGCTCCAGAAAACCGACACGAAAATAAAGAGTTGGAATCTGCAAAAGAACCCAAACAACTTTTACCAGGAAAAAATGAAGAAAATAATACAGATTCAAAAAAAGAAGAAACTTCTCCCAAACCAAAAAGGACAACTAGAAAAAGAGTAAAAGAATGACAAGAACAAATTTCTATGTTATAGTTGATAGAACAACCAATAAAGTTTTAAGTCATCCAGTAAAATTACCAGAAAATTGGCAAAATATTCATGGATTATCATCCTTAAGTGATGAAAAAATTTCTGATTTAGAATGGGCAGGGCATCCTGGTTTGGGGTGGATTAAATTTAACTCTGAGTTTCCTTTTGATCTTGAAATCAATGAAGATTGGTTTGAGTTTGCAAAAAATTCAATCAAATACGAATACGCAGGTCAAAGATGGGAAGCAGAGAAAAAGGGTATTGAATATAAAAATATTTTAATTGATACTGATGACCGAACAAAAACTGCAATTCTATTAAAAACACAATTGGCAGTGGCATCACCAGGAAAAACTTTTAGTTGGAAGTATAATAATTCAACAGTTGAGTTTACGTCCAGTGATATTATTAATATCGCAAATGCTTTAAATGATTACATCCAAAAATGTTTTGACAAAGAAGCAGAACTCATTGATCTAGTCAATCAATCCAGAACTGAACTAGATTTATCAGATTTTACTCTAAACGTAAATTGGCCATCCAACAACTATAATAGTTGATTATTAATTACATCTACAATAACTGATTATGATTTCGTCATACTTTTCTAAACCAAGTTTTAATCTAAATGATATTTCTCCAATTATAGATCCAGAAGTTTTTAAAAATAAAACTAATGATTATTGGTATTTAAAAAGTTTTGATTATCAGACTTTTGCGTATATGGATGATATTTTTTGTGATGACTCTATAAATCGAATTATTAAACTTGGAAATCTTTATGTAGAAGAACAAGCAAAAGTTGGAACAGAAGTTGGAAAAGGTGTTGCTCAAGTAAATGAAGATATCCGTATCTGTAAACTTGCGTGGATGTCTGCGAATAAACATACTGAGTGGATTTATTCGACGATTACCGACTCTATTAATTCCATTAATGATCAGTTTTTTAATTTTAACTTAACAAAAATAGAAACGTTCCAATTTACAAAGTATAGAGAAGAAGACTGCAGTTTTTATAGTAAACACACTGATCCTATGATAGGGCAATATTTACCAGAAAATCGTAAATTAAGTTTGGTTCTTCAACTCTCAGATCCAGACGAATATGAGGGTGGAGATCTTTATTTACATACGGGGAAAGAACCAACAGTTATTGAAAAGAAAAAAGGAAGAATGATATTCTTTCCCTCATATACTTTACATGAAGTTACACCAGTCACTAAAGGAACACGATATACTTTAGTGGGATGGGTTCACGGTCCTGCATTTAAGTGAGGTTATTATGTCTTTTAATAAAAATGGATATCAAGTCATAAAAAACTTTCTTGAACCTGAATTTGTAAACTTTATACAAGAATATTTTTTTGTAAGAATTAATGCTCAGCAAGCAACAATTGATCCTCAAGCACCTTTCAGTTATTCTTTTTATGCTGATCCTTTAATTGAGACAATTCTTGCAAAATCATGTAATCCGCTGAGTGACTTCATAGATATTACTCTTTTTCCGCAATATTCTTACACAAGACTTTATAAAAAATATGAAGAATTAGTCATTCATCGTGATAGACCCTCATGTGAAATTTCAGCAACGCTTTCGCTTGGATTTCCTGAAGGTGAAAAAATTAATCCGATTTATTTTAGTAAAAATAATGACAAATCAAATGCAGTTGAAATTAAATTAAATCCTGGAGATCTTTGTTTATATCGTGGATGTGATTTGTATCACTGGAGACCTACATTTGAAAACCAGTGGTATTTACAAGCATTTTTACACTATGTTGATGCTGATGGTCCATATAAAGATCAACTTTATGATGGAAAACCATTTTTAGCGATGCAGCATAAATAAAAACAAAAAAGATGGACAATAAATTTTACGCGATCTTGGATCAAGATAACTTGGTAATTAATCATATAGCACTTCCAGTTGATGCAGATATTTCAAATATAATATCAAATTGCTATTCCGAAAGATATTCCATAATGGAATATTCAGGAGCTCCGCTGTCTGAAGATAAGAGTATTACAAATACTCCAGCACTTGTTGGTCTTTATTATAATCCAACTTTAAATGCGTTTATTGCAAGAAAACCAGGAGATGATTATATTTTGGATGAAGAAACTTATCAATGGGTTTCAGTTCCCACAGAAAATCCTTAAAATATTTTATTCGATTGCTAGCACAGATACCTCTATGGCGTTCATGCAAGAATCAGATAAGACACTTTAAAAACTGGCACACAAAACCTCCAGAGAGCATCCAAGAGTCTTATAGTGGTTAAAGAAACACAGAGACCTGAATGCGGTACTCCACACTGGACAGATTGATTTTTGTCACATCCTTCGTCTGGGCAACGCACTGGGGTGTTAAAGTATCTGCAGTTGCACTCAACGCACTCTTCTGATGCTGACACTATACACCAGTGGATACTCTTACAGCAAGCGTCGCTGCACCGATGCTGTAGAATGGTTTGTTGCAAAGTATCTTCCACGCCACAAACTTGAGATTACAGTCAATCATCGTGGTCTTGCACGAGAGGGTGTCTATGGTTGGTGCTCTATAACGGATTGTAATCATCGCCCTCGTGAGTTTGAGATTGAGTTACACAATCAAATGGACTCTGATTCGTATCTCCAAACTCTCTTTCACGAACTCTATCACGTTTATCAACACGTAATGGGGAATCTTAAGGACAAGCACGGCAAACGCCTTTGGAGGGGCATAGACCACACGGAGACGGACTATTCTGATCAACCCTGGGAGCGTGAAGCACACCTAATGGAAAAACAACTCTATAATGAGTATCTGGGTATCAACAAAGTCAATGCTTTTCCTAATCGCTTGACACAACTCTAAAAACTCTGTATAATGACCTTTGTGGAGGTTAAAAAACTATGATCTCAATGAAAGCTCCAAAGACCAAAAAACATTTTGTTTCTGTTACTCCAATCAGTTCCAAAGCAAAGAACCGCTTTGTGAATATTATGGGGTCTTTTCATACCTGTGAGGTGGAACAAGAAACTGCTGATAAGTTCTTTCTTGTTTCCTTAAATAAAATGTACTGCTTTTGGATTCAGAAACAAGGTAACGAACACTGGAAAATTGAAAAATGAAATCACTACTACTCGCTGCCGCACTGCTGACTACACCAGTGCTCGCACACAATCACGAGGTCACTGTCAAAACACCGACAACACCAAAGGTATATCGCACATTCACCTATGAAACTCCGTGTGCATTGGATGTAAGTCTGCAGACGCAGTTTGACACCTGCAAAGTGGTAGAAACCCGTGAAACTGGTGGAGCTCTTCGCACTCGTAATATCTACTCTAATCGATTTGGACTGACAATTAAATCCTGGTTTGATAAAGAGAAAGGTTTTATGACTTGGGATAGTCATAATAAATTTGCCTACAAGTGGCAATATAGAGTTTCAGGTGTGGCAGATCAGGGTGCCTGGTCGATGGTGATGCCTGGATTTCTACTACAAAATGTATCTTGGGATTGATTGTTAAATAGTATAACTGCTATACTGTTTATGGATGAATCACCTGAAGTTAAATGGAACCGTGGTCTAGATTTGTTTATTGAGTCCGTGTATAAACCAGATAATGAATTAAGACAGTGCGCTCATAATCAAAAGTGTTATCACGAGTTGATGTGGGTCAGAGAAAACGTTCTAGAATATCTTAAAACTTTAAGACGATGACTGCCTACGCTGTCTGGTTTATTATCTTTGCTTGTATTGCCTATCTGATCGCAACAGATGAGAGTGTTGCCAAGGCAGTTTATTTTACAGGTAAGATTGTAAATAATAAACTTGCAAGGTTCCGTTGGTGGGTGATACACAATCCCAGAACACCCTGGGCGCAATATGTAATGTGGAGACGCTCAAATCAACTTGCTAAAGAGTTGATGAATGAGATAGAATCTAAAAATAAATAAATTATATCTGGAAAATCTTATGCTCTCCACGCAATATAGATTAAGATTAGAGGCAATATGCGATAAAATTGTTAAAGGAGAATCAGTAGAACTGAGTGAAATGATTTGGGCAGAAAAACTTTCCAAAGCAAATCGTTCTGCTGCGACCATACTTCGTCAGGCAAGAAGGAAGGCAGAAAACCCTGATATGGATGCGATGGACGATTTTATGAATCAACTTGATATTGGTGGATTAGGACACGAACGCTTTGGTCGCCGTGGTTTTGATAATCCAGATGATCTACACGATTGGTTTAAGCGTGATGAAGATCAAACCGATTGGAGACAGAGGGATTGACCTACGAAGAGTTTATACACAAAGGCACCGAACATTATATGGACATGGTGCGTTTGATTGATATCAAACTCAAATATCGTATGCCTCTTACAGAAGAAGAAAAACAAATCAATGATCATATTATGGAGTTTCAACACAATACTAGAATCAATGAGTTGAGAGATAAGTTTGAGAAGTGCCTGAATGTAGAGGAAGAATGAAACCTTTTGTATTAATTGCTTGCTTTTTACCGATTGCTGTGATATGGTTAGTGATGAAATTATCTCTATGGTTGTCCTCTAGTGTAACAGAAGTCAATTATGTCAGAGAAGATGCAAAACGACCACACGGACCCTATGTGGAAAACCCATATGAAGACACTGACAGAGAGAATGAAGAGGATTGAGGTCGCTGAAGTGATTGATGAAGCCATCTGGCAGTGGTATTTTGAGAACGGTAAGGAAGTTCCCAACTGGAAATATGAAAAAGATCCTCAGTGGTGGACGGATTACCTGGAAGAACTTGACAATCAGAACTAGATACTCTATAATTCCTACATATACTCCCCTTATCATGGATTACAAACCCTATTCACCTGAGTGGCATCGCTACAGATACTTAAAAGAAGCATTAGACAAGTATCTGGATGACTATGTGGATAATGCTGTTGTGATGGCAGACATTCTTGATGTCCTATCTGCTCGTTCAGAATCAGCACATAGAGAGTTTGTGCGTGTGAATGAACTAGAGACGATGCTTCATAAAGCACAGTAGGCATAAATTTTTATTGCGTGATATCAGCAAATCAACACAAAATATCTAAATAGTGATAGAATTAAGAGGTGATTTAGATGAACGAAAACTTCTTTATCATGGTTTC
>Ga0194128_10005432_pt1 | contig 17855 bp, 11 predicted proteins | sample TA2KigCa65mmetaG_FD_148650 | JGI IMG/M metagenome (GOLD analysis project Ga0194128, IMG submission 148650) | Freshwater microbial communities from Lake Tanganyika, Tanzania - TA2015037 Kigoma Deep Cast 65m | ecosystem: Environmental > Aquatic > Freshwater > Lake | place: Tanzania: Lake...
GCTCCCACTGCACGCGGCCGCGCTTGCTCGCGCCCTTGAGTTCGGCTTCGAACTCGGCCGCGAGGCCGGCGTCGACCGACGACGCGAAGCGCGTGATGCGCAGCGACAACCCGGCGCCGACGGCGACCTGCACCTTGCGGTCGAGCACGCAGATGTCGGTGTACGCGCGCACCGCGACCTCGACCTGGCCCGCCTCGTCGAAGCGGACTTCGAGTTCGTTGCCGTCGGCGTTGCGCGGGTTGCGCGCGGCGCCGTTGACCGTCCACTCGTAGCGGGACGCCGTCGCCAGCACGGGCGTGGCGACGAAGAGCACCGGCTTGCCGACGATGACGCCCGTGTCCGGGGCCTGCTTGAGCTCGAGCCCCGCGGGCACCGCCTGCACCTTGATGCGGCGGACGGCGGGCTCGCGGCCATCGGCCTTGGCGGTGACCGCGACGTCGTAGGAACCGGCGGCCTGGAACACGTGGGCCACGGCGTTGCCGGCGGCCTTGCCACCATCGCCGAAGTCCCAGCTGGCCGCCGTGCCGGTGTGCTGCACCGACAGCTCCAGCGGGCGTCCGACCGGCCACTTCAGGTCGGCGGCCGGCGTGGTCGCAGCGATCGACACCTTGGCCATGGCTGCGAACTGCAGCGGGATCTCGGTCGGACCGAGCACGTCGGTCTTGTCGATCGAAGGGAAGCCGAGAGCGACCTTGCCCTTCACGCCGTTGCCGACGGCGCCGCCCTTGGGCTTGACGGTGACGACGTGCTTGCCGTCCTTCAGCGGCAGCTTCGCCGGCGTGATCTCAAGTTGCACGCCGGGGTCGGCGCTGCGGAATTCGACGCGGAACGACGCGTCGCCCGGCACGCGCTTCTTGCCGGAACCCGCGAGGCGCACGTTGATCTCGACGTCCTGCGGCGCGGCCACGCACGGGTACTCCGGCTTGGCGACGTTGACGCTGACACGCAGTTGGTCGCGCAGTTCGGGGCGCGAGGTGTAGATGTGCTTGTTCTTCGGATTGACGGCCTCGGGCTCGAGCGGCGGCTCCATGTCGCCGATCGGCTGCTCGATCATGTAGGTGAACTCGTGCTTGGCGACGAGCTTGCGCCACATCTGCAGGACCGGCTCACGGCCCGCACTGCCCTCCGGGAAGGTGAACGACTTGTCGGTGGCGATGCGCTGCGAGTTGGTGTCCTCGCCGTCGGTGAACAGGTAGATCCAGCTGTCGGAGTAGCGGCCGCCTTCGGCGTCGATCTTGCGGCCGGCCCAGCCGAGCGCGTTCCACAGCGCCGTGCCTTCGCCGTCGATCGGCTCCCCGATGTCCGCGACGAAGTCCATCGCCTTCTTGCGGTCGCCACCGCCCCACTTCGCGACTTCGAGCAGGTACGGGTCGGAAGCGCGGCGACGCGGCCGCTTGCCGGGCACGTCGACGTTGAACATCAGCACCGTGACGTCGGCGGACCCGTCGGTGGGCAGCGTCTCGAGCCACTCGCCGAGCTTGCCGACGACGAAGTCCCAGCGGGTCTGTCGCCCCGCCTGGTTCATCATCGAGTAGCTGTGATCGACGACGAAGACGTGCAGCGCGCGGTCGGCCGGGTCCTGGGCGCGCGCCGCCGTCGCGGCGAGCAGGCACGTCACGACGGCCGCGAAGCCGCGGAGGATGGAGCACAAGGAAGTCAGGCGGGCGAGCATGGCGCGGAGGGTAGACAGCGAGGACGAGCGCGCGCCCGCAACTAGCTGGGACAGCGAGGACTGCGTGAGAGGCCGATCCGTGACCGGGCTGACGCGCGCAACGACAGGCTTCCCGACTGCAGGGCGACGTGGGGGGCATCCTATCTCGTGCCTGCAGTTCGGCCAGCACCTTGTTGAGAGTCCGTGCGGCACGACGAATCACGGCGTGGCGGGCAGGTGGCTGGCAACCGCGCCCAAGGCGGAGTCGCAGGGGACGAGCCACGATCCGAACGGATCCGCCTTCGCGCGCCGCCGAGAATCCCGTGCCGGAGTCGCGCCCCTGGAGCTAGCGTGCGACGTGGGCGCACGACCGCGCACCGGCAAGGAGACGATGAACGAGCTCGTTCGCGACGACGGCGCCCCGCGCTCGCGCATCCGCATGCGCTGGCTGCTGGCCGCAGGCTGCGTGGCCCTTGCGGCCGGGTTCCTCGGGTTTCGCAGCGTCACCCCAACGGACTCCCTGCTGACGTCGGTCTACCGCGCCGTCCAGCTGTTCACCTTCAACTCGGGCACCGTCGACAGTGACGTGCCGTGGCTCCTCGAGGTGGCCCGATGGGTCGCGCCGGCGTGCGTGCTGACCGGCCTCTACCAGGCGATCCGCAGCGCCGTGCGGCGCGTCTGGAACGAATGGTGCGCCAGCCGGCGAACCGGGCACGTCGTGATCCTCGGCCTTGGCCGCAAGGGCACGTCCATCGCGCTTGGCGTGCTGGCCCGCGATCCCAAGGCCAAGGTCACGGGGGTCGACTCCGACCCGACGGCCTGCGCCGCGGCGCGCGGGGACGACAGGCTCGCGAGCATGCGGACGCTGTGCCGCGACGGCGGCAGCAAGGCGACGCTGCACCTGGCCGCCGTCACCCGCGCGGCACAGGTCGTCGTCGCGACCGAGTCCGACGTGCTCAATCTGCGGCTGGCCGAGTTGGTCCACGAGCTGGTCGCCGCGCGCGGAAGGCGGCGGACGCAGGTCTTCGTGCACATCAGCGACTCGTCGTTCCGCGACGAACTGTCCGCCAACGACGCTATCCGGCCGCCAGTCACCGGGGGCGCGGAGTTCGCGCCGCGACCGCGATGGATCAACCAACACGCCGACCTCGCGCGCGCCATCCTGCGCAGGTTCCCGCTCGAGCGATTCGCCGGCTGCGACGGCGCGCGCGATCCGACGCGTTCCGTACACCTGATCCTGACCGGGCTCGATGACCTGCAACTGGCGCTGCTCGTCGAAGCTGCCCGCGTCGGCCACTACATCGGCGGCCGCAAGGTCCGCGTGCACGTCCTCGCGAACGAACCGGCGGCCGCGCGCCAGCGCCTGCTCTCGGCCTACCCGGGCATCGAGGCCTGTGTCGCCGGGCTCGAGTTCGTGCGCATCCCCGCCAGCGCGTGCAGCGGCGAGGACGTGCGCCGCGTGCTGGACGGCATCGCGTCGCCGGCGATGTGCACCGTGGCGCCGGCGAACGACGCCACGCTGGAAGTGCACCGCGAGACGCTGCGCATCCGCAAGGCGCACGCGGCGAGCGGCGAACGGCATGCGCTGCGCGTGCTGGCGCCGGAGCCCAGCAAGAAGGACGACTGGGCTCGGCACCTGCACGAGCGGATCCCGGGCGCCGCGCTGCCGTCCGAGGTCGGTTTCTACGACGAGACCGTCGTGGCGGAGACGATGGACGACGGCGCGCAATCGGTCGCGCGCAGGATCCACGAAGACTGGTATCGCCAACAGGAACTCGGCGCGGCACAGGCCCCCGAGGCGCGCGACGCACTCCGGCGCAAGACGACGTTCCGGCCGTGGGCCGAGTTGCGCCCGGTCGACCAGGAGGCCAACCACTCGCAGGCCTCCCACGGCGTCATCAAGGTCCGCGCCGCGGGCGCCGACCTCGGCACCGAGACCCCGCAGTCGTGGCGCGCGCGCCTGGACGACGCGGAACTGCTCGAACGACTCGCGCGCATGGAACACGAGCGCTGGATGGCCGACCGGCTCCTCGCCGGGTACCGCTACGCCGACGTGCGCGACGACGCGCGACGCACGCACGACAACCTAAAGCCCTTCGACGACCTGCCGGACCGGATCAAGGAGTCCGACCGGAACACAGTGCGCGGAGTCGGCGACCGGCTCGCCGCGATGCGGAGCGAGTCGGCACCGTCGCGCGCCTGAACCAGGCTCAACCGTCGAATCGCACGTCCGGCGCAAGCGCGGTGGCGCGAGCGCGCACGAAGGCGGCGGCGTCGGACCTCGCGGCGAGGCCAGCGCTGACCGCCTCGGCGACGAGGAGGCTGAGTTCCTTCGCCGAGATGACGCCGTCCTCCAGGACGAGTTCGAGCAACGACGTAAAACGCCAGTCGACGGGCGACGCCTCCGCGCCCGCGTCGGCGAGATCCGCATCGACGTCGCTCGCCTCGGTCGGCGTCGCCATGGACCTGCGATCGCCGTATCCCAGCAGGGTGCGCGCAGCGGCGACGACCTGGTCGGGGCCGGCCTCTTCGACGTCGAAGTTCTGCCAGCCCTCCAGGTGGTACTGGAACGTCGACGGCAGGCGTCGCGGCGACGCCGGCAACCGCAGCGGCAGGATCGCCTTCTTCATGCTGGTCGCATTCGTCAGCTCGTTCTTCACGTGCTGGCTGGCGACCGAGTCGTGGCTCAGCAGGATCACGAAGAGCTTGGCCGCGCGCATGGCGTCCATGATCGCGCCCTCGTAGCCGTCCTTGCCGACCGGATGGTTGCGCGCGCTCTGCCAGCAGCGGATGCCGGCCTGCTCGAGTCGCTGCATCCACGCGTCGCATTCCTCCTGGTCGCGACTGCTGTACGACAGGAAGACGTCGTGCGGATCGATGCCGAGCAGGTTCATGTGCGCGGGCCAGTTGACCGGCTCGTAGCCGTACTCGCCGTGGATCGGCGTGAACAGGAAGCTCGTCAGCGCCTTGTGCTCCATGGCGCCGCCGTTCTTCCGGATCAGGTACGCGGTCTGGGCGTTGTCGTCGCCGTCCTGCAGGAAGATCAGCAAGCGGCCGCCATCGACCATCTGTTGCAGGATCGGGCGCGGCACCTTGGGAATCTTGCCGTTGACAACGACGGCCTCCCATTCGCCGGCGTCCTTGAGTCCCACGGTCACGTCCTTGACCAGACGGATGTCCACGGCGCCCTCGAAACCCGCCTTGCGGATCGCGGTGCGGGCGTGCTCGACGATGGCGGAATCCGTCTCCAGGCAGACGACGCGCCCCTTGACCCCCACCACGTGGGCGCAGAGCGACGCGGTGAAGCCGCCCTTCACGCCGCACACGAGCACGCGGTCGCCACGCTGCAGTTCGAGCGTGTGCGCGATCATCGCGCAGACATTGGGCGAACTGGTCGTGGTGGCGCTCCTGCCGTCCGCGTCGAGCGCGACGGGGGCCGGCATGTTGCGATAGGCGCGGAGTTCGTCGCCGGGCAGCACGAAGTGCAGCCGATCGACGGCATGGAGCGCCCTGCGGACGGGCGCGTCCTCGGCCAACTGCAACTCGTCGGCGACGAGTCGGGCCAGGCGCTCGCGCATCTCGGGGAAACGCCGCGACAGCGCTTCGTCGATCGCGTCCGCATGCGACCACGCCGTCGGCGAAGCGAACCACTCGGTCGGAGTCTCCGGAAGCCGCACGAAGAACAGCCACCGATCCCCCATCAGGCCGCGGTACACCGCCATCGCGTCCTTGCCCGCGAGTCCGACGGGCGGCGCTTCGAGCGCCTTGTCGATGGCCTCTTCCAGCAGGCCATCCGGGCTGCGGACGGCGTCGTGGAGGAGCACGAGCGCGCCGAGGCTGTCCGGCAAGTCCGGCGAGCGTCGACGCAGTTCCGCCTGCAGGTCGGCCACCGCGGCCATCAGCGCATCGGAAGCGCAATGTTCGATGGTCGGAGGCTCGTCCGAGCCCTCATCCTTCGCCTCGTGCGCGTCGACGAGGCCGGCAGCGACGAGGCCGCCGACGAGGCCGTCGATCGCTTCGTCGGCCAGACGGTGAGGTTCTTCGGCGAGCGGGCTGGCGTACACCCAACGCGGCAACCCGGGATCGCCGAAGCCACCCTCGTGCAGGTGCGCGAGGCGGCCCAGAACGAACAGTTCAGCGTCGGATCGGTCGGTGAACATCCTCTTCGTCTCCAGCGCGGTGGCGCGGCTCCGGCGCGCTACCATGCCACACATGCGGGCGCGGCGCGACAACCAGGAAGCACGTTGGACGAAGGCGCGGCAGCGGCTCGTCGAAGCGCTCGCGGACGAAGGCGAACTCTCCGAGGCCGCGCTCGCCGCCCTTACCGCCGTGCCGCGCCATCGCTTCGTGCCCCCATCGCACCGCGCCGACAGCTACGCCAATCGCCCGCTGCCGATCGGGCGCGGGCAGACGATCAGCCAACCGTTCATGGTCGGCTGGCTGGTCGACGCCGTCCGCGCCGGCCCGGGCTGCCGCGTCCTCGAGATCGGCACCGGCTGCGGCTACCAGGCTGCCGTGCTCGCGGCGACGGGAGCGCAGGTCTGGTCGATCGAGATCCGCCGCCCGCTCGCCGAGGCCGCCCGCGCGCGACTCGACGCACTCGGCCTCGGCGCCGTGACGACGCGCGTCGGCGACGGCGCCAAGGGTTGGCCGGAGGCAGCGCCATTCGATGGCATCGTGCTGACGGCGGCGCCGAGTTCGCCGCCGACGGGACTGCTCGATCAGGTGGCCATCGGCGGCTGCCTCGTGGCGCCGGTGGGCCCGCAGGGCGACGCGCAGGTGTTGATCCGCCAGACGCGCGTCGGCGATGACGAGTGGACGGTCGAAGCGCTCGGCGGCTGCCGCTTCGTGCCGCTCGTCGACGAACGCTTCCGCGCCGTGTGACCGGACCTGCCATCGGCAAACCACTCGCGCCAGCGCGGCCGTGTGCGAAGATGGCGAGGTCACGATGAACCCGTCGAACGAGCGGACCGCCTGGAAGTGCTTCGTCATCATGCCGTACGCCGACGCGTTCGACGACGTGTTCGCGGCGATGCGCCTCGCCATCCAGGACGCGCGCACCACGCCGAAGGTCGAGTGCCTGCGCCTCGACCAGGATCAGGTCGCCGGCCGCATCGTCGGCCGGCTCGAACGCGAGCTGCGCGCGTGCGACCTCTGCATCGCCGACCTGACCGGCGTGCGGCCGAACATCCTCTGGGAGGTCGGCTTCGCGATGGCGCTGCACAAGCCCGTGCTCTTGGTGTCGCAGGGCGAGGTCGCGCTGCCGTTCGACCTGCACGACATGCAACACCTGCGCTACGAGAAGGACCGGCTGCGCAAGACGCTCAGCGAGCCGCTGCAGACGTGCATCGAGCACACGGTGAAGTCGCTGGCGTCCGGGGCGGCGCCGAACGAGGCGGCGGCGAGCGGCGCGGTCGCGGCGCTGACCACCGAGATGCGCGAGGTGCGCACGATGCTCAGCCAGGTCGTGGGCCACTTCCTCGGTGCGGCGAACGGCGCCAGGGCGATCGCCGGCGGCTCGTTCGGCGCGAACGCGACCATGCCGCCGCCGGCCTGGCTGCGCGAGGGCGTCTGGGTCGACGAAGCGGCGGGCAACATCGTCTGCGTCCGACGCACCCGCGGGGTCATCATGGCCGCGATCGGCAAGGTCGGCGACGAACGCGTCCAAGCCGCCGCCTTCGACTTCCAGGCCGTGGGCGACTACGTGTTCGGCCACACGGAGCAGGTCGACGACGGCAGGCGTGGCTTCGTGTCGCTGCGCTGCCTGTCCGACGGCTTGCTCGGCGGCGAGCGCTGGCTGGCCGCTGCGGATGCGGCCGGCGTCGGCGCGTCGGCGCGTTGGCAACACTTCGCTCGACGCAGCACGCCAATCTGGGCCGAGCGATTCTTCACGCACGTCGAACGCGACGGGACGACGCGGGCGCTCGCCGCGGCACGCAAGGGCTGAAACGCGCCGGCGCCCTCCTGCCCAGCCATCACCCCTGCATCGCCCGCAGCGCGGCCGAGTGACGGCGCACGCGCCGGACCGACCAGGCCAGCACAACCATGCTGAGCCCGAACGCGGCCAGCGCTTCGCCGCCGTCCACCTCGCCGCGCTCGCCCAGCGACAGCAGCGGCCAGTCGTACAGGCCGTGGATGACGATCGGCACGGCGAGCGCCGGCAGCACGCCGCGGCCAGGGCCAGGGCCGTGCAGCTTCACGCGCGCCAGCGCGAGGCCCATGAGCGCGCCGCAACTCGCGTGCATCGGCACCGCGGTGAAGGCCCGAAACACGCCGCTCCAGGCGCCGTTCTGCAGCACGTAGAGGACGTTCTCGACGGCGGCGAAGCCCAGCGACACGAGCGCGCCGTACACCATGCCGTCCATCGGCTCGTCGCAGTGACGGCTGCGGATATGCCGCCGCAGGAACAGGTACTTGGCCAGTTCTTCGGGGATCGCCGCCAGCAGGAACGCCGAGTACGCGCCGTGCAGCCACGGGTGCCCCAGATCGACGTCCATCTGCGCGAAGCGACCGACGGCGAACAGAACTGCCGCGACCACGAGCAAGCCGGCAGCGAAGGCGCTGATCACCGCGCCGAGCGGCTCGCGCTCGCGATCCCGTCGATAGAACCAGACGGCGGAGGCGATTGGCGGTCCGATGGCGACGGCGACGAGGGTCGGATCCATGCGGTAAGCGTGCTGCGCCCCACGGCGGCGAACAAGCGCGCGCTGGCGCCGAGGCGCCATCGCGCCCCCGCCGTCACTTCCAGACGCCCTGCACCAGCCCGCGCGAAACGTGCACGCGGAAGCTGCGGCCGCAGCCGCCGCCCGACCACGCATCCGTCACCGACTGCGTGGCGTTGTCGCTGACGCGGTAGCTGCGCTGGTTGCCGCAGTGCGGGCACCCGAGCACGACGGTCAGACCGGCAGCGGGCGCAAGCGCGCCGGCATGGACCGATGCGGGCGCGGCAGGTTGCGCAGTCGGTCGCGCGGCCGCCGGCATTGGCAGAACGGCGACAAGGGCAGGGAACAGCACGGCGAAGCGGTTGGACATGGCGCGCGCCCATGCGAACGCCGTGCCGCACGAGGCGGCTCGGCCAGCGACGCCGACGGGGCAAACCAGCGCGACGCGCCGGCGTGCCAACGCCGCGCCGTGGCGACAACCGCGACCGCGGGACCGCGCCCCGACCGCTCCGTCGCATGGGGCATGCCACCACCGCCACAGGCTGAGCGCTGCGGTGGCCCGCAGTGGCGAGCCCGATCTACCCGCGCGCCACCCGTGCAGCCCCCGCGCCCCCCCATGACGCCCCCTCCCGGCGCCGCGTAGACTTCCGTCCCACCACCATGCGCCGAGCCCTCGCCCTCCGCATCGCCGCCCTCGCCGTCCTGCCCGCCGCCGCAGCGGTGTCTCCGGCGCAGGACGCGCTGTTCTTCCGCCAGAGCAACCTCACGGCGGTTGGGCCGTGGTACGGCGACGTCGGCAGCGCGATTGCGCGGCTGTGCGCTGGCCCGACGCCGGCCGAGGCGCAACTCGGCTACGGCAGCCACGTGCCGCCGGGCACGCAGTTGCTCTACTGGCGGCAGACCGGCGCGACCGTGCGGCTGGTGTTCGACGCGACGCTGCTGCAGCTTCTCCCCGGCTGTTCACGCGAACACGCCATCGAACAGATCGACAAGACGGCGCTGCGCGCGCCCGGCGTGACCGGCGTCGCGATCGTCGTCCGCATGACCGACGGCCGCGAACTGCCGCTGCACGAAGCGCTCGGCGAAAAGCCGCAGCAACCGGCGCAACCACAACCGCAGCCAGCGGGCGCACCAGCGGTCGCCGGACTCGTCAGTCCCTTCGGCGCGCTCACCGGCAAGCGCATCGCGGTGTCGCCTGGCCACGGCTACTACTGGCACAGCACGCTCGGTTGGACGACGCAACGCGGCGTGATCGACGGGCTGATCGAGGACATCCACACCGCCGAGATCGCCAACCAGTACCTGATCCCGTTCCTCAACAACCTCGGCGCCGACGTGGTGATGGCGCGCGAACACGGCGAGGTCCCGACCGACGGCGTCGCCGACAACGACGCCGGCGCGCCGGGCTACACCGAGACCGGCGGCTGGTCGACGTCGGCGTCGTCGGGCTGGAACGGCGGCGGCTACCGCTTCGCCACCGTCAACACCGCGGCCGAGACGGCGACGGCGACCTGGACGATTCCGGTGGCGCGCGACGGCCTGTACCCGGTGTTCGCCTGCTTCCGCGCCGGCACCAACCGCACGCCGGCGGCGCGTTACCGCGTCGAGCACAGCGGCGGCACGAGCGACGTCGTCGTCGACCAGCAGGTCGACAACGTCACCTGGGCGCACCTCGGCAACTTCTGGTTCACGCCGGCAGCATTAGCGCGCGTCACGCTCAGCAACCTGTCGTCGTCGCCGGGCGTGGTCATCGCCGACGCCGTGCGCCTGGGCGGCGGCCTCGGCAGCCTCGTGCGCGGCGGCACGACCAGCGGGCAAGCGCGCTGGCGCGAAGCGGCGCGCTACTGGGCGCAGTTCGCCGGCGCACCGGCCTCGGTCTACGACTCGATCGCGAGCGGCGAGGACAACGACGACGACGTCACGGCGCGGCCGCGCTTCGCCGAATGGCGCACGGCCGACGCATTCATCAGCCTGCACACCAACGCCGGCGGCGGCGCTGGCACCGATACGTTCATCTACAGCGGCGGCGCGACCGCCGGTTCGGCGGCGCTCAGCAACGCCGTGCACCCGCAGCTGATCACCGACATCCGCGCCAACTGGAACGCCGCCTGGGTCGACCGCGGCCAGAAGACGGCGAACTTCGGCGAGGTGCGGCTGCTGAGCACGATGCCCGGCATCCTGGTCGAACTCGCGTTCCACGACACGCCGGGCTCGCTCGATCACAGTTCGCTGCACGAGCCCGAGTTCCGCTACATCGCCGCCCGCGCCTACGCGCGCGGCGTGCTGCGCTACTTCGCGCCGACGGCGCCGTTCCCGCCGGAGCCGCCGACGGCTCTGCGCGTCACGCAGGACGGCGCCCGCGGCCTGCGCGTGGCGTGGGACGCAGCGCCCGGCGCTTCGTCGTACACGATCGAGCAGTCGCTCGACGGCAAGGGCTTCGTGCAGGTCGCCTCAGTCGCCGGCACCAACTGGTCGACCGGCCCGCTGCCCCACCACAGCCTGCGCTCGTTCCGCGTGCGCGCATGGAACGCCAGCGGCCGCTCGTTCCCGACCGAGGTCCTGACCGCCGGCACCGACCACCTGGCGCAGGCGCAGGTGCTGCTGGTGCAGGGGTTCGACCGGCTCGACCGCAATGTCAAGGGACCGGAGAACACGCGCGACTACACGCGGCTCCTCGGCGACGCGATCCGCCGCGACGCCAACGGTTCGCGCGGCTTCGACGCCGCCAGCAACGAAGCCGTCAGCCTGCAGCGCGTCGTTCTGCTCCCTTACGGCGCGGTCGTCTGGTCGGTCGGCGAGGAGAGCACGGTCGACGAGACGTTTTCGGCGACCGAGCAAGCGCTGGCGACGGCGTATCTCAACAGCGGCGGCAGCCTGCTGGTCAGCGGCGCCGAGATCGCCTGGGATCTCGACGCGCAGGGTTCGGCGCTCGACCGAGCGTTCTACCGCAACGTGCTCGGCGCCACCTACGCGACCGACGACGCCGGCGTCTACACGCTGCAGGCGGGCCTCGTCGGCACCGTGAGCGCGGGTCTGCCGGCAGGCGCGTTCGACAACGGCGCGAGCGGCACCTACGACGTCAACTTCCCCGACGCGCTGACGCCGACCAACGCGCAGAGCGTCGTCTGCCTGCGCTACGGCAACGGCCTCACCGCCGGCGTGCAGCGCTTCGATCCGGCGAGCGGCGCGCGCGCGGTGACCTTCGGCTTCCCGCTGGAGACGATCACCAGCCCGACGCTGCGCGCCGGCCTCGTGCAGCAGAGCCTCGCCTTCCTGCTCGACCAAGAGCCGCTGCGCGCGCCGGCACAGGCCGTGCTCGGCCAGTTCACCGCGTTCCAGCTGCAGCTGCCGGGCGAGGTCGGGCGGCCGTACTTCCTGGTCTGCAGCGAAGGCTTCACGCCGGGCGCGTGGCTGCCGGGCGGCGGCCTGCTGCCGCTCAACCCGGGCTTCTTGCTGGAAGCGAGCCTGACGCCGGGCAGCCCGATCTTCCAGGGCTTCCAGGGCACGACGCCGGCAGGCGCGGTGACGGCCAACCTGTTCGCGCCCTACCTGCCGTTCCTCGCCGGCTGGCCGCTCTACTTCGCGGCCTTCACCGTCGACGCGACGGGCACGAGCGAGAGCGCGATCACCAACTGGGTGCGCAGCACGCTGACGCTCTGACGCGCGGCCTGCAAACGGCGACGGGGCCTGCCGGCCCCGTCGCCGCTGCGCCGAGATGGCGTCGTTCGATCAGCTCTCGCCGATCGCCGCCGCCACGAGGCAGCCCTTGGCCACCGCCGTCAGGGCCTCTTCGCTGCGGAAGATGCGGCCGACGGGGATCGGAAAGTCGATCTTCGCGAACTCCTCGCGGAAGACGTCGATGAAACCGCCGACCAGCGACGTGCCGCCGGCGCAGGCGATGTCGATCGGCTGGTTGAACGTCGGCATGTCCTGGCCGGTCTCGAAGCGCTGCTTGATGTTCTGCAGCACGTAGTTGATCAGGCTGCGGTAGTAGATCGCCACCGCCTCCTCCTCGCGCGTCTTCGGGTCGCGGATGTCGATGCCGCGCTCCTTGATGTGCGTCGCCTTGCTGCGCGGGCAGCCGAGCACGTTGGCGACGTTCTTGTCGATCCAGTCGCCGCCGCGGGCCACCGAGAACGACAGGCACGGGATCGACTTGTAGGCGATGCAGGCGTTGGCCATGCCGCCGCCAAAGCTCAGGCCGATGCCGGTGAAGTCCTGCTCGGCGAGTTCGGCGAAGATCACCGCGTGCGCCTCGTTGATGGCGTGCGCCGTGTAGCCGATCTTGCTGATCAGGCTCTCGAACAGGCCCTGGTGGTAGACGATGTTGTTGTCGACGTCGAGCGACGGCGCCGGCAGGCAGAAATAGCAGTTCTCGCCCGGCATGCGCGGCTCGCCCAGGATCCTCTGGATGATCATCTTCATCATCGGCAGGGCGTCCTGCTCGTTGGGGCTGATCAAGCCGTCCATCATCGGACGGCGCGTCTCGCGACCGAACACGTTGGCCAGCTCAAAGGCGGCCTCGCCGATCACGACGAGCTTGCCGTTGTGGACGACGTACGGGACCTTGAGCTTCGTCAGCATGTTCTTGCTGTAGACGTCGCTCGGGATGTCGAGGAACGCATTGCGCTCGACGGTCACCGTGACGCCGCCCTCGGCGTTCTGCACCGCCGCAGCGAGATTGGCCGTGCCGACGTCGAGGCCCTTGCCGAGCGCGACAGTCGTCTCTGGAGTGGTCGTCTGCGTGGTCGTGCTCGGGTTCTTCGTCATTGGATTTGCTCCCCTGTTCCTTCGATGGCGTGTCGCGACGGGCTCACCCGCCGCCCTTGAGCTTCTTCAAGCGCGCCAGGTTGGCGGCGATGCCGCCAGCAGTCTTCTGCTTGCTGTCGATGGTGTCGATGTTGGACTCGACCGCCGGGCCGTCGTCCTTGAACAACCCGCCGAGGTCGAGCGGCTGGTCACCGCCGACGGCGGCGCTGACGCCCATCTTCTTGCCGAGCTTCTCGAGCCGGTCGTTGAGCGATCCGGCGAGCTTCTCGATCGCGGCCGAGACGTCGACGGCGGCAGCGGCCGGCGGCGCTGCCTGCGGCTGAGCCTGCAGCGCGGCCTTCATGCTGGCCAGCTCGTGCATCATCGACATCAGCACTTCGACGTTGACCGTCGCCGACGGCGCCGCGGCGGGCGCGCTGACGGTCTCGGTGGCCTCGATGGCCTGCTGCGCCGCCGGCTCGGCGGCCTGTTCGGCTAAGGTCTGGGCAGCGCGCGCCTCGCGCAACGCCTGCTCGGTCGCCTGCAGCGACTGCTGCAGCGTCGTCAGCTGCTGGCGCAGGTCAGCGAGTTCCTGTTCGCGCGCGGCCAGCGACTCCTTCGCCCCGTGCGCGCGCTGCACCTCTGCCTCGCGTTCTTTGAGGATCGCGCGAAACTCCCGACGGCTGCGGTCGACGAGTCTCTCCACCTCCGCAGGCGCGACGAAGCCCGAGCACTCGATGGCATTGTGCACCGCTTCTTCGATCATCGCGGCGATGTGCTCGACCTTGACGACGCGGACGCGCTTCTTGCCCTCGTTGCGCAGTTCGTCGAGGGTCGCGGTGCGGGCCCGCCTGGAGAGCGCTTCCTTGATGCCGGTAGTCGGTTCCATGCGCGACGTCGCCGCGCCATGGGCGCGACGGCCGCGTCATCGACCATACGCTGGCTGGACTTGAGGCGGCTGTCCCAACGTTGGCCAGCCCGCGCCGGGCGTTCCGCCGCGGCTAGAACGTCACGGACATGCCGACGATGAAATTGCGGCCGAGGCCGTTGCTGCCCGAGCCGTGGACACGGTAATCGACGTCAGTGACGTTCTCGCAGGCGAGTTCGAGGTTGGCCCGCTCGTCGAAGCGGAAGCCGCAGCGCAGGTTCCACAGCGTGTAGCTCGGCGTGCCGCCCGGTGGGATGCGCTGGGTGTCGTTCTCGTCGCCGACCGAGAGCCTGTCGGCGTCCTCGGCGCGCATCACATCCGTGCCGCAGTGGAAGTCGCCGGCGGCGCTCTCCCAGCCTAAGCCGACGATCGTCGTCATCGGCATCAGGCGCGAGGGGTAGTCGGTGATCGCATTGCGGTCGTTGTCGAAGCCGTCGACGCGGCCGTACTGCCAGCTGTTGACGACGAACGCCGTGGTGCGCTCGATCACTTCGTAGGATAGCTGGACCTCGGTGCCTTGGATGTAGCCGTCGCCGGCGTTGCTCTTGGCGATCGCCGGCAGCGGCGGTGTGCCGACGAACGTGCCGGTCGGGGTGCGGATGATCTGGTCCTTGATGTCGGTCCAATACCAGGCCAACTGCGTCTGCAGACGACCCGTACGCACCTTGGTGCCGATCTCGTAGCCGACGTAATGCTCGGCATCGAGCCCTGGCGAGGCGACCTCCTGCTCGCCGCTGCGCGCGACGGTGAACGACGTCAGGTCGCTCAGCGACGGCGCCCGGAAGCCCTGACTGGCGCCGCCGTAGACGTTCCAGCGCTCGGTCAACTCCTGGCGTAGGTGCACGTTGGCGGTGAACTCGTCCCAGTCGTCCTTGACCGGGCTGTTGGTCGTGGCGCTCGTCGCGCTGCGCACGCTGTCGGCGTCGGCCGCCGCGTACGTGTAGCGCACGCCGGCTTGCGCCGAGAGCCCGCCACCGAGGCCCAGTTCGTCCTGCACGAAGGCGCCGAACAAGTCGTACTTCGCGTCGTTGCCGACCGGTCCCTGGAACACGTTCGAGCCGCCGCCGCGCGACCACGAGTTGACGTTGTCGCGGTAGTAGTCGACGCCGTACGTCAGCGTGCCGGCGGCGCCGAGGTCGCTCTCGAACTGCGCGAAGGTCCCGAAGGTGCCGACCTCGAAGGCCTCCGAGCGCGCCTGGCCCGCGCCGGTGACGCGATCCTGGTTCTCGTTCTGCGTCTGCCACGAGACCGACCAGCGGGCCGCGGAGATCGCGCCGTCCAGGTCCGTCTGGTGCATCTGCACGTACGACAGCCGGCGATCCTGGTCGAGGTCGCGCTGGAGATCGGTGCCGACCGTCGTGCCGTGCCACGACTCGCCGAAGACCGTCGCATGCGTGCGCGGCACGTTGTTCTGGTTCATCTCCTGGTGCAGGAAGACGAGCTTGGTGTGCTTGTCGAGCTCATGTTCTAACTTGACGTCGAACGCGGTCTCCTTGTGCGACGTGTTGGGCTGGTTGCCGGTGTCGGCACCGCCCTCGATGTCGCCGATCGCGCGGGCGTCACCGCCGATCAACGCCGCCGAGCGCAGGCCGCCCTCGCGCCCCCACGCCACCTGCGCCTCGCCGCGCGCCGCCGGCGAGTCTTCGGCGGTGGCGTAGCGGCCATAGGTCGCGCCGCCGTAGCGCACGCCGTCGACGGCCCGCAGGTTCGGCCCCTTGGTGATCGCCTGCACCGTGCCGCCGATGGCGTCGCTGCCCCACTGCGTCGACGCCGGGCCGCGCAACACTTCGATGCGATCGAGCGACAGCGGGTCGACCGTCGCCCAGTACTGGTTGGGGCCCGAGCGAAACGTCGAGTTGTTGAGGCGGATGCCGTCGATCAGCAGCAGGTTGTTGTAGCCGGTGAAACCGCGCAGGAACGGCGAGCCCTGGCCGGGCGACGTCTCCTGGATCATCGCGCTCGGCAAGTAGCGCAGCGCCTGCGGCGTCGAGCGGAACTGGTACAGCTGGATGTCCTGGCTGCTGACCACGTCGATCGCGCGCGGCGCCTCGAACGGATCCTGGGCGCGGCGCGAAGCGGTCACCACGATCGGCTCGTCGGTGGCGGCCTTCGCCTTGGGATCCTGCGCGGCTGGCGGCCGGGCGGCCGGCGGGCTGGTAACGGTGACCGGCGCCTGGGCAAGCAGGCCGGGGGCCAGGACGAACGCCGGGACGAACGCCACGCGCAGCGCGCGCAGCACGGTACGGTCGGAATCAGCCATGCAGGAGAGGGCCGGCTGAACGAGTACAGCCACGGTCGGTTCAGCGTCGGCACGGTTTTACTACCAACGCCGCGGCGCGCCAGCGCGCGCTGCGGCGGGGCTGGCGGCAAGCAGTAGCGGGCCTACAGCGCCGAATTGACCGACGGCGGTCGCGCCGCGGGATCACGGCGGCGACGCGATCGCGCTCTCCACCGCGACGGCGTCGCGCAGCGCGCGCACGTCGTGGGTGCGGATCCACGCCACGCCGGCGCGCGCCGCCCACAGTTCAGCCGCGAGCGTCGCCGGGCCGCGCGCGTCGACCGCAGCGCCGGTGACCGCGCCGAGGAACGACTTGCGTGACACCGAGACCAACAGCGGCCCGAACTCGCGTTCGAGCGCGGCGAGGTGGCGCAGCACGCGCAGGCTGTTGGCCGGATCGCGGCCGAGGAAGAAGCCCATGCCCGGATCGAGCACGAGCCGTTCGCGCGCCACGCCAACAGCGGCGAAGGCGGCGATGCGCTCGGCGCAGAAGGCGCGGACTTCGGCGACGACGGTCGCCGGGTCGCGGTCGCTGCGGTCGGCGCGCGCGGCCTCGCTGCGCGAGAACATGGCGACGAAGCGCACTCGCGCCGGCGCCGCCGCGACGACAGTCATCGCCGCCGCGGAGCGGAAGCCGGCGACGTCGTTGAGCCACGCCACGCCGCGCGCCGCCATCGCCGCCATCACCTCGGGCTTGCAGGTGTCAACGCTGACGCAACGGCCGCGGGCCAGCAGCGCGTCCACCACCGGCGACAGGCGCGCGATCTCGGTCGCCGCGTCGACGTCCTCGGCGTCGGGGTGCGTCGACTCGGCGCCGACGTCGAGCACGTCGGCCCCGGCGGCAGCCAAGGCTTCGGCGTGCGCTATCGCCGCCGCCGGATCGAAGTGCCTGCCGCCGTCGGCGAACGAGTCGCGGGTGACGTTGACGATGCCGAAGGTCCGCATGCGACGAAGTCCGGAGCATAGAGGCGCTGCGGCCGGCGCCATCGGCGGTTCCGCCGCAGCGTCGGCGACAATCTGCCCCACCGCCAGACGGTGGGCCGGCGCAGCCAGCGAGATGGCCCCTACGGCGTCCGGTCGCCGAGCAGCGCGAACCGGCAGAACGCCGGGCACGCCTCGCAACCAGGACCGCGGTTCCGCCTCAGCGAAGTGCGGTCGTCAGCGCTGCCAACGGCTACGCAGGCACGACTCGCAGCGGCCGCACGGGCGCTCGCCGCCTTCGTAGCACGACCAGAAGTCATCGGCGGTGAAACCGAGCGCGCGGGCGGCAGCGACGATCGCCGCCTTGTCCATGCCGATCGTCGGGCTGACGACCCGAACGCCCGTGCGCGTCCCGTGCGCGAGGAACGCCGACGCCGCGGCGAGGAACGCCGCCGAGTTGTCGGGGAAGGTGACCGCTTCCTCGCGGTTGAAGCCGGCGACGACGCATTGTGCGCCGAACGCCTCGGCGTAGGCCGCGCCGATGGCGACGAACACCGCGTTGCGCGCCGGCACCCAGACCTTGACGGCGCTGGCAGCGTCGCCTGGGCGCTCGACGGTGCCGGTCGGCAGCGCGCCGCCGCCGGCGACGAGCGCTGAGCCGCCGCG
>Ga0194128_10005441_pt1 | contig 17833 bp, 14 predicted proteins | sample TA2KigCa65mmetaG_FD_148650 | JGI IMG/M metagenome (GOLD analysis project Ga0194128, IMG submission 148650) | Freshwater microbial communities from Lake Tanganyika, Tanzania - TA2015037 Kigoma Deep Cast 65m | ecosystem: Environmental > Aquatic > Freshwater > Lake | place: Tanzania: Lake...
CCCAGTTCGCGCGCGATGCGGCGGCGCGACCAACCACGTTCAGCCAGAGTTCTTATCGATTGTTGCAGATTCACTTTGAGTCGATTCATCACTTCGATCTGCGGCTAACGCCGCATTCAAAGCAATGAATCCAGTCACCTCAAAGTGGCTGCATTTGATTCGACCCTCCCTGGCTGCTTTTGACCGCCCGCTGACACGCCAGAGTTGGGCCGCGCTGAATCGCCAGCGCGGGCCGCGCACCGGACGGACGCTGAAACGTTCGTTGATGAAGTCGTCGGGAATATATGGATCGAGCAGGTCGAGCAAACGGTTGGTGCCGGTCACAGGGAGGCTTTTCATGGAGCCGAACGCTACCCATTTGAAAACGTTGCGTCCGGCTTTTACTGCAAATCACATTTTTTGACCCAATCACACTCTCGCAGAATAGGTTATGCGAAAACCTGTAACAGGCTCTGAGAGGAATAAGAACCGCGGATAGCCCGGATTACGCAGATTTTCAGAAGCTTGTGGCTGGAGGCCCGCTCACCCAGTGGGTGAAACCACATGGATCGGCGATCTATTAATTCTTAATTATCCGTGAGCCACATCGATGGCGGCTCAATGATCTTCAGGCTGCCGATCGCCAGGCTGTTCACCTGTTGGGTCTTTCGCTCCACCCAAGCGCGGGCAAGTCTCTCTTCGATCATTGTTGCGTGATAACGGTCCTGGCAGGAGGCGTCGCGAGCATGGCGACGTTCATTCTGAATTCCACGCCACGGCTTTCGTCTCTACTCCATGTCTGGGTCGCTTCGCGCCTCATATCCTTTCGATTATCAAATGAACTCCCCGCTCTTCCGGACTCTCCTTCGACTGACCGTTCTTTGCTGTTTCTCCACCATTTTTTCACCCGGCCATGCCCGTGCGGGAGGTCGCGCCGAGCATGTGGTGGTGGTGGTGTTCGACGGCATGCGCCCCGACTTCATCACGCCTCAATACGCGCCCAACCTCTGGTCATTGGCAACAAACGGTGTGTTCTTCCGGAGGAACCATCCGGTGTTCATCAGCACGACCATTGTAAACGGCACCGCGCTGGCCACAGGCACCCACCCCGGCCACAGCGGCATCCTGGCCAACAGTGACTACCGCGAGGAGCTGAACACGCAGTCCGCAGTCGCTTCCGAAGTGCTCGACACCATCCGTCGGGGCGACATGGCTGAAAACGGAAGATATGTGGATGCCGACACCCTTGCAGAGGTCATCCAGGCTGCCGGGCACCACACGTTCATCGCAGGAACCAAGAGCGTGGCGCTGTTGCACGACCGGAAACCAAGGCGGACTGATACCGCCGCCCACAGCAATTCAGTCACGCTGGGCCGTGGACTTGTGCTGCCGCGTGTGACGGGAGACCCGCTTAAAAAGGTGAACGATGACAAATCGTTCCCGGACAACTTCACGACGCCGAACATCGCGAGTGATTCCTGGACAACGCGCGCCCTGACCCGAGGGCTGTGGAAACGGGGCATTCCGAAATACTCGCTGCTCTGGCTGAGCGATCCCGACGTCACCCAGCACGCAAAAGGCGTGGGAGCGCCGGACTCCCTTGCCGCCATCGAGGCCAGCGACAAGAACCTCGGGGAAGTGCTGCATGCCTTGCGCGAGCGGGGCGCGCTCGAGAAAACCGACATATTTGTGGTGTCCGACCACGGCTTTTCCACCATCTCCCGCGGGGCGGATGTGGCCGCCGTGCTGCGCAAGTTCCAGTTCAATGCCCACACAAAGATCGAGAACCCGGAGCCGGGCGATGTCCTTGTGGTTCCCTTGGGCGGCGCCGCCCTCATTTACGTCACCGACCGGCGCGAGGATACCGTTCGCGGAGTCGCGCGGGCTCTGCAGACCTGCGACTTCGCCGGCGTGATCTTCTCGCGGCTGGAGATCGAGGGAACCTTTCCGATGTCGACCGTGCGCTATCCCATGGAGGGGCATGGGCCGGACCTCGTGCTTTCGATGCGCTGGTCGGCGGATGCCAGCGAGCATGAGGCCCCGGGGATGCTCGTGGCAACCGGTGGAAGCCGGAACGGCGGGGCACACGGATCCCTGAGCCGCTATGAAATGAACAACACCCTCGTCGCCTCCGGCCCCGATTTGAAACGCGGCCTGCTCAGCGACGTTCCCAGCGGCAACATCGATCTCGCTCCCACCATCCTGCATCTGCTTGGCATCGAACCCCCGTCGAGCATGGACGGACGCGTATTGCACGAAGCCCTCACACAGGGGCCGAGCGAACGTCCGAAGATCAACCAGCGCACGCTGGAAACCAGGCGGCGCATCGGCGTGCTCGAGTGGTCGCAGTACATCACCATCACCGAAGTGGCCGGGGCCACCTACTTCACCGAGGGAAACGGGAAGGTGCAGCTCGCCACCCCATAGCCGGAACGATTCAGTAGGACAGTGGACAGTTGCGCAGCAGACTCTTGAGAAGTGCGAGGCGTGAGGAGCGCGCGTATTGAATCGTTCCGGCTCAGCCTGACAGTCATGGCCTCCTCTGGATGCCACATGCAGAGCCGGAGGCTCCCAAAACCGGGCAAGCAGAGGTCCACGCTGCATTCACGCACTGACCTTCCCAAACCCACGCGTGCCAGCAAAGGGAGGGAGTGCAATCCTTGGTCAATCCACAGCAAGATGTGGTTAGTGGGCTTTGCGTTTCTTGTTATTCTTGGCTCATGGGATTGAAATCGCAGTGTCCTGCGGCTTTGACTGCCAGACGCCATCATAAGAGTTGGCACCTGCTGGCATCGAGGGTGAGACAAAGTGCGCGTCTGACTCAACGGATTGAAATGGCATGATCGCCGGCGACGCCGAGACATGGGTGAGCAGGATCACGAGACGGGGTCTGTGTGGTTTCTGGTTGTTCATCACCACCCTGCAGGCGATCGGAGGCGAGCCGGTCGGGCCGCAGCCCCGCGCCGCGGCTGTTTCCACGAACACCGCGGTTCACGCCGTCGTCATCAAACAGCCCGCCGGCCCGCCCAAGGTCGCGACCGGGCTGACGAACTACCACGGCCAGCCGGTCATGGCCTCGTGCAGTTCGTGTCATGCCACGACCCAACCGAACATGGATACGCGCACGACGGCGGATCTCGATCAGTTTCATCAGGGTTTGAAATATGTTCATGGCAATCTCACCTGTCTGAGTTGTCATAACGCGAAGAACTACGACACGCTGCGAATGGCGGACTCGCGTCCCGTGGCTTTCACCGACGTGATGACGCTTTGCTCGCAATGCCACGGCCCGCAGAAGCGCGACTACGACCTGGGCCTGCACGGCGGCATGAACGGCCACTGGGACTTGACCAAGGGCGGCCGCACACGCAACACCTGCATCAACTGCCATGACCCGCATGCGCCGGCGTTTCCGCTGGTCATGCCTGTCTTTCCACCGCGGGATCGCATCTCGGTTCCCGCAAAACCCAAACCCGGCACCAACGCCGCCGCTCCGGCGAAACACTGAACCGCCTCGAATCATGGAATCGACCGCTGAACCCGGGGAGTCACCCGGAATGTCCCGCCGCACGGTGCTCAAGGGGGTGGGCGCGATGCTCGGCGCCGCCGCCTTCGCCAAGGCCATTGCTCCGTTGACCGAGTGGGCGCCGCACATCTCCGCCGAGGAATTCCTGCAAAGGCACTACAAGGAGCTGACGCCCATCGACCTCGAGATCATCCTGAACCGGCTGCAGAAGGAAACGAAGGAGCAGTACGGCGCGGACGTGACCATCAGGGATTACAAGCCGCAGGAGGGCGTGAAGTTCGGCTACGCGCTCAATCTCAGCGTCTGCAACGGCTGCCGCAAATGCGCCGAGGCCTGCCACATCGAGAACAACCACGACCGGCCGTCGCACCAGTCCTACATCCGCGTCTTCGAGATGAGCAAAGGCTCCATGGACATGGAGAAGGGCAACGTCCACTACGATCATCCCGTGCCGCAGCCGGACAAGTTCTACATGCCGGTGCAATGCCAGCAATGCGAACACCCGCCGTGCGTCGATGTCTGCCCGGTCGAGGCCACATGGAAGGAGCCCGACGGCATCGTGGTCGTGGATTACAACTGGTGCATCGGCTGCCGCTATTGCGAGGCCGCCTGCCCCTATCACGCTCGGCGCTTCAACTGGACGAAGCCCGTCATCCCGGCCGGCGAAATCAACCCCAACCAGTCCTACTTGAGCAACCGCATCCGTCCGCAGGGCGTGATGGAGAAATGCACCTATTGCCTGCACCGCACCCGCAACGGTCGCCTGCCGGCCTGCCTCGAGGCCTGTCCGACCGGCGCGAGGGTGTTTGGCAACCTGCTGGATCCAAAATCCGAGGTCCGCCAGGTGCTCGCGCACAAGCGGGTCTTCATACTGAAGGAGGAACTAGGTCTCAAACCCCAGTTCTTCTACTTCTTCGACGTCTAGCCACGATGCACCTCTCCACCCCCGACACCACGTCCGTGCAAAAGCCGGTCCCCCACTGGCGCCACTACCCGCGCTTCCTCTGGAATGCGCTCCTCGACTCGGTCGAGGGCAACTGGGTCTTCTACGTGTGGATGACGCTCCTTACCGCGATCTTCCTCGTCGGCGCCAACGCCTGGGCCGTGCAGGTGCGCGATGGGATGCATCTGACGAACATGAGCGACCACGTCTCATGGGCGCTCTACATCGCGAACTTCACCTTCCTCGTCGGCCTGGCAGCGGGCGGCGTGATGATGGTCATTCCCTCCTACATCTATCATAACGAGGAGATGCACGACCTCGTCATCATCGGCGAACTGCTCGCCATCGCCGCCATCATCATGGCGCTCATGTTCGTCGTCTGCGACCTCGGCCGGCCGGACCGCTTCTGGCATCTCATTCCCGGCCTGGGCCGGTTCAACTTTCCGGTGTCGATGCTGACGTGGGACGTGATCGTTCTGAACGGGTACCTGCTGATCAACCTGCACATCTGCGGCTACCTGCTCTACATGCGGTTCCTCGGGCGACGGCCGAATCCGAAGTGGTATGTGCCCTTCGTCTTCCTCTCGATCATCTGGGCCATCTCGATTCACACCGTCACGGCATTCCTTTACTGCGGGCTGGGAAGCCGGCCGTTCTGGAACACCGCGCTGCTGGCGCCGCGCTTTCTCGCCTCCGCCTTCGTCTCGGGACCCGCGTTCATCATCATCGCCATCCAGGTCATCCGTCGCGCCATCGGCCAAAAATTCGGCGACGGCCCCATCCGCACGCTCGTGAACATCATGCGCGTGACCATCCTCATCAACCTGCTCATGGTCGCGTCGGAGGTGTTTGTCGAGTTCTACACCGGCGGCACCCACACCTCAGCGGCGCATTACCTCTACTTCGGCCTGCACGGCCACGACGCCCTGGTGACGTGGATCTGGTCCTCGGTGGCGATGACCGTGACCGCCGCAATCCTGCTGCTGAACCCGAATGTCTTCAGCCGTCCGTGGATGATGAACCTTGCCTGCGGACTGGCGTTCATCGGCATCTGGATCGAGAAAGGCATGGGCATGGTCATCCCGGGCTTCGTGCCCTCGGTGCTGCATGAAGTCGTGGAATACTCCCCCAGCCTGCTCGAATGGAAAATCATGGCCGGCATCTGGACTCTGGGCCTGATGATCTACACCCTGGCCATCAAGATCGCCATCAACGTCTTCCGGCGCTCGCCGCTCGCCGCAAAGGCGAACGACAGCCGCGGCGCGCCTCAACCCCTCGCCTCCTGACATGATCACCAGCGGACTCGTCATCACGCTCAGCTCAGACCCGGCCTTGGCTGATCAGGCCGTGGCGGAGATGCGCACGCGCCCCGAACTCACCGCCGGCGAACGCCATGTCCGCTGGCTGCCGCTGGCCATGGAGGCACGCGACGACGCGCACAGTCGCGAGTTGCATGATTGGCTCCGCACCTTGCCGGGCGTGGAGTTCGTGGACGTGGTGTCCGTGAACTTCAATGACGAGGATCCTTCTCCCGCGCATCCAAACCCACCGCAGATGGAAATAGTCACCGGAGGTCTTCCCGAATCTGCGGGAAAGGTTCCCGCCCTTCCCGTCTCAGCCCCCAACCATTGACCTATGCAACGACGCGAATTCCTCAAACTCTCCGCGCTCGCCACCGCCAGTGCCGTGGCGGCCTCGCGCGCCGGGGCCGCGACGCCCAACGTTTCCGCCGCCGCCGCGGGCGCCGATGGCATCCAGTGGGACAAGGCGCCGTGTCGCTTCTGCGGCACCGGATGCCATGTCCAGGTCGGCGTGAAGGAAGGCAAAGTCGTGGCCATTCAGGGCGATCAACTCGCTGAGGTGAACAAGGGTCTGCTCTGCGTGAAGGGTTATCACGTCGGCCTCGCGCTCTACGGCAAGGACCGGCTCACCCAGCCGCTCCTGCGCAAGAACGGCAAGCTTGAACCGATCTCGTGGGACGAAGCCATCGAGACCATCGCCCGGCGAATCATAGCCTCGCCGGCGAGGTTCGCCCTCTACGGGAGCGGGCAATGGACCATTGGCGAGGGCTGTGCAGGGAACAAATTCATGAAGGCCGGCCTGGGCAGCAACATGATCGACGGCAATCCCCGCCTCTGCATGTCCAGCGCCGTCACGGGCTACCTCTCGACTTACGGCGTGGATGAGCCGGCCGGCTGTTACGACGACCTCGACAGGTGCGACGTGCTCATCATGTGGGGCAACAACATGGCGGAGATGCATCCGGTGCTCTTCAGCCGCGTCATCGACCGCCGGTCCCGCGGCGAGAAGGTGACGCTCATCGATCTCGGCACGCGCCGCACGCGCACCACGGAGTTCTCGGATCACTACCTGGAGTTCAAGCCGCAGAGCGATCTTGCGATTCTCAACGGGGTCGCGCACTTGCTGCTCAAGAACGGCACCTACGATGCAAAGTTCGTCGAACGCTTCTGCAACTTCCGCCAGGCGCCGGAGAATCCGACCGCCACGCCTGCGGCACCTTTGAACGGCGATGCGATGACGTTCGAGGAATACAAGGCCGCGCTTGAACCGTACACCCCCGAGCACGTGGAAAGGATTTCCGGCGTGCCGGCGGCGAAGATCCGGATGCTCGGTGATCTGTTCGCGCGAAAGGATATTCGGATCACCAGCACCTGGTGCATGGGCTTCAACCAGCACACCCGCGGCACGGACGTCAACCGTCTCTGCCATGCGGTGCATCTCCTGAGCGGGCACTTCGGAAGGCCCGGCGACGCGCCCACATCGCTCACAGGCCAGCCCAGCGCCTGCGGGACCGTGCGTGAATGCGGCACCCTCTGCCATCTCCTGCCCGGCGGACGCCTCGTCGCCAACGCCGAGCATCGCGCCGACTCCGAAAAGCTCTGGAACGTGCCGGCCGGCCGCATCAGCGCCAAGCCGGGTCATCACACGGTGCTGATGTTTGAGAAATTCTGCACGCCCACCGACCAGGGTGGCGACGTGACCACGCTCTGGTCGCAGGTGACCAACCCGGGACAGTCGTTGCCCAACCTGCACAAGCTGTTCAAGGCGAAGAAGAATCTCGCGGACAAGTTCCTCATCGTCTCCGACGTGTATCCGACCGCCACGACCGAATTGGCGGATCTCGTCCTGCCGTCGGCCATGTGGGTTGAGAAGAACGGCATGTACGGGAACTCGGAACGCCGCACCCAGCAATGGTTCAAGATGGTGAATCCGCCTGGGGAAGCGCGCGATGATTGCTGGCAGACGATTGCCGTCGCGCGGAAGCTCTTCGAGCTGGGCCATTCCGGCATGAAGGACAAGGACGGCAAATTCATTTTCACTTTCAAGAACGGCGCCGGCGCCGAAGTGCCGGTCTGGGACTGGAAGCACTACTACGACGTGAACGTGGACAAGGCGCTATTCGAGGAATACCGCCCGTTCACCCGCTACAAGCACAAGGACCTTGCGCCCTACGAGGAATACGTGAAGGCGCGCGGCCTGCGCTGGCCTGTGGTGCAGCAGCCCAACGGCGCTTGGCGCGAGACGAAGTTCCGCTTCTCCGAGTTCGACGACACCTACGTGAAGAAGGGCGCAGAGATTGAGTTCTATCATTCAGTCACAAAGGACAACAAGGCCCTCATCTGGTTCGCGCCCTATGTGAAGGCCGCCGAGGAGCCGGATGCCGAGTATCCCTTCTGGCTCTGCACCGGCCGCGTGCTGGAGCACTGGCACACGGGCACCATGACCATGCGCATCCCGCAGCTGCACGGCGCGATGCCGCACGCCTACGTTGAGATGCATCCCGATGACGCCGCCGAGCGCAGCATCGCCAACGGTGAGACCATCGCCGTGAAAACGCGCCGAGGTGAATTGAAGCTGCCGGTCTGGATCAACGGCCGGGCCCGGGTGCCGCGGGGGTCGCTCTTCATCCCGTTTTTCGATCAACGCCTGCTGTGCAATGACATCACCCTGGGCGAGGTCGATCCCATCTCGAAGGAACCGGATTACAAGAAGTGCGCGGCGACGGTCGGCAAAGTGGACGCCGGCCGGACCGCGCGCGCGCAGCCAGTGGAGACCCGCCTGTGAATCCGTCCAGCCCTCAGTTCCGGCAGAAGGCCGGATGGCTCATCGGCGCCATCCTGCTCACCGTCTCGGTGAGCGGCTACTTCATGGGGCTGAGGCAGACCGGGTCGCAGATCAGCATGACCCGTCCCGTGTCGCTCGCGACGCCGGATCCGCAACGACGCGCAGCTCTTGAAACGAGTTCGGTGCCGGTCGCTGTGGCTTACGCGAAACAGGACTGGCTGGAGGAAGGGCCCAACGCCGCGTGGCGCAACCATCTCGCCCAGCTCGTCCAGCCGGCCATCGATCCGTCCACGCTCACGAACGTCACCGAGGCCGGACGCGCGCAGGCCCTGGCCGAACGCGCCAGCCGGCGGGCTTTCGACGGCGCCCCGCCGGTGGTGCCGCATCCGATCGCCCAGGATTCCTCGGCGGCGTGCCTCGCGTGTCACGGTCCGGGATTGGCGATCAAGGACAAGGTCGCTTCACGAATGAGCCACGCGCTCTACGCCAACTGCACCCAGTGTCATGTGCCGGCCGCAGCCAGCGTTCTGCTGTCCGCGACGGAAGCCCCACTTCTGGCCGCCCTGGCGGACAACCAGTTCGCGGGCGCGCATCCGTCTCTGAAGGGCTCGCGCGCCTGGCCGGGGGCTCCTCCGACGATTCCGCACAGAACGCTCATGCGCAGCGACTGTCTGAGTTGCCACGGACCGCGCGGACTTTTTGGCCTGCGCACGCCGCATCCCGAGCGGCAATCGTGCGTGCAATGCCATGTTTCGGACGCGGGCCTCGATCAACGCGTCTTCTCCTCCGCCGCCAAATGAGTTCAGGCATGTCCAGACGCGGGTTGTTTTCGCTCCTCGGGCGCTCGCTGCAGGCCCCAGCCCAACCCGCCAGCGAGGTGCTTTCCACCGCCATCCAGAGGCCGGCTTCACCCCCACCAGGCGCGGCCCCGCAGGACCACGTCGCCGTCATCCAGGGCCGCTTCCGCCTCGCCTACACTTCATTTTGCACCGTTTGCTCCGAGCGCTGCCCGGTGGCGGGAGCGATGAAGTTGGACAAGGGAATCCCGATGGTCATGGCCGACCTCTGCAACGGCTGCGGCGTCTGCCACGACGTCTGCCCCGCGCCGACCAACGCGGTGCTCGTGCTCCCACGCCGACGTTCGCCCCGCCCCGCTCCGCCTCCTTCCCCCGTCCCATGAATTCGGAAACCCCCATCCCTCCACCGCCTGAGGAAGCGCCGCTCAAGCTACCCGACCTCAACATGACTCTGCTGGACTCCGCGCAGGTCGAGCAACTCTTCCGCGACATCGAAGCCTGCACGCAGATCACGGAGATCATTCCCAAGTTTGCCGCGCAGGGTCACGTCGCCGACACCGCGAGCGTCACGCTCGCCCAGGCCCGCGACCTTCTCGCCGCGCGCGCCGTGCGTGGACTCCAGATCCGCTACCGTTACGAGGGCGCCGACTGGTGGGACACGCTGATGCTAGTGGGCGACCAGTTCCGCCTCGTCCGCATCCGACATGATTTCCACTGAGCAACGGAAGTTTATGGTGAAGGCCGTCCGTTAGTTCGTGTGGATGACTGAACGTGCCTAAAGGGGTCAGTCCCACAGATTGACACATTTGCCTCGTTTGAGCAGGGTTCGGCGCATGGCACGCAAGTTACGCATTGAGTATCCCGGTCCGATTTACCATCCACCTTCGCTCCGAGCTGCGGCGGGACAGGCGTGATGAATCGTGGCGACCGGCGGGAAGCCATCTTCCACGATGACCGGGATTGGGAGTTGTTTGTCGCCACGCTGGCCGAGGCGCCACGCTTCGCTTGATTGCGGATTTCAAATTGCAGATTGCAGATTGCCTCCCAATATTGCTGACACGGCACGGTTCAACCGCCTGCCTGTGCGTGGCGCACGCAGACAGGGCGGCACTTGGGAAGTGCGAATGACGAATGTCGAATGTCGGATGTCGAAGACGGACGCAGTGGCTGGTGCGCGCAGGGCTTGCCAAGCTGGGATGGACGAAGGCGGAACTGGCCGCGCGGAAGAACGGTGACAAGTCGAAGTTGAAGCTGGCCGTGAAGTTGCGGGAGGAGACGACGACCTGCCTGCCGGCAGGCATGTGACGTTGAAGTGGATTGCCGCCCGGTTGCAGATGGGGACGTGAGCGAGTTTGTCGAATCTGCTGTCGGCGCGGCGGCGGGGACAAGGATAATGTCAATATGTGGGACTGACCCCGTTTCGCGTCCCCATCTGCAACCGGGGCGAGATACCAAAGCGGGTCCGAGGCATCGTCTCGCTCGTTAGAACTCCCGGTAATAGACGTCCTTGAACTGCACTTTCATAGGCTGCCCGGATCGCAGTTGCAGGCCGAGGATGCCTTTCAGGTCGTAGTGACCCTTTTCCTGGTCGATCAGTTCGGAGCAAGCGACCCCGTTGATCCGAAGAATGATGTGCTGGCCTTTGGCGGTGATGTGGTATTCGTTCCATTCGCCGGGCGGCTTCATGGTCGCCGCAGATCCCAGCTCGGTCGAAGTGCGTTTTCCAGACGCGTCGATGACCGTTTTGCTTCCGTTGGCGGTGAGTAGTTCGGGTCCATTGCGCTGGTGCAGTTCATCGCAGACGCCGCCCAGGTAGGGTCCGCTCTGATAGATGTCGGCCTGGTAGCCAACGGCCAAACCGTCAGGCCGAATCTCGCTGCGAAACTGCACGCCGGAATTGCAACCGTTGCCAGTGACGCGGAACTGGAGCTTCAGTTCGAAGTCGGTGACGTCGCCGCCCTGCCACACCAGGAACTGGTTCAGCGTGCAGGGATTCTGGGGGGTCGATTGTCCGGTGATGGCGCCGTCCTCGACCGACCAGTAGCTCATATTCAGCGCCTTCCAGCCATCGAGTGTTCGGCCGTTGAAGATCGGGCGAAACTCCCCGGCGGAAGCGGAGCGGGCGGCGGCTTTCGCCTTGAACAGGTCGCGGTTGCGCTCCACTTCCTCCACGGCGGGCGCCCAGACGCGCACTTGGGCGAACATCCCGCTGTCGTTGAAAGACCCGAATCCCAGGTATCCCGCGCCAAAGGAAGCGTCCTCGGCCAGCATCGCAGGCGTGGTCATGTCATCGAACCAGACCGAAATCTTGTTCCCGATGCGCTGGACCCGGACGCGATGCCATTGGTTCTGGCCCCAGTGGCTGCCTGCGGTGGTCTTGGTCGAGATCTTGGTGAAGGGCTTCTCATTGACGATGAAGATCTGGTTCGCCTCCGGGTCGGTCTTGCTGGCGAAATGCACGTAATAATAATGACCCGGGTCTTGGAACCCGAAGAAAAGGCAAAGATCCCGGTGCCCGTAATCGCGTCCCGTCTGCAGCAGTTCGGCTTCGAGGAGGAAATCGCCGAATCGACGGGTCGTCAGCAGTGCGATGCTGCTGGGGGAGCGAACCTTCGACGTGTAGCGGCTGTTTCCGACAAGTTCGAGGACGGCTCGGCCTTCGTGCTTGTTCCGCCGCCAGGCCTTGGCGTCGGTAAACTCCAGTTGCTGGAGGATTCCGTCGTCGTCAAAGTTCGGCTGCCACTGCAGGGAGAATCCCTCGGGGACGTGCGCGGGACGATCGGCGAGGGCGGCCTGCGCGCGACAGTCGCTGCTCCAAACGCCGCTGAGGAGCACCACAGCCAGCGCGAACCTTCGGATTGATTGCATGGCAGGAGAGTGGAGGAGAAATGGATGGTCGTCGAGTCCCGACGGATCCACCTCAGCCGTCACTGTAAAGGCGTTGATGCCCAGCGGATCCGTTCCAATGAGCGATGGCGCGATCTTGAAAATCTCGGTGCGGACGGTCCGGCCTGATTCCGCCGATTCACAAAATCCCTCGCCGTAGGGCTTATCGCAATTTTCAAACAGGCTCTTAGTCCATGATCCGGAAGGCAGATGGTTTCAGGGCCTTTTTCTTCCAGCAGTCGTTGTTATGAAATCGGTAGGCGCTCGGGTTGTAGTCCCCGACGAGATCCACCTTGGTCCCGCGGGTTGGAATCTTCTTCTCCAAGCCAACCCACCAGTAAACGGCGTTGACCAGCATCCGACGCGTGCCGGCGGACGCCAGATCCGTCGCGGAGCCCATCGTGGTGGCGAAGACCTTTCCCCTTCGGCCCGTTTGGGAGTTGATAGCTTTCGGTCCAGGCCACCGGCGGGGGCGGATCGTTGGGATTGTAACGATCCTGTCCGCGATCGGCGGTGGGGTTGTGGCCTACGCCAGCCACAACGTCGTCGGTCGGGCGCATTCCGAGAAACGCATCGTTCTCCAAGTAGAGACCTTTGCGATCCATGGACCGCCCGAGAATCACCGGCACGGTGTCGCCGGGCAACGGGAGCCGCACCGCATAAACATCCGTGGGTCCCCAGATATCGCCGTCGCTCAAGCCCCGGGTGAGGGGCGACTTGCGGGCCCCGGGAGCGATGAGCCCCCGAGTGCTCTGATGATTGTGATGACCATGATGGCAGAACCAGGTGTCGCCCAGCACCGTCCCGCAAAATCCGCCGGCCCATGACTTCTGGTCGCCGTCGCGGATTGCTAAAGGGGTCAGTCCCACAGATTGAGTATCCCGGTGCGATTTGCCATCCACCTTCGCTCCGAGCTACGGCGGGACAGGCGTGATGAATCGTGGCGGCCGGCGGGAAGCCATCCACGATGACCGGGATTGGGAGTTGTTTGTCGCCACGCTGACGGAGGCGCCACGCTTCGCTTGATTGCAGATTGCGGGTGGAGCGGGTGTTGGGGGAGATGGGGATTGCGCAGGACAGCGCGGCCGGGCGCCGGGAGTTCGTGGAGGAGCGGAGGGCGCAGGACGACCCGGAAGAGTATGGGTGGATTCGGCGGGGCTGGTGCTGGGGCGAGGAGGCGTTTCGGAAGGAGTTGCTGGCGCAGGTGGAGGAGAAGCGCGGGGCGTCGCACTACGGCGGGGAGTTGCAGGAGAGCGCGACCGAGAAGGCGGAGCGGCTGGTGCGCGAAGGGCTCGCCCGGCTGGGATGGACGGAGGCGGAACTGGCCGCGCGGAAGAACGGTGACAAGTCGAAGTTGAAGCTGGCCCTGAAGTTGCGGGCGGAGACGACGACCTGCCTGCCGGCAGGCAGGTGACCTTGCAGTGGATTGCCACCCGGTTGCAGATGGGGACGGGAGCGAGTCTGTCGAATCTGCTGTCGGCGCGGCGGCGGGGACAAGGATAATGTCAATATGTGGGACTGACCCCGTTTCTTGGCCGTGAAGTTGCGGGCAGAGACGACGACCTGCCTGCCGGCAGGCAGGTGACCTTGCAGTGGATTGCCGCCCGGTTGCAGATGGGGACGTGAGCGAGTCTGTCGAATCTGCTGTCGGCGCGGCGGCGGGGACAAGGATAATGTCAATATGTGGGACTGACCCCGTTTCGACGCTTTTTGGGCATGAGATTGTCACTCCAGGCATTCGCCCCACTTTGGAGATTGCCTTTCCCGGAAGCAACGGCCGTTCTGTTCCCGCCAAGATGACGCTCGACAAACGGTGCTGAGGGGATCGCTTTCACGGCCCCGTGCGGGTCCCGCCAACTGCGGTGAACGGCAAGGCGCGAATGACTGTCGCTTTTCCAGAGTGGCCGCATGGCAAGGCGAGTCCGGCAACGTTTGAGATTCCTGTTGTCGATTACGACATGGCTTTCCAAGCTTTCCGGAGCTTTCCGACTTTTGACTTGCCAGTGCCCGTGATATCCCGTAAACAGGCCACGCAATCCCCGTCAGCTTGATGGCGGACGCCTGTTGGCACGGTCGCAGCCGGAAGCCTTGGGGTTTCAACCAGAGCGTAAGTCTTATCATGAAAAAACTTCTCCTGATCAGTCTGTCGATGTTTGCCTGCCTGGCGTTGCGCGCCGAACTCGCCAATGTAGCCGGGAATGGCACGCCTACCTCGAATCGTTCACTTTGGGGTCCCGGCAAGTGGGACATTCGCAAACTTATCGATGGTGATATCCAGGGCGTGTTTCACCTGGACACAGCACCGGATGCCGGCGCCGCGTATAAGTTGGACTTGGGACGTGATTACCCGATTCACGAAATACGCATCTATCCGCGCCAAGACAATTGCTGTCCTGAGCGCCTGAAACAGATTCGTGTTTCCGTTCACAAAGACAGCCAGGGCGCGTTGGGCGCAGAAGTTTGGGGAACGGACCTGTTCACCGACGGCAAGAACGCGGGCGCCACCGCGGGCGGCCTCGTGAAAGTCACGCCTCCATCTCCACAAACGGGTCGCTGGATCCAAATTAAATCGTTGGAAGATCCAGTCCAGAACTACGCGCTTCAGATGAACGAATTGGAAGTCTATGCAGACGTCCCCGCCAGCGAAGTCAATCGAGCCCTCAAAACTCTGGCGAGCTCGAATCGTCCGCTTTATGGCAGCAGCACAGCCAGCAAACTCGTCGATGGGGATCGCGGGCCCGGCGGCGCCGTAGTGCACGGCGTGGATAACATCGAAGCTCCCTTTTACTACGATGTTAATCTCGGCACCACGGTGAAACTGTCGCGCGTTGTCATTTGGGCGCGCCAGGATGCTTGTTGTCCGGAACGTCTCACGAACGTCCGCGTCTCCGTTCACAAGGATAACGCCGGGAAAATTGGCGACATGGTCTGGAAAGCGACGCTTCATGCTGACGGTTCCAATCCAGGCTCCGATCCAGGCACGAAGATTACTTGGACCGCCAACCTGGACGCCGCTGGCACTTTCCAAGGCCAATGGATCCGAGTCGAGTCGCTGGACAATCCGATCCCCAATTACGCGCTGCAAATGACCGAAATCGAGGCTTACGGCGAACCGATTGGCTCGGCCACACTTTTGGTCACCGGGCATCCCAAAGATGCCGCGGCAGGTGTCGGGCGAACGGCGACATTTGGCGTCGCGGCGAGCGTACCGGGCGGCGATGCCACGAAGATTGGATATCAATGGCAGAAAAATGGCGTGGACATTGCCGGAGCAACGGGCGCGACCTACACGACGCCACCGTTGATCGGCACCGATGACAACGCGAAGTATCGCGCCGTGGTTTCGTATGCGGGCCTTGCCAGCCAGACCACCTCGGAAGCAACGCTCCGCATCAATCTCGCGTTCCAAGCCAAAGCATTTTCCAACCGTCCCCTCTGGGCGCCTGGCGGCTGGAATATCTCGAAGCTGGTCAACGGCGATCGGGGCGATGTGTTCCATTTGGATACATCTCCAGAAAGCGGGGCCGCCTACGAAGTTGATCTCGGGGCGACCGTAAAAATGGAGGGAATTTATCTCTGGCCGCGCCAAGATGGTTGCTGCCCGGGACGGCTCACCAATTTCCGCGTCACGGTGCACAAGGACAACAGCGGCAAAATCGGTGACAAAGTTTGGAGCGCCGACTTCTTTACGGACGGCACCAATCCCGGCGCGACGGCAGGTTCTTTGGTGAAGATCGCGGCCGCGAACGACAAGACCGGCGTGTTTGAAGGCCAATGGGTCCGGATTGAATCGCTGGAAGAGCCCATTCAGAATTACGCCCTTCAAATGAACGAATTGGAAGTCTATGGCACGTTCGCTTCCCAGGCGGCCCTCCTTTCCTTTGTGACCGAACCGGCTGACTATGGGACCGCGCCTGGCCGGAGCGCGAGGTTCACCACCGTAGCCAAAGTCGTAAACGGCGATCCCGCGAAGATCACCTATCAGTGGCAGAAGAATGGCGTGGACATCGCCGGTGCAACCTCTGCCACCTATTCAACGGCGCCGACCACCGATGCGGATCAAGGAGCGAAATATCGCGTCGTCATTGGATACGCGGGCGCAGCGAGCGTCACCAGCAAGGACGCGACGATCTCCTTCGATTACAACTATGCCAAAGGCCAGCCCGCTTCCTCGAATCGTCCACTCTGGGCGCCCGGCAATTGGAACATCGCGATGCTTACGGATGGCAACCGGCGTGGAATTTTCCACCTCGATACAGCCCCGGCCGTTGGTGCGGCGTATGAAATCGATCTCGGCGGCGACGTCAAAATCGACAAGATTGACATCTACCCACGACAGGATGGCTGCTGTCCCGAACGTTTCACTAACTTGCGCATCTCCGTCCACAAAGATAACAACGGCAAAATCGGCGATCTGGTGTGGAAAACGGACATCTACACCGACGGCACCAATCCCGGCGCTGCGGCTGACACCGTCGTGACGCTCGCGAAGGACCTGGATCCTGCCGGCGCTTTCCAAGGCCAATGGGTCCGCATTCTTTCGCTCGAAGATCCCGTGCAAAATTACGCACTTCAAATGACAGAGGTCGAGGTTTATGGCCGCCTCGCCTCGCCCATCGTATTCCCGATTAGGCTTGATTTCGCGCGGGTTGGAGCGGGCTTAAGTTTGACTTGGAGCGCAGGAACATTGGAAGCGGCAGCGGAAATCACGGGACCCTTCGTGGCCGTGCCAAACGCGACGAGTCCTCTTAATGTAAAGCTTCAGGGCCAGCGCCAGTTCTATCGCGTGAGACGTTAACCATCGCCCAACCCAACCCGTCCGCCTCCGCGAGGGCCGTGTTGTCCCAACCAACACGGCCCAACTTTTCGACCCTTGCGTGTGCGTCAGGCAGATCTATGGTAACGCAGCAAAGCCGCAAGCAAACCTTGGAGTGCGGGCTGAGATAACGACACCAAAACATTTAAACATTTGTCGGAAAACGTAGCTGGTACGAACAAAGATTCTCCGCCGCCGAACGGCGGCTGATTGGCTCTCCCAACCTTCAACTCAGGCGTGCATCCTTTTTCTTCTTTCTGCCGCCACGTCCGCCGCTGAGTCACGGCGCTGGGAGGCTCACCCAGGTTTTCGTTCCGCGATTCTCTCAGTTCCAACTTCAGGCCGCGCCGGATTCACGCGTTTGGCTCCAACCGACACCGGCCTTGCCTTCACCAATCAACTCTCCGACGCCCTCGCCCTGAACAATCAAATTCTGGAGAACGGTGCAGGGATTGCCCTCGGCGACGTGGATAGAGATGGTTGGTGCGACATCTATCTCTGCGGAACCGAAAACGACAACCGCCTCTTCCGCAATCTCGGCCAATGGCGGTTCGCCGACATCACTGCCACCGCCAATGCCAGCATTGCTTGTCCCGGCGAAACTAATTTAATACTACACAGAAGCGCATAAATAAAGCTATATATACGGATATGACTCCCATTTTTGCTAAAGCCCAAGCCCGAACCCGCCGTCACATCCTGACTCTGCGCCAGGAAGCCCAAAGCGACAAGGCTCCCCGCGTGGCCCTGCGTCTGCAGGCCATTCTGCTCAGTCTGGACGGCCACACCGCGCCCGAAAT
>Ga0194128_10005442_pt1 | contig 17832 bp, 17 predicted proteins | sample TA2KigCa65mmetaG_FD_148650 | JGI IMG/M metagenome (GOLD analysis project Ga0194128, IMG submission 148650) | Freshwater microbial communities from Lake Tanganyika, Tanzania - TA2015037 Kigoma Deep Cast 65m | ecosystem: Environmental > Aquatic > Freshwater > Lake | place: Tanzania: Lake...
GGCTAGCCTGCATTTCTCACCAGATCCCTACTGCGGCGGCCGATAGCACCGAATCTTCGCGAGCTTCTCCCTCCGGGCTCCTCGACGTACTGTTCAAGTACGCCTGCGTCGCCCTCCGGTCCGAGCCTCGCGAATCTTCCGCACTCTCGACCGCCTCGCGACGTGATCTGGTGAGAAATGCAGGCTAGGGCGGAAGAGGGTCCGGCTGGAACCTCGAGTCAGCCGCGCTGCAGGATCGCGACCGAGGCGTTCGCGCCGCGGCCCACGGTGTGCGCGAGTGCGGTGCGAGCGCCGTCGACCTGTCGCTTCTCCGCCGCCCCGCGGAGCTGCCACGCGAGCTCGACGATCTGGCCGAGCGCCGAAGCGCCGAGCGGCTCGCCCTTCGAGAGGAGGCCGCCGCTCGGGTTCACCGGCAGCTTCCCGCCGCGCTCGCCGACGCCTTCCTCGACGAACGCACCGCCACCGCCGCGCGCGCACAGGCCGAGCTCCTCGATCGAGAGGATCTCCCGTCCCGAATCGGTGTCCTGCACCTCGACGAAGTCGAGGTCGCGCGGGCCGAGCGAAGCCGTCTCGAACGCCTCCTTCGCCGCGAGCTCGGTCGGGCTCGGCGGGTCCTCGCCGATCAGGCCCGACATCGGCGTGTGCTCGCCGAGCGCGCTGCCGGGGAGGTGCGAGCGCACCGTCGCGGCGAGGACGCGCACCGGCGGTCCGATCGGTCCCGGCGCAGCACTCAGCACGACCGCGGCTGCTCCTTCGTTCGGCGAGCACAGCATGAAGAGCGTCAGGGGATCGCACACCATCTTCGCGCCGAGGACCTCCTCCTCGGTGCACGGCTTCCGGTACATCGCGAACGGGTTGTCGACGCCGTTCCGGTGGTTCTTGACCGAGACGCGCGCGAGGTGCGAACGCGTCACTCCCGACTCCTGCATCAGGCGCCGCGCGCGGAGCGCGAAGTAGGCGGGCGCGGGCGAGAGTCCCGCTTGCTCGCACCACGGCGGGAAGAAGCTCGAGCGGATGATCCCGCGCGGCATCTTCTCCATTCCGAAGACGAGCACCGTGTCGCGCTGTCCCGAAGCGACTTGCGCCGCTCCGAGCGAGAGCGCCGCGCCGCCGCTCGCGCATCCAGCCTCGACGTTGACGATCGGGACGCCCGACAGCCCGAGCGCCGTCAGCACCTTGTGGCCCGCGGCGACGCCCGTGTAGACCGTGCCGCAGAACGCGGCCTGGAAGCCGCCGCGCTCGACCTGGGCCTCGGCGAGCGCCGCGCGCACGGCGGACATGCCGAGCCGCGTGACGTCGAGGTCCGGGAAGCGGCCGAAGGGGTGGATCCCGACGCCCGCGACGTAGACGGGGCGCGCGCTCAAGCGGCACCGTCGTCCGGCCGGTAGGCCCAGCTCAGGATCTCGTTCCCTTCCTCGTCGGTGCAGAGCGGTGCAATCTCGAGACGGACGCGCAGGCCCGACTCGAGCGCGTCGAGATCGGCCGCGGCGAGACGCGTGACGACGCGCAGGCCCTCGGGCAGGTCGACGAGACCGAACCCGTACGGCACCGGGCCCGTGTATCCCGGCGGCGCCGTTTGCACGACGGTGTGCAAGAAGATCCGGCCGGTCGCGCCGACCGCCTCGACCGAGCCGGTCTCGGCCGAGCAGTAGGGACACGTTTCGGCCGCGGGAAAGTGATGACGCCCGCAGGCGCCGCAGCGGCCCGCGAGCAGTGCCGCGCCGCGCGGGTCGTCGGGCTTCGTGAAGAGCCCCTCGTGGATCGGCCGCGTCGCCACGGCGGGCTCATACCACAGCGTCGCGACGAAGCCGTAGCGGCATCCGAGCGGCTCCGGTAGACCGCGTGAGGATGGGCGGGGTCGAGACCGCGGAAGCGCGGACCTGCGCGAGCGACGTCGCCGAGTGCCTCGTCTGCGGCGCGCGCGAGTCGCGACCGCTGCACGGGAAGACGGACGGGCTCTGGGTCTGTCGGTGCGGCCTCGTGTTCGTCCATCCCCTGCCGACCGCTGCGGAGATCTCCGCGCGCGAGGACGACGCGTTCCACGGTGGCTTGATCGACGAGACCGCGGAGATGTTCACGGCGTACTACCGGAACTATCCGGAAGACCCGGTCGTACAGGGCTTCCGCGCGACGGTGCAGCGCCTGCACCAGCTCGTCGGCGGTGGAACGCTCGTCGACGTGGGGATCGGCACCGGTCTCCTGCTCCACCTCGCCGAGAAGGCCGGCTTCCGCGCGATCGGCTGCGAGATCGCGGCCGACGCGGCCGCGCGCGCACACGAGGAGTTCGGCGTCGAGGTCCGCGTCGGCGACTTCCTCGAGGAGCGATTCGACGAGCCGGTCGACGCGATCACCATGGCGGACGTCGTCGAGCACACGCGGAACCCGCGCCGCTTCCTCGAGCAGGCGGCTTCGGTCCTGCGACCGGGAGGAGCGCTCTTCGTCGCGGTCCCGAACCACCGCTCGACGCTCTACTGGGCGGCCGACGTCCTCGCGCGTCTCCCGGGCCTCAAAGGGCAGGCGCAGCGGCTCTACGTCCCGAACCACTACTGGTACTTCACGCCGAAGACGCTCGCGCGGCTCGTCGCGGAGTGCGGCTTCGAGGTGCGCGAGGTGCGCCGCGAGAGCCCGTATCTCGGACGCTATGCATTCTCTCTCCCGGTGAAGCTAGGCCTGGCGACGCTGATCACGCTCGGCCGCTGGGCGGGCCTGGAGGCGCGGGTCGAGGTCTACGCGGTTCGCCGGTGATCGGCGGTTTTCCGCGAATTGACTGGGCTTTGCGCGCGGTGCTACCAGAATTCGTGCGAGGCGAGCACGCTTTCCGCGCTCGTTCGGTGCGCGGCGAGCCTCTCCACCGCGGCCTCGGCACGCCTTCGAGAGCGACATGAATCTCCGGCTGGCGCGCTACATCGATCGTTGGGTGGGGCTCGGCGTCTGCCTCGTCCTGTGGGCGCTCGGGCGCGTCGTCGGTGGACGTTGGGCCGTGCCGCCGCTCCTTGCGACGACTCCTCCCGAGGGCGGTCCGCCGCCGCGGCCGCGTCGCCTCCTCGCGATCAAGTTCTACGGGCTCGGGAACGTCGCGATGATCCTCCCGACCCTGCAGGCGATGAAGGCCGCCGACCCGTCGCTCCAGATCGACTTCCTCACGCTGCCGGGGAACGTCGGCCTCCTCGAGCAGAGCGGCCTCGTCTCGCGCGTCCTCACGGTCGAGGTCTCGAGCTTCGGCGGTTTCCTCCGCTCGGCGCTGGCGCTCTTCTCGGCGCTCCGGAGCGGTTACGACGCGGTGCTCGACTTCGAGCAGTTCATGAAGCTCTCGGGCATCTTCTCCTTCGTGACCGGCGCGCCGGCGCGCGTCGGTTTCAACACGGAGGGGCAGGCGCGCGGCTGGCTCTACTCGCACCGCATCGCGTACGCCGACACGGACCACATGGTGGACATCTTCATGCGGCTCGCGAAGCCCTTCGGGCGCGCGATCGAGCCCGCGCCGCTCGTGCGGATCCACGTCGATCCCGACGATCGCGCGAGAGCGCTCGCCGCGGCCTGCGTTCCCGAGGGCGCGGCGCTCGTCGCGATGCACGTCGGCACCGGCCCGAACTACGACAAGATCGCTCTCAAGCGCTGGGACGTCCTGCGGTTCGCGCGTCTCGCGGACGTGCTGATCGAGAGCCGCCGCGCGCGCGTCGTGTTCACCGGCGTCGGCGCGGAGGAGCGCTTCCTGATCGACGAGGCGCTCGCCGCGATGAAGCACGGCGACGAAGCGCGCTCGCTCTGCGACGCTCTGAGCGTCGGCGAGCTCACCGGTCTTCTCGAGGCGTCCCGGTTCGTCGTCTCGAACGACACCTCGGTGATGCACCTGACGAGCCTCGTCGGCACGCCCGTCGTCGCCTTCTTCGGTCCGACGGAGCCGCGGATCTACGGACCGCGCGGGCCGTCCGACCTCGTCTTCTACAAGGGGCTCTACTGCAGCCCGTGTCTCTCGAACTACAACCTCAAGATGAGCCGCTGCGTGGATCCGGTGTGCATGCGCGAGATCGGCGTCGAGGAGGTGCTCGCCGGCATTGCGGCGCACTTCCCGGCGAACGAGCTCGCCGCCGGCGCGCGTGCGGCTTCCGTTTGAGATCGATCGGAAGGAGAAGCATGCGCGCACTCGTCACCGGATCCTCGGGCGTCCTCGGCCACAGCGTGGTTCCCCTCCTGGCCGAGCGGGGCGACGACCTCCACCTCTTCGACATGGTCTCGCCGCCCGAGAGCCTGCGCACGCGTCTCGCCGCCGTCGGCGGTGGCAAGGTGCACGTCCGCGAGATCTCCGGCGACATGCGCGATCCGGTGGTGCTCGGTAACGCGGCCGACGGCTGCGACGTGATCTACCACCTCGCGGCGGGCCAGCGGATGAAGCCGCAGTTCTCCTCGTTCTCCGAGGAGGAGATCTTCACGATGAACCTCGACGGCGTGAAGAACGTGCTCGCCACGGCACGAGGTCGGAAGATCCCGAAGGTCGTGTTCATCTCGAGCTCGGCCGTCTACGGCGTGCCGCAGGATCGGCTCGTCGACGAGGTCGATCATCCGAAGGCGCCGATCGGCGCGTACGGCCACTCGAAGCTCCAGGCGGAGGAGCTCTGCCGGAAGGCGGTCGACGACGGGCTCGACGTGACGGTGCTTCGCCCGATGAGCCTCTTCGGCGACGGCATGACGGGCGTGTTCGTGCTCCTCTTCGACTGGGTGCGGCGCAATCGGCGCGTGTTCCTCCTCGGACGCGGCGACAACCGCGTGCAGATGGTCTGCGCGGACGACGTCGCGCGCGCCGCGATCGCGGGCGCGGTGACGCCCGGAACGGCGGGGCTCGTCGTCAACGTCGGCTCGGATCCGGCGAAGGTCCCGAGCGTACGCCAGCAGGTCGACGCACTGATCCGTCACGCGGGCGCCTCTTCCTCGGTGACGGCGTTCCCGGCTTCGCTGCTCCGCACGGCCGCGCGGATGCTGAACGTCGTCGGCCTTTCGCCGATCGTTCCGGAGCACTACCTCCTCGCCGACCGGAACTTCATCCTCGACATCTCGCGTGCCCGGAAGCTCCTCCAGTGGGAGCCGCGCAGCGACAACGTGCAGATGACCTGCGACGCCTACGAGTGGTATTGTCGGAACTGGCAGACGGTGGCGCCGAAGCCCCATCCGGCGCTCCGGCTGCTCGAGGCCATCACGTGAAGCTCAGCACCTACGCCGCGCTCGCCCGAAAGGCCTTCGAGGCGAACTTTCGGCGGCTCGACCACCCGTTCAAGCTGACCTTTTGCATCACCTACTGGTGCAATTACAAATGCCAGACCTGCAACATCTGGCAGATGAAGCCGCGCGACGAGCTCCGGCTCGAGGAGATCCAGGAGATCTTCCGCAAGTCGCGCGACTTCCTGTGGGTCGACTTGACGGGCGGCGAGGTGACGCTGCGCAAGGACTTCGTCGAGGTCGCGCACGCGGTGATCGAGCACTCGCCGCACCTCCTGCTGCTCCACTTCCCGACGAACGGCTACCTCTCGGACAAGATCGTCGCGAACACGAAGGCGATCATGGAGCGCCGCCCGGAGAAGCTGATCATCACCGTCTCGACCGACGGCGACGAGGCGATGAACGACGAGATCCGCGGGATCGAGGGCGGGTGGAAGCGGCAGATCGAGACGTTCCGCCGGCTCCGGGAGATCCCCGGCGTCGAGGTCGTCCTCGGCATGACGCTCTCGCAGAAGAACGTCGACCACTTCCCGCAGGCGTTCGCCGCGGCGTCGCGCGAGATCCCGGACCTCACGTACCGCGACTTCCACGTCAACATCGTGCACGAGTCGCCGCACTACCTCGGCAACACGACGCTCGCGCTCCGGAAGCACGTGCCGCCGCGCGCGCTCCTCGACGCGGTGAAGAACGTGTCGCGCCTGCGTGGCGTCCCGCGCGGGCCGGTCGGCTACCTCGAGCGCACCTACCTCGAGCACGTCGAGCGCTACCTGATGACGGGGCGGACGCCGATGCGCTGCCACGCGCTCAGCGCTTCGTGCTTCATCGACTCGTGGGGCCAGGTCTTCCCGTGCACGATCTACGACCGGAAGATCGGCTCGCTGCGCGAGGTCGACTACGACCTGCGGCGCATCTGGGCCCAGCCGAACGCGGTCGAGACGCAGCGCGAGATCTGGCGCTACGACTGCCCGCAGTGCTGGACGCCCTGCGAGGCGTACCAGTCGATCATGGGGAACTTCCTCGTCCCGGGACGGCGGACGCCGTTCGGCGAGAAGGACGAGAGCGCCGACGCGGCCGCGGCTTCGCAGGCGCGCAGCGCCTGACGGCGACTCTGCCGGGCTCTCGAGCTCAGCCGGAGCGGAGCGCTCCCGCGAGCCACGCGCCGTAGTGCGCCTCCACCGCGGCGGCCGGAAGGGCGACGATCTCCGGTACGTCGTACGAGTGCAGCTCGCGGATCGCCGCGGCGAGCGCCTCGAAGCGATCGCGCGTCGTCTTCGTGAGCATCAGGACCTCGGCTTCGTCCTCGACCTTCCCCTGCCAGCGGTAGATCGAGCGCACGCCCGGAAGGACGTTCACGCACGCGGCGAGACGTCGCTCGACGAGCTCGCGCGCGATCCGCGCCGCTTCGTCCGTGCTCCCGACGGTCGTCAAGACGACGAGCGTCTCGTCGCCGGCTGCTTCGCGCGCCACGGTTCGCGCTTAGCGAGGCGGCCCGGAGCGGTCAATCGAGCGCGACTCCGTGCCGGGACGGACGACGACCTCGTACGTGCCGTCGTCGCTGCCGCCGCGGTAGACGAGGAGCCGCTGCGATTGCTGGTCATACGTCCAGCGACCGGCGGGTGAGACCTGCACGTCGAAGCTGCCCGCGTACAGCGGACGCGGCAGGTAGATCTCCGTCGGGTCCGGAGGCTTTCGCTTCGCGTCCTCCTCGAAGTGGAGACGGAGCTCGCGCGACTCCTGGTCGAACTTCATCTCCAGCGGGATGCCGGCGATCCGGCGTGCGTACGGATGCGCGAGGGCGTACGCGACGTCACCGATCTCGACGCGTGCACTCTCCTTGCTCTGCGGACGAAGCGCGTAGTACGCGCCGCCGATCCGGAGGCGATCGAGCTCCGCGAGGGATTCTTCGACGAAGGCGCGGCTCGAGCCGCGGTAGCCCGTGTCGTCGGGCGGCTGGTCGCCGCCGTACTCCCCGATCAGGAGCGGCGCGCGGAGCTGCTTCGCCTGCGCCGCAGCGACGTCGTACGTCGGGCCGAGGCCCTGGGCTCCGGGTCCGAAGCGCTGTCCGTAGAGGTGCGGCGCGTAGACGGTGCGGAAGCCGAGACGGCGCGCCTCGCTCGGCAGCGGCGCTCCCGGAGCGACGGGCGGCTCGAAGAGGATCGCGTTCCGGTAGCCGAACGTGCGCACGTTCGTCGCGAGCCGCCGGAAGAACGGCGTCAGGATGCCGTGGAGGAACGGCTTCTCCTCGAAGCAGCCCGTCCCGCTCGGCTCGTCGATCAGGTCGAGCCCGATCACGCGAGGGTCGCCGGCGTAGTTCCGCGCGACCACGCCCCAAGCGTCGAGGTAGTGGTCGAGGAGAGTCGCGCCTCCGGGGTCGCGCGCCGTCCAGAAGGCGCAAGCGGGATCGGCGCTCGTCGGCGAGTCGGAAGCGCGCGCCGCGCGCGCCGCGCGCGCCGCGGTGCGGCACACCCATTCCGGAACGGAGTCGTCGCCCTCGTCGCAGGCGCCGTACGGCCACGCGCGCATGCTGAGGACGATCGCCATGCCGTGCGCCGCCGCCCAGCGGAGCACGGGATCGACGCGCTCGATGAAGTAGTAGGAGGCGAAGCGCCGCGGGCGCGGCTCGATCTGTCGCCACGAGAGCGGCAGCCGGACGAGGTTCATCCCGAGCCGCTCCATGTCGACGATCGCGCGCTCGCCGTCGCCGCCGAAGTTGCCGACCGGCGCTTCGCCCTCGGTGAGCGTGTAGGTCGCACCGCGGAGGATCACGACGCGGCCCATGCGATCGCGGAAGAAGGTGCCGTCGTTCGTGATCTCGAGCGGCTCGAGCGTCGGCGGCGCGAGCGCATTGCCCCCGGAGCACGCGACCGCGAGGAGCGAGAAGAGAGCGAGAAGGGCGCGAGCCATTTCTCGACGACCCGAGCAACCGGAGACCGGCAAAGCAAGCGCGGCGCGTCCTCGGTCGGCGAGGGCTCGATCGTGGTCTCCGCGATCCACCAGATCCTCGCGGAGATGTGAGGCCCGGCCGGCGAGAGCTCACGCGCTCCGCCGGTCGAGGGTGCGGTACTGCAGCGCCTCGGCCACGTCTGCGGCGAGCAGCACGTCCCGCTCCGCGAGGTCCGCGATCGTCCGTGCGACCTTCAGCACGCGCACGTGCGCGCGCGCCGAGAGCCCGAGCTTGTCGATCCCGACCTCGAGCACGCGGCGCGCGGCGGCATCGAGGCGGCAGTGCTCCTCGATCTCGCGCGGGCGCATCGACGCGTTCGACGGCACGCCGGGGCGCCGGAGGCGCGCGCGCTGACGCGCTCGGGCGGCCGAGACGCGTGCCCGCACCGCCGCGGAGAGCTCTCCCGGCGCCGAGGCGAGGAGCTCGTCGCGTGGCAGCGCCGGGACCTCGACGTGGAGGTCGATGCGGTCCAGCAACGGACCGGAAAGCCGCCGCCGGTAGCGCTCGGCCGCGAGCGGCGGACAGGAGCAGGAATGCGTCGGGTCGCCCGCGTGCCCGCACGGACAGGGATTCATCGCGCACGCGAGCATGACGCGCGTCGGGAACACACAGGTCTGGCCGACGCGCGAGACGACGAGGCGATCGTCCTCGATCGGCTGGCGGAGCGCTTCGAGCGTCCGGATGGGGAACTCGGGAAGCTCGTCGAGAAACAGCACACCGCGGTGGGCGAGGGCGACCTCGCCCGGACGGATCGGACGTCCGCCGCCGAGCAGCGCCGCCTCCGTGGCCGTGTGGTGCGGGGCGCGCAGCGGTCGCGTCGCGACGAGCGGTCTGCCGTCGAGAAGACCGGCGACGCTGTGCACCGCGGTGCACTCGAGCGCCTCCTCGAGCGTCAGCGCGGGAAGGATCGTCGGCAGCCGCCGCACGAGCATCGTCTTTCCCGATCCGGGCGGGCCGACGAGGAGGAAGTTGTGTCCGCCGGCCGCCGCCACCTCGAGCGCGCGCTTCGCCGCGGCCTGTCCGCGGACCTCGGAGAGATCGACGTCGTGCGCACTGGCCTCCTGCGCGAGGAGAGCCTGCGCGTCGACGCGAACCGGTGGCAGGTCGCCCTCCCCGCGGAGATAAGCGACGACCTCGGCGAGCGTCGATGCGCCGAGCACCGACGCGACGCCGCCGAGCCCCGCCTCGGGCCCGTTCTCGCGCGGCACGATCAAGCGCGTTCGCCCCGCGCGTCGGGCCGCGAGCGCCACGGGCAGTGCGCCCTGGATCCCCTTCAGCCGTCCGTCGAGCGCGAGCTCTCCCGCGACCACGAGCCCGCGCAGGCTCTCCGCTGCCATCTTCGTGTCCGCCGCGAGAAGGGCTACGGCGATCGCGAGGTCGAAGGAGGCGCCCTCCTTGCGGAGGCTCGCGGGTGCGAGGTTCACCGTGATCCGCGCCGCGGGGAACTGCAGCCCGGAGTTGATGAGCGCGGAGCGGACGCGGTCCTTCGACTCGCGCACCGCGCCGTCGGGCAAGCCGACGATCGCGAAGTGCGGCAGGCCGCCTGCGACGTCGACCTCGACCTCGACGGGTCGCGCCGACACGCCGGCCAGAACGCTCGAATGGACCTTTGCCGTCATCTGCAGCGCCGCGAGGCGCTGGCGTCGTTCTACAGGGCGCGCGGTGCGCGCGGCAGCGCGTGCGCATTGTCCGGCGCGACAAGAGGGCGCGTCCTGTCGCGTGGACATGGGATTCTGCTCGACCGGACGGAGCGCGGGTGGAATGGCGGGCTAGACGACGGAGGCGATCGGGGCACGTCGCCACAGGGCAGAGCAAAGTGTCGAATTTTCCAAGGGCGGCGCTGCGAATGTCGTGAGCGCCGTCGCCCGTCCACGCGAGAAGCCGAACGAACGGCACGCGATGTGCGTCGCGCTCCCAAAGCATGAAGATTCTGGGCAGCTCCGATTCGAAGCGGATGGTGAGCTCGAAGGAGACGACGTGATCCCTGCGTATCGAGAACGATCCGGGCTTCTCCAGGGCGACGCGCTTTCCGAGTACAGACGCCTGATCGACGCGGAGTACGACGCGGCGGCGCGGCAGGCGCGAAGCGCGTTCACGTGGCTGGAAGCGTTCGAAGGGCTCGCGACGAACATCAGTACGGTTTCGTGGAAGGCGTTTCCTCTCACGGCAAACGCCCCCTTCCTCGAGATCGATCGCGATCGAAGGCTGCAGGATGAATACGTCGAGTGGCGTGCCGAGCACGGCGGCGATGGCAGACTCGAGCGAGTCACGTTCACGACGATGTTCCCCGAGGTGTACGAGGCGGCGGCGATCGCCAGCTTCGAAGAGCTCGTTCGCGTGATTCAGGGAGTGATTCCGGGCGCGGATCCTTCGGTCCGTGACCTGTTCGGCGTGGACGAGGATCCGAGCTCTCTCGAGCCGAGAATGCGTGGCCGGCTCTTCAATCGGCAACGCGAAAGCAATCCATGGAACGACGGAGCTCGCGGGATCCTCTGTCTGTTCCAGCGCAGCAATACTCTCGGTGCGCTCTTCAAGCTGCTGGCCGACTGCGGTGAGCCACGCATCGATCTCGCGCCATCGGCCGTCTGCGGCAACTCGAACTGCGTACCCGAGAGGGCCTCCGATCCCTTCGTCTGCGTCGCGGCGCAAGCGGCCGCACGAAGCGGAAAGGCCATCACGCTCGCAGACCCTGCCGGCATCCGGATCGACCAGCTCAGCGGCATCTGGGCGCTCGAGGGACGCGAGATCCCCATCAACGTGCCGGGCGAGAACGAGGGGATCTGGCGGATCTCACACGGTGGGCTGCGCGGGGTTCTGGAGGTCCGGCCCGGACTCACCATGGACGGCAGTGCTCTCACGTCGGGTGCCCGCGTCGCGACGAACCTGTCGGTGGCGGCCGACGTCCTGAGCGCCAGCGATGCGGATCTGCCGACCTGGGCTCGCACGGGACATGAAGCCCTCGGGCGCCAATCGTAGACCCCATGAGACGTTCGCCAACGACGGTCCTCTTCGCCCTGATTTTCCTGATGGCTCATCGGGCAGATGCCCTCGAGCGGATGCTGGAGAACGGCACGACGAGGGGTCTCACGCCTGCCGAAGTCGCCGAGCTCGGCGACCCGTTCTTCAAGCTCGTGCTGCAGTCGCACTCCGAGGTGGCCAAGCTTTCCGAGGTCGTCGAGCTGATTCAGCCCGACCGCGCCCAGCGTCGCATCTTCGTGGTGGACGAAGAGATCGTGGATCCTCGGCCGCAACAGGGAGGCGCGAACGCGACGCGACGTACGGTGCTCGGGTTCGAGGGAAGCAATTCGGGTCGGACGCTGAAGCCGAACATCATGCTGTCGGCGACGATGAGCTCGAAGGGGTTTCCGCAGACCCCAGGCCTCATCGAGGCCTGGGGTTGGGACGATCAGCTGGGCCGGTACGACTACTACAGCCGCGAGGCGACGGATTCTCCACCCGGGCCGGCGCGCTGGTTCTTTCATGGCTCTTCCGCGGACGTCGGGTCGCCCGAGTCCCGCGGCCGTTGCCTGGGGTGCCACATCAACGGCGCGCCGCTCATGAAGGAGCTCTTCCTGCCGTGGAACCACTGGCATTCCCTCTCGTCGCCGGCTTCGTATCTCGTCGACTCCTGGCCAGCGAAGACGGACCTCCAGGGTCCCCTCAGAGGTGCCGAGATCCTCGAGACGGACTTCATCCTCCCGTCGATACGTCGTTTCAATCAGGCTCGATTGAAGAAGGCCACCCAGCCGGAGCTGGAGCGGGTGACGAACGGCCGGGAGCTCTTGGCACCGCTCTTCACGACGACGGAGTACAACGTCCTCTCGAGTCGGCAAGCCTCCGGGATGCATCCTCTCGACGACGACGCGAGTGGAAAGCCGAGTGAGAGCGTCAAGATTCCGAACAGCTTCTTCCTGAACGCCGACTTGATCGGAGGCCGCGGGGATCTCACTGGCCTGGGCATCGTCGAGGCGAACAACTTCAGGACCCTTCCCGCGCTCACCGTGACCCCAGACGAGTATGCACGTCTCGTGAGTGACTCGAAGCAGCGGATCGCGAACGTCGAGGGTGCCGATGCGAATTTCGCTTGGTTCGGGCCGGAAGCGAGCTTCATCGACAACGACATGGTCGACCTCATGATGAGGCGCGGCGTTCTCTCAAAGGGGTTCGTAGCGGCGGTCCTCGCGGTCGATCTCGAAACGCCGATCTTGTCCGCAGATCGTGAGAAGCTGCTTCAGTTCGTTCCGCAGCTCTTTGTCTACCAGCCGTTGGCTCCGGGTGCGGCTCCGCCGAGCACCGGGCACGAGTCCGCCGATCTGACGAAGCAGGTCGTGGCGGCTCTACGTGCTGCGAACCCACCAAGCGGGAGCCCGGAGGCCATGTTCCTCGAACGCCTGGAATCGCCGGATCCCGTCGGCGCACTTCGTGCGGACGTCAAGAACTATCAGACGAGGCTTCGCGATTCGGTCGGCACGGATGACCCGGAAGCGCGCAAGAAGGAGCTCGAGAGGCTTCACGACCTTCTGCTCGCGCGGCGCCAGGCGGTCACGGACCACAGGACGTTGGGGCTTCTCAACGAGAATCGAGAGCTCCTGTTTCCTCTGAAGCCGTCAGGTTGAGCAAGGGAGGCCAGGATGGCCGAGTATGGCGAGGAGCAGGGACCCTACCCGATGCGCGTCCAGGTGCTGCCGGGCTCGAGGGCCGAGTCTCTGTACTACCAAGCGGCGCGACGGCACGGCGACGAACGGATCGATTCCGAGGCCTTGGCCCCCGGCGTTTCGCCGTCACCTGAGGATGATCTGATCTTCAGGGGCGGGAAGAGCGTCCCGCAGATGGGCTTTCAGAACATCTACCTCGGGCGCTCCAGCGACTTCGCCTCGGACGACATCGAGTCCATCGATGATGCGATCACGCGGGCCATGCGCGACCCGGGTCTGACCAACGTCATCCGGCAGTACTTCCCCGGGGAGCAGCTTTCCTGCGACGTCGCCGAGTCGATCGTCCTCGAAGAAGCGCGGCCGGACGAAATGGACGAGCCCGCCGTCCAAGCCAAGATCATCGAGCTCTTCGATCGACGACTTCTATTGGGAAGCGATCACGATCGTACGCTGTTCAATCTCGTCTTGCCGCCAGGGACGGTCCTGAGACTCGACGATGCGAGCTCTCTCGACGGCTTGGGCGGATATCATGGGTCGGTGCACTTTTTCCGCGGCGGCGAGCGCAAGACGCTCTACTACTCCGCGAACGTCTACTCCGAGCTTCGCGGGGTCGTAAAGCAAGGAATTCCTGTATTCGACGCATCCTGGATGAACGTCGTCGCGACGCTCTACCACGAGCTGATCGAGTTCCAGACGGATCCGGACGTCGGCGATGCGATTCGGGAGAACGACCGACGATTCATCGGCTGGAACTCTCCGTTTGGGCAGGAAATCGGCGACCAACGGATCTCGGCGAACCGGCTGGAGGAGGTCTTCAAGCGAGTCGTGACGCAGCCCGGGTCGAAGCGGATCCCGGTCCAGCTCATGTACTCGAACGCGGTGCATGGAGCAGAAGGTCCGATCGATCAGCCGCATTGAGCCGTCGAGGGCCCGCGGGGATGCCCGCCGTGCCGCTCAGGGCCGCCGCGCGAGCGTCCGGTAGAGCCGCGTGTGCCGCCGCGCCGCCTCGCGCCGCCCGAGCCGCGAGTACAAGCGTGCGAGGCGGTGGTGCGTGTCCGCGTGGTCCGGGTCGATCTCGAGCACGCGCAGGTAGCGCTGCACCGCGAGCCGCGGCTGCCGGCGGTCCTCGGCGAGGAGGGCGAGGTTGAACGCCGCGGTTCGCTCGGTGTCGTCGAGCCCGAGCGCCGCGCGGTAGTGCTCCTCGGCGGCGTCGAGGTCGCCGGAGACGTGCTCGAGGCGTCCCAGGTTGACGAGCGCCGGCACCGCGGTCGGATCGAGTCGCAGGGCTGCGCGGTACGCCTCCTTCGCCTCCTCCGGCGCGATCGGCTCGAGCGCGAGCCCGCGCGTGAACGCGCGATAGGCGGCGCGATCGTCTTCTTCCTCGCCGCCCTGGTCCTCGGAGAGGCGCTGCACGCGCGGCGCCGCCGAGGGACGATCGAAGCCGAGGAGGAGCTGCCCGCTGCCGAGCCGCCAGCGGCGGCGGCCCTCGGCGACGATCACCTCGTCGCCCTCGACGGTGAGGCGCACGCTCGAGACGTCGCGTCCGTCCGGAAGGGTCTTCCGGAGGCCGGCGATCACGGCCGCGATCCGCCGCGGGCCGAGCTTCGCTTCGAGAAGGGCGCGCGTCGCACGCAGCACGAGGAGGTCCCGCAGGCTGTACTCGAAGCGGCGTCGCGAGCCTCGACTCGGAGCGAGGAACCCGGCGCGCACGCAGCGCCGGACGCGCTGCGGCGTCAAGCGCGAGAGCCGGGCGATCTCCCGGGTCGTGAACACCCGCCCGGCGACCTTGCCGAGGCGGGGGAAGGTCGTTCCGTCAGCGCTCAATCTCGATCCGCCACGCTCCGCCGAGCTCCGTGATCGCGACCACGACGTGACCGTGCGCTTCCGCGGCACGCGGGATGTCGCGGACCGCGCGCGGATCGTCGACGATCAAGGCGAGATGCGCGCCGCTCGGCATCTCCTCGAGACGCACTTTCGCGCGCGCCCAGTTGAGTGGGCAGCGCACGCCGCGGAGCATCATCTCCTCGGCTTCCGTGCGCTCTCGCTCGAGGGTCAAGCAACGGTCTCCCGTCTCACTCCGAGGTGTCTTCGCCGAGGACGTGCTCGTCGCTGTCGTCCCAGTGGTACTCGTCGTGGTCCTCGGGATCGGCGGCGGGCGGCGGCTCTTCCGCGCTCTTCCCGGTCATCGCGTCGCCGGCCTTCTTGAAGCCCTGGCCGGTCTTGTCGATCACGTAGCCGATGCCTTTGCCGGTCGCGTCGATCGCCTTGTCGAGGGCGTTGCCGGTCGCCTCGCCGGCCTTCTCGAGCCCGCTCTTCGTCGCGTCGCCGGCGCGTCCCATGCTGGACTCGACGGAGCCGGCGGCGCCTTCCTCTTCCGTCGCCCGGACGGCGGGCGCGACGAGGAGGGCGGCCGTGGCCGCCGCGGTCAGGAACGTCGAGAAGCGGATCGAACGGTGGAATCGCATTGCGTGTCTCCTCTACTGCAGGAGCGGCGGCGTTTCCTGCGCCTCGCGGATCGGTCCGAACTGCGCCTCGTAGCGCCGGACGTTCTCCTCGAGCGCGCGGAGCACTCTCTTGGTGTGCTCCGGCGTCGTCACGACGCGCGAACGGAGCAGTGCCACTGCCTCTCCCTTGCTGCCGCTCTGAGGCTGCACGAAAAGGAAGTCGAACACGAACTCTTCTCGCCTGTGCGTGATCATCGCCAGATTCGCGTAGACCCCGGGCGTCACGTTCGGGTCGGCCTGGATCGTCACCGGCCTAGTTCCGGCCGGGGCTCCATCGCTCTTGCGGTCTTCTACCATGGTGCCCGCAACATACGATTTGTCCAGCCTCGTGTCACCGGCCGTGCACGAACGGAGGTGCGCCTCGCGTGTGAACGGGCTATGCCTCGGCGTGAGCGCGATGGCGACGTACACGATCAAGCGGACGGCGGGAGAGCCGAGCCGTTGGCGTATCGACTATCGCGGCGAGCTGAACGAGGCGCAGTACCAGGCGGCGACCGCGCTCGAAGGTCCGGTGCTGGTCGTCGCGGGCGCCGGCAGCGGCAAGACGAGAACGCTCACGTACCGCGTGGCGCGCCTCGTCGAGAGCGGCGTTCCGGCGCGCTCGATCCTGCTGCTGACGTTCACGCGGCGCGCGGCCGCGGAGATGCTGCGTAGGGCCGAGGCGCTCCTTCCCGGAGGCGAGCTCGATGCAGCGACCGGCGGGACGTTCCACTCCTTCTCCAACGCGGTCCTCCGCCGCTACGGCCCGCTCTTCGGATGGCCCGAGACCTTCACGATCCTCGACCGGGGCGACGCCGAGGACACCCTGCAGCTCGTCCGGACGCAGCTCGGTCTCGACAAGAAGGAGCGCCGCTTCCCGCGGAAGCAGACGATCGCGACGATCTTCAGCGCCGCGACGAACCGGAGCCTCTCGATCCCCGACCTCGTCGAGCGCGAGTTCACGCACCTCCTCGACGATCTCGACGACCTTCTGCGCTGCCACGCGGCGTACGGCGCGTACAAGGAGGAGCACCGGCTCCTCGACTACGACGACCTGCTGGTCGCGCTTCGCGACCGACTCGCGGGCTACCCGGAGTTCGCCGAGCGCCTCCGCGCCGTCTACCGCTACGTGATGGTCGACGAGTACCAGGACACGAACGTCCTGCAGGCCGAGATCGTCGAGCGGCTGGTCGGCCCCGGCGGGAACGTGATGGCCGTGGGCGACGACGCCCAGTCGATCTACTCGTTCCGCGGCGCCGACGTGGGCAACATGCTGCGCTTCCCCGATCGCTTCCCCGGTGCGCGCGTGATCACGCTCGAGGAGAACTACCGCTCGAGCCAGAGCATCCTCGATCTGACGAACGCGGTGATCGAGCAGGCCGTCGAGCGTTACTCCAAGGTGCTGTTCACCCGCCGGGGCACGGGCTTGACGCCGATCCTCATCCCCGCGCCCGACGACCGCTGGCAGAGCCTCTTCGTGCGGCAGCGGCTCCTCGAGCTGCGCGAGGAGGGGGTCCCGCTCTCGGAGATGGCGGTGCTGTTCCGCTCGTCGTTCCACTCGTTCGACCTCGAGCTGGAGCTCGCGCGGAGCGGGATCCCGTTCGTGAAACGCGGCGGCTTTCGCTTCGTCGAGACGGCGCACGTGAAGGACGTCGTCGCGCATCTCCGCGTTCTCGAGAACCCGCGCGACGCCGTCTCGTGGCACAGGATCCTGCTCTTGATCGAAGGGATCGGGCCGCGCGCGGCGACCTCGATCGTCGAATGGCTCGCCGCGGGCGACCGGCCGCCGGGCGCGCTGGCGGCGCATCCGGGCGGAGAGCGCCTTCGCGGCCAGGCGCTCGCGGCGCTGCACCAGCTCGGCGTGTTCTTCGCGGGCCTCGATCCGTCGCGCCACGGGCCGGCGGAGCTCGTGCAGGCCGTCGTCGAGCAGTACCGACCCGTGCTCGAGCGCGTGCACCGCGACGACGCGCCGAAGCGGATGCGTGACCTCGAGCAGTTCGTCGTCCTCGCGGAGCGGTTCCGCTCGCTCGGGCAGCTCCTCGCCGACGTCGCGCTCGAGCCGCCGGCGGATTCCGTCGACGACGTGATGTCCGTCGATGCGACCGACGACGAGCGGCTCGTGCTCTCGACCGTGCACTCCGCGAAGGGCCTCGAGTGGAGCGCGGTCTTCGTGATCTCCGTCCTCGAGGGGCGCTTCCCCTCCGCCTACTCGGTCGAGGCGGGCGAGATCGAGGAGGAGAGGCGTCTCCTCTACGTCGCGTGTACACGGGCGCGCGACCATCTCTACCTGAGCTATCCGTCGCTGGTGCACGACCGCACGATGGGATCCGTTCCGTCGCGCGTCTCGCGTTTCCTCGACGGGCTCCCGTCCTCGCTGCTCGAGCGGGTGACGCTCGTCGACGAGGACGCGGCGTACGACTAGCCTGCATTTCTCACCAGATCACGTCGCGAGGCGGTCGAGAGTGCCGAAGATTCGCGAGCCTCGGACCGGAGGGCGACGCAGGCGTACTTGAACAGTACGTCGAGGAGCCCGGAGGGA
>Ga0194128_10005444_pt1 | contig 17829 bp, 15 predicted proteins | sample TA2KigCa65mmetaG_FD_148650 | JGI IMG/M metagenome (GOLD analysis project Ga0194128, IMG submission 148650) | Freshwater microbial communities from Lake Tanganyika, Tanzania - TA2015037 Kigoma Deep Cast 65m | ecosystem: Environmental > Aquatic > Freshwater > Lake | place: Tanzania: Lake...
CGTGATATTTGCACTCCCACTGGGTGTGGTTTAACGCTTGAAACTCGTCCATGGACGGGAACTCCCTTTCGTGATGCTTTGAGCGGCTCACGGAGGGGAGTTCCAACTTCCGCACGCCGTGCAGGTCAAACGCCCGGATTCGTCAAACTTCGGCTGCCTCCCCGGCAAAGCCGGGGGGACTCCCGGGATGTGCTAGGAGTGCCCGAAACGAGGGAGGACATTCATGCCGTGCCTGCTCGCTCTCGCCGCCTTCTTCTTTCCGAGGGTGGTTCTGTTCTTCCTCTGGCTCCTGACGCCGGCGGTGCTGGCACCCGCGTACGAGGGCAACGGTCTCTGGCTGATTCTCGGGTTCTTCTTCCTGCCGTTGACGACGATCGCCTACGCGTTCGCGTACGACCCGGTGAGCGGTGGAATCGCGGGGCTCGGGCTCGTGGGTGTCGTGATCGCGGTGCTGATCGATCTCGGGCTTCTCGGCGGCGGCGCGCGAGCGCGCCGCTGAGTGAGACGGATGCGCTCGATCGTCGCAGTCGCTGTCGCGTGCACCGTCGCGTGCGCGATCGCGCTCGCGGCGTGCGGGGGCGACGACGATCCGCCGCCGGCCAGCACGGGACCGGCCGTCGAGCCGGGTCCGAACGGATGCGCTTCTCTCGCCGGCCTCTCGCTCGAGCGGACCGAGGTCCTCGGCGTCGAGTGGAACGCCGCGACGAGCGGCGTCTTCGCCGAGCCGGCGCACTGCAAGGTGCAGGGCGTGATCGATCGGCGCACCGGCGTCGACGGAGTCGAGTACGGAATTCGCTTCGAGGTCCGGCTACCGGATTCGTGGAACGGCCGCTTCTACTTCCAGGGCGGCTTCGGGACCGACGGCGCCTTGAGCCCCGCGCTCGGGCCCTTCGCGCTCGGCGGGAACGCGCTGACCGAGGGCTACGCCGTCGCCACGACGGACGCGGGTCACACCAGCGCGGGACCGGAGTTCGGCCGCGATCCCAAGGCCCGCATCGACTACGGCTACGTGGCGCTCGACCAGACGACGCTTCGCGCGAAGGATCTGATCGGCCGCTACTACGGCCGCGCTCCCGAGTACTCGTACCTCTCCGGCTGCTCGAACGGCGGGCGTCAGGGGATGGTCGCGGCGCAGCGCTTCCCGCAGTACTTCGACGGCATCCTCGCGGGGAATCCGGGCTTCCGCTTGCCGCAGACGGCGCTCTCCGAGGCGTGGAACACGCAAGCCGTCGCAGAGATCGCGACCGGGGTCGACGCGAGCGGCAAGCCGGACCTCGGCTCGACCTTCTCCGACGACGACCTGCGTCTCCTCGAGCGCGGCATCCTCGACGCGTGCGACGACCGCGACGGGCTCGCCGACGGAATCGTCTACGACTTCTTCGCCTGCACGTTCGATCCGGGCGCGCTCGAGTGCGCCGGCGCGAAGACGCCGGATTGCTTGACGGCCGGCCAGGTGTCGGCGCTGCGGAAGATCTTCGGCGGACCGCGGAGCTCCCGCGGTGAGGCGCTCTACTCCGACTTCCCCTGGGACGCCGGCTTGACGAGCCCGCTCGCGTTCCGCTCGTGGATCCTCGGAACGCCGGGCACGGGCGGAGCGCTCAACGCGAGCCTCGGAGCGGGCGCCCTGACGTACATCTTCGTCACGCCGCCCCCCGCGACGGACGATCCGCTCGCGTACGTGCTCGGCTTCGACTTCGACGTCGACGCACCGAAGATCTTCGCGACCTCGGGCGAGTTCTCCGAATCCTCGGTATCGTTCATGACCGCCGACTCGACGTCGCGCGACGCGTTCCGCGAGCACGGCGGGAAGCTCCTGATCTACCACGGTGCGAGCGACGCGGTGTTCTCCGTCAACGATACGATTCGCTGGTGGGAGGCCCTGGACGCCGAGGAAGGCGGCTCCGCGGCGAGCTTCGTGCGCCTCTTCTCGGTCCCGGGAATGGGACACTGCGGCTCCGGCGGGATCTCGACGGACCGCTTCGACGCGTTCCCGGCGCTCGTGGACTGGGTCGAGCGCGGCATCGCTCCGGATCGGATCGAGGCGACGGCGACCGCGGCCTCACCGTGGCCGGGGCGGACGCGGCCGCTCTGCCCGCATCCGCAGCAGCCGCGGTATCGCGGAAGCGGCAGCATCGAGAGCGCGGACAGCTTCGACTGCCGCTGAATCGCGACGGTCCGCCGCGGACCGCCGCCAAGTCCGGAGCACCCGTCCGGTTTGCGAGCCGCTCTCCTCGCTTGGCGGCACGCGTGCGCCCGACGGCGGGCCCTCTTCCGGAAAGCTGCGTCCCATCAGGCTTTTTCGGAGCGTTCGCGGCACGCCCCTCGTGGCACCGCGCTCGCGCTCACGCCCGTCGACACCGCCGGGCCGTCCGCCCGGCCCGAACGGGAAAAGGAGAGCACCCGATGGACCCGATGGACTCGACGGACTCGACGGACTCGACGGACTCGACGGTGAGACGAGCGATGAAGGGCTTCTCGAACCTGGCGCGGCGCTGCGGCGGCCTCCGAGCGCAGCATGCTCTGGTCGTCCTCGCCCTCCTCGCGGTCGGCGAGGTCGCCTGCCTTCGCGAGGCTCTCGCGGCTCCGTCGGAGGCCGCACCGATCTTCCGTGCGCAGCTCCGCGTCCGCACATGCAACTCGACCAACGCGGGCACGAACAATCCGGTCTTCGCGAGCCTCGCGGTCGGCAATCGTACCGTGCTCGACTATGGCCGGAACGACTTCCCCGTCAATAACAGCTTCACCTACGACCTCGTGCTGGACGGCATCAGTCGGTTCGAGGACGTGACGCGCCTTCGCTTCTCGAAGACGGGCGGCGACGGGATGTGCATCCGGAACCTCGATCTCCTGATCAACAACCGGCTGATCTTCGTGCGCGACTTCGGTGCCAACGGATTCTTCCTGGACGGGACCGGCGCCGAGGTGGCGGTCACGTCGACGGGAGCGCAGCTCCGGGCGAGCACGCAGTGGATCAACTTCACGCAGCCCTTCCCGGCGCTCACGCTGACGCGCACCGAGATGGAGAGCCGCGTCGAGTCCATGGCCGGGACGGCGATCTTCGGAACGCCGGCGCACTGGGGCCACCTGAAGGGCGCTCGCTTCGTCGAGGCGACGCGCCAGAACGCGAGCACGCTGCACTTCGACCTCGACGCCTTCGTCGACCTGAGCCAGGCCCTCTCGTCGATCGCCGGCTTCAGCCTGCTCTTCGACGTGCTCGACTTCTTCAACGTGAGCCCGCCCGACCCCGACCTCGACATCGACTTCAACCTCTCGGTGAGCTGCGCGAACAACAGCCTCGATTTCGCGGTGAGCGGCACGGTGGTGAACGTGAACACGATCCCCGCGATCAACCTGCCGGCCATCCCCTTCCCCGGCATCGGCAACGTCGTCCAGTTCGTCGAGGACGAGCTCAACGACCTCGCCGACGAAGCGGAGGCGCTGATCGAGGATGAGTTCAGCATCGGCGACCTCGAATCCGGCTTCGCCGACGCGCTCGATCAGATCAGCATCTCGAGCCAGACCCCGATCTGCCCGCAGATCACCGTGCAGGCGAACGGGAACATCGTCTTCGGGCTGTAAGGGGGCTGTAAGGGGTCCGGTTCGTTGGCGCGCATCTGCACCCAGGCTCGCTCGAGCCCGGGTGCGAATGCGCCGTAACGAACCGGACCCCAAGAGAAGTCCCCCCAAGAGAAGTCCCCCAAGAGAAGTCCCCAAGAGAAGTGGGCGAAGCTGCGTCGCCCCGGCGCCGTCGAGCTCGCGCAGAAGCGTCTGTCGGCGCTCTCCCGCTCCCTCGGCGAGAAGCCCTTCCTCGACGGCGATCGCTTCACCGCCGGCGATCTGATGATGTCGACGGTGCTCGGGATCCTGAAGCACACGGACATCGTCACGAGCGACGCGCGCCTCGCCGCTCATCTCGAGCGCTGCACCGCGCGTCCCGCGTTCCGGCGCGCGCTCGACGCGCAGATCGCGGACTTCCGGGACGCAGCGTGAAATCCGGCGCGAGCGCGACTCGGCCAACGGGCCGAGCCGCGCGCTCGCACGAGTCTACCGCTCGAGCTCGAGCACCTGCTGGAACGTCGGCCGGTTCGTCGTCGGGAAGCGGTCGGGAATCAGACCGGGCACGAAGCCGGTCGTCGAGGCTTCCTTCCGCCAGAGGGAAGGATTGCTCCCGCCCTGCTGCTGCGCGAGATCGTCGGCGACCGTCTGCACCGCCTGCCACAGGGAATCGACGCACGCGTCGAGATCGCCGTTGCCGCAGTAGCGCAGGTGGTACGGACCGACGACCGGCTCGCCGAGAAGCGTGCGCAGGTCCTTGTCGACGTAGGACTGGCCCTCGGCTCCGTCGAGGTTGCGGACGTTGTCGAGGTCCTGGATCAGGCCGCCGAAGACGGGCGACATCACGGCGTCCGCGATCGGCCGCCAGAGAGGATCGAGGATCGCCGGACCGGCGTCGTCGAAGAGACCGTCTCCGTCCGTATCGAGGCGCGGCGCGTTGCGGCTGACCCACTCGTCGACCACGTCGACGACCTGCTGGGCGAGCGCGCTCGGTGCGGTTCCCTGCCGCAGAGTGCGGCTGACGACGGGCCACACGGGCGTGCGGACGTCCTCGGTCGCGCCCCGGTTCATGATCCCGACGACGTCGGTGATCACCGGGCTCTCCGGCCACTCGTCGAAGACCTCCACGCGCTGGACCGAGCCGTACGGCTCGTCGTCGCCGTGCATGAAGCCGGGCGCGGACTGGTTGTTCCAGTTCAGCAGGAGCCCGTTCGGGCCGCCGACGGCGTGCGGATGCTCGTTCTGGCGAAGAAACCCCTGCCACTCCCACTGGCCGTTGCCGAGTGTCGGCAGCCTTCGATCGAGGCCACGCGGGCGGACGGGCAGGAGGCCCGAGGCGAAGTACGCAGTCGCGTCACGCGAAACGTACGCCCAGTTGAACGTGAAGCCGAAATTGTTCGCGGTCTCCCAGAAGAGCGCCGGCGTGCTCGCTCGTCCGATCGTCATGCGCCGGAGCGCGACGAGATTCAGACCGTCGCGACCGAACGTCGAACGCTTCCGCGAAAGCGCGTACGGCACTCCGTCGACCGTCGCCGTCGCGAACACGCCGCCGTGCACCGTCTTGTCGTAGATGAGAGGCACGTCGCCGAGGAGGCCCGCGTTGAAGCTCTTCATCGGCGTGCAGCGACCCTTGAACCAGTAGTGCTTCGACTCGCGGGTCGCCCGCCTTCCACCCTGCTCGCAGAGGCGCTCCGCGTAGACGTCGCGGACGTCCTGTCCGGCGGACGTCAAGCTCCACGCGTAGTTCTGCGTGCGGCCGATCAGGATGTAGAGCGCGAGGCCGGGAACGGCGACCCCCTGCGCATTGATCCCGGGTCCGTGCAGGTCGATCTGCTGCACGATTTCCGGGTAGTAGTAGCCGAGCTGCGGCCCCATGACCGCGAGCGAGTTGCCCGAGGCCGAGCGGCGGGGCGACGTGAGGAGGAAGTTCGAAGCGCGCCGGCGCGCGGGTGCCGCGGCCGCTTCCGCTCCCGTCTGGCGCGGGTCGAGGCTGACGATCGAGCCCGCATCGAGGACGACGGACCCTCTCACGCGTCCGCCCGTGAGCGGCGGATACTCGAATCTGCGCTTGATCGTCGTCGGCGCCTCGGGGTCGTCCGCGAGCATCACGTCTTCCCACGCCTGATGTCCGCGCGCGTCGCCGAGCTCGTCCTGGAGCTTTGCGAGGAGATCGGAGTTCGCCGCCTCGGCGCCGCCGCCGGCGCCGAAGATCGAGCCGATGAACGCCGTCACCGCGACCACGTCGTTCACGGTGAACGGGGGCTGGTCGACGCCGTTCGCCCGCCAGTAGGCGTTGATGCCGTCCGCGTAGGCCTGCGCCTCGGAGAGAATCCGTTGCCCTTCCACTCCGTACTCGTCGACCAGAAGCTTCACCTGCTCGGTGACGAGCGCCTCGGCTTCCGCACTCGGCGTGAAGGACTCGATCTCCGTCACGAGCGAGAAGGCGTCGATGTTCGGCACGTCGGCGACGGCGACGCGCGCCGACCCGCGGCCGACCTGAAGGAGAAGGCTTCGATCGCGCGCCGTCGCCCAGCCGGCGCCGAACGCGACGTCCTCGCGCGAATCACCGTAGACGTGCGGGATGCCGTAGGCGTCGTAGATGAGCGTCAAGCCCGGACGGCCCGTCTCCTCCACGCGCGACGGCGGGATCGGCGTGAAGTCCTCCGGGAGGAACAGTGCATTGATGTCGTCGAGCGTGACGTTGTCCCGGAGCGGCGTCAGCGCCGCATAGAGCGGCAGCTGGTCCAGCGAGTTCTCCGTCGTCGGCAGACCGCCGTAGTTCCCGGGAGGCAGGATGTAGCGGGCAATGTCCTCGGCCGCGGCAGGGATGGCGGTGGACAATGTGACCGCGAGCACGGTCGAAAGCGCGAGTTTTTTCACGGAATCTCCTTCCGCCTGCAACTACAACGAGCAGGAGGATCGGGGCAATCGCCCTTCCTTTGGGCAGGCCCCGACTGCTTGGGCATTGCGCAAGCTGGCCGGAGAGGAGCGTCGCGAGTAGCCGGGGGAGGCTCGTAGCCCCCGATTCTCTCGGCGAGCCGACCGGCCGAGCGACTCGCATGTTCCTTCGCACCCGCGCGTGATGTTCCTCGCGGCGACGGTGTGATCGAGCTCGACGACCGGCGAGTACGCCGCCAGCGCTGGGCAACCCTGGCAGGGCGTGACGACGGGCGGGACGCCGAGCACGGCGCTGCAAGTCACGGCCGCAGCGGGTCGCCACAAGACCGTTCCGCCCGCGACCTGGTTCAACGGCAATACGCTGCTCCTGCTCGGCTATGCGCTCGAGGACGACACTCCCTCCGAGCTCAACTTCGCGTTTGCCGGCAATCTCGTGATCAACGGGTCGTCCTACCCCGTCTACCTGGGCCAGGGGTCGGATCTCCTCTTCACGAACGACTGGTGGTTCGGCACTCCGCCTCCGCAGGGCGGCGAGGCGAGCTGGACGCGAGATTCGAGCGGCTACCTCCACACGCCCGACGGCAAGTACGTCGTCCGTCCGAAGAACGGCGGGTACTTCGGCGCGCACGACAACGCGTTCCAGGTCATCACGCCGAACCTGACCGTGAACTGCGAGGAAGCCTGAGCCGCGACGCGGGCTCGACGCGCTCCGACGTCAAGCCGTCTTCGCGCTCGCGCGACGCGGCAGCTTCCAGCTCTGCCGCGGGAAGTGGCACGTGTACCCGCCGGGATACCGCTCGAGGTAGTCCTGATGCTCGGGCTCGGCCTCCCAGAACGGACCGGCCGGTCGCACCTCCGTGACCACGGGGCCCGGCCAGAGCCCGGAGGCGTTCACGTCGGCGATCGTCTCCTCGGCGACCAAGCGCTGCTCGTCCGTCAAGTAGTAGATGCCGGAGCGGTAGGACGTGCCGACGTCGTTGCCCTGCCGGTTCCGGGTCGTCGGGTCGTGGATCTGGAAGAAGAGCTCGAGCAGCTCCCGGTACGAGAGCTTGGTCGGATCGAAGATCACCTCGATCGCTTCCGCGTGCGAGCCGTGATTGCGGTAGGTCGCGTTCGGTACGTCGCCGCCGCTGTAGCCGACGCGCGTCGCCGTGACGCCGGGCAGCTTGCGAATGAGATCCTGCATGCCCCAGAAGCAGCCGCCCGCGAGGATCGCGGTTTCCGTCTTCGTCATCTGTCGTTCCCTCCTTGCGCGCGTCGCCAGGACTGGCCTTCCGGCGCGCCATGGCCGAGCTTGTCGGGCAGCGGCTCGCCCGCGGGCGTGAAGCCCAGCGACACGGAGTTGATGCAGTAGCGCAGACCCGTGGGCGGCGGGCCGTCGGGGAACACGTGTCCCTGGTGGCTGCCGCAACGCGCACAGAGCAGCTCCGTGCGCGTCATGCCGTAGCTCGTGTCCCGCTCCTCCCGCAGGTGATCGCGGTCGAAGGGCGCCGTGAAGCTCGGCCAGCCCGTGCCACTGTCGAACTTCTCTCCGCCGAGGAAGAGAGGGAGACCGCAGAGCCGACAGGTGAAGACGCCCGGACGCTTCTCGTCGAGGAAGAGGCCGCAGAACGGTGCCTCCGTGCCGTGACGGAGGAGGACGTCGGCTTCTTCGCGCGTGAGGTCCGCTTCCAGGTGCTTCCGCTGCTCCGGCGACGGGGGAAGGAGCTCGAATCCCGAACGCGAACGAGCCTTCTTCGACGTGTCTTCCATCACCGTACGGCTTCCTACGCCGGGGACGCAGACGCAAGACCGACGGTCCCGAGACGGGCGCGCGGCAGATCGGCGACAGACGGCCTCAGGGCCCGACGTTCCCCTCGAAATACTCCATTGCCAGGTCGAACGCGCCGTTCCCGATGGACGAGCCCGTGATGCGGCCCTGGAAGTCGTCCGGGGACACGTGGATTCCTCCCCAGAGCCGCGACTGCCCCGCGAGATCCGCCGCGTCGTAGTACGTCGCCCACTGGAGCTCGACTTCGACGCTCGGGCCGCGCTCGAAGGTCAAGTACTGGTTCTGGTGCGCGACGAACTTCCCGAGACCGCCGGGGAAGAAAGCGCTCCCGGTGAAGTGCGTCATCACCTCCGCCGCCGAGCGGCTGAAGGTGCTGTGGCCCGAGGTGAAGCCGGGGAAAGCGGGCGTGACAAAGGTCTTCGCCTGGTACGGAATCCAATCGACGGCTCGCCGCCATGCGGCTCCCGCCGTTTGCGTCTTCGGGTCGGCGACCGGCCCGGCCCACGTCCGGACGGCGATCTCGCCCACATGTGCCGCGAGAGCCTCGTGACGCTCTCCGGGGGCGCTCGACTCCCCGGTGATCACCTCGATCACGCCGGGCTGAAGCGGCAGGCCGTCCGGATCATAGGAAGGTCCGAGCGGCTCGCTGGACTGTCCGAGCCCGCCCATGTGTCGAATCATCGTGATCGGCCGGACGGAATCGTACTTGCGCTTCAATCCCCACGCGACGATCGCGGCGTCGTGGACCGCACCGTTCAGCGTGAAGTAGAGCTTGACGTCCCACTCGAGGCGATCGAGGACGGGGCCCGTGCCGCCGAGCCGGTGCTCGATGCGCGGGTCGTCCGACACCTCGTTCGCGATCACGTTCCAGTGGCCGGGAGGCGTCTCGGAGCTCGGGCCGTCCGCCCAGTACTCCGCGAGCACCCGTCCCCAATCGCCGCGCGGCACGAGGTTCGGCTCGTACGGCAACCCGGTCGCGGGGTTCAACGCGTGTCCCGTGCCGGCATTCGAGCCGAGCGGATTGTTCCCCATCGAGCCCGGCGAACGATCGATCATCACTCCGTCGAACGGATCGAGGAAGCTGCTCAGCTCGACGACCTGGCGTCCGCCCTCCTTGTATCCGGCGTCGTCCGCACCGCCGAGCTGCGGCGGCGGACCCGGATCGACGTACACGTCGTTCTCGTCCTCGCGCGTGAGGGCGAACGGAACGACGCCGTTCCAGCGGACGCCGATCGCGCCCTGGACCTTGTCCGGAAGCGGGATGCCGTTCTGGGTGACGATCAGGTCGAGCGCGAGAGGCTGCCAGCGGTTCGGGTCGACGACCGTCGTTCCCGATTGCTTGACGACGAGCGGAGGATTGACCGGCTGATAGCTCGGATCGGCGTAGTCCCCCTGCTCGTTCGATCCGTCCGCCAGGCCGAAGGCGATCATCGCCGCGGCGATCCGGTTCCCGACCTCCGCCGGCGCGTCGCCGGTCGTCGGGGCGAAGTCGACGTCGAAGCCGAGGTCGTACATCCGCTTCCGGATCGCGGGAAGAGAGACCGCGCGGCCGACCGAATTCGCGAAGCGCGAGGCGAGGATCCGATAGGCCGCGAAGCTGATCGCGATCTCGCGGTCGCGGGCTGGATCGCCGGAGGCGTGGATTTCGTCCGTCAGGAAAGCGGAGCCTCCGCCGCCGTACGCGCGCCACGCGTCCCACATCGCCGCCGAGAGGTGGAAGAGGTTCCGCGAGTGGACGGTCGGACGCGGCGTGTCCTTCCGGATCGCGTTCATCAGCTCCTCGTTCCACACGCGGGCGATCGAGTGCTCCTCGACCGGCTCGTCGCCGCAGTAGTCGCTGCCTTCGGAGACGCCGTCCGTGAAGCGGTGGCAGTCGGCGGAGCTCCCGTCCGCCTCGTTCAGCGCCGAGCAGACGCCGCAGTCGGCCTGGTCCGCGAGGCACGATGCGAAATCGTCCGAAGCGGCATCGGCGCACTTTCCGGGGAACGCCGTCGCGATCGCGGTGTCGCCGCACTTCTGCCGCGCGACGCGGGCGAGCGCCTCGACCTTGCGCGCGAGCTTCCCGCGCGGGTCCGCTCCGATGCACGCCTGAAGATCCTCCGCGGAACGGATCGTGCCGTCCTCGAGCGCCTTCTTCACGCAGGTCTCGAACTCCGCGATGCGGAGCCGGACCAGGCTCCCGAGGTGAGCAGCGATGGACGATTGGCAGACGGCGCCTTCGGGATCATCGCTTCCGTCGATCAGCGCCTCGTCGAGGGAAGGACCGAAGACGTCGGCGACGCGCAGCACCGACAGCATCGCCTCGGCGACCTCGGAAGCTGTCTTCGGACCGTAGGCCGGTGTGCGAACGCACGCCTTCGCCGCCGTCTTCTCTGCGCTCTGCTCGGCCTTCGCGATCGCGTTCTTCGGGTCCCGCTCGAGGCACTGCGAAACGCTCTCGCCCAGGGGAAGCTTGCCCGCGCCCGCATCCTCGACACAGCGCTCGAAGCGCCGCGTCACCGCAGCGGCGATCTTCGCGCCGCCGCGATGCAAGGCCACGATGCACTTCCGCTGGTCCTTGCTCTGCTCGTCGACCGAGGAGGCGGGCTGGTCGACGACGAGAAGCTGGTTCGCGCGCGTCCGGCCGAGAAAGCGGTGCTTGCCGTCCGGCCAGACGATCTCGATCTCGGTCGCGACGTCGGCCGCTCCGAGGCCGAAATGCGCCTCGATCGGATCCTGCGAGACGTAGTTGCTGCCTGCGCGGAGCTCGCGCATCTGTCGCTTGCCGCCCGCGGTCACGTAGATCCGTGCGCCGATTGCCGACGTGTTCGGAGCGCGGCCGCGCAAGCGGAAGGCGAGATGGTTCCGCTCGTTGCCGCCGTCGTTCCGGAAGAGGCGCGTCGGGCCGTTGCTGTTCGCGACGAACAGGTCGACGTCGCCGTCGCGGTCGTAGTCGAAGGCGACGACGCCGCGCCCCGAGCCCCGATCCGCGACGCCGAGCGAAGCTCCGCTCTCGGTGAAGGTGCCGTCGCCGTCGGAGACGAAGAGGCGCGCCGGGTCCTCCATGAAGGGCAGCCAGGTCGGCCCGTGATACTGGATCAGGCCGAAGCCGTTCACGTGGAAGAGATCGAGGTGGCCGTCGTTGTTCAGGTCGGCGAAGGTGCTTCCCCAGCCCCAGTCGCCCTCGCGAACGCCGGCTTCGTCGGTTGCGTCCTCGAAGCTGCCGTCGCCGAGGTTCCGGTAGAGACGGTTGCCCGTCTTGCCGACGTGCGGATCGGTGATCGCGGTCGGATCCCAGATGCTCGAGACGAACCAGTCGAGGTCGCCGTCGCCGTCGTAGTCCGCGACCGCCGAGCCCATGCCGTTCTCGTCCGAGATCACCGCCGTCGTGACGTCGCGGAAGGTGCCCTGGTCGTTGTGGAACACCTGGCTCACGTGGAAGTCCGACGAGTAGAGGAGCTCGGGCCAGCCGTCGCCGTCGAGGTCCGCGAAGGTCGGAGCGAAGGTGAACACGAGGCCGGGAATGGCCGGACTCTCCTCGAGGACGATGCCGCGGAGCTCGCTGACGTCGGTGAAGGTTCCGTCGCCGTCGTTCCGCCAGAGGTGCTCCTTCGATCCGTCCGCGAGCGAGCTCGCCCAGTGGCTCACAGCGAGATCGAGATCGCCGTCGCGGTCGTAGTCGCCGAAGGACGCCGAGATGGCAGGACGCGTGAAGGAGAGCTCGGCTGCCTCGGTCACGTCCTCGAAGGTGCCGTCGCCGCGGTTGCGGAAGAGGTGCGCCTCCGCGCCCTCGGCGGCGCCGACGAAGAGATCGAGGTCGCCGTCGCCGTCGTAGTCGGCGAAGGAGGGCCCCGAGCTCGAGGTGCCGGCGAGAGCCACGCCCGCCGCTTCGGCGACCTCCTCGAAGGAGCCGTCGCCGCGATTGCGGAAGAGCCGATTCCGCCCGGCATTCCCGCCGACCGCGTAGACGTCGAGCCACCCGTCGGCATCGTAGTCGCCGGCTGCAGCGCCGCCCGCGACGAGACGAATCTCGTCGAACCTCCCCGTGTCGACGTCCGCGTGGGAGAAGCTCACGCCCGCGGACGTCGTGACGTCGGTGAAGGTCCAGCTCTGTGCGGCCGCAGGCGTGGAGGGAAGCAGGCACGCGAGCGGCGTGACGAGCAGGACCGCGAGCGCGAACGTGCACCGGACGGCAACGCGCCGGTGGGATGGGCTCGGCGTCCTTCTCATGAATGGGCACCCCGGCGGAGGAGAACGAAGGATCAGGACCGCACCTCGTCGAGTGGCTCGCGTTCGGCCGAACCGGTCCTATCGCCCGGTCCACGGAGCCGTCAAGGCGCAAACTGAGCCGGCGCGCTGCGCCGGGCCGGAGCGTCCTTCAGGCCCGCCAGCCGATAGATCACGAGATGATCACGGTGGAAGCTTCCCGCCGCCCGAGCGCGAGGATCACGCCCGCGAAGGCGAAGCTCACGGGCAGGTAGACGACCGCCGGTCCGCCGAAGCGCTGCTCGCCGAGGAACGCCACGGCGACGACCAGCGCCATGTTCTTTTCAGAAGAAATCGCTCGACGAGCAGATTCGCAGCAGGATCGATTGGGCTTAAGGAGGTTGCCAGGGGACCCGATGAATCGAGGGCAGCCCCGGCGGGGCAAGGCCCGGTTCCTGCGCGGGAAGCGTCAGGGACGAGGAGAGAGCACATGAGAAGATCGCCGACGGAGTCGTACCGAAGGAAGGGTTCGTCCCATACGGCGCTGCGAGCCACCGCGATCACGCTGGTGTCGAGCGCGTTGTGTGTGGCTGCTTTCCAGGCATGCGGTAGCAGTGACCCGGTGCAAGCGGGCTCCTTCGCGGACTCCTCCAGGGAGTCCGACGTCTTCGGCCTCTTCGACTGCTCTCCTTGCGATCCGCCCCCGGGCGACTACGGCGTGGCGGGATGCACGACCCAGCAGAACCCGGGGACGTGCAACTCGAACTGCCAGTCGTACACCGCGTCGGTGCCGAACGGCATCCAGATGACTGCCGGCAACGATTGCCACACCGTCAACTCGCACGAGGCTTGCACCTTCAACATCGGTGACGGCGGCGTCACGCAGATCGATTTCGATTTCAGCGTGACCGACGCGTGCCATGAAACCGTCGACACGACCGAGTGGCTCTCGTTCTGGATCTACAGTCGGCCGTGGAGCAGCACCGTCGAAGCGGATTTCATCGAGAGCTTGTACGGCCCAGGCGGCAAGAACGGCGCGCTCAACGCGAACTTCGCCGGCAACGGGCAGCAGGTCATCATCTTCCCGAATTCCAATCCGAGCTGGAGCGGCCACATCACCGCCAAGTTCTCGGGCTCCGGCGACAACGTGACCGCGACGACGACCAACAGTAAGAACAGCCGGGTTGCGTCGTCCACGCTGACCGGGAGCACCGGCTACTTCTTCGTGATGGACACCGCCCTCGGATCGGGCGGAAACACGGCGTGCTCGTTCACCATCACGAACCTGAAGATGCAGGGGACCGTCGCCGACGGCCAGTGCCAGGGAATCATGGCGAACTGAGACGCCATAGGCATCAGGCATACCGCGCCACGGTCTCCGGATCGCACGCCGCGCGCGGCACGTTCCTCGGCCCGAGCTTGATGCGAAGAAAGCTTCCCACCGTCTCGTCGAACGCAACCTTCAACCAGGCCGCGACTGCGCCGGCGATTCCGACGTCGAGGCGTGCGGCGTAGCGCGTGAACCCGCCGATGTCCTTGAACTGGTCCATCGCGATCATCAGGTCCGGCTGGTCGACGAGCCCGGGCGGGATCGGGCGTGGCGGCTCGTGCGGGTCGGCCTCGAACGCCGCGATGTCGCGCAACAGGCGCCGGTGACAGCCGCCATCCTCCATCAGCGAGGTCAGCGCGCGCTGATGGAGATGGGTGCCGTCCGCGATCTGTCGCGCCTGCATCGCCATCGCCTCGACGCCCCCTTCGTACGCGCGCAACAAGACGAGATCGTAGAGCGCGTGGCGATGGAAGGTCTGCAGGACGTGATGCACGATCGCGTCACGGGGTGCGAAAAGGCCGACGGGATCGAGCAGCGTCGCCGGCCCCGAGAGAAAGCGGCGCAGGTTGTGGAACACCCACGGGATCCCCTGGCTACGATAGAAGATCCTCGTCTCCTCGGCGGCGCTCACCATCATCTGGTCGCGTCCCGCGACGAGTAGCTGCGGGATCGTCGGTATCGCGTCGATGTGGCCGAGCACGCGCAGCCGCTCGAGCCGCTGGCGCACGAGCGCGGGCCGGAAGAACGCCGCTGCGAGCGAGGCGAGCTGCCGCAGCTTGTCCCGGTTCTGGGGCACGCCGCCCACGACGTCTGCGAGCAGGCTCCAGCGCGATCGTCCGAGCCACGTCGGCGGCGTCGCGCCCTGCGTCTCGGCCATCGAGCGGCTCTCTGCGATCACGTCCAACCCTCAGTGAGCCTTCTGGAACGTCCCGAACATCCGGTCGCAGATCGAGAGCATCACGGAGATGTTCCGCGGCTCGCGGTGCGAGTGATGGATGTCGTGCTCGCGCGACGTCGCGAAGATCCAGTCGTAGACGGGCAAGCGATAGCCGCAGTGCGTGATCATGTTCACGGCCGTGACGGAGAACGCGCCGACCGCGAACGTGAGCGGATGGATCGGGAAAAGAATGCCGTAGATGTGGAAGCACGCGAAGACGGTGAAGCCCTCGACGGGATGCACCACCATGGCCGTCCAGATCGTGAGGGGCGGCGTGTCGACGTGGTGATGGTAGTGCACGTGCTTCATGTACCAGCCCTGGCGGTGCTCGAGGCGGTGCCAGAAGTACGAGACGAAATCACCGACGAGGAAGTACAGCAGGATGTCTCGGCAGACTTCCCACGTCGTCGGCGCCGCAGTGGGGACGCGAGACAGCAACGTCATCGGAACCGCCCAGAAGGCTATCATCGCGACGACGTACAGCGACCCGTACCACTTCATCGCGCGCCAGTAGACGGCCCAGCATTGCGCGAGCGTCAGGCGCCGGGTGACGAACACGTCGACGAACGAGAACACCAGGCCGGGCAAGTAGATGCCGGCGACCACTGCGGTGAGCAGGAAGGCGGGCGACGCAACGCCCGTCTCGCCCAGGTGGCGAAGAACCCAGTCCCAGAGCGGCTGCAGCGCGCTACCTGCCTCCATGGATCACTCCTTCGCTCGACCCGACAGCTCGCGGCCACGTCGGTACTCCGCTTCGGCCTCGTCCTTGCGCCCTGCCGAGCGCAGCACCCCGGCAAGCGAATAATATGTCGAAACGCGCGGCTCGATGGCGATGGCGCGCCGATAGGAGACGATCGCTTCCTCGTACGCGCCGAGCCGCGCCTGGGTCAGCGCGCGGTTGCGATGGACCTCGGCAAGACCCGGATCGAGCGCGACAGCGGCTTCATGCTCCTTGGCGGCCTCGTCGAGCCGTCCGAGCTGGTTCAGGGCGAAGCCGAGACCGCTATGCGCTTCGGCGCTCGGCTTCGCCTCGATCGCCTTGCGGTAATGGACGCCGGCTTCCTCGTACTTCCCGTCCTCGATCAACATCGAAGCGAAGTTCATCCGCGCAGCAGAGCAGGTCGAGTCGAGGGCGATCCCCTTCTCGTAGCTCTCGCGCGCGAGATCCTCGCGGCCGAGGCGATCCTGGAGCAGGCCGAAGTCGGCGTAGGTCTCGCAACGCGGCTCGAGGGCGAGCGACCGGGTGAAGTGCTCTCCGGCTCCTCGGAGATCGCCGAGCCCGCGGAGTGCCAACGCCAGGTCGTAGTGGGTCCGTGCATCGTCGGGCGAGACCGCGAGAGTGCGCCTGTACGCGGTCACGGCCTCGGCGGCGGAATCGGGCGCTGGGACGGACCCATCCCCCGGATGGACGCTTCCGATTCTACCGCTGGCAGGGGCCTGCGGCGTCTCGGAGGACTCGACGCCGCCCGCCGAAACGACTGACAGCGCCGCGACGAAGACCAGAAGCGACGCTCGGCTCAGGAGACCGTGAAGCACCCGATGGAGGATCTCGCCGGCGTCAGGTGCGGTCCCCGCGGCCTCAGGAGCCGCTCGGGGGAGGAGGACAGCTCGCGGCCTCGATCCCCTCTGCACCGACGTCGGTGTCGTACGTGTTGTCGGCCATGCAGTTCCCGGTACCGGCACCGACGACGATCACGTCGCTGGCGAGATCCGCGAACGGGCTGTCGGGCGGGTTCATGCCGTTGCCGGTGATCGTGTTCCCGACGATCGTGTTGCCGTCCGGCGCACAATCCGCGTCGACTTCACCGGTCACGACGCAGAAGTCGACCAGCACCAGCCCGGCGTAGTCGTTGTCGACGAGCGCATTGCCTTCCACGTAGGTGTGGTCAGAGCCCGCCATCAGAAGGCCGGTACCGGTCGGAAGGTCCCCGACCAAGCCGCCCGAGACCGGGTTCGGCAGGTTGTTGTCGTACACGTTGCTGTTGGTGAACGTCACGGACTCGTTGCGATAGCCGAAGGCCAGATCCACGTCGTCGCCGAGGCCGGAGGCGAGCGGGTGGGTGAAGGTCACTCCGACGACGTTGTCGTAGGCCGTGATGTTCTCCACGTCGACGTTCTTCGACACGTTGACCTGCAGCCCGATGGGCGCCCCGTACAGCTCGTTGTCGATGACACGAACGTCCTCGGAGCCCGACACCCACAGCGCGCTGTCGAGCCCTCCGAACGCGACGTTGTCCTCGACGAGGCCCTGTGCCGAGAGCTGCGGGTAGATTCCGACGTGGTCGCTGTTGCCGACGTTGTTGTTCCGGATTTCGAAGTTCCGCACGTAGAACGTCCAGATCCCGTTCGCCGAGAACCCGTCGATCGTGAAACCTTCGATCAGGATGTCCTCGATGAAGGCGTCGGCCGTGCCGCGCACGAAGATCCCCTCGGTGTTGCCCGGACCGGGGAGGATCTTCACCTCGCCATCCTCGTTCCGCCCGATGAGCTGCAGAGACTTCTCCACGAGAACGGCCGCCTGGCCGCCGTGGGTCTCGACGTACTCGCCGGGCATGACCTCGATGCGGCTTCCCGGCGCTGCGGCGTCGACGGCGGCCTGGATCGATTCCCCGGGCTCGACGGTGATCGTGTTGGAGTCGCCGCTGCAGCCGAGGGCAACCGGGAGGAGAACGAGAGCGAGCATGAGACGCTTCATGCCGGGTTCCCTATCATTGGCACACTCAGGATCCAACGGCCTTTTGGGCGGGACCGGCTGGGGGTCGCGTCCGAGCAACCTGCTGGGGAGTTTGCGCATCCGAAGCCGATCGCGCGAGGGCCTGGGGCGATGGCGAAGGGCGGCGAGTCGCAGTAGAGGGTCCCATCGCCACGGGGACGATCACTGTCGCCATCGTCGTGCTCGCCGCGGCCCACTTCGTCTCGCCCGGCGGGGCGAGCGCCGGCGTGCCGGCAACGTCCGCCGCAGCTTCCTCTCGGTCGCCGGCTGGGCAGGCGTGACGACATCGGCGGCGATCCAGTGCGCGGACGCGCCGGCCCACCGAAGCTCCTCGGCATGGCCCGAGGTGATCGGAAGGTTCGAGCGGGCAAGCCGGCTCCAAGGCATCATTCAGGGCTGGTGGTTTTGGGCGACCTGCGCCTCGTGGCAGGTCGGAGGTC
>Ga0194128_10005446_pt1 | contig 17823 bp, 22 predicted proteins | sample TA2KigCa65mmetaG_FD_148650 | JGI IMG/M metagenome (GOLD analysis project Ga0194128, IMG submission 148650) | Freshwater microbial communities from Lake Tanganyika, Tanzania - TA2015037 Kigoma Deep Cast 65m | ecosystem: Environmental > Aquatic > Freshwater > Lake | place: Tanzania: Lake...
TCGCCGCCCGCAGCCCGGCGGCGGCCGCGTAGGCGCAGAACCGGGACGGCGCCGCGGCCGCCAGCACGGGGATCCCGGCGGCCTCGAGCGCCCGCTCCAGCACCCCCCGGTCGCCGCCCCAGAGCCCGCGCAGCCCCTCGGCCTCGAAGAAGGCCTCGCCCGCGCGCTCTGACTCGACCGCCGCGCCGATCCCCTCCAGGCCCCGCAGCACCCGCTCCCAGTCGCGCTCGGCGCGCTCGGCGTCGGAGGGGACCAGGGCCAGCTCGGGGCAGCGCGTGAGCGCCTCGCCCAGCCTCATCCCGGCGCGCACCCCGAGGCGCTCGGCGGGAGCGCTGACCTCGCCGATCAGCTGGGCCGCACCCGGCTCCGGGGTCAGCGCGGCGGGCCCCCGCAGCAGCTCCCGCCGTCCCTCCAGCGCCGCCATCAGGCGGAAGCGGGGGGAGATCACGCACGCGACGGTCATCGAACATATGTTCGTATATGCCCGCCGAAAGGTCAAGGAACCCGAACGAAATTCCCACCCATCGGGCCGAGTCGGGCTACTCTCGCGAGATGCCGAAGAAGGAGCCGACAACCGGCGAGCTGCGCCGGCTCCAGCGCGAGCGCGCCACCGACGAGCACGAGGCGATCGACAGCTCGATCACCAAAGACGAGGCCCACCAGCACGAGCGCCGGGCCGACAAGGCCGCCTACCTCGCCGAGAAGCTTGCGGAGCGCGAGCGCTCCGAGAAGCGCCAAGAGCGAGAGGGCGACCCGGACACCTAGAAAAAAAGGCGCATCCGGTTAGGTGCCCGTACTCTCGCAAGGGGGCTGCGAGCCCGCCGCGACGACGCGAAATCTCGCCAGCGACGACTTTCCCGCCCATATGCCGACTAAGTCGTCGCTCGGCGCAGTGGTCACTGGTCACTTCGCATGCCAATAGGCAACCAGGGTCCGTGGGATCATGGGCTGATCGCGCGATTGACGCCAACCCGTGCGGCGCTCGCGGCAGCGCTCGCCGTTGCCGCGCTGGGGGCCGGCTGCGGCGGGGGTGATGGCGCGGATCCGGACATCCCCGGCGGCGCCGAGCCCGAGGACGCGCGCGTGATCGAGGAGTGGTCGACCGCGCTGCGCGAAGGGGATGTCGAGGCCGCCGCGGACTACTTCGAGGTGCCGAGCATCGCCCAGAACGGCACCCCGCCGCTGGAGCTCGAGAGTCGCGAGGCAGTGGTCGCCTTCAACGAGGCCCTGCCCTGCGGAGCCGAGCTGATCCGCGCCGAGCGCCGCGACCGCTACACCGTCGCGACGTTCGAGCTGACCGAGCGACCCGGAGCGGGGGAGTGCGGCCCGGGCGTCGGCACCGAGGCCCGAACGGCCTTCGTCATCCGCGACGGCAAGATCGCCGCCTGGATCCGCGCCGCGGAGGAGCTCGAAGAGCCCGCCCCGTCGGGCCCGGTGATCTGAGCCTCAGGCCAGCGCCGCGCGAACGCGCTCGATCACGGCGTCGGTGAACTCGGTGGTCGAGGCGTGGCCCTTGAGGTCGGGGGTGCGGATGCCGGCGGCGGTCGTCTCCATCACGGCCTCGTGGATGGCGGCCGAGGCGCGGGAGGCGGCCTCGTCTCCGTTTCCCCGCTCGCCGGCGAAGTCGAGCAGGGCGGCGACGGCGAGGATCATCGCCATCGGGTTGGCCAGGTCCTTGCCCTCGAGGGCGGGGGCGGTGCCGTGGGGGGCCTCGGCCATCGCGACCGAGGGGTCGAGCTCGGCGTCGAGCGCCAGCAGGATCGACTCGGCGCCGGCGATCGAGCCGAACAGGGGCAGGACCAGGTCGCTGAGCAGGTCGCCGTCGCGGTTCAGCGCGGGGATCACGAGCGGGGCGTCGGCGCGGCCGCTGATCAGGCCGGCGTAGGTGGCGTCGATCAGCAGCGGCTCGTATGGGACCTCGGGGTGGCGCTCCGCCGCCGCGTCCATCTCCTCCTTCAGCATCCCCTCGTAGGTGGGGCTGACGGTCCACTTGGGCCCGCCGTAGATCCTGCCGCCGCACTTGGCCGCCGCCCGGAAGGCGTACTCGGCGACGGCGCGGCAGATCGAGCGGTGGATCACCTCGGTCCGGTAGGCGGCCTCGTCCTCGGCCTCGGCCGGCTCACCGGTGTTCGCGTTCCGCTTCGCTACACGCTCACCGGTGTTCGCGTTCCGCTTCGCTACAGGCACACCGGTGTTCGCGTTCCGCTTCGCTACAGGCTCACCGGTGTTCGCGTTCCGCTTCGCTACACGCTCACCGGTGTTCGCGTTCCGCTTCGCTACACGCTCACGCCGCTCCTCGGCCCCGTAGGCGTCCTCGACCGCCATCCGCACGACCGAGATCGGGTGGTGGACGCCGCCGACCGGGGTCACGCCGGGGATGCGGCGGCCGGTGCGGACGATCACCTTGCCGTCGATCCCCTCGCGGATCAGGCGGTTGGGGCTGCCGACGTCGTCGGCGCCCTCGGGAGTGATCGTCGCCGCCTTGAGGCCGAGGCCGGCGGCGACCATCGCCCGGGCGGCCTCGTCGCAGACGCCGTTGGCTGTCCTGCGCCGGTTCTCGAGCGAGAGGTCGAAGCGCTCGAGCTCGACCTCGATCCCGATCGCCCCGGGCTCGAGCAGCCGCAGCGACTGCTCGAGCAGCTCCTGGCCGGTCTGGTCGCCCTCGAGCACGACTATTCTCAGCGCGGCCATGGCAGAGGTTTGTACCTGGTGCGGAGTGGACGTGGAGGCCGACGACGGCTACCGCGCCTATGAGCTCGCCGGCGAGCGGCGAGCGGTCTTCTGCCGGCTCGAGCACGTGGTGCCGTGGGCGCTCGGCGACGCGCACTGGGACGCGGGCCCGCCCACCTCCGAGCCGCCCGGCTTCGAGCCGGGGGAGAGCACCTGCTCGCACTGCGGCGGCGAGCTCGGTGACGTGCAGGCGCTGCTGGTGCACCACCGCGGCGAGGGCCGGATCACCGACGCCTTCTGCTCGGTGGACCACATGGAGGCCTGGGCCAAGGCCGGCGGGCGCTGGCAGTAGCGCCGCAGCCCGAAGAAATGCGCAGTTTGCGGACGCCGCGGTTCACAGGCCCTTGACATCTCCCGGTGCCGCTATAGGGTGGCTCCATTGAACGAAGCGGACGCCGCAAGGCGGAAGCGGAGGTCAATAACGAAGGGCCCGGGCAACCGGGCCCTCTCGTTGTCCGGAGACGGATTCGCGGTGCGAGGGAATGACGATCGGGGCGCACCTCAACAACCACCACCGGGACACCGTCGAGCGGATCTTCGCCAGGCCGCCCAGCCACAACGTCGAATGGCGCCAGGTCGTCTCGCTGCTGGAGGCGATCGGGACCGTGACCGAGGAGCGCAACGGCAAGCTCAAGGTCGAGCTGGGCCCCGAGACCGAGGTGCTGCCCGCCCCGCACGGCAAGGACGTCGACACGCAGGTCCTCGTCGACCTGCGCCGGATGCTGTCCCAGGCCGGCTACGCGCCGCCGGGGTCCGATCCCGTCGAGGACGAGCGCTCGCGCAACTACGGCGACAGCCGCTGGGGCAAGCCCACCTAGCTCGCCTCGGGCGACCGCCTGTTCCCGCAGTTTGCGGCGTCACTCGCTCGCACCCCCTTGACAACCCGCTCGCCACCGATAGGGTGGCTCCATTGGGCAGCACGGAAGCCGCAAGGCGGATGTGAGGTTCGATAGCGAAGGGCCCGGGAGACCGGGCCCTCTCGTTGTTCAGGGACGGTTCGGGGGCGGGCCGCAGCGCTCGGAGTCGCTGATCACGTCGGTGGGGCCGGCCGGATGATCGGGGTCCTCGCGCCGGGCCATCTGCTTGGCCTCGGGCCAGGAGACCGCGGCGGTGCGCTGGATGATCGTGGCCCGGACGAACCCGCGCACGCCCAGGCGCTTCTTCTTCGGGCCGGCGCCGCCCGCCTCCGGGATCTCGTCGCTCATGCCATCAGCCTAGTTCGCGCAGTTTGCGGAGTCCAGCTCCGCCCGGGCCAGCTCGTTTCTCGGGGGCGGCCTGACGCCGGGCTTGGAGGCCACTTACTTGCCGGAGTCGTCCTGGCCCTGCTTCTTCTTCGCTTGACGCTTCGCCCGCGCCTTCGCCCGGGCGGCCTTGCGCGCCTCGGCCTTCTTCGCCGCCCTCGCCGCCTCGGCCTTGCGGGCGGCGCGCTCGGCGGCCTCGGTGCGCACGATGAAGGCCTCGATCAGGGCGGCCGTCTGCTCGGGCGCCTCGACGTTGGGGGTGTGGCCGACGCCCTCGAGGATCTCGGTCTGGACTCCGGCGACGCTCTCGTAGGCGGCGAGCGACTCCTCGGCGACGTAGATCTGGTCCTCGGCGCCGAAGGCGACCAGCAGCGGCACCTCGATCGCGCGCAGCCGCTCGTCCAGCGAGCGCAGATCGGTGTAGGCCCCCTCGGCGTCCAGCGGCTCGGTGAAGGACGTGTAGGTCATCGCGCGCAGGTCGTCCACGACCTGGTCGGGGTTCTCGAAGCCGCTGGCGATGTTGAATCCGGGCGCGAACGCGATCTCGTACTGGTCGCGTACGGCCGAGGTGGGGCCGATCTGCGACAGCCTCCAAATCGCGGGGCCGACCAGCGGCGCCGTCAGGACCCCGGAGCTCGCCGAGTTCTGCTCGTAGCTGTCGGTCGGCGCCTGGTCCAAGATGACCAGCCGCGACGCGAGCTCCGGGCTCTGCTCGGCGATCGCGATCGCGACGGTCCCGCCGAGGGACTGGCCGACGATCGTGGCGCCGACCACGTCCAGCCTCGCGAGCGCCTCGGCGATCGCGTTGGCCTGGTCGGTGATCTCATAGCCGGTGCTCGGCTTGTCCGAGCCGCCGTGGCCGAGCAGGTCCACGCTGATCACGCGATGGCTCTCCGCGAGCAGGGACGCCATGCTCTCGAACCACCGCATCGAGCCCGCGGCGCCGTGCAGGAGCACCACGGGCGAGGCGGCGGGATCTCCCTGCTCGAGCACCTGCAGGGTGCCGTTCGAGGTCTCGATCAGCTCGGCGCCCTCGACGTCGCGCTCGGCGTCCTTGGTCGAGTTGGTGACCGCGACCGCGTTCAGCGCAAGCAGCGCGACCACGCCGACCAGGACGACCAGCGCCACCTTGATCCAGCGGCTCACGCGGCCTCTTCGCCCCCGCCGCTCTCCTCGGCCGCCGACTCGGACCGGGGGCCGATTCCCAGCTCGTCGGCCCGTCCCGCCAGCGCGCCGATCACGAGCGCGATGTGCTCGTCGGGCTCGACGCCCAGCTCCTCGATCCCGCGCTGGATCTGCGCGCGGTCGACCGCGGCCGCGAACGACGGCTGCTTCAGCTTCTTCTTCACGGACTTCGGCTTCATCCCCTCGATGCCGGTCGGCCGCACCAGCGCGCAGGCGGCGACGAAGCCCGAGAGCTCGTCGACGGCGTAGAGCGTCTTCGCGAGGTCCGTCTCGCGGGGGACGCCCATGTAGTCGGCGTGGCCGGCGACGGCGTCGATCAGCTCCTGCGGATAGCCGCGGCTCTCGAGCTCCTCCATCGCGTGCCGCGGATGACCGGTCTCGGGCTCCGGATGGCGCTCGTAGTCGAGGTCGTGGACCAGCCCAGTCACCGCGTAGAGCTCCTCGTCGGCGCCGCGCTCGCGGGCGTAGGCGGCCATCGACGCCTCCACCGCCAGCACGTGCTGGCGCAGCGACTCGGACTCGATCCACTCACAGACCAGCGCCCATGCATCGTCTCTTGAGACCTCGGCCATTGCCGCAGTTACCCTAGACGCCGTGGAGAAGTTCGTCATCCAGGGCGGCGCGGCGCTGTCGGGAGAGATCGTCCCCGCCGGAAACAAGAACGCGGCCCTGCCGATCCTCGCCGCCTGCCTGCTCACCGAGGAGGAGCTCGTGGTGCGCAACGTGCCCCGGATCCGCGACGTCGACTCGATGCTGGAGCTGCTCCGGGGATTGGGCGTCAAGATCGAGTGGAGCGGCGACAACGAGTTGCGCCTTCAGGCGGATTCGATCAGCGACACCGAGGTCGGCGAGGGCCCCGCGAGCCGGATCCGCGCCTCGTTCCTGGCCGCCGGGCCGCTGCTGGCGCGCTTCGGCCGCGCCACGATGCCGCCCCCGGGAGGCGACACGATCGGGCGCCGGCGCCTGGATGCCCACCTGGACGCCTTCCGCGACCTCGGCGCGATGGTCGGCGGCGACCCGGCGATCGAGCTGAGCGCGCCCGAGGAGGGACTGAAGGCGACCCGCGTCTACATGGACGAGCCCTCGGTGATGGGCACCGAGAACGCGCTCATGGCCGCCGCCCTGACCGAGGGCCCGACGACGATCGCCAACGCCGCATCCGAGCCCCACGTGCAGGACCTGGCGCGCCTGCTCTGCGCGATGGGCGCGCAGGTGGACGGCATCGGCTCCAACGTGATGACCGTCCACGGCCGCGACAAGCTCGGCGGCGCTGAGCACGACGTCTGCCCCGACCACATCGAGATCGCCAGCTTCATGGCGCTCGCCGCCGCGACCGGCGGCGAGCTGCGCATCCGCGAGGTCGTGCCCGAGGACCTCGAGGGCATCCGCCGCCACTTCCGCCGGCTCGGCCTGCAGACGATGGTCGAGGACCGCGACCTGCTGGTGCCGCCCGAGCAGAAGCTGACCGTCCGCGACGACCAGGGCGACGCGATCCCGAAGATCGACGATGGCCCCTGGCCCGCCTTCCCGGCCGACCTCACGTCGATCGCGCTGGCGCTGGCGACGCAGGCCGACGGGACGATCCTGATCTTCGAGAAGATGTTCGAGAACCGGCTGTTCTTCGTCGACAAGCTGGTGACGATGGGCGCTCGGATCACGCTTTGCGATCCCCACAGGGCGATCGTCAGCGGTCCGAGCCGGCTTCACGGCGAGCGACTGGAGAGCCCGGACATCCGCGCGGGAATGGCGATGCTCATCGCGGCGCTGGCCGCCGAGGGCAGCTCGGAGATCGGCAACGTCATCCAGATCGACCGCGGCTACGAGCGCATCGACCTGCGCCTGCGCGAGCTCGGAGCCCGCATCGACCGCGTCGCGTCCGAGCGCGTCCCAGCCTAGCGCCCCGCCCGCACCTGCTCAGCTTCGGGCCCGGGGATGCGCCGTTCGGGCGCCGACACCCCGGCAACCCTGGGACCGGGAATCGGCAACTCTGGCTCTAAGGTGGCCGACGTGATCCACCCGATACCCCCGGGCACCCGGGACATCCTGCCTGACGAGATGCGCGAGCTGAACTCGCTGCAGTCGAAGCTCGCCGAGGTGTTCGCGGCGCGCGGATACGGACAGGTGGCGACGCCGACGCTCGAGTACGACGAGGTGCTGCAGCGCGCCGGCGGCCGCGGCGGGGTCGGGGCCTACCGCTTCTTCGACGAGCGCGGCGAGCTGCTGGCGCTGCGCTCCGACATGACGGTGCCGATCGCCCGCATGGCGGCCAGCCGCTACGCCGACGCCGAGCCGCCACTGCGCTTCAGCTACATCGGCAACGCCTACCGCGCGGTGCGCCCCCAGCGCGCCCAGATGCGCCAGTTCATGCACGCCGGGGTCGAGTTGCTCGGCGCCGGCGCGCCGGAGGGGACGGCCGAGGTGGTCGAGGTGCTGAGCGCCGCCCTCAACGCCGTCGGGCTGGACCGCGCGGTGATCGGGCTCGGGGACGCCGACCTCTACAGCCAGCTGCTCTCGGAGCTGGCGGTGGAGGGGGAGCCGCGCGAGCGCATCCTCGACCAGCTCGCCGCGCACAACCTCGTCGGCCTGGAGATGGAGGTGGATGAGGTCGAGGGCCTCGACCCCGCGGGCCGCAAGACGCTGCTGCGGTTGCCCGGGCTGCGCGGAGACGCCGGCACGGTGCTGGAGCGCGCCCACGAGCTCGGGGGCGACGCAGTCGAGCGCGCGATCCAGCGCCTGCGCGAGACCTACGAGGCCCTGCAGGAGCGGAAGGTCGCCGACCGCATCCAGCTCGACCTGGGGCTGCTGCGCGACATGGGCTACTACACCGGGGCGATCCTCGAGGTATATGACCCGGCGCTCGGGCACATCCTCGGCGGTGGCGGCCGCTACGACGACCTGCTGCGCAACTTCGGGCACCCGATGCCCGCCTGCGGCTTCGGCCTCTATCTGGAGCGGGTGCACCTCGCGCAGATGGAGGAGGAGCGGATCGCAAGGGAGCGAGAAAGGTGATCCCGCCGACGATCGAGAGCGCCGTTCGCACCCGCGGCGGCGAGGGACTGAAGCTGGCGCTGCCCCGGGGCGCGCTCTTCGAGCCGTGCCTGGACGCGCTCGACGGGATCGGCGTCGATACCGCCGAGATACGCGGTGACTCGCGATCGCTGGTGTTCGAGTCCGGCGGTCTGACGCTGGTCACGATGCGCCCCTCCGACGTTCCCACCTACGTCGAGGCCGGCGCCGCCGACCTCGGCATCACCGGCAAGGACGTGCTGCTCGAGCAGCATGACCGCGTCGTCTACGAGATCCTCGACCTGCGCTTCGGCGCCTGCCGGATGGTGGTCGCGGCGCGCGAGGGCGACGAGAGCCTGGGCGAGTCCGAACGCCGTGTCGGCGCGATGCGGATCGCGACCAAGTACCCGCGCATCGCCGAGCGCTTCTTCGAGCAGACCGGGCGCCAGGCCGAGGTGATCGACGTCAAGGGCTCGGTCGAGCTGGCGCCGATCGTCGGCCTGGCCGACGGCATCGTCGACCTGGTCGCGACCGGCCGCACGCTCGAGGAGAACGGCCTCGAGGTGCGCGAGGAGATCGTCGACTGCACGGCCCGCCTGGTCGTCAACCGCGTCAGCCACAAGCTGCGCGCGGCCGAGGTCGACGACATCGTCGAGCGCCTGCGCCCAGGCGCCGAGGCGCTGGCGAAGGACTGACCGTGAAGGTCTCCGGATTCGACTGGGACGGCAAGGACCCCCGCGGGCTCGCGGCCGAGCTGCGCGCGCTGCAGCCCCAGCTCGACGAGGTCAGCGACGCCGTCGCCGAGATCATCGCCGCGGTCGAGGACGAGGGCGATGCGGCGGTGCTGCGGTACGAGGAGAGGTTTGGGACCCGCCCGGGATCGCTGCGGGTGGCGGACGGGGAGCTGATCTCCGCAGTCTCCGCATTGCAGCCCCAGATCCGGGACGCACTCGAGGAGGCCGCGGGGAACGTCACCGACATCGCCCAGCGAGCGCAGATGATCGCGGAGGTTGGCGTAGCCACCGCCTCGTTTGGGAACGCGGATCGGGAAGACGCTGAGGAGGCGGATGGCGGCAACGTCGCGATATCCCGCCAGTCAGTCCCTGTCGCCGCCGCGGGCGCATATGCCCCAGGTGGCAAGGCGGCATACCCGTCGACCGCGATCATGTGCTGCGTGCCCGCCCGAGTTGCGGGCGTCGCTCGAATCGCTCTTGTCTCACCCCCAGGCGAGGACGGCCGGGTGAACCCGCTGGCACTCGGCGCCGCAAGCCTGGCCGGCGCCACGGAGGTCTACGCGATGGGAGGCGCCCAGGCGGTCGCGGCGCTCGCGCTCGGCACCGGGTCGATCGAGCCCGTGGACATCATCGTCGGGCCCGGCAACCGCTACGTGACGGAGGCCAAGCGCCAGCTGGTCGGGCGGGTCGGGATAGACGGCATCGCCGGGCCGAGCGAGCTGATGGTGATCGCCGACGGCTCGGTGGAGGCCCGCCTGCTCGCCCTGGACCTGTGCGCGCAGGCCGAGCACGGGGAGGACGGGCTGCTGGTCCTGTGCGCGAGCGACCAGGCGCAGCTGGACGAGATCGGCCGCCTGGCCTCCGAGCTGGCGGCGACGCGGCCCTCGGTGAATGAGGCGCCGCTGGCCTTGGTCAAGGCCCCCGGGACCGAGCCGGCGCTGGAGCTGGCGAACGCGCTCGCGCCCGAGCACCTCGAGCTCGCCTGCGCCGACGCCGACTCGATCTCCGAGGGCGTGCGCTACGCCGGCTGCGTCTTCGTCGGCCGGAATGGCGCGACGGCATTCGGCGACTACGCCGCGGGCTCCAACCACGTGCTGCCCACGGGCGGCGCCGGACGCTTCCAGGGACCGCTCGGCCCGGACACCTTCCGGCGCCCGATCACGCGGGTCACGATCACGGCCGAGGGCGCCCGGGAGCTGGCCCCGGTCGTCGCTACATTGGCCGAGGCCGAGGGCTTCCCCGTCCACGGGGAGTCCGCGATCGCCCGCATCGACGACGAGGAGGGGGCGAAGTGAGCCGCACAGCCGAGATCAAGCGCGACACCAAGGAGACCCGGATCTCCCTGAAGCTGTCCCTGGACGGGGGCGAATCGCGGATCGACACGGGCGTCGGCTTCCTCGACCACATGCTCGACCTGCTCGCTCGTCATGGGCGGCTGGGAATCGAGCTCGAGGCGACGGGCGACCTGGAGACGGGGGCGCACCACACGACCGAGGACGTCGGAATCGTGCTCGGGCAGGCGATCGACCGGGCGCTGGGCGACCGCGCCGGCATCCGCCGCTACGGCTCCGCGATGGTGCCGATGGACGAGGCGCTCGCCGAGTGCGCGATCGACATCTCCGGCCGCCCGCTGACCGTGTTCGAGGGCGAGCTGCCCGAGGTCGCGATCGCCGACTTCGACACCGAGCTGACCGAGGAGTTCTTCCGCGCGGTCGCCAACAACTCGAAGCTGACGCTGCACGTGCGGATCCTCTCCGGCTCCAACGCCCACCACATGGTCGAGGGCGCCTTCAAGGCGTTTGCGCGGGCCCTCCGGGAGGCCGTCTCGATCGATCCCGAGGAGACCGGCGTCCCCTCCACGAAGGGAACTTTGACCTCGTGAGCGCTGTACGAGTCGCGATCCTCGACTACGGCATGGGCAACCTGCGCTCGGTCGAGAAGGCGCTCGAGCGGGTCGGGGCCGAGGCCGGGATCACGCCCGACCCCGAGGCGGCCTCCGGCGCCGACGGCGTCATCCTGCCGGGCGTCGGCGCCTTTCCGAAGGCGATGGAGCGGGTCCGCAGCGCCGGCCTCGACGAGCTGGTCGCGAGCCGAATCGAACAGGGGCGGCCGGTGCTCGGCATCTGCCTCGGCATGCAGCTGCTGTTCGAGTCCTCGAGCGAGAACGACGGCGCCGGCGGCCTCCGGCTGCTGCCGGGCGACGTCGCGCCGATCTCGGCCAACGGTTTCAAGGTCCCGCACATCGGCTGGTCGCCGGTGCGCTGGCAGCACCCCTCGCCGCTGACCGAGGGGCTCGGGGAGGAGACGCCGTTCTACTTCGTCCACTCCTTCGTGCCGCACCCGAGCGAGCCGGCCGACGTGCTCGGCACGGCGGCCTACGGCGAGCGCTTCGCCTGCGCGGTCGAGCGGGCGCCGCTCTACGGGGCGCAGTTCCACCCCGAGAAGTCGAGCGCCGCGGGGCTGCGGATGCTGGAGAACTTCGTCGGCATCTGCCGCGCGGCCTAGCTTCGCGAGCGGCCTCCCGCCTTGATCCTCTACCCCGCGATCGACATCCGCGACGGCAAGGCCGTGCGCCTGCTGCAGGGCGACTACGAGCGCGAGACCGCCTACGAGGACGATCCCGTCGTCGCCGCCCGCCGCTGGGCCGATGCCGGGGCGAGCTGGCTGCACGTGGTCGACCTCGACGGCGCCCGGGCGGGGGAGCCGGTCAACCTCGACCACGTGCGCCGGATCGTCGCCGCCGTCGGCATTCCGATCCAGCTCGGCGGCGGCCTGCGCGACTCGAAGAAGGTCGAGGACGCGATCTCGGCCGGCGCCGAGCGCGTCGTGCTCGGCACCGCCGCGGTCAACGACCCCGGCCTGGCGGGGGCGATCGCCGCCGCCCACGGCGACAGGGTCGTCGCGGCGGTGGACGCGCGCGGTGGCAAGGTCGCCGCCGAGGGCTGGACCGAGCCCTCCGCCGTCGGGCCGGTGGAGCTCGCCGCCCAGCTCGCCGCGCGCGGGATCGGCCGCCTCATCTACACCCCGGTCGAGGTCGACGGCACGATGGAGGGACCCGACCTGGTGTCGATGCGCGAGGTGGCGGCCGCCAGCGGGGCCGAGCTGATCTACTCGGGCGGGGTCGGCTCGCTCGAGGACCTGACCGCGCTGGCCTCGCTCGGGATCGACAACCTCGGCGGAGTCATCGTCGGCCGGGCGCTCTACGAAGGGCGCTTCACGCTGCCCGAGGCGCTTCGGGCGCTCGGCGGCCCCTGAGCCGAGGCCCGGGCCTAGCGGCGGCGCGGGTAGATTGCGGTCATGCTGAAGCGGCTGTTCGGCCCCTGGTTCGTCTTCGCCGGGATCATGCACTTCGTGAAGCCGCGCTGGTACGAGCGGATCATGCCGCCGTGGGTGCCGGCGCACCGCGAGATGGTGGTCGCGAGCGGGATCGCCGAGATCGCCGGCGGCCTGGCGACGATGCATCCCGCCACCCGGCGCGCGGGCAGCGCCCTCAGCATCGCCACCCTGCTCGCGGTCTTCCCGGCCAACGTGCATATGGCGCTCGAGGCCGAGGAGTTCGACGACATCCCGGGGGGAGAGGCGGCGCTGTGGGCGCGGCTGCCCTTGCAGGCGCTGTTCATCGCCTGGGCCTACGCGGCGGGTGAATGGGACGGAGAGCGCTGACCCGCGGCGGCACCGCCGCCGCGCTGGCCCTGCTCGCCCTCTACGCCCTGCTCGGGGGAGACCTCGACCTGGGCGACGAGGGGACGGCGACGCAGACCACGACGCCGACCGTCAGCGCCCCCCCGCCTGCGCCCGAGTCCGGCGAGCAGGGCGATCAGCCCGCAGCATCGCAGCAGGAGCCCGCGGGCGACGGGCGGGTCTCCGACGAGGAGGCCGCCGGGATCGCCGCGACGCTGGCCCTGATCGACTCGGGCGGCCCGCTCCCCTACGACCAGGACGGATCGACGTTCCAGAACCGCGAGGGCCGGCTGCCGCAGCAGCCCGAGGGCCACTACCGCGAGTACACGGTCGAGACCCCCGGCTCGGACGACCGCGGCGCGCGGCGCCTGGTGATCGGGGAGTCGGGCGAGACCTACTACACCCGCGACCACTACGACTCGTTCATCGAGATCGACCCGGAGGACTTCCGATGAGCGCGGGCACGCCGCCGGGGGCGCCGCGGCCACCCGACCTGACCGCACCCGCGCCCCGAGGCTGGGAGAGCGTCCACTTCGCCGAGCGGGCTCCTGATGCGGAGGCGCTGGGCGCGGCAGGGGTCAGGGTCGCCGCCCTCGACGCCGCGGCGATCGGCTCCAAGCAGGAGCTGATGGCGGCGCTGTCCGAGGCGCTCGAGTTCCCCGACTACTTCGGCGGCAACTGGGACGCGCTCGACGAGTGCCTGCGCGACCTGGGCTCGTGGCACGAGCAGCGCGGGCACGCCGTCGTGATCGAGCATGGCGAGGAGCTCTGGAGGCGCGAGCCCGAGCTTGCCGGGATGCTGGTCAGGTCCTGGATCGACGCGGGCGCGGCCTGGGCCGAGAAGGGCGTCCCCTTCCACCTCGTCTTCGTCCGTTAGCTCCAGGACGGCGCGAGTCGCCCGCGGCGGCGCCTTCTACCCTGAGCCCATGGTCCTGAAGCGAGTCATCCCCTGCCTCGACGTCGACGACGGGCGCGTGGTCAAGGGCACCAACTTCGTCGACATCCGCGACGCCGGCGACCCCGTCGAGCTGGCCGAGCGCTACGACGCGGAGGGCGCCGATGAGCTGGTCTTCCTCGACATCACGGCGTCGCACCAGAGCCGCGACACGATCGTCGAGCTGGCCCGCCGCACCGCCGACAACGTCTTCATCCCGTTCACGATCGGCGGCGGCATCCGCTCGGTCGCCGACGCCCAGGCCGTGCTCGACGCCGGAGCCGACAAGGTCTCGGTCAACTCCGCGGCGCTGGCGCGCCCGGACCTGATCGACGAGCTGGCAGGCGTGTTCGGGGCGCAGTGCGTGGTGATCGCGATCGACGCCCGGCGTCAGACGGCCACCTCCTCCGGTCAGCCTGACCTCGCCCCGGACAAGCCCCGGCTCGCGCGTCCGGGGGCGGCCGAGGAAGTGACCCCGCGCTGGGACGTCTACACCCATGGCGGCCGCACCCGGGTCGATGGCCGCGAGGCGGTCGAGTGGGCCCGCGAGGCGACCGGGCGCGGCGCCGGAGAGGTGCTGCTGACGAGCATGGACCGCGACGGCACCAGCGACGGCTACGAGCTGGAGCTGACCCGCGCGGTCGCCGACGCCGTCTCGGTGCCGGTGATCGCCTCGGGCGGGGCGGGGGAGCTGTCGCACCTGGTGGACGCGGTCGAGCTCGGGCACGCCGACGCGGTGCTCTGCGCCTCGATCTTCCACTACGGCGAGCACACCGTCGCCGAGGCAAAGCGCCGGATGAGCGAGGCGGGGATTCCGGTTAGACTCGCCGGAGGGAGCGACCCCTAGGCCCGCACCCGACCGGCCCGGGGAGGTTCCAGGGTCGCCGCACGGACAACCCGGAGGGAGAACCGATGAAGACCAGAAGAACCCGCGTCGCGATCGTCGGCGTGCTGACATTGGCGCTCAGCGTCACCGCCGGACTCGGCGTCAGCGCCGAGGCGAAGAAGAAGAAGAAGAAGCAGCCCAGCACCGCCAGCTTCAGCAAGACGCTGGCGACGAACTTGGCGATTCCGGACTACCCCGGGGTCAACCCCGCCATCGCGCTGCGGTCGGACATCACCGTGGGCGGCAAGAAGTTCAAGGGCAAGGAGGTGACCGACGTCAACGTGACGGTTCAGACGACGGGGAACCTGGCCGGCGCCGCGGAGGACCTGAACGCCAAGCTGAGCGCGCCGAACGGCCGCACGTTCATCCTCTTCGACGGCGTCGGCGACCAGTCGATCGGCCCCTGGAAGATGGACGACGACACGCGCACGCAGATCTGCGATCGCGATCAGGCGACGCTACCGTGCGTGGATCCGGATTCGACCCTGAACCGGCCCTTTGCCGGTACCTCGAATCTCAACGACGATGACGACGATGTGCGCCCGCTGGCGACCTTCAACGGCGTTTCGATGAAGGGCAACTGGACGCTGACGCTGTTCGACGATACCGACATCGGCGAGACGAGCACCCTGAACCAGTGGCGGCTCGAGCTGAAGGGCGTGGCCGCGCCCAAGTAGGCGTGGGACGAACGCACGACTCGCGGCCTCGGGGCCGCGCGGGAGGGGCCGCCGCGGGCGGCCCCTCCTAGCCGGCCCGCTTGCCGCCCTTCTTCTTGCCCTTCGACTCGGTGCCGCCGCTGTCGCCCTGGCCCTGCTTGACGGGGCGCAGCGCGTAGATGAACTTGTAGCCGGTCAGGTACAGGCGCTTGCCGTCGGAGATGACCGGGTTGTAGGCGCCGTCGCGAAACGTCCAGACCTGCTCGCCGTCGCTCGCGCGGACGGCGGTGGTGTGCGTGGTCCTCAGGTTGGCGAAGTAGACGGTCTCGCCGATCAGGCTGGCGGCGCCGATGATCGGGCCCTGGGCCGCCACCGACCAGCGCTCCTCGCCCGTGCGGGCGTCGAGCGCGTAGAAGCGCTCGCCGGCGTAGGAGCCTACGTAGACGGTCGGCTCGGTGTTCGGCGTGTCGGCGGCGACGATCCCGGCGTAGAGCTCGCCGCCGGCGGTCTGGCTCCAGGCCAGCTCGCCGGTGTCCTTCTCGAAGCTGTAGACGCGGCCGTCCTTGCTCGCCACATAGACGCGGCCGAAGGCGACCGCGGCGGTGCTGTAGAAGTCCCCGGCGATGCCGAAGCTGCCGCCCAGGGAATCGGACTGCCACTTGACCTCCCCGTCCTTGACCCGGACCGCGCTGAAGACGCCGGCGTAGTCGCCGACGTAGGCGACGCCGTCGCTGACCGCCGGGGCGGCCTTGACCTCGCCGGGGAGGTCGGTCTCCCAGATCGTCTTGCCGGTCTCCCTGTCGAAGGCGTAGAGGGTCCCGCACTCGCAGCCCGCGATCACCTTGTCGCCGACGACGATCGGCGAGGACTCCGTGCGTCCGGGCAGGCGGCGCTTCCAGCGCTCGACGCCGTTCTTGGCGTTGAGCCCGATCACCTGGCCGGGCTCGAGGTTGGCGACGTAGAGCCAGCCGTCGCTGTAGGCCGGCGAGGAGGCGTTGCGGGTGGCGACCTCGCGCCGCCAGCGGATCTTGCCGTTGCGCGTCTTGATCGAGAGCGCCTCCCCGTTGTTGTTGATCGTGTACAGCGAGCCGCCCGCGAGCACGGGGGAGTACTCGAGCAGCTTGCGCCCGTTCACCTTCCAGGCGACCCTGAACGGGGGCTTCGTCGAGGCGGGCAGATAGCGGGTGCGCTCACGGTTGAGGCCGTAGAGGGGCCAGTCGTCGACGCCGACCGCGGCCTGCGCCTGGTCGCTGAGCTCGAAGGAGGCGCCCTCGTTGGAGACGTCGGCGGGCCGCTTCAGCACCAGATAGCCGCCGGCGATGACGGCGACGAGCGCGATCGCCACGCCTGAGAGCACGGCGACGCGATGGTTCTGCCACAAGTTCGCGATTGTCCCTGGAGACTTCTGCATGCGCGTCGGCCCGTCCGGCCTGGATCTCGGACCGGGCGAAGCCGACATGGTAGGAGAAGCGCCGGGCCTTCCCGAAGGCCGAGACGACCATGACAACCGCCCGCGAAATCGACGCCTCGAAGCTCCCCGAGCGCCTCGAGGCCCTGCCGGGCATCGAGCTCGTGCGCCGGGCCACGGCGGGCGTCCCCGCCTACCTGGTCGGGGGCGCGGTCCGCGACCTGCTGCTGGCGGAGGAGCGTGCAGACATCGACGTCGCCGTCGAGGGCGAGGTCGGGCCGCTGGCCGAGGCGCTGGGCGGCGAGCTGGTCGAACACGCGCGCTTCCAGACCGCGGCGGTCAGCGTCGACGCCCACGAGATCGACATCGCCCGCACCCGCGCCGAGGTCTACGAGCACCCTGGGGCGCTGCCGTCGGTGAGTCCGGCGGGAATCACCGAGGACCTCGCCCGGCGTGACTTCACGATCAACGCGATGGCGGTGCCGCTCTCGGGTGAGCCGCAGCTGATCGATCCCCACGGTGGCGTCGCCGACCTGGAGGCCGGCGTGCTGCGCGTCCTGCATCGGCTCTCCTTCGTCGACGATCCGACCCGGGCCCTGCGAGCGGCGCGCTACGCGGCTCGTCTGGACCTGGGCCTGGATCCCGACTGCGAGCGCCTGCTGCGCTCCGCCGACCTCTCCACTGTCTCGCAGGACCGCGTCGTCGGCGAGCTGGCGCGGATCGCCGCTGAGAGCCACCCGAGCCGCGCGCTCGCCCTGATCGACGAGTGGGGCCTGCTCGAAATGGGGTCCGCCCCGCGGGTGGCGGCGGCCCTGGAGCGGCTGTTCGCGGCGAGCCCGCAGTGGAGCGAGTACGCGCGCCGGGAGACCGCGATCCTGCTCGCGACGGCGCCGGGGGACCACCCCGCGCGCCTGCGCCGGCGGGCGGGCAAGCTCGCGCGCCACGATCGGCCGGGCTCGCCCGCGGAGGTGCAGGTGCTGGCCCACGACCACGTCCCCGAGGTGCTGGCGATGGCCCGCGCGGCGGGCGCCGACTGGCTCGACGACTACGTCGGCCGCCTGCGCCACGTCGAGCTCGAGATCACGGGCTATGACCTGGTCGAGGCCGGGGTCCCCCAGGGCCCTGCGATCGGGCGGGGCCTGAACGCGGCGCTCGCCGCCAAGCTGGATGGCGGCGCCGAGGACTTCGAGCAGGAGCTGCGGATCGCGTTGGACGCGGCCGAAGCCGACGACGTCGCCGACTAGATGATTGATTCCACGGCGCCGTGCGCCTGAGGGCACGCATGGCCGAGCAGCCCAAGGACGCAGGGCGCAGCCCTTGGTGGCGCCAAGGGCAGGCCCGAGGACGCCGGGATGCGATGCG
>Ga0194128_10005464_pt1 | contig 17782 bp, 19 predicted proteins | sample TA2KigCa65mmetaG_FD_148650 | JGI IMG/M metagenome (GOLD analysis project Ga0194128, IMG submission 148650) | Freshwater microbial communities from Lake Tanganyika, Tanzania - TA2015037 Kigoma Deep Cast 65m | ecosystem: Environmental > Aquatic > Freshwater > Lake | place: Tanzania: Lake...
ACCGTGACGCGCGTCGTGCCGGCGGCCTCCGATGGCACGGCCCGGGCGGCCCCGGCCCGGCTGTCGAGGACCACCGTCACCGTCATCGGCTGATCGCCGCTCCGGAACTGGTCGATCAGGCCGGCGCCGTCGGCGGGAAGACCGAGGTCGAGGGCGTCGGCGTCGATGCGCAGCACGACGCGGCCGGCTGCGGTCGCGACCGTGACCGGTGCAGCGGGAGTAATCTCGATCGTGGCGCGCGTGGGCGGCCCGGCCGCGTCAACGCGCGCGGTCACGCGCGGCGCCCGCACCTCGCCCACGAGGAGCAGCCGCGACGGGCGGCGCAGATCGATGCGCGCGTCGTAGATCGGGCCGAGCGCGCGCGGGAGCAGCTCCACCGGCACGAGCCAGCGCTGACCCGAGCGCACGGGCGCCGCCGGCAGGGCCACCACGCGGCCGTCCACCGACGCCATCGGCTGGCTCGTCGAGATCACCACCGTGCGGCCCCGATAGGTGAGCGTCAGGCCGCCCGTCAGCGTGTCTTCGCGGACGGTTACCTGGAAGAGTGCCGCGACGTCGTCCAGGGCGATGAGCTCCTGCCCGCCCACGACGCTGGTCGGGACGGCACGGCGTCCCTCGCGGGTTACCAGTGTGAGCGGCGACGACGGCGGGGCGCCCTGCGCCTGCAGGAGCGCGACGAGCAGGATCAGCTGGACGGCGAGTGAAAGGGAGGCCGTGCCCCGCACGGCCTCATCATCGCATGTCTATGGCAATTCCTCGTCGGGCGTCCCCGTCTCCGGCTCCGGTGTCTCCATCATCTCCGGCATCTCCGAACCGGCAAACAGGATTCCGCTCGCCGCGGGCGCGGCAACGGGCGCTGCAGCGATGGGGGCGGGCGCTCCGGTCCGGCCGCGCGTGGACCTGCGCGTCGCGGTCCGCGATCGGCTGCCGCCCGTGCGCGCGGTCTTCTTGGGCGCGGTCTTCCTGCGCGCGGTCCTCTTGGGCGCGGTCTTCTTACGCGCGGTCTTCTTGCGCGCGGTCGCCTTGCGTGCCGCAGCCTTGCGGCCGCCCGTCTTGCGTGCGCCTGCCCGCTTGGCCCGTTTCGTCATCTTGCGTCGTGCCATACTCCTCCTTCCGCGATCGCCGACTTGCAGTCCGGTCGTCGAAGCAAGAACCCTGCCCGCCGACCCTCGAACTGCGCTAAGCTGTCACGCGTATCTTCTCACGGAGATCCCCGGCGCGGACGTGCAGGCCGGGTGCTGCAAGGAGGCGATCGTGCGTCGCATGCTGCTGACCGTGGCGATCGGGGCGATCGTGGCGATTGGTCCCGTCTCTGCCCATCATTCGTTTTCCGCGTACTACTTCGAGGAGCAGTCGATCACGCTCGAGGGCGTCGTGCAGGAGTTTCAGTACCGCAGCCCGCACGCCATCCTGATCTTCACCGCGCCCGACGCGCGCGGGCAAACGCAGACATTCGCCGCCGAATGGAGCAATCCGCGCCGGCTGGGCAGCCAGGGTATCACTGCCGCGACGCTCAAGCCGGGCGATGTGGTGGTGGTGACGGGCAGCCCCGGGCGCACCGCATCCGAGTACAAGGTGCATCTCAAGGGCATCCGCCGGCCCGCGGACGGCTGGGCCTGGCGCGGAAACCGCCGGTAGCCGGCCGGCGACTCGGCCCTCGTCGAGTCGATGATCTCCCGCTCGACGAAGCACGTCGGCAGGTCACCCCTCCGTGAGACGCGGCATGCTACCACGAGCTGACCGGCCTCCAGCGTCGGTCCGTCTGCCGCGATGGATCTGGGCCGTCTATCTGGCGCTCTTTGCCGCGTCGGTGCCGTGGTACGTGCCAGACGGTCCGCTGCGCCTCTGGCTGGGACTGCCGCACTGGGTGGTGCTCTCGATCGCCGCCATTGCCGGCGTGGCGCTCTTCACGGTCTTCGTCGTGCGGCGGTACTGGCCCGACGGCGATGACGAGGCGCCGATCCCGCGATGAGCGCCTCCGGGTTCGGCGCCGCCGGCCTGCTCGTCGTCCTGGCGTACCTGGCTGCGATGCTGTCCGTCGGCCTGCTCGCGCGCCGCGCCCGGCGCGCCGACTCGCTCGGCGATTTCTATCTGGCCGGGCGGGCCCTCGGACCGTTCGTCCTGTTCGCCACGCTCTACGCCACGCAGTACAGCGGCAACTCGTTCCTCGGCTATCCCGGCGAGGCCTACCGGCTCGGCTTCGCCTGGGTGATGAGCGTCGGCTTCATGACGGCGATCGTGGTGGCGTATCTGCTCTTCGCCCCCGAGCTGCACCGGCAGTCGCGGCGGCTGGGGCTCGTCACGCCGGGCGACTGGCTCGACCACCGGTTTGGATCGCCGGCGCTCACGCTCGTCGCGAATCTGGTGCTGGTCGTCGCGATCGTCAACTACCTGCTCGCGCAGCTCATGGCCATGGGTCACGTCGTCGCCGGCCTGTCCGGGGGCGCCGTGCCGTACTGGGCGGGGGTCGTGGGCCTCACCGCCGTGATCCTGATCTACGAGACGCTCGGCGGCCTGCGCGCCGTGGCGTGGACCGACGCGGTGCAGGGCGTGTTGATCCTCGTCGGGCTCGGCGGGATTCTCGCGGCGATTGTCCCGTCGCCCGGCCACATGGGGGCGATCACGCAGTGGGTGGCCGAGACCGCGCCGGAGAAGGCCGCGGTGCCGTCGTGGGCGCAGTGCGTGAGCTGGGCGAGCACGATCGCCCTCATCGGCCTGTCGGGCGCCGTGTACCCGCAGGCGATTCAGCGGATCTATGCGGCCCGGAGCGCGCGGGCGCTCAAGCGCGGCGTGGCGGCGATGGCCTGCATGCCGCTCGTGACGATGGTGCCGCTCTTTCTCGTGGGGATCATCAGTCTGCGCGAGCTGTCGGCGCTCGAGGGGATCGCCGCCGACCAGGTGATGCCGCTGCTGCTGACCCGGTGGGCGGGCGCGTCGACGTGGCTGTACCTCGGATCGCTGGCGGTGATGCTGGCGGTCGTCGCCGCGATCATGTCGACGGCCGATTCGGTGCTGCTGACGCTCTCGTCGATCATCGCCAAGGACTTCATGGGCAAGACCGTGCTGAAAGGCGCCACGGACGCGCGCCTGACGCGCGCCGGCAAGGTGACGAGCTGGGCGATCGTCGCCGTGCTCGTCGCCATCGCGCTCGTGCCGCGCATCACGCTGTGGGGGCTCATCGAATTGAAGATGGAGGTGCTGATCCAGGTCGCGCCGCTCTTCATGCTCGGCATCCACTGGCGTCGGGTGACGGCATCCGCCGCGCTCGCGGGGCTGGTCGTGGGCCTGGCGGTGTCGGTGGCGCTGCCGCTGGCGGGGTACGCGCGGCCGCTCGGCCTGCACGACGGACTCGTCGGCGCGCTGGCGAACGTGGCGGTCTGTCTGGCCTGGCCGTGGGCAGCCGTCGTCGACCGGCGTCCGGCCGTGCGCGAGGCCAACGCGTGACCCGCGTGCTGTCAGCGCTCGCCGCATGGGCCGTGCTGGCCGCGGCGCCGGCCGCCGCGCAGGTCGTCGACTGCCGCCCGCATTCCTATCCGCAGCGCACCAACCAGTCGCTCGCCGTCGATCCCTTCGACGATCGCATCGTGTACGTCGGCGTGGAAGGCGAGGGCTATTTCAAGACGACCGACGGCGGCGCCCGCTGGACGCGCATCGTCGAGGGCATCAGAGCGTTCCAGAAGGTCGGCGGCGGATTCTGCTACGCCGAGTTCTTCGACACCGTCATCGATCCACGAAATCCGGAGCACGTCTGCCTGGCGCTCGCCGGGAGCCCGGGAACGCTCAGCCTGTCGCCGGCGGCCAACCAGGGGGTGTACTGCTCCTCGGACGGCGGCGCGCGCTGGGAGCAGCGGGTGGGCCCGCAGATGAACACCGCGATCTACGCGCTGGCGATCGACCCGACGAACTCGCAGGTCCTCTACGCGGGCAGCAATGCCAATGCGGCGAGCTATATCGGCGCGGATCCGGACCGGCTGTACAACACCGTCGGCATCGTCTACAAGACGGAAGACGGTGGGCTGAGCTGGACCGAGCTGCCCACCGGGCTCGCGCGGGGAACGCGCGTGACCGGCCTCCGCGTCGACCCCGACAATACGCTCGTCGTGTATGCGAGCACGTTCGGCCTCCTCTCGGGCGGCGGGAGCAACTACCTCGACCCGCAGTTCGGCGTGCTCAAGTCGATCGATGGCGGCGCCACGTGGACGTCGATGAAGTCGGGCCTCGGCGCCGAGCTGCGGCACCAGGCGATCTTCCGCATGGACCTCTCGCCGCGCGATCCCCGGCGCCTCATCGTCAGTGTGGCCGACACGAGCTACTACCTGTCGTCGGACGGGGCGCAGTCCTTCACTCGTCCCCGCTCGCCGACCTCCCAGGCCGGGATCATGCAGTTCGATCCGACCGACCCCACCGGCCAGCGCGTCGTCGGCCTCTCGCAGTCGGGCACGCACGTCGTGGAGAGCCTGGATGGCGGACACTCGTGGCGCGCCATCGGCAGCCTCCCAGCGGACACCCTGAACAACGGCGATCCGGCGCGGCCCACCGGGGTGCGGCCGAGCGACATCGAGGTCAGCCGCCAGGATGCGCGGGTGATGTACCTGTCCGGTTCGCACGGTTCCGTGTACCGGACCGGCGACGGCGGCGCGACGTGGCGCAAGGTGTTGTCGGCGGCCGATCTGCCGCAGTAGCACGCCCGTATTGACCCGCGTGGCGCGCGGGCGTATGGTCGAAGGATTGTCCCGGAGGCAGCCATGAATAGACGTCGAATGACGATTGCGGCGATCGCGGCGGGGCTCGTGATCGCGCTGGTGCTCGCCAACCGGATTGGCGGTCCGGTGGAAGGCCAGGAGGATCGCGTCCCGGGCGGCGGCTTCGCGGCGGTGCCCGGACTCAAGGGCGGCCAGGACATTTTTGGTCCGTACGAGGCGGTACCGAACTGGCCGCGGCCGATGAGCGAGAGTCTGCCCGGCCACGAGGGCTGGACGTATTCCGTGACGATGGACGTGTTCGCGGAAAGCCCGAACCGCGTGCTCGTGGCGTCGAAGGGGGAACTGCCGCTCATCGCCAAGCGGCCCGAGTCGATCTGGCTGCCCCAGCTCGGCCCCGGGCTGCAGTTTCCCGTATTCCGCCTCCCGCTGCGCCAGGCGGGCGGTGTGATTCCCAACGGCGATGAGCTCGACGAGCCCGGCAACGGCCGTCCGGGCATCGACTGGCGGTGGGAGCATTCCATCTTCGCGGTGAACGCCGAGGGGCGGATCTCCGAGACGTGGGAACAGTGGAACACGATGTGGGTCCGTCCCCATGACATCGAGATCAGCCCGTACGATCCGCAGAAGCACGTGTGGATCGTCGACGCCGAGGGGCATGCCGTCTACAAGTTCACCAACGACATGCAGAACCTCGTCCTGACGCTCGGCACCCCGCGCGTGCCCGGCGACGACGACACCCACTTGCGGCGGCCGACGTTCCTCGTGTTCATGGACGCCGACACGATGTACCTCGCGGACGGGTACGACAACACGCGGGTCATCAAGTACGACATGAACGGAAAGAAGATCCTGCAGTGAGGCGAGGCGGGGACGCCGCCGAACGAGCAGCGGCCGGGCTATTGGAACAACGTGCACGGCATCGCCGTCGACCCGACGACGCGGCGCGTGTTCGTGAACGACCGGGCGAACAGCCGCGTGCAGGTGTTCGACGAGAACGGCAAGTATCTGGACGAATGGAACTTCGGCCCGCGCCCCCCGATGGACATTCACAGCTTCATCGTGACGAGCGACCGGAAGCTCTGGGCGGCCGACCAGGGGACGCACAAGATCCTGGGCTACGATCTGGCCGGACATTTCCTATACTCGTGGGGCAGCTGGGGCGAGTATCCCGGCGGCATGTGGGGCGTCCACGGGATCTCGACCGATCAGGAGGGGAACCTGTACGTGGCCGAGGTGAACAACGGCCGGATCCAGAAGTACCGGCCGCGCCCCGGCGCCAATCCCGAGTTCCTGGTCGGTACGCCGTGGAAGGGCGTCTGGTAGCTGGGGAATTCACAAGTCACAAGTCACAAGTCACAAGTCAGAAGTCAGAAGTCGCAAAAGCCGCTTTGTGACTTCTGACTTGTGACTTGTGACTTGTGACTTGTCCAGATGGGGGGGCAGGATGCGACGACATTTCGTTCTTGGAGTGCTGGTGGCGGCGGGGGCGCTGGTGATGGCGGCCGGCGCGTACCTGCAGGCGCAGCAGCCGCCGCAGCCGTCGGCCGCGAACATCGAGGTGGAGAAGCTGCGCGACAACGTCTTCGTCCTGCGCGGCGGCGGCGGCAACACGACCGTCTTCGTCCAGGCGAACGGCGTGACCGTCGTCGACACGAAGAACCCCGGCTGGGGGCAGCCGCTCATCACCAAGATCAAGGAGCTGACCAACAAGCCGATCACGACGATCGTCAACACGCACACGCACGGCGACCACGTGAGCGGCAACGTCGACTTCGCGCAGAACGTCGAGGTCGTGACGCACGAGGCCACCGCCGCCAACATGAAGGCGTGGCGGCCCGTGACGAGCATCACCAACACCTTCCCCAACGTGTTCGCGCAGCACGGCGGGCACGGGATGCCGAAGCGGACGTTCAAGGACACGATGACGCTGTTCAGCGGGCCCGACCGCGTCGACCTGCACTTCTTCGGCCGCGGGCACACCGACGGCGACGCCTGGGTCGTGATCCCGTCGGTGCGCGTGATGGCGGCCGGCGACATCTTCTCGGGCAAGAACCTGCCGCTGCTCGACTACAACAACGGCGGGAGCGGCATGGCGATCCCCGACACGCTGATGAAGGCCTACACGGGGACGATGAAGCAGGTGGACTCGATCGTGACCGGGCACAGCACGGTGATGACGCCGAACGACCTGCGGGAGTACGCCGAGTTCAACCGCGACTTCCTGAACGGCGTGCGCGAGGCGAAGAAGGCCGGGAAGAGCGTCGACGAGATCGTCAAGGGGTGGTCAATGCCGGCGAAGTACGCCGGCTACGCGGCGCCCGCGCCCGCGCGCCTCCAGGCGAACGTCGAGAACATCTACAAGGAAGTGCGGTAGGGTCGCGCGGACTGTGAGGCGAGCCTTCCAGGCTCGCCTCGCGCCACAGAAACGAAATCCCTTTCTACGAGCTGCAGGAGCCGATGCGGCTGTCGACGATCACGTCGAACCGGCTCTCCGGCGAGAGCAGATCCCAGCCGAGCATCCATTCGTAGATCCGGTCGAACTCCTCCGGCGTGTACGGCCGCGGGTAGACGTAACGGAAGCGGCCCAGGTAGAAGTCCTCCTCGCGGAGCGCGGCGATGTCGGACGGCACCTCGCGGATCATGTACTTCAGGTACGGTTCGATCCCCTCGTTGATGCTGTCGACGGCCCGGCGGACGGCGCGCTCGACGCCCGCGTAGCCCTCGGGGTCGAGCGACGGCACGCCGACCTCGGCGCCCTCGTAGAACGCCTCGCAGATGATCTTGTGGCCGCGCTTGACGGCCACCGTGATCCACGGCTCCATGAGCGCCGCCGCGCCCACCGTGCCCTCCTCGAGGAAGCGGAGCCGCTGCTTGGGGCCGCCGACGTGCCCCGGGCGGATGTCCTCTCGCTTGAGGGATCCCTCGAGCAGCTCGAGGGTCACGTAGTGCGAGCCGGCGTGCATGTTGACGGCGACGAGCACGCGCCGGAGGTCGGCGGGGATGTTGCAGGGGGAGTCGCCGCGGACCACGAGCGCCTGCGTGGCGACGGCCGCCCGCTTGGAGATCACCCGCGCGCCCGTCCGGCTGTCCTGCGTGCGGCGGATCTGGCCCCACTCGCAGGCGCGATACAAGGCGTACTCGCCCGTTTCGATCCCCTGGTGCCAGCCGTGGGAGGGCACGGCCTTGGGGTCCTCGATCGGCGTCGCCGGCACTTCCTTGTCGCGGTCGCGGCCCGAGCCGGCCGGGACGAGCTCGACGGCCAGCCCCTCGTCCGCGAAGAAGCCCTTCTCCTGCGCGACATGGTAGGGGAGCGAGAACACCGCGTTGTTGACTTCGATCCTGATCGGCTTTCGTGACATGTCGTCTCCCGCTCCGGGGATGATATCTCGATCTCCTCAGTCCTTCGGGTTCGTGGCAAAGACCGCCAGCTCGGGGACGAATCCGCGGTCGTCCATCTCGAGCGCCGACCGGACGGCGTGCGCGATCTCGTCGCCGCGCAGCTTCGTGGGGTTCGCGGCCCGCTGCTCGAGCCCGGCGGCCGCGAAGAAGTCGGTGAGCACCTCGCTGGGGTTCACGAGGATCACGCGGACGTTGTGCGGCCGCAGCTCGGCGCGCCAGCACTCGGTCATCCCGCGCAGCGCGAACTTGCTGGCGTAGTAGGCGGTGCCGTTGGCGGCGCCCCGGAGGGCCGCCGTCGAGCCGATGTTGACGATGTGGCCGCGCTTGCGCTCGATGAAGTGCCTGGCGGCCTCGCGGGCCATGAGCATGGCGCCGGTCACGTTGGTGTCGAACACCTGCTCGAAGCCGGCGAGGTCCGTCTCGACGAGCGGCGCGAAGACCCCGAACCCGGCGTTGTTCACCAGAATGTCGAGGTGGTCGACGTGCTGGAAGAGCTCCCGGTAGCAGCGCAGCACGTCGGCCTCCCGGCTGACGTCGGCGCGGATGGGGTGGGCGCCGAGCGCGCGCGCGGCGGCCGCCAGGCGCCCCTCGTCGCGGCCGGTGATGGCGACCGTCGCGCCCGCCTCGACGAGCGTCTTCGCGATGGCGCGGCCGATGCCGCTGGATCCCCCCGTCACGAGCGCTGTCGCGCCGTTCAGCTGCACGTTCGCCCCCTCCCGTCCAGGTGTGCCGAAGCATTATGCGTCGGTCGGGCACCGGGCGGCGCGTCCAGGGAATGCCGTACAATGAACGGTGCGCGCTGACCCTGCCGTTGGGGGCGATTCTGGCTTCGACGGGGGCACAGAAGCGCGGGATGCATGCCGAGCTCCATTGACTCGTTAAACCGATGGGACATCCGTTAACTGCGGACAATCAGTACGCTCTCGCTGCTTAATTAAGCAGTGACGTCTGCCCCGGCCTGGCCTGGTGGCTGGGGGCCAGACGCCATTACACAGGCTGGCTCGCGAACGGCGGCTCGGCGTTCGCGGGTGAGATCTACCGGGTCTGGTGCCCGGCGGTTTTTGCCGCTTCCTCACGCCGGGCACGAGATATCAGAAGCGGACACGCATGTAGAGTCCTGCGGGGACGTGCTTTCGGACGCGGGTTCGACTCCCGCCGCCTCCACCATCTATAAAGCACTGACAATGAACGACTTAACAAATCGTCCAAATTCAGTGTGTCTAATACGTGCCCTTCGCGGTACGATAACCGATGCTCCGCCTCCTCCGGCGGCATCTCAAGACCTGCAAGTTCTCCTCGTCGCGCTACCGGCGCTGCAGCTGCCCCATCCACGTCTACGGCACGCTGGGCGGCGAGAAGATCCGCAAGGCGCTCGACCTCACCTCCTGGGAAGCTGCGACCGAGCTCATGAACGCTTGGACCGCGTCCGGCCAGATCGGCGTTGTGCGGACGGAGGTCCCCGACGTGAAGGGGGCGGTCGAGAAGTTCTTCGAAGGCGCCGAAGCGCGGAAGCTCCGGACCTCCACGGTCAGCAAACAAAAAAACCTGCTTCAAAAGCGGCTGCTCCCCTGGTGCGACTCACGCGGAATCCGGCAACTCCGACAACTCGACGTGGACGCGCTGCGTCAGTTCCGGGCGACCTGGCCGGACGCGCCAATTTCCGCCCACAAGAACCTCGAGCGGCTGCGCGCGTTCCTGCGATTTTGCCAGCAGGCCGGCTGGATCGCCGCCAATCCCGCGCAGGCGATCAAGCCGCCGAAGCTCGAACACCCGGCGGAAAAGGTGAAGGTGTTCACGGCCGACGATATCCGCAAGATCCTCAAGGCCTGCGATAAGTACCCCGAACGAAATTCGTTCGGGCACGACAACGCGGAGCGCGTGCGCACGTTCGTGTTGACGCTCCGATACTCCGGCCTTCGAATCGGCGACTGCGTTGGGCTGAAAAAGGAGCACCTGGACGGCGACCGCCTGTTCCTCCGCACGCAGAAATCCGGCGTCCCTGTATTCGTGCCGCTCCCCGAGGAAGCGGTCGAGAGCCTCAAGGCCATCCGAAACGGCAGCGAGTATTTCTTCTGGACCGGCAACGGCCTCAGAAAATCGGCCGTCGCCGACTGGCAGCGGTCACTCCGCCGTGTGTTCGAGAAGGCTGACGTGAACGGCAACCCGCACATGTTCCGGCACACGTTCGCGACCGACCTGCTCACGAGGGGCGTGCCGATCGAGGATGTCGCGATCCTGCTCGGCCATTCGAGCCCGGTCATCACCGCGAAATACTATTCGCATTTCGTCAAGGCAAGGCGCGATCGCCTGGAAGAACGAGTGCGCGAGCTCTGGGCGTAGGATCTTCACCGCTGTCGAGCGATAGGCCTCCGGCGTCCATCACGAATTCGGCTGCGGCGAATCACTCCTGGTCTTGGTGTCCGGCCCTTGCACGCTTGGCAGAACTTCAGCTTGGGCACTGGTCCGAATTGGTTCTTGAGCTCCTTGGCCAAGCCCGCCAAGTCTGGATAGATGCTCGTGAAAGATATCCCCAACTCCTGCAACTCATCGCGCAGCGCGGGCGCGTAGGTCCGCGGGAGTCTGTATTTCTTGAAAAAGCCAGCCTTCTGAAGGCCGAGCACTCCGCGAAGCGCGCAGCGGGGGAGCTCTTCTCCTAGGTGGGCGGCTGATGTGGCCTTTGAGGAAGGCCAGTTAAATCAGAATCTGGTCTTGACAGGAGGCCACATTGTAGGCATGCTGGCCCTGTGCCGCTTCACCCTGTCCTCGACGAGAAGCTGAGCGCCGCCCTCCAACCGGCCGAACCGGAGCGGTTCACCAGGCGCGACGCGCAGCTCCCAGCGGTGCCGGGCAAAGTGCACTCGGTCATCGGGATGCGCCGCGCAGGGAAAACCACGTTCCTGCGCCAGCTCCTCGACGCGCGCCGCGCCGAGCTTCCCCCCGAGCTGGCCCTGTACCTCAGTTTCGACGACGACCGTCTGGCTGGTATCGGTGTGGATCAGCTTGGCTCGTTGCTCGAGGAGTACTACCGGAGGCACCCGAGCCTGCGGGGGCGCACCACCGCGTACTGGTTTCTCGACGAGATCCAGCTCGTGGCCGAATGGGAGCGCTTTGCCCGGCGGCTCCTCGACACCGAGCGCATCGAGCTCGTCGTCTCTGGCTCTTCCGCGCGGCTCCTCTCGCGCGAAGTGCACACTTCGCTTCGCGGCCGCGGGATGGCCACTTCGATCCGGCCCTTCAGCTTCCGTGAGTACCTGCGCCACCGGAACGAAGAGCCGGCCAAACCGCCGCGGCGCTGGACGCCTGCCGAGCGTTCGCTCGTCGAGCGCCGGTTCCGCGAGTTCCTGCTCGAGGGAGGCTTTCCGGAGGCCCAGCATCTCGCGCCAGCCCTCCGCGTCGAGCTGCTCCAGGGCTACGTGGACACCGTGCTCTTCCGCGACGTCGTCGAGCGGCACGGGATCTCGCAGGTGGCGGCGATGCGCTGGGTGGTGCGGCACTGCTTGCGGAACCCCGCCGGAAGCTTCAGCGTGCATCGGCTGCACCAGGACCTGAGATCCCAGGGCCTCGGCGTGGCGCGCGACCTCGTGCACGCGATGCTCGCCCATCTCACCGATGCCTTCCTGCTCAGCAGCGTGTGGCTTGCCACCGATTCCGAGCGGCAGCGCAACTCGAACCCGCGCAAGCTCTATCCTGCCGATCCGGGTCTCATTGGCGCGTTCGACGCGAGCGGACGCGCCAACCTCGGGCACGCGCTCGAGACGGTCGTGCTCCACGAGCTCGAACAGCGCGGCGCAGAGGTCGGGTACGTAAAGACGGAGGAAGGTCTGGAGGTGGACTTCCTCGCTCGCTATCGGGCGGCGGGCGAAGATCTGATCCAGGTGTGTGCGGACGTGACCGCAAAGGCAACGCTCGAGCGCGAGCTTAACGCCCTCGAGGCCGCGGGGCGCGCGCACCGCCGTGCGCGACGGCTCATGCTCGTGCTCGACCGCGAATCAGCGACGCGTGTTCACGCAGCGGGAGTGCAGGTGGAACCAGCCTGCGAGTGGCTGCTCGAGACGGCCGGCGAGGAGGCGAGCGCATGAGCGCCGCCCCAGCGACTTCGCTCGAGGTCCGCGATCGCCTGGTCGAGGCGCTGCGACTCGACCTGGTGGGTCCGCGGGTCAGACATGCCCTGGTCGACGAGCGTCTGCCGGGATGGGTGCGCCCGTCCAACTGGTACCTGACCGGCTTCCTGATTCCCACGGGCACCCCGCCAGAAAAGCGCGCCGATGCGGATGAAGACGATGACTTCGAGCTCGTTCCCGAGTCCGCGGGGCTGGCCGAAGAATCGAACGATGAACGCAAGGCCGCCAAGAAGGGGTACTTCTTCGCGCGGAAGTTCTCCGCGCGTTCCCAGGTGGGGAAGAACACCAAGACGCGGAAGTTCTGACGCTCCCATTTCTCTTGAAACGCGCCGCGCGCATACTCAACGTAGCTCCGCATCTTGCGCTCCAGCGCGGATTCGCCGTTCTTGTAGGAGAACTCCCGTGCCTTGGCGTTCTCGAAGAAGAAGCCATGCTCCTCCACGATAACTGGTACGCATGGTCCGTCAAGATTTCACCGGCGAACGTCTCGGCAGCTTCCGGCGTGGCCTCGATGAAAAGTCATCGTCGCACTGTGCTTTCAAGAAATCCCGCGCGCGCTTCAGAAACTCCCGCTCGCCGTCGAGCACCAGTTGGTCCACGTTCGCAGCCGGCCGCGCCCCGTTCTCCCTTAAGAGCCGGCGCTTGTAGACCTCAAGCGCTTCGGCCTGCACTTCATACCGCTCGACCAGCGGCACGACAAACTGAAGCGCTTGCATTCCATCGAACTTCACCACACAGTGCCGCTCCGGCTGATTCACGAGCCGATAGGCCGCCCGCGATACCTTTTCGTCCCGGCCCCATTCTGAGTCGGCCGTCTTCTCCTTCTCGTAGTAGGGCAGCAGAATCGGGGCATGCGACACATGCTCAGAGTGATGCACCGTGGCCCTGATCCGATTCGGTTCCGCCGATGATCATCGGCGGCCCCATTGAAGCGAAGATTTTCCGGTTCAGCATTGAACAACTCGGCGCCTTCCCAAGGACAGGTGGAACTGCTCAAGGACGAGAAGCACCTGCGCCTGGTCGGCGGCGACTTGTCCTCGTCACAGTAAGGGCCGTTCCGACCGGCGAGACTGCATACGCCGGCGCGCTGCTTCCGTGCAGACCAGTGCTATCATATCCTCTGATGATATGAACGGTCGTGCACCCAACCACGGGCTCGCATTCCTGCTGGCGTTCAACGGGCGCATTCATCATCTCGAGAAAGGATACTGGCTCAAGTTCGAAATCACGCGCGTCGAGACCACGCCGGAGCGACCGCATGGTCTGTCCTACTCGTTCACGCTGCACGCGCCAGACGACACGCGGCTCGTCGGGTTCGACAACGCGCACAACGTACCGGCCAGAGGCTCTCGGTTCAAGCGGCGCGGGAGGCAATCGATCACTGGCATCGCACTGAAAAGGACCGCGGTAGGCCGTACGAATTCAAGGACGCCGAGACGTTGATCGACGATTTCTTCGACGAGGTCGAGCGGGTCCTGCGCGAACGGGGAGTTAGCCTACGCGTGATTGGAGAAGAATCTGCGAGGTCGAAATGAAAAAGGCCAAGGTTCAAAGCCTGCAAGCGCTTCGGGAGGAAATGAAGGCCGTTGCACGAGGGGACCGACGTGCTCCAGCCGACGCATCCAAGCCGAGCTTCAACTCGATCGAGGCAGTCGTCCGCTTGCTGACGCCTGACAACAGACGACTGCTTGCGCTGATCCGGGATCGCAAGCCGCAGTCCGTCGCGGAATTGGGTGCCATGACCGGACGGGCGCAGCCAAACCTGACCAGAACGCTGGCGAAGCTGGAAGCCGCTGGCTTCATCCGGATGAAGATCGTTGGCCGCCGCAAGGCACCGAGCGTGGCAGTCAAGCGAATCGTCGTGGAAATCGATCCGTACTCAGATCGGGACCGACTCCGCGTCGCCTGATATCCGCGGGCACTCACGGTTTATGAGTGGGCGCGGGACCGAACTATCATCGTCGGTCACTCGACACCATTCGGTCTTGATGTGTTGCGACCGGAGTCGATGCGGCGCGAGCAGGGCCTCGAGTCGTGAACAATTCTGCGACTTCACGGGAAAACGGCGTGGTTCACGAGAGCGAGCCGTTCCTGAGGAGATCGCATTGGCAAGAAATCGGAGTTGTGGCTGGTCATCAGGATGGGTGAGCTCAAGACCGCACCACCGGCGTTTACGACGGAAGACCTCGTTGAGATCGAGACCCGTCATCCGATCATGATCGGTAGCCCTTCCGCTTTCGGTCGCATCGAGCAGCCCGCCGTTCGTCATCCCGTGAAGAAGGTCAGGCTCTCAAAGCGGGCGCATGGCGCACGCCGGAAGGCGGCGCGAAAGAGATAGCTCCGCGTGCTCAATACGTGTCTCTACCCAGGCTTTCGTGCGGATCGAGCGGATCGTGAGGAAGCCGAAATCCGCGAAGTTCTTTGTTTTCAACACCCCGAACGAGACCGACTCCCGCCGCCTCCACCAACTTTTCTGAGGAAATCAGCGAATCGAGTGCTGATTTCCCGCCGCCTCCGACATTTCTCCACGACCGAGTCGCGCTTCATCTCCCCGATCGTAGGGTCCGGCTTTAGCCGGACCTGAAGGCGCATCGTCCAGCAACCGAATCGCGGCGTCGAGTGCTGCCGGACTCAGGTGCATGTAGCGCTGCGTCGTCTCGAGGTCCTGATGTCCGGCGAGCTCCTGGATGGCCCTCGCAGGCGCTCCACGCATCGCCAGATGCGAGCAGAACGTGTGACGCAGGATGTGGACGCCCGGCTTCACGTTCGCGCGCCGTGCGACCCGCCGCATCAGGACCTGGATGACCTTCTGCGTGAGCGGCTGCCCCTGCTTGTCGCAGAGGACGCGCGCACCGCGCAGATGTCGCGCCTGACGAAGAGCTTCCGTCAGACGCTTCGTGAGCGGCACGTACCGAAGCCGTCCGCCCTTCGGCACCGTCACGTGGCCCTTCCATTCCGATCGAGCCACGCAGAGTTGCCGTTTGGCCAAGTCCACGTCGGTCCACTCCAGTGCCATGATTTCCCCGCACCGAAGTCCTGCATCGCCACCGAGGAGCGCCACGAGCAAGGCCTGTGAATCGCTTCTGGCGGCCTCTACGAGCCGTTCGTACTCGTCGAAGTCGTAGAACGCTGCCTCGCTCTTCGGCGTCGGCAGCAGCTTGATGGCGCACGGGACGCGCGTGATCACGTCCCATTCCACTGCCGTCCTCAGCATCACACTCAGGACCGTCAGCACGTTGTTGACGGTCTTCGCTGCGCGATGGCCGAGTGCAGCCTTGAGCTGCTGCACGTCCTCGGTTGTGATCTGATCCAACCGCTTGTCGCCAAGCAGTGGGATCAGGTGGACGCTTAACACGGTCTTCTTCGCGGCGATGCCGCTCGGTTTGAGTCGGTTGGCTTTCGCGTAGCCATCGACGAACCGGCCGGCAAACTCCGCGAGTGTCGGTGTCTGGTGCACCTCCTGCTTCTGAACCGGTTTCGGCTTGCCGTGCACCAGTAGCACCCGCTCGCGTGCTTCGGCCCAGCGCTGCGCCGCGGACTTGCTCGTGGCCGGCGCCTTCTTCCGCTCGCGAATGAGTGTGCCGTCAGGGAGCAGGACGCGAATGTCCACCTCCCAGCTGTCGTTCACGTAGGGTCTGACTGTTACGCTCATCGCTGTCACTCCTTCAGCGATGGCGCGCGCTTCTGGTCGAGCCAGTGTAGCAGGTCGTCGGCGCGCAACAACACGCGACGGCCGATGCGCGTGATCCCGGGCAGCTGCCGGCGCTCGATCATTGCGTAGACGGCGCGCTTCGTCGTGCGCAGCAAGGCGGCCGCTTCGTCCACGGTCAACAGTAGCGGCGACGAGCGCTTCTGCCACCCAGTGTCCCGCGCTGGATGGCATTCGTCCGTCTCGATGTCTCTGGCGATGTCTGGTAGTGCCCTCATCACGCAGCCCTCCCATGCGCGTCGCTCGCAGAACAGCCAACGGGTTCGTATGGGATTCGCGCGCGGGGAAAGCGCCGACCACAGGCCGGCGCTCCCGCGTAGTGGCGCGAGATGTGGCGACGTAGCCAACATCGAACCGCAGGAGCACCAACTCTGTGCGGCGGCGGTCAGGTGAACCCTTGCCACCTCGGTCTGTGCTAACAGCGCTCGCGCGTCAACAGAACGCCGCGCCGCTGCGCACTGTGCTTCTGCACGTGATCGATGTCCGGCCGTCCTGGTCGAACATCATGAGCACACCGTGCTCTTTGGGGACGTGAGGTTGGAGCTTCCTAGCGCCTTCCGCCACGTGCTCCGCACGCTCGTGCAATGCGGAGAGGGTGTCTGACGACACCGGCGAGATGCTCGCAGAATAGCGCCGCCTCGAAAGCATCGTCAAAGTCATCCATACGCGCATCACGCTTGGAGCTTCTCAAGCCGGCCATTACGCAACGGCTGAATGCAGAGCCGCGCGCAGGCACGGTCAAGGTCCGAAGCCGCGCTCAACGCGCTCGCGGTCGGCGCGCAGCGCCGAGACCTTGACGGTGCCGAGAACGGCTCGATACTCGCGTGTGTGATGGCCAGCACCGCGCCCGTCTACGAACGTTGCTGATACCGCGAGAGGCCGCCGTACAGCTCGCGAACTGACCGCGGACCTACTCGTGCAGCTGATGCGACAGCACGGGCGCGTCCTGCACGACGCGCAACCCGCCGCGCAGGTGCATGCCGACACCGACAGGAGGCGGAGCGTGAGCGACCCACGGGGGTCACTCACGAGGGACCTGGAGTCGCAGGCCCCCTGGGTCGCTCACGCTCCGCCTCCCCTTCCTTTCGCTTTCTTGGCCTTGCGGCGGAGATGGTGCGGCACAAAACGCCGCGCCTCGTGGCGTTCGGTGCAACCAACAGTGCCTGCGAGAGATAACGCGCTGGCATCCGCCGGCTGCTTCTCGATCCGTGCTTCGACTGTGGGTGCTGAAGCGAAAGTCGAAGGGGGAACGCTCCTGCGAGGGTGCGTTCGCCCCCCCGTTCTACCTGTTTGCGGCTGCTCAGCTCGTTTCGTTGCTCCGGCGGAACGAGCGTACGGACGTGCTCGGACGCGTCAAGACGCGGGCGACATTGTGCCTCCTCAGGCTACACCTCAGAAAGTCCAGGAATTCGAAGCGTGCGATCGTCGTGATCTCGTTGTACCCGTCGGCGGTCGCTCAGCGCACGCAGGGTCTCGCGGAGTTGGGGCGAGTCGAGGACCGCAGGATCGACCCACCACATACTCCCCGGGACGGCTTGTGTGCCCGGAATGATGCCGCGTTTGAGCAGGAGCCCGGCGTACGACGGGCTGATGGCGAGATGGCGAGCCGCACCTTTCGCGGTGAGCCACGCCGGCTGCGTGGGATCGCAGGCCGGCAGTTCGAGTCGACTGCGGAGCTCGCGCACGCGCAGTCGCGTCCAGTGATTGCCGGTGCCGGTGCGCCTGTCAGTTTCCTCCCTATAGTGCGCCACACGTTATCGCCCAGTGGGGGCCAGGCGTTTTCGCCCGAATGGGGGCCACCCGTTTTCGGGTGATAGGGGGCCACTCGTTTTCACCCGATCGGGGGCCAG
>Ga0194128_10005465_pt1 | contig 17780 bp, 16 predicted proteins | sample TA2KigCa65mmetaG_FD_148650 | JGI IMG/M metagenome (GOLD analysis project Ga0194128, IMG submission 148650) | Freshwater microbial communities from Lake Tanganyika, Tanzania - TA2015037 Kigoma Deep Cast 65m | ecosystem: Environmental > Aquatic > Freshwater > Lake | place: Tanzania: Lake...
GTGGGCCTGAAGCCCGTCGCCGAGGCGGCGGTCGGTTCTGTGCGCGAGACGCTCAAGGAGCAGGGGCTGCCGGCGAGCGGCAACGTCACCTTCGTCCAGGCGCGCACCGCCCACGAGATCGCCAAGGCGCATCTCGCCAGGCTGCGGCTGCAGCGCATCAAGGGCGAGTTGGTCGATTGCGCCCGCGCAACCGCGCTCGTCTTCAGGCTCGCGCGCGAGGAGCGCGATGCCTGGGTCAACTGGCCGGCGCGCGTCGCGGCATTGATGGCGGCCGAACTCGGGCTCGAGGCGCACCCGATGCAGAAGACCCTGGAGACGCATGTCCGCGCCCATCTCGCCGAGCTTGCCGAGACCCGACCTGAGTTCCATTGAGCCTGGTCCGGGGTTTGGCGGGGCGTTCGTCTTCGACGGGGCGGAAGATCTCTGGCGCTCCTGGCGCGACGGGCTCACCCCCGATCCGCCGCTCACCATCTCGCAATGGCCCGATCGCCACCGCGTCTTGAGCGCGCGTGCGTCGGCCGAGCCCGGCCGCTACCGCACGGACCGCACGCCCTATATGCGCGCGATCATGGACGCGCTGTCGCCGTCGCACCCCGCTCGGCGCATCGTGTTCATGAAGGCAGCACAGGTCGGGGCGACCGAGGCCGGCAATAATTGGATCGGCTATGTCATCCATCATGCGCCGTGTCCAATGCTCTCGGTGCAGCCGACCGTCGAGCTTGCCAAGCGCTTCTCGCGCCAGCGCATCGAACCGTTGGTCGCGGAAAGCCCGGCCCTGCGGGAGCGCGTCAAACCGGCGCGCGCGCGGGACGCCGGCAACACGGTCCTGTCGAAGGAGTTTCCGGCTGGTCTTCTGGTGATCACCGGTGCGAACAGCGCGGTGGGACTGCGATCGATGCCGGCGCGCTATCTTTTTCTCGACGAGGTCGACGCCTATCCGCCCTCGGCCGACGAGGAAGGCGATCCGGTCGCGCTCGCCGAGGCGCGCACGCGCACCTTCTCGTGGCGTTCGACCATGCCGAGGTCGCGATAGGCGAAGTATCCGCGCAACCCGGCGGTCCAGGCGGCGGTCGCTTCGTGGCTGACGTGGAACTTTCCCTTCGCGAAGTCGCGAGCGGGCGGCGCCGTGCCGGCACGCTTCGCGCGCTTGGCGACGGTAGCAGCCGGCTTGGCCCGGACGCGCTTGCGCGCCGATCGGATCGATTTCGCAACTGATCGTCCACGTGTGCGTGCCATGCTTGCCCCTTGCCCCAGCGCCGGATTTCCTCGCCCGGTTTCGCAAGCGAGACTATCCATCCGCCGCGCTTCTTGGAACGGGTTTCTGCGGCGGGCACGATCCGGCCCGACTCCGGTGATGCAAGGGGCGCTAGGCCTTCGGGCGCGTGATGGCGTGGATGCTCTCGGCCAGCGCGTCCGGCTCGAACAGCTTCTTCCAGTCCTTCTGGAAGAGCGTCGTCTTGGCGCGTGCGATGGCGTTCTTGGCGCCGTCGGAGAACTGCGCGCCCGGCAGATGGCCGAACAGGATGGCGATCTCGATCCGCAGATGGCCTTCGATGAAATCCTGCGCCGCCTGCGCGGGCACGCCTCGACGGATCGCCTCGTCCATCGCCTCGCGGATGACGGCGACGCAGGTCGCGCCGACCGTCTCCGACAGCGCGGGCTCCATGATCGCCATCTGCTCGACCGTCACCCGATGCGCGCGCATGACCGGCGCATACATGGCACGCGCGATCGCCTCGCCCATCGTGTAGGCGGAGTCGGGCCCCTGCATCAGCGCGCAGACGATGTGCTGCTTGGCTTTGACGCCACCGAAATGGTCCGCCTGGGCAGCGGGATCGGTCTCGTCGTTGAAGATCGGCGGATGGCAGGGATGCGCCACGAAGTAGACGAGGTCATCGCGCTTCGGCAGCTCGCCGGCGAACGGTGCCGCCGGATCAAGCAGCACGAGCATCGTGCCCGCGCGCAGGCCGGGCGCGATCGCATGCGATATGCGGCCGATCAGGGCGTCGGGCACGGCGAGCACGACGGCCTCGGCGCCCGCCAGCGCCTCGGCCTCGGGGACGCAGCGCAAGCCGGCATCGGCGATGCGTTGACGCCCCGCCTCGCTCACCTCGACGAGACGCAGATCGAATCCGCCACGCGCGAGATTCGTCGCCGTGCGCAGCCCCATCTTGCCGCCCGCACCCATGATCACCACCGTGGTCATCGCCATGCTCCCTGGTTGTCGTGTCAGCGCCGGCCCCCAAGGGCCGCAACGAAGTAGTCCGGCCCGCCCACCTGACCGCCCTTCAACGCGATCTCCAATCCGGCGAGTCGCGGATCGCGGACATGGGCTTCGCAAAGCGGCGAGCCCGGTACGAGCGGTGCGCGCATCGTGAGCGCGTGCAGACCGAGCGAGCGGGCGGCCGGCCCCGAGGTGTCGCCGCCGCAGATCATCGCGCGGCGGATCCCGGTGGCCAGGAGCAGATCCTTGAGCAGCAGCCCCAGCGCCTCGCCGACCCGCTCGTTGAGCAGCTCGGAAGCGATCGCCAATCCAGCCCGATGGGACTCGAACGCCGCCACCGCCGGATCGTCGGGCCCGCGCGCGGTGAACACGACGACGCTGCGTCCCGCCTGCAGGGCCGCGAGGCCCGCATCGCGCGCGCCGGTGATCGCCGCCGCCGCGGTCGTCGCCTCGATGAGCGAGCGGGGATCGAGGCGGATCGCGGCGAAGCCGGCAGCCTCGGCGAAACCGATCTGCGCCGCCGTCGTCGGCGAGCAGCTGCCCGAGACGATCACGATCCGATCGGCGGGTGAGGGCGGCGCGAATGACGGAGGCCGCTGGACCAGCCCGGCCGCCTGCCAATGCGCGGCGAGCGCATAGTTGAGGCCCGAGGATGCGACGGCGTACATGCCGGGCCGCACCTGCGCCCATACCATTGCCCCGACGCGCTCGAGCGAAGCCGCATCGAAGCTGTCGAACAGCACGGCGTCGGGCCTGGCCTCGAGGATCTTCTCCAGACGCGCGGCCGGATCGGCGCTCGTCAGGGCAAGCAGATCGCAGCGCGCGACCACCGCGCGCGACTGGTCGGCGAGATGCCGGACGAGATCGCTCTCGCGCATCGGCGTCACGGGATGACGCGACATCGTCGGATGACGGTCGAGACGGAACGTCTCGGCGCCGACGCTCGCGAACAGATTCCCGAACAGGACGTAGCGCTTCAGTGCCGGCGCGCCGACGACGATCGGGGTGAAAGTCGCGGCGCCGGTGACCCGACGCCCGATGTCGAGCGCGCGCCCGATCGAGCCGATTTGTGGCGAAGAGTCGAAGGTCGAGCAGACCTTGTACTGCAGCAGACCTGCACCGAGGCGATGCAGCCTGGCGAGGATCGTCGGCAGGTGCTCGTCCATCCATGCCGGCGGCTTCGCGCGCGCCACGCCTGCGACACCCACGGCGCGCGCGGCGGGAAAGGCCGCGAGATCGGCGGCGTCCGGCGCATCGAGGAACAGCACCGTCGGCACGCCGCCGGCGGTCATGGCCTCCATGACGTCGGTCGAGCCGGTGAAGTCGTCGCCGTAATAGGTGAGCGCGAGCTGCGGCAGTCCCGTCATCGCGAACCGAACTGCGCGAAGGCCTGGGCGAGCTCGGGGCAGGTGGCCGCACGGCTTCGCACGGGAACGCCGTCGAGGGCGGCCTCCCAGGCCTGTCGGATGCTGCTGATGCCGGCGGCGATTCCGCCGGCGTGACCCATGATGCCGCCGCCGGCGGCGAAGATCAGGTCGCTCGAACCCAGCGCCGCGAAGGTTCCCTCCGCCTGCCCGGCCCATTGCCCCGAGGAGAAGACGGGCATGACGATGCAGGGCTTGGACTCGAACATCGGTGCCAGACAGGCGCGCGCCGACGCGACGACCGACGCATCGTCCTCGCAGAACTTGTTCGCCAATCCGTTCACATGCATGTGGTCGGCGCCGGCGAGGCGGAAGAATTTCTGCCAGGCGACGTAGTCGAAGCCGAGTGCGGGGCAGCGCGAGAGATAGCCCCAGCCGTTGCGATGCGCGTGAATCGGCAACCGGGCATGGGTGCGCAATGCGAGCAGGCCCGCGAGGCCGACGGAGTTGAGACTCGCCATCACGCAGGTGCCGCCGGCGGCGGCCACGATGTCGTGGCGGCGGCGCATCGCATCGACATCGCCGGTGACGTTGAAAGCGAACATCACTTTCCTGCCGCTGCGCGCGGCGTGGTCGTTGATCACGCGCATCACGGCCTCGACGCGCTGCGCGAACGGGCAATGCGGCCCGTCGCCCTGCAGTTCGTCGTCCTTGATGAAGTCGATGCCGCCCTCGCACAGCAGCCGCACCGTCGCGGCCGTGCGCTGCGGATCGAGTCCGACGCTCGGCTTGATGATGGTGCCGACAAGCGGCAGGCGCGGCACGCCGGCGAGGCGGCGCGTGCCGGGGATGCCGAATTGCGGTCCGGGATTGGCGCGCGCGAATTCCTCCGGCAGCGCGATGTCGAGCAGGCGCAGGCCGGAGAACTGCTTCAGCTCGAAGAGATTGCCGGCCACGGTCGCCATCAGCATCGGCAGATCCGGACCCAGGTTCGACAGCGGCCAGGACAGCTCGACGCGCGCGCGCCGCCAGGTCGGCCGCGCGACGCCCTTGGGGATGCCGGCGCCCGGCAGCGACGGCGCGGCGGCCGGTTCGAGCTCCTCGATCGACTCGACCCCCGCGGCCGCCTGCGCCTTCAGCTCCGGCGTCTCGCCGGGAACCGGCACGAAGGTGCCGCTCGACTGCTCGCCGGCCATGACCTCGACGGCGTCGGCGATCGGAAACGCCGTCTCGACGAGATAGCTCGCACGGATGCGCGCGATCATGGCTTGCGCTTCCGGCGCGTGCGCGCGGCGGGCGCCGCCGCGGCCGCGGATCGTTCGAGACGACGATAGAGCTTGCTCGCCCGCGTCAGGTGCGCCGTCATCGCCGCCGCGGCGCCGTCGACGTCGTGGGCGGCGATGCGCTCGCAGATCTTGAGATGCTCGGCGACCGTCACGTTCTCGGCCCCGTGGATGCGCACCAGGCTGACATGGAACTGGCCGAGCCAGTCGAAGATCGCCTGCGACAGCGCGACATAGATCGCGTTGCCCGAGATCGCCGCGATGGCGCGGTGGAACTCCATGTCGCGCTGCAGGAACATCGGATCCGATGCGCTGCGCTGCGCCTCGACCGCCGCGCGCAGCCTCGCGACATCGGCCTTGGTCGCACGCTCCGCGGCGAGCCGCACCATGCCGACCTCGAAGAACAGCCGCGCCTCCTTGAGCTGCTCCATCGTCTGCGGCGATGTCGCCAACAGATGCCGCGCGATGTCGGCGACCTGTGCCGTCACCGTCTGCGCATTGAGCGGCAGTACGCGCGCGCGCTCGCCATGGGCGATCGAGATCAGCTTCATGCGCTCCAACGCCTGCAGCGCTTCGCGCACGACCGGCCGTCCGACAGCGAAGCCCTCCATCAGCATGCGCTCGGACGGCAGATGACCGCCTTCCGTCCACTCACCGTCGCGGATCCGCGCCAGCAATCGGTCGAGAACCTCGTGTGACAGTTTGCGGCGACGGATCGGATCGATCGCGTTCATGCCGGCTCCTCGCGATTGACTCTGTGGACGACTCACATCATCATCATACCAGTTACCGATCCGTCCCCAAGCGAATGTTTTCGCAGGGACGGAGGTCCAGGTGACGGCGCGCCATGGTGCCGGATCAACGAAAGGGGAGGATGCGATGCGAATTTTCGGATGGATTGTCGCCGCTGCCGCAGGAGCGCTGGCGCTCGCGGCGGCACCGGCCGAGGCGCAGACGAAGCTGCGCTTCTTCACGAATTTCGATGCCAGCGCGGTGAGGATCTGGCAGCCGATCCTCGACGCCTATGAGAAGGCCAATCCGAACGTCAAGGTGACGATGGAGACCGTCGCCGGCTCGGGTGCCGCGATCTATCCCGACGTGCTGCGCACCTCGATGGCGGCGGGCGATCCGCCCGACGTCTTCTTCATGTGGGGCGGCGAGATCGCCGGCCCGTTCATCGATGCCGGCCAGGTCATGGACCTCGGCGCGATCTATGACAAGCACGGCTGGAAGCAGCGGATGACGCCGTGGACGGTCGACGCGATCACGCGCAACGGCAAGATCTGGGGCGTGCCGTTCAACGCGCGCGGCATGGGCTTCTTCTACCGCAAGGACATCTTCGCCAAGCACAAGATCAGCGAGCCGAAGAGCTATGCCGAGCTCGAGCAGGTCTGCGAGACGCTGAAGAAGAACAACGTCTACTGCGCCTCCTTCGGCGGCAAGTTCGGCTGGCACCCGATGCGGTTGCTCGACTACTTCATCGAGACGGCGTGCGGACCGGACATGCACAACAAGCTGAACCGGCTCGAGGCGTCGTGGGACAGCGCTTGCGCCGTCGACGCCTATGGCCGCCTGAAGAAGTGGGTCGATCGCGGCTGGCTGGTGCCGGACTTCCTGAGCGTGACGCCGGCGGATGCGCGCATGCCCGTCTACCTGGGCGACGCCGCGATGATCATCGAGGGCGACTGGTTCGAGTTCGTCGTGCGCGGCGACAAGCAGTCCTCGGCCAATCTCGACTTCTTCCTGCCGCCGACCGGTCATCAGCCGCTGCGCTACTCCGCCTTCCCGCACCAATGGATGATCCCCGCCAAGGCCAAGAACCCCGAGGCATCGGCTCACTTCATCGACTTCATCACCTCGCCTGGCCTGCAGAAGCAATTCCCGGCGGCATTCCTCGCCTCGGCCACGGTGGGCATCGAGCCGGACTGCAAGGAGTGGCCGATCACCTGCAAGTGGCGGCAGATCATCACCACCAGCCGCGACATCTATCCGCCGACCGATCAGGCCTTCACCAAGGAGCTGATGGACGGCTTCTTCGAGGTCCAGTCGGGCATCATCGCCGGCAAGATCGCGCCGGCCGACGGCGGCAAGCAGATGCAGGCCAAGGCCGAGGCCTGGAAGGCGACGAAGAAGTGAGCGGAGCGGTCCGGCTCGCAAGGCGGCGAACCGGGCCGACTGCTTCGACCGCAGAGCGATGACGATGACACGCAGCGCCGGCGCGGTCGGCTGGTCGCAGACCGCGACCGCATGGGCTTTCCTCGCGCCGGCGCTGTTCTTCTACTGCGTCTTCCTCGTCTACCCGATGATGGAGTCGCTGTGGATCAGCCTGTTCAAGTGGGACGGGATGGCGGCGACCAAGGTCTTCGTCGGCCTCGACAACTACCGGCGGGTGTTCTTCGAGGACGAGGTCGCCCAGCGCGCGCTGTGGAACAACCTGGTCTGGACCCTGGCGGCTCTCGTCTTCCCGACGGCGCTGGGCCTCGCGCTGGCGATGGCCCTCGACACCAAGATCAAGGGCGTCGTCGTCTTCCGCACGATCTTCTACGGGCCCGGCGTGCTGCCGCTGGTGGCGGTGGGTCTGATCTGGGCGTGGATGTACAACCCGCATTTCGGCGCGGTGAACACGGTCCTCAAGCTGATGGACATGCGCCATCTCACGCGCGGCTGGCTGTCGCGCTACGAGACCGCGTTCTGGGCAACGTTCATCACCTATCTGTGGAGCCATGTCGGCTTCCCGATGGTGCTCTACCTCGCCGGCCTGCAGGCGATCCCGAAGGAGTTGTACGAGGCGGCCGAGATGGACGGCGCCGGCGCGTGGAAGCGATTCGTGCACGTGACGCTGCCCGGCCTCAAGGAGGCCCACGTCATCGTGCTGTCGCTGGCGGTGATCCACGCGCTCAAGGTCTTCGACCTGATCTACACGATGACCTATGGCGGGCCCGGCCAGTCGACCCAGGTGCTCGGGACCTGGATGTATTTCCAGAGCTTCCAGTACTACAACGCCGGCTACGGGGCGGCGATCGCCTGGGTGATCAGCGCGATCATCCTGGTGATCGCGATCCCCTATATCCGGCATCAGACGAAGGCGTGAATGGCACGCGCCCTCGATCTTCGGGCCCCGCGCCTCGATGTCGTCCAGCGGCGGCGGCTCGACCACGCGCTGCTCTATGGCAGCCTGTCGATCCTGGCGCTGATCTGGATCCTGCCCTTCGTCACCGTGATCCTGACCGCGCTACGCGACCAGGGCGACCTGATCCGCCGCGGCGTCTTCGCGCTGCCGGAGGAACTCGCATGGTCGAATTTCGTCGAGGCGTGGGAGACCGGCAGCTTCGACGTCTATTTCAAGAACAGCCTGATCCTGATCCTGACCAAGGTGCCGCTCGGCATCCTGATCGCGGCACTCGCCGCCTATCCGCTCGCCAAGCTGCACTTCCGCTTCTCGATGGCGGTGTTCGTCTTCTTCCTGCTCGGCCTCGCCGTGCCGGTGCAGGTGACGCTGCAGCCGCTGCTGGTGATGATGAAGCAGATCGGAATCCACAACTCGCTATGGGCGCTGGTGCCGCCCTATATCGCGTTCGGGTTGCCATTCCAGATCTTCGTCATGCGCGGGTTCTTCCGCCAGATCCCGACCGAGCTGATCGAGTGCGCGCGCATCGACGGCGCCTCCGAGCTCACGATCTTCCGCAAGATCATGCTGCCGCTGTCGCTGCCGGCACTCGCCACGCTGTTCATCATCGATGCGCTGGCGACCTGGAACGAGTTCATCATCGCGCTGGTGCTGATCAGCGCCAAGGCCTCGCGCACCGTGCCCGTGGGCCTGCTGCAGTTCCAGGGCGAGTACTCCTCGCAATACACGCTGCTGATGGCCGGCATCGTCATCTCGATCACGCCGGTGCTCGCGATCTTCATCTTCCTGCAGCGCTTCTTTGTTTCCGGCCTCACCCAAGGGGCCGTCAAGGGCTGACCCATCCGGAGCAACCGCCATGATCGATGCCCCCAAGACCCTCGCGCGCCGCACCGTGGGCGAATGGACACAGCGCCACCGCAACGCCTATCCCACGCCCTTCGTCGACATGCGCGTCGAGGCGCGGTTCACCAGCCCGAGCGGGCGGGTCGTCGCCGTGCCCGGCTTCTATGACGGCGGCGAGACCTGGCGCGTGCGCTTCAATCCGGGCGAGGCCGGCCGCTGGCGCTGGAAGATCACCAGCCGCCCGCATGTCGATGCGCTCGCCGGCGAAGGCACGCTCGAGGTGAGCGAGCGCGCCTGCCGCGGCTATCTGCGCGCCACACCCGGTCAGGCCTGGGGCTTCACCTGGGAGAACGGCGAGCCCGCCTTCCTGATGGGCGACACCGTCTATCATCTCTTCGGCTTTGCGCATTGCGGCGGCGACGTCGAGGGCTTCCTGCGCCGGCGCAAGAGCCAGGGCGTGAACCTGCTGCGCATCCGCGTGCCGGTCAGCCGCTTCCATCACCCCGAGGGCTACAGCGACTGGCAGACCAGGAGCTGCCATCCCTGGGGCGGCTCGGAGAACCGGCCGCGCTTCGACCAGTTCAATCTCGACTGGTTCGCCACCGTCGACCGCGTCGTGCAGCTCTGCGAGCGGCTCGAGATCGGCATCGAGATGATCATGGAGGGCTGGGGCTTCGAGTTCCCGTTCAACTCCCGCTCGATCTTCACGGCCGAGTACGAGGAGCTGTGGCTGCGCTTCCTGATCGCGCGCTACGACGCCTACAACTGCGTGGCGATCTGGACGCCGCTCAACGAGTACGAGTACTACCCGAACGGCGACTGGAACTACAAAGTCGCCGCCGACCTATGGGCGCTGCGCATCGCGCGCTGGATGAAGGCCACCGCCGGCCACGGCCACATCGTCGCCATGCATAACGGCCCGCGCCTGCCGCCCTTCGCCGAGCGCTTCCGCGCCGATCCCGAGGCGGTCGACGCGATCATGTACCAGGATTGGGGCACGCGCGATCGCGACCAGGGCTGGCTCGCGATCGGCATCGAGGACATGATCGCCAAGGCCTTCGAGGGCTGGCGCGGCTCGGCGGTGTTCGCGGAGTTCGGCTACGAGCGCAACCCCGCCTTCCAGCTCAAGCTGCCGAGTCACGAGTTCTGCGATCGCGACCACAGCCGGCGCGGCATCTGGCGCGGCGCGTTCTGCGCGCTGTGCGTGATCCACGGCTTCGAGAATTCCTGGGGCCCGTGGATGGAGCTCGGGCAGGACCAGCCGGGCATGGCCGATTTCGTGCTGTTCCGGAAGTTCTTCACCGAGCGCGTGCCCTGGCAGCATCTGCGCCCCGCACCCGAGCTGCTCGCGCCGGGCGACTGGGAGGCCGGTCGCAGGCCACTCGCGCTGGCCACACCGGCGCGCGACGTCGTCGCCGCCTACCTGCCCGCCGGCGGCAGCTTGCGTTTCGCCGATGCGAGTGCTGCGCGCACGATGGAGTGGTTCGATCCGCGCAGCGGCGCCACGACACCGGCGACGGCTAAGGCCGGCGCGTTCACCCCGCCCGAGGCCGGGTCTGCGGATCGGCCGCATGACTGGGTCCTCGTGACCAAGACGCGCTGAGCGGAGGCGCAGGATGGCGACATCGACGACGGGTGCACGGGCGCTGCGCGGCGGAGTGATCGGCTGCGGCTTCTTCGCCGCCAACCACCTCAACGCCTGGCGCGAGATCGACGGTGTCGAGATCGTCGCCGTCTGCGATCGCGATCCGACGCGCGCCGAACAGGCCCGCGCGCGTTTCTCGGTGCCCCGCGCGTACAGCGACGCGGCTGACATGATCGCCGCGGAGCCTCTGGATTTCGTCGACGTCGTCACGACGGTCGAGACCCATCGCGCGCTGGTCGAGCTCTGCGCGAAGCATCGCGTGCCCGTCATCTGCCAGAAGCCCTTCGCCCTCGACCTCGCCGACGCGCGCGCGATGGTCGAGCGCTGCCGGGAGGCGGATGTGCCGCTGATGGTGCACGAGAATTTCCGCTGGCAGGTGCCGATGCTCGCGGTGCGCAAGGCCCTCGACGAGGGCACCGTCGGCCGCCCGAGCTTCGCGCGGATCTCCTTCCGGCACCGCTTCGACATCTACGCCAACCAGCCCTATCTCGCGACCGAGAAGCGCCTCGCGCTCGTCGATGTCGGCGTCCACGTCCTCGACCTCGCGCGCTTCTTTCTCGGCGAGGTCACGCGGCTCTATTGCCGCAACCGTCGGCTCAATCCGCGCGTCGCGGGCGAGGACAGCGCGACGCTGCTGCTCGATCACGCCGACGACGCCGTGTCGATCGTCGATATCGGGTTCTACTCCAGGCTCGATCCCGATCCCTTCCCGCAGACGCTGGTGCACATCGAAGGCGATCGCGGCACGCTCAGCCTCGACGCCGGCTATCGCCTGACGGTGATCGGTCCGCAGGGATGCGACGTGCACGACGTCGAACCTGAAGTGCCGCGCTGGGGCGAGAAGCCGTGGCACGCCGTGCAGGACAGCGTGCGCAGCACCCAGGCGCATTGGATCGATTGCCTGCGCAGCGGCGCCGAGCCGCGGCCCTCGGGCGCCGACAACCTGCGGACCCTCGACCTCGTCTTCAAGGCCTATGACAGCGCCGCGAGCGGCCAGGCGATCGCCATTCCAACTTGATCCAGGAGAACACGTTCATGCCCCTGCCCCAAGACAAGCTCGCGCGCGTGATCATCAACACCGACGCGAAGAACGAGGCCGACGACCAGTACGCGATCGTGCACGGCCTGCTGACGCCGATGTTCGAACTGCACGGACTCATTCCGGCGCATTTCGGCACCAAGAAGTCGGCGACCAGCCTCAAAGACAGCCACGACGAGGTGATGAAGATCCTCGATCTGATGAAGCTCACGGGAAAGGTGACCGTCGCCGACGGCGCCGCGGGCGCGCTCAAGGACGAGAACACGCCGGCTCCCTCGCCCGGCGCCGAACTGATCATCCGCGAGGCGATGAAGGACGACCCGCGACCGCTGCACGTCGCCTTTCTCGGCCCGCTCACCGACATGGCGGCGGCCCTGCTGATGGAGCCGCGCATCGCCGAACGCAATGTCCGCGTGGTGTGGATCGGCGGCGGCCACTGGCCGGTCGGCAATCGCGAGTACAACCTCTCCAACGACATCGCCGCGGCGAATGTCGTGATGCGCTCGCGCGTCGAGCTGTGGCAGATCCCGATGACGGTCTATCGCATCCTGCCCGTGAGCTATGCCGAGGTGATGGAGCGCGTCCACGACAAGGGCCCGATCGGACGCTACCTCGTCGAACAGCTCTTCGACTTCAACACGCGCATGGTCGCGGGCCCGATCGAGCACCGCTCGCTCGGCGACTCCCCTGCCATCGGCACGATCATGTATCCGGAATGCGGCCGCTCGGAGTGGCGCCCGGCGCCCGAGTTCAACGAGCTGATGAACTACGTGCATACCGGCCGCAACCGGCCGATCAAGGTCTACGACAGCTGCGACCAGCGCTTCGTGCTCGAGGACATGTTCGCCAAGATCGCGCGCTTCCATCGCGGCGTGCAGGAGACGGCGACGTTCAGCTGACGGGCGGTGGGCGCGATGAAGATCCTCATCATCGGCGGCACCGGTCGGATCAGCACGCCGGTGACCCGGCTTCTGATCGACCGCGGCGACGACGTGACGCTGCTCAATCGCGGCCGGCGCGGCTCCCCGTTCACCGGCCGCGTCCGGGAGATCCGTGGCGATCGCCACGACGAGGCGGCGTTCGAGCGCGCGCTCAGCGAGGCCGGCACCTTCGACGCGGTCATCGACATGATCGGCTACCGACCGGAGGAAGTCGCGACATCGGTGCGTGCGCTCGCCGGCCGCTGCGGCCAGTACGTCTTCTGCTCGACCGTCGACGTCTATCAACGGCCAAGCGCCCACTATCCCTACCGCGAGGGCGAGCCCTTGCACTCGCTCTCCGATTACGGGCGCAACAAGGTGCTGTGCGAGCGCGTGCTCGAGCGCGCCCATGCCGACGGCGCGTTCGCGCTCACGATCCTTCGCCCGGCGCACACCTATGACGACACCGGCATCATCCACCACGCCATGGGCCGCGGCACCGCGATGCTCGATCGCCTGCGCCGCGGCAAGCCGGTGATCGTGCATGGCGACGGCCAGTCGCTCTGGGTGGCCGCACATTCCGAGGACGTGGCGCTCGGCTTCCTCGGCGCGCTCGGCAATACGCGCGCCTATGGGCGCGGCTATCACCTCGCCGGCGAGGAATGGGTGGCCTGGGATGCTTACTACCGCATCGTCGCCGATGCGCTCGGCGCGCCGCCGCCCGAGCTGGTCCACATCCCGACCGAGCTGCTCGTCCGCCTCGCGCCGCGCGGCGCCGCCGTCTGCGCGGCGAATTTCCAATTCCCGAACATCTTCGACTCGACCGCGGCGCGGACCGAGCTCGGCTATCGCTACACGATTGCGCTGCGTCGCGGCTTCGCGCGCGTCGTTGCCTGGCTCGATGCGCATGGCGCCATCGCCGATGCCGACAGCGAGCCCGCCTACGACGCCATCCTCTCGGCCTGGCGGGAGGCGTCGCAGGCGCTGGTCGATCGCGTGACGCCGCTCGACGCCTGATGGCGGGATCGAAAAGGGAGAACACGATGACGAGCAGGGCGCATCCCTGGCAATCGATCGAGCTGACTCTGCGCTCGGCCGCGACGGCATGGGCGAATGCCTATGCCGATTGCGACGTCTGGGCGGTGTTCCGCCACGACGACGGCAGCGAGCTGCGGCGGCCGGCCTTCTGGGATGGCGGCGATACCTGGCGCGTGCGCTTCGCGCCGACCAAGCCGGGGCGCTGGCGATGGACGAGCGCCTCGGCGCCGCACGATGCCGGCCTCGCCGGGCACACGGGCGAGATCGTCGCGACAGCGGACGAGACGCCGCACGGAGCCGATCGCTTCCGGCGCCACGGCTTCTGGACGATCCCCTCGGGCGGCAGGAATCTGCGCCACGCCGATGGAACCGCGGCCGTGATGGTCGCCGACACGCCCTGGGCGTTGCCCTGGCGCGCCACGCTCGAGCAGTGCGCGATCTACGCCGCCGATCGCGCGGCCAAGGGGTTCAACGCCGCGCTGCTGATGTCCGTGCAACCCGATCGTGGCGCCGTCGGGCCGCGCGATCGCACGGCGCCGGACGGCTTCGATGTCGGGTTCGAGGATCTGCCGGATGGCCATCTGCTGCGGCTGAACCCGGCCTATTTCCAGTATCTCGATCGCCTCGCGGCGATCCTCGTGCGGCACGCGATCGTGCCGGTGTGGCAGCCGGTGTTCCACGGCTTCGGTTGGAAGGGGCTCGGCGTCGCCGGACTCGTCGTTCCAGGGGAGGAGTACGCGCGCTATTGCCGCTACCTCGTCGCGCGCTACGGCGCGCAGCCGGCGATGTGGCTGGTCGCGGCCGATGGCGACGGCCTCGCGCCCGGCGTCGATCCCGGCGGCTGGGAGATCGAGCGCTGGGACGCCTATCGCCATCCCACGGGACTTCACTACGCGCCGCACCAGGACCCGTTCGCCTACCAGGACCGCCCCTGGCTCGATTTCCAATGGTGCCAGACCGGACACACCGGCGAGCACCTGCCCAATCGCGTCGCGACGATGTGGGAGCGCATGCCCGCCAAGGCGGTCGCGAATGGCGAGCCGACCTACGAGAATATCGGCCGCCCCGGTCGCGCGGTCGGCTGGTGGCAGGGCCACGAGGCGTGGATGAACCTGTGCTCCGGCGGGACGATGGGCGTCGTCTATGGCGCCGGCAGCCTCTGGCAGTGGCGCTTGACGACGTCCGAGGAGCATCCGGCCTGGTGCATGGCGGAACATGCGAGCTGGCGCGAGGCGCTCGACTTCGAGGGAAGCGCCCATGTCGGTGCGATGGCGCGCATCCTCGGCGGCCTCGATCTCGACGGCATGGCGCCCGACTTCCTGCATTGCGTGGCGCGCCCCGCCCTGCTCGTGCCGCGCCGCCTGCTGATCGTCTATCTGCACGACGGCGGCCTGATGCGCGTGGCGCGACGATTGGAGGACGTCCCGCCCTTCTGGCGCCTGTTCGATCCCAGGACGGGCGACCTGCTGGCGACCGGCGAGGGCCTCGAACCGTTCCCGACCGGCGACGGACCGCGCGTCGTGGTCTACAGCGCCCGACCCGCCGCGTAGGTCGCAAGCGCCGCGCCTCTCACGCGGTGGCGAACAGGCAGGCGCAGGGTTGGAGTTCGATCGCGTCGAGGCGCGTGCTCGGGCTGCGCCCCAACCAGTCGGCATCGCTCGCCGCCGCGGCGAAGCTGCCGCAATCGAGCACGCGGACGGCAAGCGGCGACGGGCTGCGGAACTGCCTGGGCTCGAGGCTGCAATTGGCGACGACGACGTGGCCGTCCTCGTCACGGATACCGACGACGCCGGCGGCCAGATCGGGCAGCACCGTCACCGCATTGCCCGACAGCGCCGCGAGGGCACGCAGCGCGTGGAAGATCGGGAAGAGGCGCAACCCGCCCGGTGAGTCCTCCATCACCCCGAATGGTCCGACGGGCGCGGCCAGCGCGATCGCCTGTACGCCGCCGAGCGCCGATGCGGCCGCGACGCCGATGGCATAGGCGGCGGCGAACAGGCCGCGCTGCCGCGGATCGCGATCGGCCATCGTGCGTCGCAGGCCTTGCGGGTTGGCAACGAGGCCGGCGCCGTAGGGGTTCGAGCGCATGCCGATCGACACCAGGCCGAGCCGATACGGCCGGGTGCCCGCGACATGGCGCCCGCTGTCGAACATCTGCGCCAAGGCCGCCAGGGTCTCGAGGACGGAGACGTCGGCGGCGGCGTGGGCGGTCGCCATCGAGCCGTGGGTGACATAGTCGCCCTGACCGGGCGGCGGCCGGCGGCGATTGAACTCCGTGAAATTGGTCAGCATCCCGGCGCCGGCCAGCGAGGCCGGGAAGGCGGCGCGCAGGGCGGCGAGGCAATCCTCGGGCGTCGCACCCGCCGGCGCGGGATCGGTCGGCTGGAAACTCTTGAGATAGGCTTGCGGCAGGGCGATCACGTGCCGAGGAACGAGGCCGCTCGCCGCGCATTGCGCGGCGAGTGCCCGCAGCGCGGGAAGCGGCGAGATGTCGTCGCGCACCACGACCTCGAGGTCGATGCCGGCGCCGATGTCGCGCGCCAGTTCGGCGAACGGGCCGGGATCCGTGGTCGCGCCGGCGGTCTCGGCCTCGATCCTTGCCAGCAGAGTGTCCGCGCCGAGCCGGGCGAGAGCGGCACGGCCGCGCGGGCCCGGTAGCCAGTCCGTCGCGGCTGCGAGCATGAGGTCCGGCATCCGGCCCGACGCGGGCGCTTGCCCCGACCGCGCCGGCATCGCCGGCCGTCCCGACAGGCGCACGCGGATCGCCTGCCGCACCGTCTCGCCGCGCGCGATGGGATAGGGACGCGGCAATCCGAGCGGCCGGCAATAGGTCTTGAACGAGGCGTCCGACCAGTTGCGCTGGTCCTCCATCTCGAAGACCTCGCCGGAGAACTCGATCGCGACCTTGACGCCGCGCACCTCGTGGGCGAGTGCGGTGATGGCGAATACCGGCTGCCCGGGCGAGATCAGGCGCGGAAACTCCAGCGATTCGGTGGCGCCGTCGGGATGCGTCACCCGCAACCCGGTCCCCGCCACGCCCTCGATCGGATGCAGCAGCGTCAATCCCGCCCGGTTGGTGACGAAGTCGCGGTGGGCCGTGAGTGCCGCACTCGCCAGCAACTCGCCTTCCGGCCGAGCGACGATGGCGAACTCGACCGACACGCCGCCTTCGGCGACGGAGAATCGGCGGCGATAGGTGAATGCGCCGGACGAGGAATCGACCGAGCGCGCCTCGTCGACGGCCTGCGGCAGATAGGTGCCCCAATCCTCGTCACGCACCAGGCAGTTGATCGCGCGCACGACCTCGATGCCGCGCCACGTCAGTTCGGCAAGGGCTCCGCCTGCCAGTACGAAAGCAAGATCCCCAACGACAACCGGCTCGCCAACGACCGGTTGCTCCTCGGTGCCGAAGCGGCAGATGAGCTCCCTGGCTTCCATCTTCGTCCTCCCCTTCACGAACTCGATCCCGGGTTCCCGCTCAGGTCTCCGGCAAAGTGCCGTCGCTCCGGCCGCGATGCCGATCGCGACGCGGATCACAGGCGGCGGCGCAGGATTGTCACCACCCGTCCCGTTCCCGCGAGCCGCTTCGCCCGATCCGACCTCTCAAGCTATTGTGGCTGGAGGCCGGGCGCCGCGCAGCGTCAAACCGCGGTTGCACGATGAGGCCGAGGGGAGAGCGATGATCCGGATCGCGGTCGTGGGCATGGGCCTCATGGGGATGCTGCATGCGCGCATCCTGCAGCGGCTGCGCGGCGTCGAGGTCGTCGCCGCGATCGACATCGACGAGTCGCGCCTGGCGCTCGCGCGCCAGGAGTTCGGCGTCGAGACCGGCCGCTCCATCGAGGCGGTGATCGATCGTGTCGACGCGGTCTCGGTGACGCTGCCCGATCATCTTCACGTCGACGCCTGTCGCCTCGCATTGCTGCGGGACAAGTTCGTGCTGGTCGAGAAGCCGCTCGCGACCACCCCGGCGGATTGCGAGCGGATCCTCGCCGCGCGCAAGCGGCCGGAGCAGGCTCGATAGGAAAAACAAGCTCGATAGGAAAAACAAACGCCAGCTCGATAGGAAAAACAAACGCCATCCGGCCTTGCCTGTCAAATGTCGATGCGGAGGCGGGTTCGGCGGCGGCGCGCGCAAAAGCGCCCGAATCTCGGTCCTGGCGCGTGGTCCCTGGCGTGTTCGGGTTGGCAGGCGCGTCGGTCGCGGCGCCGGCGGGACGGATCAGCGGCGGTCCAACAGAATGCACCTTGACGACCTGCATGTCCCTGCGGCAGATGCGCAGTTGTTTAATGGAAC
>Ga0194128_10005474_pt1 | contig 17762 bp, 9 predicted proteins | sample TA2KigCa65mmetaG_FD_148650 | JGI IMG/M metagenome (GOLD analysis project Ga0194128, IMG submission 148650) | Freshwater microbial communities from Lake Tanganyika, Tanzania - TA2015037 Kigoma Deep Cast 65m | ecosystem: Environmental > Aquatic > Freshwater > Lake | place: Tanzania: Lake...
GTGTCAGCGTCGGTTGCGGAAGGCTCGTCTGGTTCGCCGGTCCGGAGTGCGGTTTCTTTTTGGTCTTCATGGCATTATCCCCGTGTGAATGGGAGTATTATCTCAGCGTATTCGAGCCATTGCAAACGGGAATGTGATTTTTTGTGTCCGTAGGGACAAGCTGCCAGCTTGTCCCACGAGCGAGGTATCGGAGGGCGCGACGGGGACAAGCTGGCAGCTTGTCCCTACCTTGCCTTGTTCATCAGCCAGTCGGCGATCCGAGTCTCGGCCCAGCGGATGCCCCCCGCGCCGTCGCCGCCGAGGAAGCCCATGTGCCCGCCGTGATCGGTGATGTGCAACTCGAGCGTCGGCATCGGCGGCAATCGCTCGAACGGCTCGACGGCGACGAACGGGTCGTCCCGCGATGTCAAGATAAACGTCGGCACGCGGATCGCCGGTATCAGCGGCGCCGACGACGCCTTCGCATAATAATCGAGCGCGTCGGCAAAGCCCCAGCGCGGCGCCGTGTAGATTTCGTCGAATTGCCGCAAGCTTACTTGCCGTGGAAACTCGACGCGCGGCAATTCGGGAAAGCTCGCTTGATGCTGTGCCACCTGGCTCGTCAAATGGCTCACGTAGAACGAATCGTAGAGCGGATACTGCTCAATCATTTGCGAGCATCGGATGAGATCGATCGGCGGTGCGAGTGCAACGATGGCACAAACCGACGGCGGCATCGCCTGGCCCATCTCGCCGGCGAACTTCAGCGCGATATTGCCACCGAGAGAGAAGCCGAGCACGGCGATGGGCGCCGTTGGATAAGCGCCGGCGATATACTCGACGACGGCTCGCACGTCGGCCGAGCACGCGGCATTGTAGAAGCGTCGCGCATGACGCAGCCCCGCGCCGGCCCCGCGCAGATCCATGCGAAAGACGCGCCCGCCCAAGTCGATCAACCGATTGGCCACGCGCGCCATGTACGCCGACCGGTGCGACCCGCCCAGGCCGTGCACCAGCAGCGCGATCGGCGCCGGGTGCCTTGCTGAACGAAGAGGCGGCGTTTCGTGCAGCACAATGTGATCGCCGTCGGCAAGCGCGACCAATCGCTTAACGACGCGCAGCGTCCGCGGAACCCCCGGCAGCAGGTTGCCGAGGACCGTCTGCACGTGCGGGTTGCCGAGCAAGGGTAGGGGAATAAACGACATTGCGTGGACCGGTACAAAGTCGAAGGGCACGGTAAAAACGCGCCTCACGTACAATGATACGAACAGTGACGCCAATGACCCGCGCGCAGGTTGCCGTCGACGGTCACGACGAAGCTCCCGTCTGTGGGGCATGTTCTCAACCTGCCCGAAAGCCATCGGTCTCGATCTCGACGGTTCACGTTGTTCGCCACCGGACCTCGCGGTGGCCGAGGTCTGCCTTCGTAAGAGGTTCGCCCCTTTGTTGGCGGCGGGGAGTTGCCATAATAACGGCATATGAAGTTGCAAGTCGGGGAGCGATTGGAAGGGGCGGGGCCTGCGCACCAGCCGGGCGGATATGTCGTCACCTCCATCGTCCGTGAAACCCCCTGGCATGGGCTCTATGCGGGCCGAAAGATCTACTACAACTTCGACTTCACCGCCAAGCGCGTGCGCGAGACGGACGAAGTCGAATGGCTCGATGTCTTTATCCGCACCATCCGCTATCCGATTCTCGACGACGCCGGCTACGTACAGCAGCGGCGAGCGCTGGCGCGGGCGGAGATGCGCGCCGTTCTCGGCAACCGCGGCAGCAACTTGTGGCCCGAACCACTCGATCTGCTCGAGATTGAGAACTCGCGCGACCGCTTCAGTTTCACGGGCGACGCCCAGCGCGGCGGCGAGCCAATCGCGGTCTACGCCAGGCCGCACGGGAAGTTCACGTTTGAATGGCAACAGCAGATGTTGCCGAGCGCGTCGATTTTCTCCGTGCTGGCGGAACTGCTGGAGTTCTTGCGGCAAGCGCATGCCGAGTCGCTGCTGTTGCTTGGGCTGGGGCCGACGTCGCTATTGATCGACGAGAGCGATCGGGTGCACTACGTCGGCACGGAGATGGTGTTGCCTCAGCATAGCCCGCTGCTGGGCGGCGGGACGCCGGCGACGACCTGGCAGCGACTCTTTCCGGGCGATCGTTTCACGCGCGGCTATTCGGCGCCGGAGTGTTTTGACCCGAATCGCCGGCCCGACCCGCGCACCGACCTGTACTCGTGGGGCACGTTGGCGTTTGGCCTGTTGAGCGGGGCGGATCTGATCAAGCAGTCGCACGAGCAGGGCAAGCCGTGGATCACTTTCAACGATGCACATTTCACGCAATTAGAGCGGGCGTTGACACCGCTGGCGCGCAATGCGGTCGTGGCGTGGGCACAGCAGATCGGGATTGATCCGGCCGGCGTGCTGCGCGATTGGCCTCGGAATTTCGTCGCGGTGTTTCGTCTGTTGCTGAGCGTCGAGCCGTCGCGTCGGCCGCGCTCGGTGGACGAATTATTGCGTTGGCTGATTCATCCGCCGCCGCCGCCGATCGCGGCCTTGATCGCGCTGCATACCGACGGGGACAATGGCAAGCTGCTCTTCGATTGCACGGGCGTCGATCCCGGCATGGAGATGCTCGTGCAGCGCACGCGGAACGCGCCGGCGGAGCGGCCGAGCGATGGGACGACCGTTGCCGAGGGCGCGATTCGACCGGTGATCGGCGTTTCGCAGTTGTCCGTGAGCAGCGGGCCGGTCTACTTCACGGCGTTCACGCGCCGCAGGCAAGGCGGTGTCGTCGCGTTTTCGCCAGGCGTGGTCGCCCAACTCTGGCAGCCCAATGCCCAGAAACTGCGCGAATGGGTCGAGGAGCAAGCGGCCGGCGCGTTCGATTCGCTGCATATCCCGACGCGCGTGGGTATGGTGCTCAGCGCTCTCGATGTGCAGACGACGACGGAGAGCTTGATTTTGTCGCCAAATCCGCGCGTCCGCGCGTGGGGCTTGCGCCGCATCGAGCAGACGCTGCGGAGCCAGGGTCGGACCGATGCGATCGAGTCGCTGCTTTGGCGCTACTTCGGCGACCGCAACGTCGAAGTTCGCCAGTCAGCCGTCGCGACTTTCTGGACCTTTCATCCGCACAAGACGGACGCCGTGCTGCTGCGGCTCGTCGAGGCCCTGGAAGCGCCGCCGATTGACGCCCCGATTCCGGTTCTGCATTTCCTCAGACAGCTTCAGTTGCCGGAAGACCGTATCCGCGGCGTGCTCGCCCAGTGGGAATCGCGGCGGCCGATGGTCTGCCCGTTGTGCAACAAGCCGCTGTCGATGGGCGAGCGCGGCGGGCATTTGCAGAAGGAGCACGGCTACCTGTTCTATCAGGGCGACCTGATGCCGGCGTCGGCGGTGTTCACGCACTTGTGGGACCGCGCCTTCGAACAGCAAGATCGCCACGCACATGAAGAACTCGTCGGCATGTACCTGAACCTGCCCGAAGCCCGCGGCAACCCGGCGGCGGCGGCGCATCGCTATGTCGCAGACCTCGAACGCGTGTTGCTCGGCGACGCCAAGCCGGGCGGCACCAACATTCCCGTCGCCATCCCGTATGCTTCGCTGCTTGCCTATCAGACGAACCTTCGCGTGAGTCGATTGTTCGTCCCGATCGTGCAGCAACTGCTTCGTTCGCAACATCGGCGCTTGCGCGATCTCGGCTTCGAGACAGCAGTGCCGTACGTACTCGAGCATCTGCCCCCCCGCGCCGGCGTCGGCGACTTGCATCGCATGGTCGGCGGACTTTGCGGCGGACATGAGACGATTGATGTGCAGATCGAACTCTGCCGCCGCTTGGCACAATACGGAGTCGATCAGACGATTGTCGGCGGCTGTATCGCCCAGTTGCAGGAAGAACGCCTGGTCGTTTGCTCCGAGTGCAAGGCTAACGTGCAGATGCGCGACCTGGAGATTCACCTGCGCCGGGCGCATCGGATCTACCAATTCCGCGGCGTTCGCAACACCTATGTCGATGTTCGCGAGTCGATGCTGCGTGCGATCTGCAACCCGCCGGTCGACGTTGCCGCCTGGAGAAGCCTTGAACAACTCGCAGAGGACAAGCATCCCGGCGAGGCGGATCGGTTCCTCGTCGCCTGGCTGTACCAGGTCATCAAGGAAGCGACGGTTGAGCAACGGCCGACGATCGTTGGGGCCATCGCGGATGTCGTGACGGCGGCGGGGGCGGCGGAGCGGTTGTTGCCGATCTTCGTGGGACCTAGCAAGAACGCGTCGTGGGAATTGCTGGGGCAGCATATCGCGTTGGAGTTGGGGACGCGTGTGCCCATGGTGCTGTCGCCGCGCTTGCAGCCGATGATATTGCCGTTGATGGACAACAAGGAACTGCCGCGGCGAACCCGTGAGAACGCGGCCCTGGCCATGTTGCGCTACGTTGGTAAGGACCAGGCGCTCGCCGTCGGAGTCGTGCGCGCTTTCGTGGCGCAATCGAGCAAGAAACGCGGGCTGGAGAAGCTGCAATCGCTCGAACAGCGGTTCGGCCACTCGCCGGCCATCGATCAAGTCAGCCAGGAACTCGACAGCGAGATTCGCATGAGCTGTCCGCGCTGTGCTGTGGAGTTGAAGAAAAAGGACATGGTTCCCCATCTTTGGAACGAGCACCATCTTGTGCTCGACGGTGAGCGCGTGCGCGAGCCGTGGCGAGTTATTGAGGATTGGGTCGTTGATTACGGGCTCGAGAAAGAGCCGCAAGTTTTGCAGCGTTGTCGAGATTTGGCGGCGCGCGACGATCCTCAAAACGGTCCGGCAAAATTGCAGCGGATGCTCTATCAGCGAGGCATCCGCGATCCGGCGCTAGTGCAAGAGATGCGGGCGACGGTCAAGTCGCGCAAAGTCACGCTCTGCCCGCATTGTTGCTCCAGCGTGCCGATCCCGCCGCGACCGGAAATCGAACGGCTGACGCTAACCGACTCGAAGCTGGAGGGGTTCGGCTACGTCGTGGAGGTCTCGGAGAACGGCCTGGTGCCGACGCTCGTGCTCGAATCGCCCGACGCAATCATTTTCCGAGCGTGGGAGCCCGGGCGAGGGCTGACGCGCATGGGCGGGATGTTCGTCCTGGTTTTGCCGGTGATGGTCGGGCTCTTCATCGGTTTGTCGATATTCATGGCCCACGAACTGCCGCCGGCGCTGATCGCCACGGCGTCGGTGGGTGTCGGCATGCTGTGGGCGAGCTTTCTGTTTGTCGTCTGGCCGAGTCCCGGTGCGGTCAGGGAACGCCTCCTTAATGCCGCGTGGGATCTGCTGGTGCCGGCCGTCTTACGCGACAAGAAGAAGGGGCGCAAGGCGTGGAGCTTTCTGTACGCGCTGGTCGAGTTTTGCGAAGGATTGACGGACATCAAGCTCAACGCGGACATGTTGCTGGATTGCTGCGAAAAGGCCAGCGAAGCCGCCAAGGGTGATCCCTTCGCCGCGCTGTGCCTGGCCCGGCTGAGCCAACGCTACCTTGCCGAGGTGCGCGAGACCGGCGAGGACTTCGATCATTTTCTGACAACGCTAGCCGCTGAGTGCTTCAAGGGCAAGCTGCCGCTGTCTTTTTTGAGCGACTTGGTGGCGAACTTCCACGCCGCCGAGCAATCGAACTGGAAGAAGAGCGACCTGAACCGCATCCCAATCCTGATCGCGCATCAAGCGTTCTTGGCTGACGTCGATGTCGAAGACTGGCTGAGCCTGGGCCGCGCGTTTCCAGTCCTGGGCAGCGTCCTCAACCTCGAAGGCCGAGCGCATTGGCAGCGTTTTTTCGCGATCTGGCACGGGCGCAACCGCAAAAGTTGGAAAGACGTCGGCCCCGCGCTCCTCATGCTCGACCTCGCCGCTTCTCCCGCCGATCACGACGAGTTGCTTTCGCACTACCCCGACGTGCTCCTCTATGTTCGCAAAGCCAACCTGGTCATCGGCACGCGAGGCATCTGGATCGAGGGCGTTTGCGTTACGTCCTATCGGCCCGGCACGACGATTGCCAGCGATCGCGGTTCGAACGCGTACGAACTGCGCATAGGCGATGTGCGCATTCGCTGCACCGACGATCCCCGGCCTTATTTGGAAGACATCAAGCGCTGGCTCCGCTGGTACTTCTTCGATTTCCTCCCGACAGTGCCGGCCGGCCCGCGGCCCCAGACGGAGAGCCGACACCGCATGTGGCAGCTCGACAAAACCGCGTGCAACGACTGCTCGCGCCCGCTTGTTCCGTGTCCCGCCGACATCGGTGTTCCCGTGAAGTAGCCACTACAAGAATGGGAGATAGAGAGATAGGGAAGCAAGGAGAAATGGAGCCAGGGAGAAAGTAACGGCAAATAAGGCGGCGCCCAATCGCCCCCTCCCCCAACAATGATCACAACGATCACTTCCGAACTCCAATGCCTCGCTCGGTCCGAAAGTAGTTGTGGATCTTCAATACGGAGACAGCATGTTCGCAACGCATCTGGAAAGCGCCATCGATGAGGCACGCCTAGAGGCCGGCCGTCCGCAGACGATGCACGGAGGACGGCCGCTGTGGGTGCGCTATGATTTGGGCGCGGTGCAGCGAGCGGTACGGCCCGGCGATTTGGCGACGCGCGTCAACTCGATGTGGCGGTACCGCGAGTTGTTGCCTTTGCCCGCGAGCGCCGAACCAGTGACGCTCGGCGAAGGGATGTCGCCGATCTTGCCGTGTCCTCGCCTGGGCAAGGAACTCGGGCTGTCGCGGCTTTTCATCAAGGACGAAGGGCAGTTACCGACGGGGAGCTTCAAGAGTCGAGGGATGGCGGCCGCGGTCAGCATGGCGAGGCACTTCGGCATCAAGCGGCTGGCGGTTCCGACTGCGGGCAACGCCGGCGGCGCTCTGGCGGCCTATGGCGCCCGCGCCGGCATGGAAGTCTTCGTCTTCATGCCCGATGATACGCCGATCATCAATCAGATCGAAGCGTACCTCTGCGGCGCTAAAGTCTATCTCGTCAATGGGCTCATCAATGACTGCGGCAAGATCGTCCGTGAAGGGATCGATAAGCTTGGCTGGTTCGACATGTCGACGCTCAAGGAACCCTACCGCCTCGAAGGTAAGAAGACGATGGGCCTGGAAATCGCCGAACAGCTTGGCTGGCGGCTGCCCGGTGTGATTCTCTATCCGACGGGCGGCGGCACCGGGCTCATCGGTATGTGGAAAGCGTTTGATGAACTGACCAAGCTCGGTTGGTTGACGTCGTCGAAGCTGCCGAAGCTGGTCAGTTGCCAGAGCGATGGATGTGCTCCGATCGTGCGCGCGTTCGAAAAGGGGGAGCGGTTTGCCGAGTTGTTTGCGAATGCCAAGACGGTGGCGAGCGGGCTGCGCGTGCCGGCGGCTGTGGGCGATTTCATGATGCTCGACGCCATTCGCGCCTCGCAGGGCTGGGCGGTTGCGGGCCGCGAGGACTCGATCGTCCCGTGGATGCGCCGCGTCGCCAGCGCCGAGGGAATCGCAATCTGCCCGGAAACCGCCGTATGCTTTGACGTGCTGGAGCGACTGATTCGCGAAGGCAAGATCGGCCGCGATGATGAGATTATCGTCTTCAACACCGGGGCGGCACAAAAGTACCCCGAAGCGGTGACGCTCGAACTTCCCCGCATCGACAAGAACAAGCCGATCGACTATGCCGCCTTCGCTTGACCCGAAGCCTGCGCGGGTTGTTGTTGATCCATGGCTTCGGCGTGCGCCGACGTTTCGGCGTCAGCCGGTTCGTCTTGCGGGCCGCCCCAGAAGATGATGGTGCAGGCTGGAACCAGGAATGGGCGAACGATAAATGTGTCGACAAGGACGCCCAACGCCAGGGCAAAGCCGATCTGAATCAGCGTGTTCAGGCCGGCGAGCATGAGTGTAGCGAAAGTGCCCGCCATGATCAGGCCGCAGGACGTAATGGCCCCGCCGGTCTTGGCCAAGGCGCGTTTCATCCCGTCGACCGGTCCGTGTTTCTCGCCTTCTTCGAGGGCCCGTGACATCAACAGGATGTTGTAATCCTCGCCGACCGCCACCAGGATCGTGAACAAGAAGAACGGCACGCGCCAATCGACGTGTGTTAGAATCTGCCCCTGCCACACGAGCCCCATCAACGCCGTCGCGCCCAGCGCGGCATAGTAGCTGGCCAATACCGTCACCAACAAGTAGCCGGCAAGCCAAACGCGACGCACCAGAATCAGCAATATCAACAGGATCGCGAGCAGGACGTAACCGTTAACCCGGCGGCGATCGCTCTCCGTGACTTCCGCCAGGTCCATGCCGACGGCCGTGATGCCATAGCACTCGGCCTTGAGCGGCTCACCGACAAAGTTAAACTTGGGCATGTCGTTGCGCAGCCACGTTTGGATCAGCTTGAGCGTCTTGGCGCTGGCCGGATCGAACGGGTCGGTCTTGAAGATGACGTCGAGTTTGGTGACGTAGACGGCTTGATCGTTTCCCGAATCGTCCTTCAGCTTGATCTTGGAGACGTAATGGCTTTTCGCCTCAGCCACGGCGCCATCGTGCCAGTTTTGCAGCGCGGGCTGGATCAGCATAAGGATGCGGTTAAAGACGGTCGTGCTCTCGGGGTTGGGGTAGACTTGCAGAAACGGAAAGCCGACCGGTTGCACGAGCGAGCGCACCTCGGCGACACCCTCGAGTTGCGAGAAGCCGTAGCTGAGCCGCTCGAGTTCGGCCTGTCCTAGCGGGCTGGTCCAGTCCTGGGTCGAGGTGAGCAGGACCGTGGCGGGCCCGATTTCGCCGGCATTGAAATGGCGCTGGATTGCCGACAGTCCTTTGAGGCTCGGCGAATCGGGGCTCAGTTCTCCCGTGGCGCGGTAGTTGGGTTGCACGCGCAATCCGAGCAGGACGAACGGGACCAGAATGAGAACCGCGGCGCACCAGATGGCGATCGGGCGGCGTGCCACAAGATCGCTGATTTTGTCCCATAGCCCCAATCCTTCTTGCGGCGACTCGACGTCGGCAGGGCGAGCGCGGAAGCCCGGCTCGGGCGCAGTGCCTGGCCAAAAAACCCATCGGCCGACCAGGCAGAGCAGGGCGGGCGTTAGCGTTAGCGATGCCAGCAGCGCAACGCCGAGGCTCAGCGCAATGGCCGGCCCAGCACAGCGGACTTTCGCAAACTCGGCCGTCGCCATCAGGCCGAGTCCGACCATGACCGTCCCCGCGCTGGCGGCAAGCGCTTCACCGACCCCCTCGACACTTTTTGCCAAGGCGTCCGGGATCGCCAGGCCTGTTTCCAGTTCCTCGCGATAACGGCTAATGAGGAACAAGCAATAATCGGTGCCGGCGCCGTAGAGAATCACGATCGCGAATATCTTGCTGATCGACACCAGGTGCACGCCGGGCAACAAAGTCATCAGCGCCAGCAGCTTCAGCGAAACCCAGACCGAGATCGCGATAGTGACGAGCGGCACCAGAGCGAGCAGCGGCGCCCGATAGACGCACAGAAGAACCACGATGACGAGTATCACCGTCGCCCAAGTCGTGTGATCGAGGCTATCGCCCGCGGCTTTGGTCAAATCGCGGCCGATGCCCGCCGAGCCGGTGGTGTGGACTTGCAGCCCGGATAGATCGGTGGCTGCCACTCGTTTCTTGACGATGCCGTCCATGCGTTCGACGGCTTGCTGCGTAGCGATTGCCAGATAGGGGGTGCCGAGCGAGACCTGAATCAGCGTGCATTGCCGATCGTTGCTGACCATGCGCCAGCCGACAAGACCGCTCTGGAACGAATCGATCTTGCCTATCTTGAGTTCCGGCGCGGAATCGCGTAGGCGCTCGATGTCCTTGATGATCGCCTCGGCCAGTTGGAAGTCCTCGGGCCGAAGTGCCGAGTCCTCGCGCTCCAATGCGAAAACGACGCGGCAGGCGAACACATCGTCCGGGAAGGCTTTTTCGAGGAGTTGGTAGGCGCGAACGCTGGTGAATCGCTCGGGAACGAAGCGTACGTCGTCGTCTTGAGCCTTCGTGTCCCAGTCGGGAGCGACATAGGTCAGGGCAACGCCGAGAATGAGCCAGGCCGCACACACGAACCAGGACTGGTAGGCAGCGAAATGTCCCAGACGATAGAACATGCCGGATCCATCCTCCGTCGATCGTTGGGAGTGTAATCGAAGTCTGCGAAAACCGCCATGCCGAGTAACGCGACGGCGTTGAGCTGATCGCCTTCGGCGTGTGGAAGTTAGGTGCGCGTGGAAGTATGATCGGACGGCGGAATAGGCGGACTAGAGGGAATATGCGACAAAGACCAAGAAATCGGCATGGCTGGCAAACAAGACAGGATCGGCAAAGTGCCAGAGGTCAGAAGTCAGCAGTCATAGGCCAAGATTACAAGTTCCGAGTCACCACGGGGATTATCTTCTGATCCTGACGTCTGATTTCTGGCGCTACGCGAGCGTTTTCTTGGCGGCGCTCAGCGGAGGGCCAATTTCGCGCAGAGCGCGCTGGGCCGACTCGCGCACGAGGCGGTTTTCGTCCTTGGTTTTTCGATTCAGCGCGGGGATCGCCGCTTTGGCCGACGGACCGATTCTGCAAAGGGATTCGATGACCGTTTGGAAAAAGATGCGGCGAGCGTCGGGCGCCTCGGGGTTCGGCACGTTCTTGGTGCTCAGAAGATCGGCCAGGACCGGGACGACGGCATCCGCGTTCTTGTTGACGTTCCAGAGCGCCTTGGCGGCCGCGAGGCGAACTTCAAGCTGTTTGTCGTTCAAAAGGGCCGTGAGCGCCGGCGCCGCCTCGGCAGCCAACTCGCCCAGGCTACTCAACGTGCGTGCAGCCTTCTCGCGGGCCAGCGGTTCCTTCGACTTGAGGGCGGCGATCAATGCGGGGACGGCGAGTTGGCCGCTCTTGCGCAACGCAGTCTCAGCATGGGTGGCGTCCTCAAGCTGATCGGCGCAGAGCTGGATCGCCTTGGCCTTGTTGAGCCGCATGTGCGTCAAAGCCGCCTCGGCAAGCTTGCGAACTTCTTCGTCATCGTCGTAAAGCGCCGCCGTCAATGCGGGAACGACGTCGATTTCGGTTCGGTTGCAGTTCGAGAGCGCCTCGATGGCGTATTTGCGCAAGGTGCTGTCGCGGCTGGATACGAGAGTCGCCGTGAGAAACTTCAGGACTCCCGGCGCGCTGAAGCCGAGCTTGCACATGGCAATCGCGACCTGCACCTGATTGCTTTGCGAGTGAATCGGGAACTGCCAAAGACTTGTCAGTACGGCTCGAACGCGCTGATCGGAGCAGCCGATGTCGCCCAAGGCGCGGACAATGCGGTCGGCCAACGCGATGCGGCAATGGGCCGACACGATGCGAATCAGGGCGTCGATGGCGACTCTCGATTCCTTGCCGATCTTGCCCAGCGCCGTTGCGGTTGCTTCGCGAATGCCATCGGGAACGCCGTCGACGAGCAAATCGACAAGCTGGGGAAGGGCAGGGCTAGAGCGCGGTCCGATATTGCCGAGCGTGGTGACGATCTCCTGGCGAAAGAGCGGCGGCTTGGCGCCGTTGTCCTGGCTTCGCGGAAGGAGCTGACGAAGGGCATCGACAGTCTGTTTGACCAGTTCGTTCGGGATGTGATCCCAGTCGGCTCGCTCGATGGGTTTGAGGGCCTGAATGGTATCGCGGCGGGCGTTTTCGCTGCCAGATCTCAACGCCTGGATGTAGCTCTTGAGGCGGCCTCGTTCGAGCATATTCGGATCCTATGGAACGCGAGCCGTGACGGTTGGCCAGGGGGCTCGCGCGAAGCGTGGCCCAACCCCGGTGGAGGCGGGTTTTCCGGGGTTTTATACATAATTCATTGTATACGAAAAAAGCGTGCAATTCTATTGTACATTTGTACATTTTGGCAAAAACACGGCTTTTTCGATGAGCCAACGTCACCCTGCGCAAGACGTGCCGATTGTAGCGCACGACGAATATCGTTGTTTCGTGCCGAAATTACCCGAGTGGCGTCCCTTGATAGCTCGCCCATAACGCGTCGATGGGATGAGAGATTATTAGGTCCGGTTTCAAGCTTCGCAAATATCGCCCCAGCTGAAGCAAGCAACCGACGTTGCCCGAGAACACCGCATCTGCCGCCGTCGCCAAAACGTTCTTTGCTTTTCGTTCGCCCAGGCGTTCAGCCATCTCCGGCTGTGTCAGGTTGTAGGCCCCGGCCGCCCCGCAGCAGATTTCACTCTCAGCAAGCGGCGCGAGTTCCAACTCGGGGATCATCTCCAGGAGCTGACGAGGCTGTTTGCGTATCTGCTGGCCATGACACAGGTGACATGCGTCGTGGTAAGTCGCCTTGAGTTTGAGCGGATGCGTCGGCTTGATCGGGCCGAGGTCGACAAGAAACTCGCTGATATCCTTTACCTTGCGAGCGAACGTCGTGGCTCTTTCCTCGAGCGGACTGGCATGAAAAAGATGCCCGTAGTCTTTGAGCATCGCCCCGCAGCCGGCGGCATTGACGATAATGGCGTCCACATCGTTTGCCGGCGCGGGCAGAAACGCATCGCAATTGGCCTGAGCGAACTGCTTGGCAGGCTCCGCGAGTGCGGCATGGTAGTGCAGCGCGCCGCAGCAGCCCTGATCACGCGGAATCCAGACATCGCAGCCGTTCTTTTGCAACACCCGCGCGGTGGCCAGGTTCGTCTGTGGAAAAATCGCGTCGGCGGCGCAACCGGTGAACAGCGCCACGCGTGCTCGCCGTTTTCCTTCCGCCGGCAGCACTTCCGGCATCGAACCATAGTGTGACTTCAGCGGCGGCAGCATCTCGTGCATCTGCCGCAGCGAACTCGGCATCAGGTAGAAGAGCCCGAGCGCTTGCATCATGCGATCCAGGCCAGTCCATTGCATGAATCGAGCCGGCGCCAAGGCGAGCCACATGCGCCCCGCATACGGCGTGAAATGATAGAGCATCAACTTCTGAAGCCAGCTCAGGTGATCGGGTTTCGTCCCGGTCTTTTCCATGTGTATGCGGAACGGTTCGATCAGTTTTCCATACTGCACGCCGGACGGGCACGCCGACTCGCACGCCCGGCAATCGAGACACAGGTCGAGATGCTTCTGCACGGAGGCATCCAAATCGATGCGCCCGTCCGTGACGGCGCGCATCAGATAGATCCGTCCGCGCGGGCTGTCGTTCTCATCGCCGAGTTCGACGTAGGTCGGGCACGCCGATGTGCACAGGCCGCAATGAACGCAATCGAGGAAAAGCTCATAATCGATGCCAGCGTCATGCTGGGGAGCAATCAGGGGCAACTCGGCACGCGGCGTTTCAGAAGTGATCGTTGTGGTCATTGTTGGGAGAGGGGGAGATTGGGACAGGAGGCGCCTGCTTATTTGTCGTTACTTTCTCCCTAGCTCCATTTCTCCCTATCTCCCTTTCTCCCATGCTTCCCGTTGATTGCGATGCTGCGGTACGGCGAGCCCTAAATCCCGTCCACGAATCGTCCGGGATTGAAGATGCCTTTGGGGTCGAGGGCTGCTTTCACCTCGCGCATCAGCCAGGCATCGTTCGGCGTCGGGCCCCACACGTTGAGCGTCGATTTCCAATCGCTTGGACAAGTTTGCACGGCCACGGTCCCGCCGCCTACTCGGGCTTGCTCGCGCCAGAGTGTTAGGATGCTGGCGGCACGGTCTTTTGTCAAGCCGGCCGGCCAACGCCCATACACGATGCCGGCGCCGGCATGCGCCTGAATCGCAGGACGAATCGGCTCCTGATCGATGGCCTGGATGAACGTGGCCGTTACGCTGGGGAGCACCCGCGCCTTCAGGACCATGCCGCCTTCAGGCCACGCAGCGGCTTCGACCAGCGCCCGCCAGAGCGGTGTGGTGCAAAAATCGATCCAAGCATCGAGTCGATCGCGCGGACCGAGTTCGGCGACCAGTTGCTGCACCTGCCAGCTAACCGCATCAGCGTTTCCTTCATATCCGACCAGGATTTGCCAGGCCGATTCGGGAACCGCCAGGCAAGCGTTTTCGAACACGCGCTTGGCTGCGACGTTGTTAAGCAGTTCGACGCAGACCGGGCGTGTGCGCGATCCATGCAGCATCGTCAATAGGGACTCAAGAGCCGATGGAGCACAGGCGACGCACACGATCGCTTGCTGTTCGGCGATCGGCCGCAGTTTGAGCGTGACCTGAGTGATAATTCCCAGCGTCCCGAGCGAACCGACCAGGAGCTTGCAGAGATCGTAGCCGGCGACGTTCTTCACGACCCGGCCGCCCGACTTGAACTCATGACCGGCGTCGTTGACGGCGCTGATGCCAATGACGTAATCGCGAAGCGTGCCGTTGCCGAGTCGCCTCGGCCCGCTCGTGTTGGTCGCGATGATGCCACCCAGCGTGGCGCAATTGGCCGACGCGACGTCAATCGGCAGCTGCAGCTTTTCCTTGGTCGTTAGGTCAGCGAGAACTCCGATTGTGATGCCCGCCTGGACGGTGATCGTCATATCGCGTGCAGGGAAGTCGATCACCTGTGCCAACCCGCGCATATCGACGACGTGCCCAGGACGGGTCGGAACGTTTCCGAAGCCGGCCTTCGTCTGGCCGCCGAGTGGATACAGAGCGGAACTGCTCGCGGCGGCTCGGCGCACAGTGTCCCCAAGGTCCGCCGTCGACATGGGTCGAACCACTGGCAATGGGCCGAAGCCATCGATGTTCACCGTGCTTGAGGTCATCACGAACCCCGGCGCGCAACCCAGATCGTAGAAATCACGCCCCGCGTGATGGCAGGAGCCAGCATCTGAAGTGCCGGCGCATCACGCAGAGGTGTGACTTCTTGTATGGCAAGGCTCTTTTGCCTGCACGTATTTCGAAAACAAACAGACTTCGGCAGCGAATCATCACGCGGAGCGTGATGTCTACCATCACTACTCCGCAAGTTTCTTGAGCATTCCCTGGGCATGTTCGTTGCCGTACTGGAGCCGCACTACCAGCCGACAGTAGTCACGCAGTTCCTGCTGTTTCTTGGCATCGTCGCCGGCCCATTTCTTCATGTCCGCGGCAACCGCCTTGACGGTCGCCTCGCTATTGTCCTTCTGGATCATCTTGCGCATCAACGTCTGCAACTCGGGCGACCTCTCGTCCTTGCGTGCTTTCTTCTCTTCCTTCTTTTCCTCCTTCGGGGCTTCATTGCCAAGCACCTTGGCAATTGCGGCGACAACCTTGCGTGAATCGTTGGCATTCGGATCGGTCAGCGCAAAGTTGCTGACGACCTTGTCGTCCTTGCAAACGAGTACGGTGATCTGGACCTTGTCGTTCAGGCCGTACGTCGCTGGGCCGTCCTTGCCTCCTTCGAGGCATATGCTTACGGGCGATTTCAAACCGAGCGAATTCTCGGCCCGTTTGAGCCAGCCTTCGATCTTGTCCTTGTCGCCGGTGACCCAAACGATGTGAGCGGCAAGCTTGTCGTTTTCGGAAGCATACTTGTCGACCGGTTTTAAGAACTGAAAACCCGGCCGAGTGATGCCGATCTCGGAAGGAGCGTGCATGAAGACAAGGAGCGTCGGGCCTTTCTTGGTTTTGTCGAGAATCTTGAACTCGTTGCCCTTGTCTGGGCCGGAATGAGCGTGCGACTTGAAGTCGGGCAACTTGTCGCCGACCTGCGGACCGGACACGAAGTCGCCGCTGAGAAGGAACATTGTCAGGAGTGCCACTTGCATGAGTCACCTCGAAAACAAAAGGATCTTTGATGAAACACTCGCGATTGATAAGACGACTATTATCCTACATCTTCACCGGAGATGACGCCATGTTGCCGCGAATCTTCTGCGTTGTCTTGCTGTTGCTGGCCAACCTTGGTGTAGCGCCCGCGCAAACCGGCCCATTGCGTGGCGCGACTCGCCAATCCGGGAAGAAGCCCAACGTTATCGTCGTCATTACCGACGATCAAGGCCACGGCGACCTTGGCTTTCACGGCAATCCCGTTATCAAGACGCCCAACCTCGACAAGCTCGCGCGGCAGAGCGTCCGCATGAAGAACTTTCACGTCTCGCCGGTCTGCTCGCCGACACGAGCCAGCCTCATGACCGGGCGCTACAACTACCGCACCGGAGTCGTCGATACCTTCGTGGGCCGTTCGATGATGCATTCCGATGAAACCACCATCGCCGCACTTTTGCGCGCACTCGGATATCGCACAGGCATTTTCGGCAAATGGCATCTCGGCGACAACTACCCGTTGCGATCGATCGATCACGGATTCATGGAATCGCTCGTCCTCACGGGTGGCGGCATTGGACAACCGTCCGATCCGCCCGGCGGCGAAAGCTACTTCAATCCGATCCTCCAACACAACGGCAAGGCAGTACGCAAGGAAGACTATTGCACCGACATCTTCACCGACGCCGCCATCGACTTCGTCGGCAAGAACAAGGATAGTCCCTTCTTTTGTTACGTCGCCTTCAACTGTCCGCACGGGCCGCTGGAGGTGCCGAAGAAATACCACGACATGTACAAGGACAAGATCAATATCGGGCAGTTCCCGAAGTTCGGCTTTCCCGTCGGCAAGGTCAATCTCGACGAGACCGCCAAGATCTACGGCATGATCACCAACATCGACGACAACATCGGCCGGCTTCTGGCGAAACTGGACGAACTGGGGATTGCCGACGACACGATCGTGATCTTCCTGACCGACAACGGCCCGCAACAGCCTCGCTACAACAGCGGCATGCGAGGGCGCAAGGCGTCGCTGTTCGAAGGCGGCACGCACGTCCCGTTCTTCGTGCGCTGGCCGGCCCAGTTGCCCAAGGATCGCGACGTCATCCCCATCGGCGCCCACATCCGCGTTGGCTATTGTTTTACCCATCGCCGACGCGCTGAGCTACCTGCACGCCCGGCAAATAATTCATCGCGACGTCAAGCCGGCCAATATTCTCTTGTCCACGTCGATGCACCCAAAGTTAGCCGACCTGGGATTGATGAAAAACCTCGATTCACTGAGCCGACTCACGCGATCGAACCTGGGCTTGGGGACGATGCAGTTCGTTTCCCCGGAGCAGTTCGACGACGCCCGAACCGCCGACCCCCGCAGCGATGTCTATTCGCTGGCGGCGACGATGTACGTCATGCTCACCGGAGAGAATCCGTTCGGCAAAGGCACGACGATGCAGGTCGTCACGCGCAAGATGAAGAACGAATTCGATGGACCGGGCGCGAAAGTCGCCGAGCTGTCGCCGAGCGTCGACAAGGCGATCGTCGATGCGATTCAGGCCGATCCGCAAAGCAGGCCGCAATCCGTCGCAGAGTTTGTCGCCGAGATGACCGCAGGGGCACGCTCTCCGGACCCCCGCCCCGCAACGGCCGCCAAACCGCCAGCGCCTCTAAGAAATCGAAAGAAGGCCAAGAAAAACGGATGGCCACGCGCTACGATGTGGAACTCACGACGCATTTTCGGCCTATTAACGGCAGTCGCGTCTGGCCTGCCTGGATCCGCGACATCTCGCCCATGGGAGCCCGGCTGCACGCCCAACGACGATTCGAACCCGGCACCGTGATTGAAGTCATATTGGCCAACCGCGCCGGCGATGTTCAGCTAACGCAATTGGCCCACATCCGCCGCATCGAACCGACCCGAAACAACTCCTGGCACCTCGGCTGCGAGTTCACCAACCCCATCGACCCGGACATCCTGGACGCTATTCTTTCCGACGAGATGGACAAGACCGATATGGGGTAGGGATATCCGTTCCAATGCAATGCTTCTTCGAATTTGCGAAACGATAACAACTGGTGTATGGCGCGTAAACGTCGGCTACCGACCGATCCCATGGAATGGCTCAATCGAGCGAGCGCAAACTTGGCTC
>Ga0194128_10005482_pt1 | contig 17740 bp, 19 predicted proteins | sample TA2KigCa65mmetaG_FD_148650 | JGI IMG/M metagenome (GOLD analysis project Ga0194128, IMG submission 148650) | Freshwater microbial communities from Lake Tanganyika, Tanzania - TA2015037 Kigoma Deep Cast 65m | ecosystem: Environmental > Aquatic > Freshwater > Lake | place: Tanzania: Lake...
TGCGCGGCGATTTCGCAAGGCCCGAGTCTGTGGCCGGGAAGCAGAGGCACCAGCGTATTCTATCGCGGCGCAATCGGTTATGCTAAAAGCAGTTCTTACTGAGCACGAACGAGCACGAACCATGCGCACCACAAAAACAGTTTCCATCTCCATGCCTCCGGCCCAGTTGAAAGAAGCCGAGCGGCTCGCCAAGAAGGAAAACCGGACAATGAGCGAGTTGTTCCGCGAAGCGTTTCGGCGGTATCAGGAGCAGGACGCGGTCAGGCGGGTTCAACTGGAAAGACTGCGGGCCGTGCTCGAAGAGACACGTGCGGAGGCCGAACGAAACGGCGCCTCGGCGCTGACGGCGGATGACATCGCCGACGAGATCAAGGCGTACCGGCGAGAGAAACGTCAGCGCGCGCGATGATTCGCGTGGTGATCGATACGAACGTCGTTGTTTCGGCCGCGCTGTCAGACAAGGGGCATCCGGCGGCCGTGCTGGAGTTGGTATTGCGAGGCAAGGTGACGCCCTGCGTGTCGGCGAGAATTTTGGATGAGTACGCCGAGGTACTCGGGCGGGCGCGGATTAAGGTGGATCCGAGGCGGGCCGCCGCTATACAGGAGTTGATAGCGGGCGCGGGATTCGTTGTCGCGCCGCAGCGAACATTGAAAGTGTGCTCGGACCCGGACGACGACATGTTCGTCGAATGCGCCGTGGAGTCACGGGCTGAGTTCTTAATCACTGGCAATACGCGGGATTTTCCGCCGAGCTACGAGTCGACGTCTGTCGTCACGCCGAGGGAGTTTGTGGACGTTTGGCGGGAAGTGGAAGAATGACGGCGAAGCGAACTGCGCTCGGTTCGACGTTGGAGAAAGGCGCACGGGAAATACTCGCGCATGTAAAGGGCCAAGCACGCCTCCCGGTACGCCGGGTTGTGTTACCCGACGAAGTCGATGTACGTCGCATTCGCACCGAGGCGGGCATGTCGCAGGCGGAGTTCGCCCGCGCGTTCTGCATCAATCCCCGGACGCTGCAGGAGTGGGAACAAGGGCGTCGCAAGCCGGACGCGACCACCCGGGCGTACCTGGCCGTGATCGCGAAGAACCGTAAGGCGGTCCTGGAGGCGCTGGTTACCTAGGCTCTGCTTGTATCCTATCTAGATGAACGTTCTCGTAATCGGCTCGGGTGGACGCGAACACGCCCTCGCCTGGCGCCTCAATCGCAGCGCCTCCGTCGCCAAGGTCTTCGCCGCGCCCGGCAATCCCGGCATCGCCCGCGAAGCCGTCTGTGTCGACGGCTCTGATTACCTCTCCATCGCCGCCGCCAACGGCATCGATCTCACCGTCGTCGGCCCCGAAGCGCCGCTCATGGACGGCGTCGTCGACCAATTCCACGACGCCGGCCGCGCTATCTTCGGACCCTGCCGCGCCGCCGCTCAGTTAGAAGGTTCGAAAATATTCTCGAAACAATTTTTCGAGCGCTACCAAATTCCCACCGCCCGCTTCATCGCCGCTTATTCCCTCGACGAAGCCCTCAAGGCGCTCGACTCCTTCACCGCGCCCGTCGTGCTCAAAGCCGATGGCCTCGCCGCCGGAAAAGGCGTCGTAATCCCCCAAACAATGGACGAAGCCCGCACCACCGTCGCCCAATTCATGGCCGGCGAGTTAGTCGGCGACGCCGGCAGGAAGTTAGTCATCGAAGAATTTCTGACGGGCGAGGAAGTTAGTTTCATCGCTCTCTCCGACGGCGCTAACTTAGTCCCCTTGTTACCCGCTCAGGATCACAAAAATATCTTCGACGGCGACCGCGGTCCAAATACCGGCGGCATGGGCGCCTATGTCGACGAACGCATACTTACCCCCGCCGAAATCGACTTAGTCATGAAGACGGTCATGCGCCCCGCCATCGACGGCATGGCGCGCGAAGGCTCCCCCTTCGTCGGCTTCCTCTACGCCGGCTTGATGATGACCGCCGGCGGCCCCAAGACGCTCGAGTTCAATGTCCGCATGGGCGATCCCGAAACCCAGCCGCTGCTCTACCGCCTGCGCTCGGACCTCGGCGCCGTTCTCCATGCCGGCGCCACGGGCAAGTTAGCCGGTGTCACCCTCGACTGGTCGCCCGAGCCCTCCGTCGCCATCGTACTGGCGGCTGCCGGATATCCCGGTAAGGTCCGCACCGGCGACGTAATCTCCGGAATCGACGACGCCGAAGCCACCGGCGCGACAGTCTTTCAGGCGGGCGTGAAACGCTCCGGTGATGCCCTGGTAACAAGCGGCGGTCGCGTCGTCGCCGTCACCGCATCGGGCGCAACTCTCCCCAGCGCCATCGACGCCGCCTATCGCGCCGCCACGCACGTCAAGTTCGACGGCATGCAGTTCCGTGCGGATATCGGTAAAAAAGGCCTCCGGCGCTGGTAGAATGAAGTTGGTCTCGGGGACGTAGCTCAGCTGGATAGAGCGGTCGCCTCCTAAGCGGCAGGTCGGCAGTTCGAATCTGCCCGTCCCTACCACCCTTGTCGCGAGGAGAATCACGTGAATCCGCAACCCAGTGGAGAAGTAACACAGCTTCTGGCCGACGCCCGCGGCGGCGCTCCCGGCGCACACGATCAACTCTTCGCGATCGTCTACGCCGAACTCCGCAAAATCGCCGCCAACTACATGCGCCGCGAGCGCGCCGACCACACGCTCCAAGCCACCGCGCTCGTCCACGAAGCCTACATGCAGTTGGTCGATCAGACCCGCGTGAACTGGCAGAGCCGCGCCCACTTCTTCGGCGTCGCCGCTCAGTTGATGCGCCGTATCCTCGTCGATCACGCCCGCAATCAAGGCGCGCAAAAACGCGGCGGCAACGCGCAGTTGTTGTCGATCGACGACTCCATCGGCATGGCCGCCGTCTCCGAAGTCGCGTTCGACGAACTTGACGAAGCCCTCAACCGCCTTCAGGTCCTCGACGCCGATCAGGCGAAAATCGTCGAACTCCGTTTCTTCGGCGGCCTCACCGTCGAAGAGGTTGCCGAAGTGATGGGCGTGTCGACAGCGACCATCGAACGCGAGTGGCGCATGGCCCGCGCATGGCTGCATCAGCAGTTGACGGCCGAGCGCCTAGGCGGGCCGTAGCCCGAACGCCGCTTCGCGCCGGCTTCCCTGTTACGTCTCCCCCGCAAACAGCGGGTCCAGGTCGACGCCGCTCGAGATCACGCGGAGCCCCAGCGGCCGTCCGTTGTCAACCGCACCCAGCTGGACAACTCCTGCAACCATCGGTCGAGCGTCAGCTCGAGAAACAGCGCGAAAATGGGAATCCGCCTAGGATACGCCGAACGCTTCCGATAACGGCAGTTCGATAACCGGATCCGCCGTGCGCAGCACGCCCGATTTCACCTCGCGCAGGCCTTCTTCCGCCGTGGCCGTGTAGGCTTGGCGCGTCTCGGGGTCGATCAACCACACGTGCTTTGCGCCCATGTTCAGAAAATCGGCGATTCGCTTTTCGATACGGCTCATGCGGTCATCGGGGGAGAGTATCTCGATGGCGATGTAGGGGGGAACCGTTGGAACACGCTGCTGTGGATCCTCCAGATAAATAGCAAGATCCGGAATTCTCACGCGGCTGGGCGTCACGCGCACGCGCAACTCGGAAATGACGCTCACTCCTTGACCGCGGTATCGCCCGATCAAATACGCGCCGATGAGCATTTGCAGCTCGCCATGTTTCCACTCACCCAAGGCACGCTCCTCCAACTGCCCATCGACGAAATCGCAGTCCGGCTCATAGACGGTTTCGAGATATTCTTCGAGGGAGACCATTGTCGCCGCGGACATACCTTTAACCTAGCATGCCTCTACGGCAGCCGCAGCCCCCAACCGCTCCAGCAGCGGCTGCACCGGATGAAACCCGTCGAGAATCCAAAGGCTCGACTTCGTCTTCGCTGTGCAATAAATAATCCGCTTGCCGTCGGCGCTCAGGTTCAGCCGAACACCGGGCCGCAGCGGCGAATCCGGCGTCGCATCGGGCCCCAGATCGGCGATGATCTTCTCCGCGCCCGTCCGAACATCGACACGAAACAGCCAGTTGCTTCGCCCTTCCGTCGCAATACCGTAAACCGTCGATCCGTCGCGCGAGAAAACGTAGTGTTGACTCAATCGGCTGCCGATCGGGCGAACCTGTTTGCCGTCTGGCGAGACGAGGTATCCGCCGATCGCAATCCATTCGCCGGATGGCGACCACTCGGCCAAGGAACTCGTATTTACCGGTCTCGGGCCAGCCGAAAACTGGATCGCCTCCGGCGTGGCCGTTCCCGTAGTCTTGACCTTGTAGAGCTTGCCCGCCGAGGAATAGGTGAACCAGGCGCCGTCCGGCGACCAGGAGCCGCTGTATTCCAGCGCGCCCCCAGGTGTTTCAGTGGTGACACGAACAGACTGCCCTCCCGCCAACGAGACAAACCACAGATGCCGCTCCTCTTTCAAGACCATTCGCTTCCCGTCCGGAGAGAAAGCGGGACTCATCAGCACCGGTAGAGTGGTATGTTCAAAATCGCGTCCGGTCAGAATCTGCCGGTCGCTCTCTCCCTCCCTCACCCAGAGCGCCAACTCGCCGGTTCGATTCGATATATAGGCAGTCCGGGATGATCCGGCATGCACGTGCGGCATCGATTCGTTCCGATCCGTCGCTCTGACCGATTGGGGACCGGATCCATCCAACGAATAAGAGACGATGTCGTAGTCGACCGCCCAATCATTAAACAGGATCCGATCGCCGGAAGGGGCTACAGATGTGGGACGCAACATCGAGTGCGAGCTTCGCACACTGTGCGCGGCGCCGGTCCGGACATCGACGAGCGCTGTCCGGCTCCGGTCTGAAGAATTGCCCACTCCCTGCGAGAGCACGATGCGCCGGGAGTCCGGCATCCAAGCGAACTGCGGTGTAGAAGTGTTGCGCGGGTGCTCCTCCAGCACTCTTCGAGGTGGGTTCGAAGGATCGGGTGGGAAGGGTATGCGCCAGGCCGATTTACTCGACGGCGAGTCCACGAAAAGCAGGATCGACTTGCCGTCGGGCGAGAATCTCAGGTTCGGTGAATTAGTGTAGCCGCCGTCCGCCGGTTGAAAATTCGGATAGGGTTGCAGCGGAGTCCCCAGCGGAGAACTAAGCGACAACACAGGCTTACCGTCCTGCGACGACTCCAAAACCGCTGCATGCTGCCCGTCAGCGGAGACGTGGACCATGTTCCCCGCACGGCGCATAAAGTCGAAAGTGTACCGGAACGAAACGACCCGTTGTGGCTCGCCGCCCGTCACAGCCATCGAATAAAGCCCGCCTTCGCTGCCCGCCCGCGCAAAGAAAATCCGCCGGCTGTCCGGCGTCCAAGAGATCGGCGTCAGGTGATCCGGAAGCTGCAAGAGCGGATTCGAAACCGGTGAATCGAGCACCCGAAGGTGAATGCCGGAGATGCCATTGGCATCAAGTTCCGCAAACGCAACCGCCTTGCCATCGGGCGACCAAATCCCCGCGCCCTGCTGATTCGACGACGCAGCGAGCGGAGTATACCGGAACTCCGTCGGATCGCCGAGCGGATTCCGCCCAACCGCCGCCCCGCCGCAGAACGCCAACGCGACCGACGCCACACCCGCCGCGGCAAGCGGCCACTTGGGTTTCGTCTTAACAACCGGCGCGGCAACCGTCACAACCGACGCATCCGAGAGATGATCCCGCAAATTCTTCAACTCGCGATGCAGATCGCGCGTCGAGTCGTAACGGTCCTCCGGCTTCTTAGCCAAACACCGGTCGATCACCCACCGCAGCGGCGCCGGAATGTCCGTGGTAATCGGCGCATGATCGTCGCCGATAATCGCCGCCATCGTCTGCACCGTCGTCGATCGATCAAACGGCCGCGCGCCGTGCGCCATTTCATACAGAATCACGCCGAACGAGAATTGATCGGAGTGATGCGTCACCGTCAGCGCCGAAGCCTGCTCCGGACTCATGTAATTCACCGTGCCGAGAATGGTGCCCGACTCCGTGCCAAGCGCCGTCTCAGTCGCATCGTCGGACTTCACCGCATCGCGAGCGCGCGCCAGACCAAAGTCGAGAATCTTCGCCCGCCCATCCGCCGCGACCATGATATTGGCCGGCTTCAAATCCCGGTGCGTAATGCCGGCCGCATGCGCCGCGGCCATGCCCTCCGCGATGCCGACGGCCAGATCAAGCAGCGCCCGCATCTTCAGCGGACCCTTCGGCAGCGTCTCGCCATTGACGAGCTCCGAGACGATGTAGTGCGTGCCATTGTCGACGCCAATGTCGAAGACGCTCACGATGTGCGGATTATTCAACGCCGCCGCCGCCCGCGCCTCGCGTTCAAACCGCGCCCGCCGCGATGGATCGTTGGCCACATTGTCCGGCAATATCTTGATCGCAACTTCCCGGTTCAGCCGCGTGTCGAGCGCCTTGAACACCTCTCCCATCGCCCCCGCGCCAAGACGCGATTGGATCTTGTACGGACCAAGTTGTTGCCCGGGCGCAAGCGACATCCCCGTTAGCGTATCAGTTTATCGCCGCCGCAGCTCATCCAAATTGAAGCTCAACCAGATCCGATCAGGCCGAACTCCAGGCTTGCCGTCGAACTGCCCCCGCGCGCGTCGGCGAACATCCGCCCAGCGAAAAGTATTGCCACAGCCAATGTGTTTGTGACGGTAGGCACAATTCTACATCCGCTGGTTCTTGTTTGCGGCTACACCAAACGCCCGGCCACATCTGCGGCTCGAAACTCCCGTTACGATCGCGAGGCACTTCCAGATCGACTTCGCCGAAATCGCCCTGGATCGATTTCCGGCTTGTTCTGTTCCATCGGTTCTCCTTGTTTTCGGAGAGAACCTCGTTTTAACAAAATTTCGGGTAGGCTCTGCCTAACCTACCCCAACCGCCCATTCACCTCCACCCGGCAAGGCAAATGCAGATACCCATAAATCTGCCCCTCCCCATGCCCCATCTGCAGCGTCACCGCATTATCAATCCAATCGCACATCTTGTAGTGCGCCAAGTTCCCATCCGCCACCGCCGGCGAAAACGAAAACGCGCCCGGATACAACTCCGGCAGCGTCAAATGAAAGTCCACCGTCACCGTATCCCCCGGCCACATCTCCGCCAGTTGATGCCCCTCGCGCAGCGTATTCGTCCCAGCAAAATCCACGCCTAGATGATTCCGCAGCATAAACCCGACATTCGGACTATGCACCGCCTCCTTCGCCCGCGCGCTAATCCGCACCACAATCTGCGACCCCGGCTCCAACAAATGCACCCCGCGCCCATCCGGCCCCGTCACCGCGATGCCGATAATCTCTGCCCGCCCATCGCCGTGCCGGTGATCGACATTCGGAATCGTCGTCACCAACTCCGGCGCCATCGACGCCGCCGACGGCGCCGCCTTCCCCTCCGCCCGCCCCAGCTCCAAAAACTGCGAGTCCTTCTCCACCATATACGCGAGATACTTCGAAACCACCGCCTCCGTCTCGCCGATCTCCCGGATCGATCCCCCGTCCAACCACATCGTCCGGTCCCCGATCGCCTTCACATCGCCGATCGCGTGCGACACAAACAAAATCGTCACCCCGCGCTGCCGCAGCTCATGGACCTTCCGCATACACCGCTGCCGAAAATAGATATCGCCGACCGCCAGCGCTTCATCCACCAACAACACATCCGGGTCGACATGAATCGCGACGGAAAACGCGAGCCGCACCGTCATGCCGCTCGAGTACGTCTTCACCGGCTGGTCGATGAACTCGCCGATCTCCGCGAACGCTTCGATATCCCGATACCGCGCGTCGATCTCGGCCGTCGACAGCCCGAGAATCGCTGCGTTCAGGTAGACGTTCTCTTTCCCGCTGAACTCCGGATTGAATCCCGATCCCAACTCCAACAGCGCCGCGACGCGCCCATTGGTCACCGCATCTCCCGAACTCGGCTTTAAGATACCAGCTACTATTTGTAGCAAAGTACTTTTTCCTGATCCGTTCTCGCCGATGATGCAAAACGTCTCCCCGCGCTTTACATCGAAGGACACCGCCCGCAATGCCCAGAAGTCTCGGTGATAACGCGCGCGATTCAGCGTGAGCAGCTCTTTCAACCGATCGCTCGGCGCCTCGTAAATCGGATAACTCTTCGAGACATCCCGAAACTCAATCGCGTTCAATCACCCCTCCCAAGTTTTAGTCATCCCCCCGATAGATTGACAGTTCCGCAAGTTGTTGTTTATTCTAGGTTTTGTTGCCGGTGTAGCTCAGGTGGTTAGAGCGGCGGTCTCATAATCCGCAGGTCGTAGGTTCGAGTCCTACCGCCGGCACCAAATTTCCGGTTAGACGCCGGGCGCTTCGCCCACGATGGCCGAATAAATTCGGTCCAACTCTTCAGCGGTCTTATAATCGATCTCGATTCGCCCGCGGCCTTTCTTCTTCTCGAGAATCCGGACTTCCGTTCCGAGATGCGCTTTCATCTCCGCGATCGCGGCCTTCACGTTCGGATCAATCGCTGGTGGCTCCGCTTTTTTCCTTCCACGCGTTTCAATCAAACGTTTGATTGCCTCTTCCAATTGCCGAACCGTCATTCCGGAACTTACGATTCGATTCGCGAGCTCGCGAATCGTCTCTTCGTTGTCGAGACTCAAAAGTACTTTTGCGTGGCCCATCGAAATCAAGCCCGCCGAAATCGCATCTCGGACTTCGGCCGGCAAACGAAGCAACCGAATTGTATTCGTGATCGTCGCACGGTTCTTTCCCGTTCGCGAAGCCAGTTCGTCGTGCGTCAAACCCAACTCGTCGCTCAACTTATCGAGCGCGACGGCAACTTCGATCGGAGTCAAATCTTCGCGTTGGATATTTTCGATCAACGCGATCTCTCGAACGCGTTCTTCCGAAAGTTCCTGAAGAACGATCGGGACTTCTTTCAGTCCGGCAAGTTGAGCCGCTCGCCAGCGTCTCTCGCCGGCGATTATATAAAAGGCGTTCTCGACCTTTCGAACAATGATCGGTTGAATGATCCCGTTCTCTTTGATCGATGCGGCGAGTTCATTGAGCGCTTCTTGATTGAACGTCGAGCGCGGTTGTTTTGGATTTGGCGCGAGCGCTTCGATCGGCAATCTGTTGATCGCGGCGGGTTGCGAAACCGGCGGCGCGATCGGCCGCGAAGGCAAAAGCGATCCAAGTCCTTTACCCAGCGCTTTGCGAGAGCTGTCCGCTGCGTTGCTCATTGGCGATTACCTCCTTCGCGAGTTGCAAGTAACATTCCGCGCCTTTCGATTTGATGTCGTAAAGCAAAACCGGCTTCCCATGACTTGGCGCTTCGGCCAGCCGGACGTTTCTTGGAATGACGGTTTTGAAGACTTCGTCTTGGAAGAAGTCTTTCAAGTCCTGGGCAACTTGCCGCGTTAAGTTCGTTCTGTCGTCAAACATCGTTAGAAGGATTCCTTCGGTTTTCAAGTCGTGTTGGAAGGCTTCCTTGATTCTCTCGATCGTGTCCATCAGTTGGGAAATGCCTTCGAGCGCGAAGAACTCACATTGAATTGGGATCAAGACCGAGTTTGCCGCGACGAGTCCGTTTAGAGTCAAGAGATCCAAAGAGGGCGGGCAATCGATTATGACGTAAGAGTAGTTCGAAGCGACTTCGGCGAGCGCGTTCTTCAAAACGGCTTCGCGGTTTTCGATGTTGACGAGTTCGATATTAATTCCCACGAGACTTCGATCAGCGGGAAGCAAATCGAGACCTTCGCAAATCGTTGGGACGATCGCTTCGGGAGCTTTCTTCTCGCGCGTAAGAACGTGATAAAGAGAAGGCACGTCGGGGTCTTTTGCGATTCCGAGTCCGGTGGTTGAATTGCCTTGCGGATCGGCATCCACAAGTAAAACCTTGAACTCGTTCGCGGCGATCGAGGCGGCTAAGTTGATTGCGGTCGTGGTCTTTCCGACGCCGCCTTTTTGGTTCGCGATGGCGATTGTTTTGGCCAAATGGTTGGCTCCTCAACAAGATCCTAACATGACCGCAAGCGGAAAATGTTCCACGTGGAACAATCTCTTCAAGTTGTTGATAACAGATGACTTATCTGCGATTATTTGGTTGCGATGGGAAAATTGTTCCACGTGGAACATTCCGGCCAAATCGTTGATCTGATTGCGGTTATGACCGTTTATTTCTCGACCACAAGATCTTGTGGTCGGGTTGCCTGGAGGATCTTTCGGAGGTCGCCGGAGGTCATCTGGATGGGTTCTTGCCAGAGCCAGGATTTGTTCTTTTGGATGTTGGCCCACTCTTCATCGGTAGAGAGAAGGAGCAACCGGTTGGAGAGTTTGGGTAGCCATTTGAACATGTGATCCCAGGCCACGCCGCGGGCGGTGATCAGATCGAATTGTCCGGTTGTGGATTCCAGGCGCTGGTTCAAGACCTTCACGTTCTTCAACTGGCGAGAGGCTTCGCGGAGGAAGACACATTTGCGCGTATGGGAATCGAGGAGCGTCACGTGGACGTGTGGAAGCGCGATGGCTAGAGGGAGGCCGGGAAATCCGCCGCCGGATCCGACGTCGAGAATGGTCTTGATGTTCGGGGGCACGCAGCGGGCGAGATCGAGGGATTCCTCGAAATGGCGCTCGCGGATTTCTTCGGGTTCACGAATGGCCGTGAGGTTCATCTGGGCGTTCCACTTCAGGAGGAGTTGGAAGTGGTGTTCGATGGCGGCGCGTTGTTCGTCGGACAGGATCATTGGCGAGCGATGAGGATTTCCAGAATCGCGACGGCTGCGGGCGTGATCCCTGGAATTCGGGCGGCCTGGCCCAGGGTCTCGGGGCGGACTCGTTCCAATCGCTCCGAGACCTCGCGCGAGAGGCCGGGGATCTTGGCGTATTGGATTGCGGGCGGGATCGGGCGATTGCCGGATTCCTTGAGGCGCGAGATTTGTCGGTGTTGTTGTTCGAGGTAGCCGGCGTACTTGATATTCGTTTCGACTGTTTCGAAGAGGCCCAACTCGGGTGGTCCGCCGATCACGTTCTCGGCCCAGGCTTGGATCTGTTTGATCGAACTCTCGGGGCGGCGGAGCCAGACGGCAAGCGAGGGGCGATCGTCATGCGCGAGAGGAAGGCCGGGGAAGTCGGTCGGATTGAGACGGGTTTTGTCGAGGGCTTCAGTGAGCTTTTCGCGCTGGGCCAGTTTGCGGTTGTAGGCGTCCCAGCGTGCGGTGTCGACCAAACCAGCTTTATGACCCATTTCGGTAAGTCTTTCATCCGCATTGTCGATACGTAGATGGAGGCGGTACTCCGCTCTGGAGGTAAACATGCGGTAGGGTTCGTCGGCGCCTTTGGTGATGAGGTCATCGACGAGGATGCCAGCGTAGGCTTCGGTGCGAGGGATGACGAGGGGATCGCGGCCGCCGACTTTCAGCGCCGCGTTGAGTCCGGCGATCAAGCCCTGGCAGCCCGCCTCTTCGTAACCGCTGGTGCCGTTGATCTGGCCGGCGAGGAAGAGGCCGCGCACCTTCTTCACTTCGAGGGCGTAGTTGAGTTCGCGGGGGTCGATGGCATCGTATTCGATGGCGTAGCCGGGGCGGATCATCTCGGCGTCTTCGAGGCCGGGGATGGACGCGATCATGGCGGTCTGCACGTCGATCGGCATGGAGGTCGACATGCCGTTGACGTAGACCTCATAGGTGTCGAGGCCTTCGGGTTCGAGGAAGATTTGATGGCGGGTTTTGTCGGGGAACTTGACGACCTTGTCCTCGATGGAGGGGCAGTAGCGGGGGCCGATGCCTTCGATGTCACCACTGTAGAGTGGTGATCGGTGGATGTTGGCGCGTAGGATTTCGTGGGTCGCCTCGCTTGTGAAGGCGATGTGGCATTGGATTTGGGGGCGGTCGATGGACTTGGTGAGGAAGGAGAAAGGGGTGGGACGTTCGTCGCCGGACTGGGGTTCGAAGCGGGACCAATCGAGGGAGCGGCCGTCGAGGCGCGGGGGCGTGCCGGTTTTGAGGCGCGTCCATTGGAGGTCGAGTTGGCGGAGTTGGCTGCCGAGGAGGTTGGAAGGGGCTTCGCCGTTGCGGCCGCAGTTGGTTTTGTTTTCGCCGACGTGAGCGAGGCCGTTCAAGAAAGTTCCGGTGGTGATGACGACGGCGCCGGCTTGGAGGGATCGGCCGTCCCTAAGGTTTACGCCGGTGATTTGGCCGTCGTTTATTACTAGTTCCGCGACCTCGGCTTGGAGGATTCTTAGATTGGGCTCTTGTTCGAGCCACTCGCGCATGCGGGTGCGGTACTGTTTTTTGTCGCACTGCGCGCGGGGCGACCAGACGGCGGGGCCGCGGGAGGTGTTGAGGAGGCGGAACTGGATGCCGACGGCGTCGGTGAGTTGGCCCATGACGCCGCCGAGGGCGTCGATTTCTCTTACCAAGTGGCCCTTTGCGATGCCGCCGATGGCGGGGTTGCAGGACATTTGCGCGATGAGGTCGATGTTCATGGTGATCATCGCGGCCCTCAAGTTTAGACGGGCGCATGCGCGTGCGGCTTCGCAGCCGGCGTGGCCGGCGCCGATTACTAAGATGTCGTAGTGGGCGCGCATGGGGATGCTTTTAGTTTAGCGGGGTGGGTAACAACGACGTACGTTGATATCACTCCGCGCGATCTCGGCCTCGCAGCGCGTCACGCGACCATCGAATCGCCGCCCTTGGCAAATTTAGAACGTACGGGGACGCCTCAATAACCCGCCTCGTTGCGCGGCACTTCGATCTCCTAGTCTTCGTGCCCACTCAAATTTACACTTGACTACATCGTGTACTCTACAGTACGCCAGAACTCGAAAGGAAGGATGACTCATGAGTACGATTGAAGTTGATTTCGAGGTCTTCCGCGAGATCACCTACCGCCGCGAGATGGAGACAATGACGGAGAATGACGTCATCAGAAAACTCCTTGGCCTGCCGCCCCGAACACTGAAAAAAAATGGTGCCACGGTTGAAAGGCCGTGGGTGTCTGATGGCGTTGAGTTCCCGCATGGGACAGAATTCCGCGCGATGCACAAAAGGGAAGGCGGTCGGCGCGAGTATCGTTAACGGTGAACTCCGTTCTGACGGGAAAGCGTTCAAAGGTCTATCCCCTGCGGCGAGACACTACACGGGCTACCAGACGAACGGGTGGACATTCTGGGTGGTCAAACGTCCCACCGATGGGAAATTCATCTCTGTCGATGGACTCCGCCGCATGAAGTAGGCTGAAGCAGGCATTGCAGACATTGCGAGTACCTCCGACCCGCGACGCCCTGCGAGGACTATTCCAGGAATCAATAGCGCGGGGGCGCGAGTTCTTAGCGGACGATCTGCGGCAGTTTGTCTTCGAGTCACATCGCGTTCTCTTCTTTGTCGACAAGAAGAAACTGGTCGGGTCGGTACTGAGTGTTCGGCACGGCAAGCGCAGCGCGATTGGTGAGCGTGAGGGCGACGAATCGTCCTAGGGCGTCCGCTAGCGGAGATTTTCGAGCTTGGTAAGCCATGCGCCGAAGTGTGGGCACTTCGCGCGCAGACTTTCCAATCCGATCGCTTCGGCGATGAGCGGGCCGGCGTTTACCTTATTCGATTTGTACGCCGGTATGTGGGTGATGATTCGCTTTGACGGCGCGGTCTGCTCGCCGTCGTCGATTTGCTCCGGGTTTTCGAATCGGCGGATTTCTTGTTGGAGAGTTTCGAGTTCGCGATCGGCGCCGGGGAACGCCTTTCTGATCGCGAGCGGATCGGCGAGGAGCAGCGCTTCGAACTCGTGCACCTGCACATAGGGGATGAAGCGGGGTTCGGCGATGGCATTCGCCCAGATTGTCTCGAGTCGATCGATGTCGGGGAGCGCTTCGGCGCCGGGAAAACCGCCTGGGAGTTTGTAGAGATCGACCATGGTCGAAAAACGCAGGTGATCGCGCCGGTCACGAAACGATCGGCGGAGTTCGGCTTCGTAGAACGCATATGTATTTCCGCCGCCGGAGGCTGGACGCGCGCCGTCGCGGCGGGTCTTGACGACGACCGGCACAGTCCCAATTTCCCAACGCCATAGATGCGGCTGGAGGACTCGGTCGACGAAGGCCGATTCAGTCTGGCCTTCGACCACAATTCGAAGTTCGATCACGACGGAAAGCCACCGCTGAGAACATTCTTCTCCCACAGCTCACCGACCGAGTACTCTTCGAGCCACGACGCGAGTGCCTCCGGTTCGTGGCGCGAGAAGAACGTCCCCTTGTCGCGCTGGGTTTGCGCGGTGATGATGTCGGAGACGCTGAAGTGGTCGAGCAGAGCGGTCGATTGTGTGGCGACGATGACCTGCGTCGATTCCGATGCGGATTTCAGCAGGCTGGCTACGACTTCGATGGCGCGCGGGTGGAGGCCGAGTTCAGGCTCGTCGATGAGGAGTACTTTCGGCAGAAGCTCAGGCGGTCCGTAGAGGAGCGTGATGAGCGATAACGCGCGGAGGGAGCCGTCGGAGAACTGGTGGGGACCGAGTAGGTAGTCGCTGCCTTGCATGCGCCAGTTGAGGAGGATGTGATCGGGGCTCAAGGCGTCGGGTTCCAGTTCGAAGCTGCGGAAGTTGGGGCAGACGGAGGCGAAGAGGGAGACGATGCGTTCGTAGTAGGCGGGTTCGCGTAGTTTCAAGCGATAGAGGTAGGCGGCGAGATTACCGGCGTCGTGAAAGAGGTAACCGTTTGCGTTGAGGGCGGCTTTCTTTCGAACGTTCGCGAATTCGGAGGTGTCGTGGAATTGGAAGGCTCGGCAGCGTCTAAGCAGTCCGCTTAAGATAATTTCCGTCGGGCCCTGGCTTTGAAAGATCTTCGCTTCGCTGTGGCCAGCGCCTATAGGGACTTCTATCGGACGCTTGTAGCCGGCGCGCGCAAAGAGCGCGGATTCATCGGTGAAGATTAGTGTGTCTGGGGCGGCATCGGAGAGTGCAATCCGATAGGTGTTGAGTCCGGCATCCGACTGGAATTCCAAATCGGCGTTCATGCGCGGGGTGGTGCGTGAGCCCATGTACAGCAGGCTGTCGGCACGGCCGTGTCGACCGACGAATTCTTGCAATGCGCCGGTAGCCATGAAATTCAACATCTTGAAAAATTGCAGCAGATTCGACTTGCCGGCGCCGTTCATGCCAATCAAGATGTTCATGGCGCCGAAGGACACTTCGGCGTCGCGGATGGACTTCCAGCCTTTGAGCCGCAGCCGCTGCAATGTCGCCATGTTAAGAGGTTATCGCAAAGCCAGCCGTGCTACGTTATATCCATGAGCTCCCACTTGGAGCCGCTGATCGATCAGGTTGTCGGGTGTCTGGACGACTCGTCGGCGCGGCGGTTGGCGGAGTTGGTGGTTCCGGAGGCCTTGCAAGCGCGCGTTGACGAGCTTGCGGAGAAGGCGGCGGTGAAGACGATCACCGAATCGGAAACCGACGAATACGAGACGATCGTGCGGTTCGTGACGCTCGTCGATTTGTTGCGGATGAAGGCGGGCGGGCGTGCGACCTACCGAGCGGGAAATTAAGTTCGTCCGCGAGAGGGCCGAGGACTATTGCGAGTATTGCCGCCTGCACCAACGGTACTCGCTGCTGCGGTTTCATGTCGACCACATCGTGCCGCAGTCGGTCGGGGGGATTCCGGAGTTCTCGAATCTGGCGCTGGCTTGTCCGGCGTGCAATGGGGCCAAACACGGCAAATGGTTGATCTATGACCGGGGCAGCCGCACCGAGGTCAAACTGTATCATCCGCGCACCGATGTCTGGGACGACCACTTCGAAACACGCGACTTCGGGATTATTCTGCCGCGCACGCTCACAGGGTCTGTCACGGTCCACATGCTGAAGATGAACGACTATGCGCGGATGCAGCTACGAAAGCTGGCGGCACGGATCGAGAGGCGTTGAGGACGCCGTCCGCGGTTAGCGGACGGCGCCTCCGAACTGCGAGCCGCTCGAGCAGCTACCGGGAACTCCACCCGCGCCGGGCCGCCAGAGTTGATCGCCGAAGCTTGACAATCCGTTGTTCTGGCTGCTGGCATAGAGGACATTCACGGCGCCGCAGGCGACGTTATTGGCGCGGTCGCCGGGCACGCCGATCAAGAGATCCCTGCGGCTGTCCGATCCGAGGGGCGGGGCCGAGAGGCTTGCGCCGAAGTTGTCGTTGGCTTCGGCGATTCCTTCAATATTGATCGAATCCTGGTGGTACATCTGAGGCGCGCGGCCTTGCGTGGACAACCCGGAAGGCGAACCATAGACGATGTCGACTTGCCCGGCGTTCTGGATCACGGTGAGAGTGCCGGTTCTGTCGCTGACGATGTCCTCGAAGGGGACGCCGATGGCGAGATCGGTGCGAAGATCGCCGTTAAAGTCTCCGGCCGCGAGCGAGAATCCGAATTGGTCGTGGGCTTCCGAGGGACTGCCTTCGAAAACGCTGGGCGAGCTCCCGTAGATGGAATTCTGGGTCCAGATCTGGGCGCCATCGCCTTGCAAACCGCCGGCGCCTGCGTAGAGGACGTTGACCGCGCCGGCGTTGACGATGTCGCCGACGTTTTCACTGGGGACGCCGATGGCGAGATCGGGGAAACCATCGTTGTTGACATCGCCGGCAGCGACGGAAGCGCCGAAGCGGTCGTTGGCGGCGCTGACGCCGGGAATGCCTTCACTTTGGCGCGTCCAGCGTTGCGCCGCCGGCGTGGGGCTGGATGTGGTCAAGCCGGACGAATTTCCGTAGATGACATAGACAGCGCCGGCGTTGGCGGCGCCTTCGACGCTTTCGCCCGGGGCGCCGATGGCAACGTCGGAAAAACCGTCGGCGTTGAAGTCGGCGCGGATGGATTGCGCGGCGCAGGGGACTAGGGTGGCGATCGCCACGATCAGAATATTTTTTGCAGTCATATCTTGCCTCGAAACAGAACGCGGCGTTGCTGGAAATTCGCCATCAGGATTTCGAGGCAGGATGCCTGCAAGAAACGAAACGGCCACGCTTGCGCGTGGCGGTTGTTGATTGGGTTTGAGACTGGTTTAGTAGTCCATGTGGCCCGGGCCACCGTGGTGATCGCCGCCAGCCGGAGCAGCCGGCTTCTTTTCGGGGATCTCGCAGATCATGGCTTCGGTGGTCAGCATGAGAGCCGAGATCGAAGACGCGTTCTGGATGGCCGAGCGGCGGATGATGTCGACGCCTTCCACCTTCAGGCTCTTGAAGGCGCTCGACGCACGGAGCAGTGCGATGCCGCCGCCGAGTTTCGCCAAGCGCTCTTGCAGCTTCTCAGGGTCGTGGCCCGCGGTAGTCTCTTTCCTACGCTGATCGCCCGCTATGCTCCAGATTTCCGCGTCGATTCAGCAAACGTCAGCGCATGCCCCCTAATCGCGGCTACAAATCGCCGAAAGCTTAGGTCCGGGGCAGGTTCGGTGATCAACGTCTTCTTGGTATTCGTCGCCATGACGGAGCAGGCCGCTGAGTACAGGCGTTCCAGCACCAACCGGCGGCACAGCAACTCGTATCGCTGCGCGTACGATGCACCAGCCCCCGCAGGGAAAAAAACGGGATCGACTGCGAAATGCGGTTCTTTGCTAGTGTCCTGTCTCATATAACTATGTACATATAGGCAGAGTTGCCTCATACTGGGTCATGTTCACCCCAGCAGCTCCCTTGGCGGTAGAAGCGAGCCAACGGGAGCAACTCGAAGCCTTGCTCCGGAACGGAAGCTCCCCCCAGCGTGTGGCGCTACGCTGCCGGATTCTCCTGTTGGCGGCGAAAGGCGTC
>Ga0194128_10005490_pt1 | contig 17722 bp, 18 predicted proteins | sample TA2KigCa65mmetaG_FD_148650 | JGI IMG/M metagenome (GOLD analysis project Ga0194128, IMG submission 148650) | Freshwater microbial communities from Lake Tanganyika, Tanzania - TA2015037 Kigoma Deep Cast 65m | ecosystem: Environmental > Aquatic > Freshwater > Lake | place: Tanzania: Lake...
GACGCCTTTCGCCGCCAACAGGAGAATCCGGCAGCGTAGCGCCACACGCTGGGGGGAGCTTCCGTTCCGGAGCAAGGCTTCGAGTTGCTCCCGTTGGCTCGCTTCTACCGCCAAGGGAGCTGCTGGGGTGAACATGACCCAGTATGAGGCAACTCTGCCTATATGTACATAGTTATATGAGACAGGACACTAGCCAACCAGAAGCTGTCCGTCGTAGAAGCTTGCAGTGGAATTCGATCTTTGCTTTCGCTTACGTTCTTGTCCTTGGTATATGGGTATCTGTCGGAGAAGAGCCTGGCGATTCGCTGGGCGATATTTCTGGCCTCCATTCCAATTGCGGTCGCCGCCAATTCGTTTCGCGTCTCGGCAACCGGAGTGATTAGCGAATTTAATCCGGAACTCGCCAAAGGGTTCCTGCATACGCTTGAAGGCGGAGTAGCTTTCGCATTCGCGTTTATTCTTATGATCTTGTTTCACGTCACCGTGAAGAAGATTTTAGCGTTTCGGGGACGGCCGGCCACAGCATAAAGGAGGCTTCGATGCCAGGATTTTTCAGTACACCGGGACTTGCGACCTTTAGCGCGCTGATTGCCATTCAAGGAGCGGCTGGATTTTACCTAAACGCGCGAAACGAGTACGTGCCTCAGGCGAAGCCGCTCGCCGAGTTCCCCACGACGATTGAAAGCTGGACGATCGCGAAGGAGTTTCAAACCGAGGCGGAAGTGCAGGCCGTACTAAAAGCCGACGACACACTGTCGCGCGTGTATACCAAGCCTGGCGGCGGGCAGGGTATTTATTTTTGGATCGCGTACTTTCAATCGCAGCGCGCGGGCCGCGCACCGCGCTCCCCGAAGAACTGTCTTCCGGGTAACGGATGGGTGAAGGAACGCAACACGATCATCACGATCCCGGTGCCGGGCCGCGCGGAACCGATTGAAGCGCAATACTACCTGGTGCAGCGAGGAGAGGCAAAGAGTATCGTCATCTACTGGTATCAGTCGCATGGGCGGGTTGTGGCCGACGAGTACACGGCAAAGTACTATGTCGTCGCGGACGCCATTCGATACAACCGCACCGACACGGCGCTGGTGAAGTTCACCGTGCCCGCCAGTCCCGAAGGCGCGGAAAAGGCATCGGAACTGGCGATTCAGGCGGTCAAAGCTTTCTATCCCGCAATCGCGGCCACGCTGCCGAATTAAGCGTCCGCCAGCCGTTGCGGCCTGTGTTCGCTAGGCGTCCACATGATCGCGGAAGTAGCGGTCGAGCGCCAGTTTATTCTTGCTCGAAAGCGCGTCGGAGAGCTGGCGGCGCTCCTTGCCGCCAAGCGGCTTGAACGCTTGCGCGAGCTTCACGTTCTCGCGGATAAATTCGAGTTTCGGCATGCCGATCACACATGCCGAAACCGGCATCGACATCGCGTAGTACATCAGCTTGTCGAGCGGAGCCTGCCCGACGATGCCATCTGCGGCGTAGACCTTCATCGCCAACACGCCCATCTTTTTGCGCAACGCCACCGGCAGCGCGATCGTCTCAAAGCTGGGCCGCATGGCAGGGTTGATCACCATACCGCCCTTTCCATTCATCATGCCGACCATCGCGGCGTTCAACGCCATCTGGGTGCAATCGAAGTCGTGGCGTTCGAGCGCGGTCTTCAACACGTTGGGATCGGTGTGGCTGGTCACGCCGACGAAACGAACGCTCTTGCCGTCGCGCATCTTTAACAGCCGCTCCAACACGCCGCCTTTCTTTTCGACAACGGCGAGGTCCCCTTCGGTGGTAAGCGAATGAATGTGCACGAGATCGATGCGGTCCGTCTGCAGATTCTTGAAACTCTGCTCCAGGCGCGCCATCGCTTTGTCCGGGTCGCGTTCCTGAATTTTCGTGACGAGGAAAACCTCCCTGCGGCGCGTGGCCATCACTTTTCCGACGCGCGATTCGCTCACGCCATTGCCATAATTCTGGGCGGTGTCGATGTAACCGATACCGCTGTCGATGGCGAGGTTCAACGCTTCGAGAGCTTTGTCTTCTTCTTTGTAGGCGAGGAAGCGGCTGCCTCCTCCGATGCCGAGAACGGTGACGCGCGCGCCGGTCTTGCCGAGCAGGCGCGTCGGCAGTTTTCCGGGCGTGGCGGAGTGGCCGGTGGCGCTGATCAGCGACGCCATTGCGGCGGATTCAAGAATCTGGCGGCGGGTGAGTGTCATCTTACGGGTTATCCTAACAGGGTTTCGCAATGAAAACAGTCCTGCTGGCTTTGAGCCTAGTTGTTTCCGCCCAACAGCGCGATTGGCGGGCCGAGATGAAGCAGTCGCTCGACCGCCTGATGACGAGCGAGAAAAAGCTCGAAGACTTCGGTTTCTCACGGCGGACGCATCGCAAGGAAATGAACGCCGACGGCAGTGTCAAGAAAGAAGAGCGGCTTGTGCTGCGGCGCGAGTTGTTCGAAGGCGATTTCGTCACCTTCGCGGTCGAGAAGAATGGCGTTCCGATTTCGGCCGCGGCAAGGACAGACGCCGAGGCTCAAGTACGAGCCGATCGCAGGTCGGGAAAACCGCGCGGGCGCGCGAGCGGGCGGTCGGCCGATGACGCGTGGATCGAAGAGTTTCCAGAAGCGCTCGCATATACCTACGAAGGCGATGAGGCGATCAATGACCGCAAGGCATGGGTGTTGCGCTGCGAGCCGCGGCCTGGCTACAAGCCTAAGAACTTGCGCGCCAAGGTGTTCGAGAAGATGCGAGGCAAGGTGTGGATCGATCAGGCGGAAAAAGACCTGGTGCGCGTCGACGCGGAGATGTTCGATTCCGTCAGCGTGGGCTTCGGTGTACTCGGAAAGATCGACAAGGGCACACGCTTCAATCTGGAGCGCATCCGGACATCCGAAGGGGTCTGGTTGACAGCGAAGACCAACGTGCGATTCGCGGTTAGAATCATGTTGTTCAAGTACCTGTTCAACGAGATCGTCAGCGAGACGTTTGATTACCGGTTGTTGCGCAGTCGCTAATTCGCGACAACGTGAACGATTTTTATCACACTCGGAGGCGGCGTCAGAACGCTCGCCGGCGCCTCGGCGAGCGGCCGGCGTTTGATGAGCGGCGACAGTTGCGCTCGTTCCAAGCGGCCGATTGACGAAGCCGCGCTCTCGAAGTGCGCGCGCGAGGCGTTTACCGAGCCGGCGATAATCTTGTTTCCCAGAATCATCTCGAGGTAGGGAATCTCGACAGATGCCGCGCGCGCGCCAAGGATAATCTGCACGCCGCAGTTATTCAAACAGCGCAGCGACGCGGACGCGACGGACGCGACGCCGCAGGCTTCGACGATCACGTCCGCGCGCAGGCCGTCGAACGACTGCGTGTAACGAACGCCGAACGAGGTCAGCAGTTTCGCGCGCGCGGAAACGGCCGGTTCGGTGGACATTACAGTTACTTCGAAGCCGCGCAGCAACCCGGCCCACGCGCACAGAATGCCGATCGTTCCGGCACCGAGAATCAGAACCGAGCGCGGCTCGCCTTGGTGCAACTTCGACACGACGTCGAACGTTTTTTCCGCCACGCTCATCGGTTCGACCAACACACCGACATCGGCGAGACTTGCTTTGATTGGGATCAGATCGCGCGCGGCGTCGACGGTGAACTCAGCGAAGTAGCCGTGCGCGCCGGCGATTCCGCGCTCAGTGTAATTGCCGGTCAAGCAGTTGTCGCGCCGGCCGCGCGCGCACATCCCGCAGGCGGGAGCGCAGTCGCGACGAATCATCGGCACGACAAGTTGACCCTTCGCAAGAGACGGATCGCTCGATAACTCAACCACGCCCAACGCTTCATGGCCTAGGATCAGAGCGGGCTCTTCGCCGGGCGGCTTGCCGTAAATGAACGAAGCGAGATTACGATCGGTACCGCACACGCCGCCTTCGATGATGCGCACCAGCGCCTCGCCCGCACCGGGTTCGGCCGGCAGCGCATAATCACCGACCGATAGCGAACGGCGCGAGTAATCGAGTAACAGCGCCCGCATCGGCTAGCCGACGACTTTGAATGGACTGCGGTTGTACGCGTAGTCGATCGCGGCCTTTGGCACTTCGTATTTCGACACCGCCAAGTTGCCGATGTAGCCGACGTCCTTGATCCCAATTGGGCTGGTAAAGTACGCATCGACAATCAATCGGCGCGCCCAGTCGAAGAACTGCACGCCCGGCGCGAGATCGGTCCCCGGCTTGACGGTGTAACCCGCGAAACCCTTGTATTGCGGGGCGCGCGCGTACAATCCGCTTTCGGTGTTCAGTTCGCGCACGGTGCGTTCAGCGGCGACGATTTCGTCGAGCATCGCGCTTTGCTCCCGCGGAGTCGCATCGAGAAACACCTTGCCCGCGCGCTTGCGCATTTCGGCATCGAACCAAGCAATGCCACCGGTGAAAATCTCGGCCAGCGCCGTGTTCTGCGAACACAGCAGATCGACAAACTGCGGCGCGCCCGCGTCAACGGCCGAGCCCGAATGATCGTCGGCGGGCACCACGATCTCGGAGAGTTTTGTAATGGTCGACCACTCGTGCGCTGTGAAAACTTTCGGCGTGTACTTGCCGCCCTTGGTGTCGGCGGCCGCGGCGGAGTGGACGTGTTGCGCGGCTTGCGCGCTCAGCGTGCCCGTCGCCGTCAGAGCGATCGCGATCTGTCGAAGTGCGTCACGGCGGCTGTTAGACATTACCCTTCCTCATTTCTTCGGCCAGGTAATCGGCCGAGCGCCATGCGAAGGCGTTGATCGTCAGAGTCGGATTCTTATCGGGGTTCGACACGAAGAATCCGCCGTCGACGACGAAGAGATTCTTTACCTCGTGCGCCTGACAGTATTTATTGAGCGCCGACTCGGTGGGCTTCACGCCCATGCGCGTAGTGCCGACTTCGTGAATGATTGTGCCCGGCGTCGAGATGCCATCGGCCTCGCGCTGTGCCGCGCTCAAGCCTGTGACGCGCCCGCCCATCGTGGTGATGATATCGGCGAACGTCTTCTCCATATGGCGAGCCTGCTTCCACTCGTAGTCGGACCACTTGAAATGGAACTTCAAAACCGGAATGCCCCACTTGTCGACGACGCCCTTGTCGATTTCGCAATACGAGTGCACGTTCGGAATCATCTCGCCGCGGCCGGCGAAGCCGATCGAAGCGCCGTATTCCTTGCGCGCGATTTCCTTGATTCCCTTCCCGTAGCCCGCGCGCCGCGCCGCGCCCTGGAACGAGCCGATGCCCGGCATACCGTAGCCGCCGCCGATTTCGATGTGATAGCCGCGCGGGAAATCGAGCTTGTTGTGTTTGTCCCACAGCCACCACGGCATGTAGAGATGCGCGCCGCCGAAGCCGTCGGTGTTGTACTTCGGCATGCCTTCGAGCGCGGGCACATAGCCAGACAGCCCGAAGCCTACCGTGTCCATCAGGAAGCGTCCGACAACGCCGGAGCCGTTCGCAACGCCGTTCGGAAAATCCTTCGTCTTCGAGTTGAGCAAAATGCGCGACGACTCGCACGAACTCGCTGCAAGGATCACAGCCTTCGCGCGGATGTGTTTTTCGCGGCGCGTGGTTTTGTCGATGTAGATGACGCCCGTCGCCTTGCCGTTGCCGTCGGTTGTCACTTCGCGGACCATCGCGTTGTCGAACACCTTCAATCGGCCAGACTTCATCGCGGGGAATATTTCGACTTGCGAGCTTGAATACGCCGACGCCGTACGGCAGCCGCGCCCGCATTGCCCGCAGTAGTGGCACGGAATTCGGCCCTTCATCGGCTCGGTGACGATCGCGCGGCGGTTCGGAATGCAGATGATGCCGAGTTTGTCGCACGAGGACTTGATCAACATCTCGTGGACCTTGGGCTGCGGCGGCTTCAGAAACTGGCCGTTCGGCGCGCTCGGCAGATCGTTGTGATTCGAGCCCGTAACGCCGACGAATTTCTCCGCCTTGTCATAATACGGCGCGATCTCGTCGTAGGTCAGAGGCCAATCCCAACCGAGACCGTCTTTCGAGTACGGCTGAAAATCGTAGGGCGAAAAGCGGAAAGACATGCGCCCGTAGTGATTCGTCCGGCCGCCGATAATGCGCGAGCGAAACCAACGGAATTCGCTGCCTTCGCCAACTGTGTACGGCTCGCCGTCGAGTTCCCAACCACCTGACGTCGTCGAGAAATAACCAAACGGTTTGCCCTTACCGAAGTAGGCGGCGCCGCCATCCTCTGCGCCACGATGGCCGACGTCGTGCGGCCACTCATGCTCCTTGAACTCCTTGTTCACATCAAGCATGGGTCCCGCTTCGAGAAGCGCGCATTTCAAACCGTGCTCGGTTAACACGCGGACCGAAGTACCGCCGCCGGCGCCCGACCCGACGACAACCACGTCGTAGATCTCGGGGCTACGTTGGATTTGTGCCATTCGGCTATTCTATCGCTTCGCTTTGCGCGCGGCTTGCTGCTTCCGAATGTCTTCGAAATTCTGAATGTGATCGGCGACAGAGGTCATCGAGATCGCCTTGCCGATGATGTCGTGCGGGATGTCGTCGATCTTCTTGAACCGAACGCAACACTTGCCCATGTCGAGCTTTAGCCCACGCGCGGCAAACTCGGTTTTGATGTATTTCTCGACGGCGGAATCGATGTACGCCGACATCAAGTAGATCGAGATGTAGTTCTTCTGCGACGCTACCGAAGCATACGGCAGGGGCTCTTTTGGATTGCAATGGTAGCCGGCGGGAACAGCTTGTGGGGCACGAAGTAGCCGATCATGCCGTACTGCATGCCTTCGCCGAAGCCCTTCGGCAGGTGCTTCTTGATCGTGGCCCGAAGTTTTTTCATCGCCGCGCGGCGATCTTCGGGGAGTTCCTCAAGGTAAGCGTCAACGGTCGTGGCTTTGCTCTGCATAAGCGCTAGAATAGCGCTGTTTGCCGCGGGTCCACGGACGCCCCGGCTTTCGCGGCCGCGGCCTTGGGCGTATCGTTCTTAGTCTTGCGCATCAACTCAACGAGTTTGGCGTGGGCAGTGTGGATCTCGTGAAGCAGTTCACACTTCGGGCAACCGCCGCGAATCGCCCCGCGGCCGTCTTCGGGGTTGTACATCGGGTGGCGGTTGCACTTCGCCTGGAAACGAATGGAGCCGATCTTCAACATACGCGCGTTGGACTCATCGTATCATTTCCTTTTCCATGCCTCCTCCGAATTTGGTGATAGTGGCCGGCCATGCCATTTGCACCGATCCGCGCAATCCCCTTCAGGAATCGAATTGGATCCTCCTCGATTTCCAGCGCAACGAAGTGCCTAGTTATATCGGCCACATCGAAGCGGGCGTAAAAGCGGCGGCCGCCGATTCCGACACTCTGTTGGTTTTCGCCGGCGGCTATTCGCGGCCGGACGCAGGCCCGCGCAGCGAGGCGCAGTCGTACTTTTGGATCGCCGACCACTACGGCTGGTTCGGCGCGCCGGATGTGCGCGCCCGCGCGATCACCGAAGAGTTCTCCCGCGACTCCTACGAAAACATGCTCTATTCGATTTGTCGTTGTAAAGAGTTCACGGGCAGCTACCCTGGCCATGTGACGTTCGTCAGTTGGGAATTTAAGCGCGCCCGCTTCGAGTTGCATCGCCGCACTATGTGCTGGCCGGCGGGTCGATTTACCTACCTTGGTCCCAACGATCCGCCGGATACAGCGCAAGCCATCGCCGCTGAAGCTCGCAACCGCGGCGCGTATGAGAAGGACCCCTACTCCAATTCAGAAGCGTTCCGCTTAAAACGCGATGCCCGCAATCCGTTTCGGCGCACGGCTGGATACTTGGAGGTTTGCCCAGAGTTGCGCGGCCTGATAGAACATGAAGGTCCGGATTGGTATTCGGGGCCGCTGCCCTGGGAGGATCGATGATCACTCGTAGAGAATTTGGCGCACTTGCCGCCGCGGTAGCACAACCGCCGCAATATATCAAGGGAATCGGACTTGTTTCGTTCCCACGCGAGATGCCGTTGAGCGAAAAATGTGAGCTAGCCCGCGAAGCCGGATTCAAGGCGATCGAGATCCGTTGCATCGAGGACATCTCGATCCCGCTCAATCGAGCGCAGATTGCCGAATACAAGCGAACTGCGTCGAATGAAGGCATCACCCTCGCGACGCTGTGGGCTTCGGGCCGGCTCTACGCCGATGGCGCGCCACACGATCTCGATCCGGGCAAACGGGCCAAAGCTGTCGAATCGTTGACGCGCGCGATCGAAGCGGCCGCCGAACTAGGCATCGATTCGATTCTCATCAACGCGGTTCGCGTCGGCACTGGGCCGAAATTCATGAACCGGTACGAAGACGTCTACAAGGGCTTTCAAGAGGTCCTCAAGAAATGCGAATCCGCCTGCGCCAAACACAAGGTCATGCTGCTGCCGGAAAATGTCGGCAACCGATTCCTGCTGAGCCCGCTCGAGTTTCGCCGCTTTATCGACGAGTTGCACTCGAAGTGGTTCGGCGTTTACTTCGACGTGGGCAATGTTCTGTTGCAAGGCTATCCGCAGGATTGGATTCCCACGCTCGGGTCACGCATTAAGAGGATTCACTTCAAGGATTTCAAGTTCGACGGCAACTACAGCGGCAAGATGGTCGAGTTGCTCGCGGGCGATCTCGACTGGCGCGCAACGATGGCGGCGATTCGCAAGATCGGCTATCGCGGCTTCATCGTCGATGAGTGGGGCGCCGGGCCTGACTTCCGGGAGCGCTTGCGGCAGAGCAGCCAGGCCATTGACAAAATTCTGGCGATGTAGATGCTGCAGCGGTTGCAAACGATCGCCATAAACGCCGCATTCCTCGCGGCCGCATTGATATTGGCGTTCGTCATCGCCAGATCGATTGGATCGATGTTCCCGGCGGTCGAGGCGGAGGAGATTCGCGGCGCACAACACAGGTACTCGATCGAAAGGTTCCGCTGGCAGGATCGCGGCTTCACGGTGCGCATCGGCGATAAGACGCGCTTCGATCTCCCGCGCTACGCCCTCAGCCGCGTCAAACTGCGCAAGTGGCTGCCGGGTGATCGCGGGGTTCTTATCGAAATCGCGGCCGACCCGTACGACGTACTCTTGCTCTACGACTTCGAACAGCGCTCCATGCACTCGTGCGGTACGGGCAACGAATGGAAAGAGTGGCCGCTCGACGAGCGCCGCACGCCCTTCAAGACCTGCGAGCAGCTACACGCCTATTCGCTAACGCTCTCGCCACAGCCGTAGGGCGAACACCCACGCAACGGCGGGGATCAGCATCACCGAGCCGGTAAGCGCGGCTACGTCGAACGCCGTTGCGCCGCGGTCGATCATCGTTCCGGCGGCGGTCGACATGATCGACATATTCAAAACGCTGAAGCCGAATTCAACGGAAAACACACGGCCGCGAAAGCGGTCGTCGGTCGCGGTTTGCAGCAGCGCTGTCGAGAAGATCCACGCGATGGATGTACCCGCGTGGGCGAAGGCGACCGCGCCGGCCGCCAGCCAGGGATCGTTCATCCGGCTCAGCGCGAGATACCCGGCGCCGGACATGACAAACGCCGCGACGATCGCGCCGCGCAATCGCGGCTCCGCGCGCCCCACCAGATAGCCGGCAACGAGCGGACCTAGAATCGCGCCGACGCCGCGCGCGCCAAGTAACAGGCTCATACCCATCGTGCCGGCTTGGTCCGTGCTGAGTCCAGGCAATCGCAACGGAAACGCCTCGCGGCCGAGCACCGGAAGAATCACCCAGTTCGCACCGAGAAACCCGATGCCCGATTTCACGAACATCGTCGCCATCAGTTTGGCGTCGGAACGAACGTACCGCAGACCTTCGGCGATCGGATGAAAATCGAGAAGATCACGCGCGCGAAACGGCGGAAGATCCTTGAGGTGCGGCTCGTCAAATTGCATTCGCCGGATCATCATGCCGCTCACGACGAACGACGCGGCATTCAACGCAAAGACGACATCACGCCCGAAGAACGCGGCGATCACACCGCCTATCGCCGAGCCAATCGCGAAATTAAAGGACCACGTGATCGAACTGAGCGCGCTTCCGGTGGTGACGTCGGCGCCCTCGGTGATATTTGGAATCGTCGCCGTGCGGCCTGGTTCGAACAGAGCCCACATCAGCGTTTCGAGAAACAGCAGCGCATAAAGCAGCGGCACCATCGACGGTCCGCGCACCAGCAGCATGCACGCGACGATAGCCGCACGCGCGAAGTCGGCGAACATCATTACGCGGCGGCGGCTCATGCGGTCGTTGAGAACGCCGGCGCTCGGCGAAGAAAAGAACTGCGGCAACACCTGGAGCGAGAACGCGAGCGCGATCGATTTTGCGCTGCCTGTGTATTCGAGCAACAGGCTGTAAATCGCCACGGTGTAGAACCAGTCGCCGATTTCGCTGATGACTTGCGCGATCCACAACATACGCATGTTGCGGTTGCGGGAGAGCAAGTCCCGATAGTCGCGCAGTGTTATCGGGCGATTTTCCATTGCGGGCTAGGAGAGATTGTAGAGCCCCATACGCTCGCGGACGAGCCGTGTCGTCGATTCGGCGATTGGCCGAACGCGTTCGGCACCGTCCTTTAGCACGCCGTTGAGATAAGTGCGATCGGCCGTGATCTCCGCGTAGCGTTTCTGGATCGGTTCAACGCCCGCTACAACCGCCTCGATCACTTTCTTTTTCACGTCGCCGTAGCGTTGACCCGCGAATTCGTTGCGGACCTGTTCGCTCGTCGCGTCGGTGAATGCTTGATAGATGTTGAGCAGATTGGCAACGCCGTGGCCCATGGTTTCAATATCGACAGCGGGGTTGGAATCTGTCGTGGCGCGATTGATCTTCTTCTTGATTTCGTTCGGCGGATCGAGGAGGCCGATCGCGTGGCCGGAGCCCGTCGCCGATTTGCTCATCTTCTTCGTTGGATCGTCGAGCCCCATCACACGCGCGCCGGCGATGGGCAAGCGCGTCTCCGGCATCGTGAACGTATCGCCGTAGAGCGAGTTGAAGCGCTGCGCGATGTCGCGCGCGAGTTCGATGTGCTGTCGCTGATCTTCGCCGACGGGAACGACCTTCGCTTGATACAGCAGAATGTCGGCGGCCATGAGAACGGGGTACTGTAAGAGGCCGTCACCGATCGTTTCGGCCGCTTCCGTTTTCGCTTTGTACTGGGTCATGCGCTCGAGCCAGCCAAGCGGAGTCACACACGTCAACATCCAAGCGAGTTCGGCGTGTTGCGCCACCGAAGACTGCACGATCATTGTCGACGACTTCGGATCGATGCCCGCGGCGATGAAGAGTCCGGCAAGTTGCAGGATCTGTTCCCGCAGCGCGGCCGGGTCTTGATGGACCGTGATCGCGTGCAGATCGACGATGCAAAAAATGCTTTCGAAGTCGTGTTGAATCTTGACCCAGTTGCGAAGGGCGCCGAGATAATTTCCGATATGGAGATGGCCAGTGGGCTGAATGCCCGAAAGAACGCGTGCTTTCATTGCAAACTGTCAGTGTACTAATCCGCTAGCCGCGGGGTAGGCCTCGGTCGAAGTTGACGCGCGGCCGCGCGGTTCCTCACGCGGGGCCGCGGCGCACGAATGTGGAGAGTAGGCGACAATGAAGAGGTGGACAAAATAGAACCGGCGGCAGCGGAGTTCACGCTGCCGGTGGAGAAGTTAGTGTACGGCGGGTCGGGATTGAGCCGTCACGAAGGGCGCGTAGTATTGACGCCGTTTGTGTTGCCGGGTGAAACCGTGCGAATCGCCGTCGCGAAAGAAAAGAAGGATGTCATCGAAGGGCGTGCCGTCGAGATCGTCGACCGCGCGGTGGCGCGGACGGCCCCACTCTGCAAAGTCTTCGAACGCTGCGGCGGCTGTCACTATCAACATTCGCTGTACCCGGAACAGGTGCTTGCCAAGATCGAGGTGCTGCGCGAAGTGCTCAGGCGCATCGGCAAGCTCGACGCGCCCGCCGAGATAAAGGCCGTGACAGGCGAGCCATGGGGCTATCGCAATCGTGTTCAGTTTCACATCGACGGGCAGAAGGTTGGCTATCGAGAAGCGGGCTCGCACCGCGTGATCGACACCTCGGAGTGTCCGATCGCATCGCCCCGTTTGAACGAAGCGCTGCGTTCGCTGCGGCGCATGGTGCGCAGCCATCGATTCCCTCGATTCGTGCGGTCGATCGAACTCTTCACCAACGAGCGTGATGTGCAGCTGAACATCGTCGAGACCATGGCGGGCCAGCGCGTGGCGCGCGGATTCTTCGATTGGTGCGAGGAAGAGATCCCTGGCTCGGCCACCGGACCGATCGATTATCGAGCGGGCGGCATGCAGTACCGCGTGCACTACAAGTCGTTCTTTCAAGTCAATCGATTTCTGATCGGCGCGTTGACCGAAGCGGCGCTGGGCGATGCCGCGGGCGGTTCCGCGCTCGATCTTTACGCGGGCGTCGGTTTGTTCACCATGCCACTCGCGGACCGGTTCGAGAAGGTGGAAGCCGTGGAGTCGGTGCGGTCGGCGGTTGAGGATCTGGAAGTCAACGCACGTCGCGCGAATCGATCGATCGAAGCGCATCGGGCGAGCGTCGAACTTCACCTGGAAACCGTGCGGAAAACGCCGGACTTCATCCTGGCCGATCCGCCGCGAACCGGCCTTGGTCCCTCGGTTGTGCGCGAGTTGACGCGGATTAAAGCGCCGCGCCTTTCGATCGTGTCATGCGATCCGGCCACGCTGGCGCGCGATCTGCGCGGACTGGTCGACGGCGGCTATTCGCTCGAATCGATGCAACTGGCGGACCTGTTCCCGCAGACATTTCATATGGAGACCGTCGCACACCTTACATTGCGGTAGAGCTTCCGTTATTATGAGGAGAACCTCATGAAACCCGCACTGCTTCTCGTAAGCGCCTCCGTCTTTGCGCAAACGAAACCCGTCGATTTCCAGCGCGAAGTCCGCTCGATTCTGTCCGATGCCTGTTATGCGTGCCATGGCCCCGACAAGGCCACGCGCATGGCGAATTTGCGTCTCGACGTTCCGGGCCCCGCAGTTGTCGCCGGCAAGCCCGAAGAAAGCAAACTCTGGCAGCGCATCAATCACACAAATGTGGCGCTGCGAATGCCTCCCGAGCGGGTGCATAAGACGATCACCGACGCGCAGAAGGTCACGCTGAAACGGTGGATCAATGAGGGCGCCATCTATAAGCAACATTGGGCGTTCATCGCGCCGGAACGCCCGCAATCACCGGCGCCTCGCGACGCCACCTGGGCACGCACGCCGATCGACCGATTCCTCCTCGCGCGCCTTGAAAGCGAAGGCGTCAAGCCCGCTCCGGAAGCCGATCGCCGCACGCTCGCCCGGAGATTGAGTTTCGATCTCACCGGTCTTCCGCCCGCGCCAGCCGACGTCGAGGCGTTCGTAAAGGACGCAGCGCCCAACGCCTACGAAATACTCGTCGACAAGTTCATGGCGATGCCGCAATACGGCGAACACCGCGCGCGTTACTGGCTCGATGCGGCTCGCTACGCCGACACGCACGGTATTCACATCGACAACTATCGCGAGATGTGGCCCTATCGGGACTGGGTCATAAAAGCGTTCAACAAGAACATGCCCTTCGACCAGTTCACGGTCGAGCAACTCGCCGGCGATCTGCTGCCGAATCCGAGCATCGATCAACTCGCCGCGACCGGTTTCCATCGCTGCAACATTACGACGAACGAAGGCGGTTCGATCGACGAAGAAGTCGCCGCGGTCTACGCCAAGGATCGTGTCGATACAACTGGCGCCGTATTCATGGGCCTTACGATCGGATGCGCCACTTGCCACGATCACAAGTTCGACCCCATCACACAGCGCGAGTTTTACCAGATGGCGGCTTATTTCCGGAACACGACGCAGAAGGCAATGGACGGAAATATTCACGACACACCACCCGTTATCGTCGTTCCGTCCGACCGCGACCGCACGCGGTGGCTTGCCGTGCAACAGGAAGAAAAAGATCTGCGCGCGCGCCGCGAGCGGCATAGAAAAAACGCCCACCCGGCGTTCGAGAAGTGGATCGCCAGTGGAAAGTACAAGAGTTTTCAACAGCCGTTCAAAGCGCTGCAGCCGCGCTTCGTGGCGACGGCTCCGGTCAACCTCCCTGACGGCGTGAAGAAGGCCGAAGGCGCCGCGCCGGGAACCGAATCAATTCAATTCGCGAAGTCGAAGTCGTTGGAACTACCGAATTTGAAGGCCGACCTCGACAGCCGAAAGCCGTTCACAATCGCCGCCTGGGTCTATTTGCCAAAAACAGAGGGCGATTTCGTGGTCGCGTCGAAAATCGACCGGCTCGACACCAAGAAGAACATCCTGCGCGGCTGGATGCTCGATTTTGACGCGCGACGCCCCCGCTTCCAACTCTACGGCGGCGTCGAGGATGATCTACTTCTCATTCGCACCGGCCAAACCGTTCGCTTGAAGGCGGGCGCGTGGCATCACATCGCCGTGACCTTCGACGGCAGCCGAGACTACAAGGGCCTGACGATGTTCGTCAACGGCAAAGTGCAGTACACCGAATCGAATTCGAGCACCGGTTACGGAATTGTCGAAGGCTCGACGATCGCGCAAGCGCCGCTGCGCCTGGCTTCCGACGGCAACAAACGCTTCTTCGAAGACGGCCGCATCCAAGAACTGCGCGTCATCGATCGCGAACTGCGCGACGACGAAGTCGAGCTGCTTTCCGGTTGGCTGTCGCTCGAAAAGGCGCTCGCTTCTGGCAAGGCGCCCGAAGGCCCGGCACGCGAAACACTGGAACTGGCCTACTTAAATCGCAGCGACAAACAGTGGCAAAAACTCTCGGCGCAGTGGCTGGCACAGATCGGCGAGCAGCGCGCCATCGAGCGCCGATCGCCGGTCACGCATGTCATGAACGAAATCAAGGACAAGGACCCCGAGGCGCACATCTTGTTCCGCGGTATGTACGATCAGCCGCGCGACAAGGTCAACGCCGGACCGCCGTCGATCCTCGGCACAATGCCGGCCGATCTTCCGCGCAACCGCATGGGCCTGGCGAAATGGCTGGTCGATCCCAAGCATCCGACCATGGCGCGCGTTACGGTGAATCGATTCTGGCAGGAGTTTTTCGGCACGGGTATCGTCAAGAGTTCCGAAGACTTTGGCGCCCAAGGCTTGCCGCCAACGCATCCCGAACTCCTCGATTGGCTCGCCATCGAATTCCGCGAATCGGGCTGGGACGTTGGCAAGCTGGTGCGCATGATCGTTACGAGTTCGGCGTACCGCCAGGCCGCGATCACCGATGACGACAAGCGCAAGAAGGATCCCGAGAACCTGCTGCTCTCTCGCGGCCCGCGTTTCCGTATGGATGGCGAGGTAATCCGCGACAGCGCGCTCGAAGCCGGCGGCCTTCTCGTGAAGAATATGGGTGGCCCAAGCGTCAAACCGTATCAGCCGAACGGCATTTGGGAAACCGTTGCGATGCTGGGTTCGAACACGCGCTTCTACAAGCAGGATCACGGCAAAAAACTGTATCGCCGGTCGATGTACACGTTCTGGAAACGCAGCGCGCCGCCGTCGTCGATGGACATTTTTAACGCGCCCACCCGCGAAGTTTGCACGGTTCGACGCGAACGAACCAACACGCCGCTGCAAGCGCTCGTTACGCTGAACGATGTGCAGTTCGTCGAGGCCGCCCGCGTGCTCGCGGAGCATGCGATGAAACTGCCGAAGAGCGACTTCGACGACCGGCTGAACTTTATCACGGCGCGCGTGCTCGCACGGCCGTTTGAAGAACGCGAACGCGGAATTGTCCGCGCCGCGCATCGCGACTTGCTATTGCACTACGACGCGAAACCGGATGAGGCGAAGAAGCTGATCGCGACGGGCGAATGGCCGGTCGACGCGAAACTCTCTCCCGCCGAACTCGCGGCCTGGACCATGGTCGCCAGCCAAGTGATGAATCTCGACGAGGCGTTAAACAAATGATGCACCCAATCGATGAATCCGTACGCGTCGCCACGCGCCGCCAGCTGTTGAAACGCTCCGCGCAAGGTGTCGGCGGCATCGCTCTCGCGTCGCTGCTTGAAGGCGCGGAAGGAGGTTTGCCGGCGCTGCCGCACTTCGCTCCTAAAGCCAAGCGAGTCATCTGGCTGCACATGGTCGGCTCTCCGCCGCAGATGGATCTCTTCGACTGGAAGCCGAAGATGCAGGAGTATTTCGACAAGGATCTGCCCGAGTCGATCCGCAACGGCCAACGCCTGACGACGATGACCTCCGGACAGGCGCGTTTTCCGATCGCGCCCACCGCCTTTAAGTTCGCGCAACACGGAAAATCCGGCGCCTGGATCAGCGACATCCTTCCGTGGACCGCGAAGATGGCGGACGACATCACCATCATCAAGTCGATGCACACCGAGGCAATCAACCACGAACCGGCGATCACATTCATTCAAACCGGCTCGATGATCGCCGGCAAGCCCTGCACTGGCTCATGGGCGGCCTATGGACTCGGCAGCATGAACAAGGACCTGCCGTCGTTTGTCGTACTCAACGCGAATCACACACATCCGAAGGCCAACGTGCAGGCGATCTCGGCAAAGCTGTGGTCGGCGGGATTTCTCTCGGCGCAGTACGCCGGTGTTGCGCTGCGCTCCGGCGGCGATCCGGTTCTCTACATCAACAATCCCGACGGCGTCGATGGAAAGACGCGCCGCCGCATGCTCGACTCCCTAGGCGAGTTGAATCAGATGACCTACGACAAGCTCGGTGACGCTGAGACCAAGGCCCGCATCGAGCAGTACGAAATGGCGTTCCGGATGCAGACTTCCGTGCCCGACCTGACCGATCTTTCCAAGGAGCCCGAAAGCACTTACAAGCTCTACGGTGAGGCGGCCAAGAAGCCCGGCACATTTGCCAATCAAGCGTTGATGGCGCGCCGGCTCGCCGAACGCGGTGTACGGTTCATTCAGCTCTACATGCGTGGTTGGGACGTGCACAGCGACGTGCCCGAAATTCTGCCCGCGCAGTGCAAGGATGTCGATCAGGCGCTGTACGGGTTGGTTCAGGATCTCAAGTCGCGCGGCATGCTCGACGAGACGGTTGTGATATGGGGCGGCGAATTCGGCCGCACGATCTACTCACAAGGGAAGTTAAGCAAGGACGTCTACGGCCGCGATCATCATCCGCGCTGCTTTTCGCTTTGGGCGGCGGGCGGCGGCTTCAAACCCGGCGTGGTCTGGGGCGAGACGGACGACTTCAGCTATAACATCGTTCGGGATCCGGTCCATGTTCGCGACTTCCAAGCGACGCTCATGCACAATCTTGGCATCGATCACCGCCGCTTCACCTACAAGTATCAGGGCCTCGATCAACGCCTCACCGGTGTCGAAGAGGCACACGTCGTAAAAGGCATCATTCGGTCTTAACGATTCGGTCCCGCGGATGGCCGTATACTGCCGCTAATGCGGTTCGATGACTAACTATTGGTGTGCCGACTCCCTAGCCCGACAACGAACGGCCGCGTCGTACAAGGTTCTCGGGCACAGAGTCATGCGCCCGGAATAGACCGCTTTCTGTTGGGAATGGCAGGTAAAGAAGACTGCCTGCGATTCTTTCGCCATTTCTTTTCCGGCACCTAACCGATTGACCAGAAAGACCTTACCCCGATCTAGGGAACACCTGAGATTTCTCTAGGCAAAACCCTATGCCTGTGGTACACTAGTGTCCTGTCTCATATAACTATGTATATATAGGCAGAGTTGCG
>Ga0194128_10005494_pt1 | contig 17713 bp, 18 predicted proteins | sample TA2KigCa65mmetaG_FD_148650 | JGI IMG/M metagenome (GOLD analysis project Ga0194128, IMG submission 148650) | Freshwater microbial communities from Lake Tanganyika, Tanzania - TA2015037 Kigoma Deep Cast 65m | ecosystem: Environmental > Aquatic > Freshwater > Lake | place: Tanzania: Lake...
ATCGGCTGCTCCGGCGGGCGCGCCTGTCAGCGCGAGGAGCATGACCAGGGTTCCCACGACGACCGAGGTTCTCCGCATCCCGAATCCCTTCGCGCTCGCCCGGGCTCAGGAGAATGGCGCCGCCCGGTGCGGGCACCCTAGGAAACCGGCAGCCCCAAAGCAACCGCCGTGATCAGACGCGGCGCTCACTTCGAGCGTCCCGATCGGTGCTGCCGGAGCCCCGGCCAACCCGGAGCGCGCGCGGCGATCAGACGCGCGCCCGGGGAACCACCTACACGCGCGGCATCCGAAACGCGTCGCTGTTCACGCTCCTGGCGCCGGTGCGCCACCAGGCGAAGATGCCACGCTCACCGGTCGGGCGCCGGCTGGCGCCTTTCACGATGTCCTCCACGGCGATCACCATGCCGACGCGATCCACGATCACGTAGTTGGTGAAATCACCCAAGACGATGATGTCATCAGTTCGACCCCGAAACCCGGGTGCTGTCCATGGCGCTCGACTCGTAGGTCGGACGACCCAACAAGGTGGCCGGGGTCGCGACGCCGAGGTCGGCCCAGAACGCGGACTGCGGACCGGAGCCCGTCGCGAACTGACGCACCACGTTCCAGGTCGAGCCCTCGGCCACCCACGCCGAGTTGGGCCGATGCCTGGCCGGCAAGCTGTTCTTCATCGCGTAGATGTCGGCGACGACGAGGTCGGCCGCACCGGAGCTACCAGCGATACGGCTCGGGGCGCTGCCCTGGTTTAGCTCCGTCACGATCCCGTAAGGCTGACCCGAACCGGAGCCCGTCGCGTGGGCGGTGGCCTCGAGGTTGTCCTTCGCGTCGCGAAACAGTCGGGCGAGCTCGTCCTCGAGGTTCGCAGCGTCCATCCAGACCTCGTAGCTCGCCTGCACGTATGCCGCGGCCTTGTGGACCGTGATCGACGGCTGCGCAAACGTCGGCGACGCGTCCGCGACCTCCGAACCCTCCGACAGCCATTCCGCGGTGATGCCCGCGCTGGAAACACCGTTCCAGTCGTCCGTGGTGATCGTCACCTGCCGGGCGATCTCGCGGAACGGGTTCGTGGTGCCGGCCGAGGTAATGACCACACTCGGGTCCAGCGTGAAGGGCACGAGGAACCCGCCGTTCGCGCCGGTGAGGCTCAGCGCGGCCCGACTCTCGTTCGCACGCCGGAACGCGTGGGCCTCCGCGTCGGTGAACTTCAGGTGCGCGCTCTGCGCGTCGCGAAGCACCTTCGAGAAGGCGCTGCGGTATGCCGGATCGGCCGAGGTGACGGCCCACTCGGCCACCTCGCCGCGGTCGTCACGATCGAGCGCGCGGCCGAAACGCTCGATCGCGTCCTTCGACACGTCGGCGTCGTCACCGGCACGCGCCAGCGCAGCCTCGGATCGGTCACGCCGTTCGGCCTCACCCAGCGCAGCGACCGGGACCGTGCGCTCCGACCACGGATCCGAGCGACGGGTCCGGGTCGGCTCGCCGACGCCCGGCGAGCCCGAGAGCCGACCTTCGCGGGCTGCGCTCTTGAGGCCCTCGATCTGGCCGTCGTGCTGCTCGATGATGGCGTCGCGCTCGGCCTCGAGGCGGCCGTGCTCCCCGAGCAGCTTGTCGATCTGGCGGGACAGCCTGAGGGCATGCTCGCGCTGGCCGTCGTCGTGCTCTCCGAGCTGAGCAGCTCGGGTGAACTCGGCCGTGGCCGCCTCGCGTGCTTCGGCGTTGGCGCGGAGGCGCCGGGTTACGTCTGCGAGGTCCGGCGGCGAGAACCGCCAGTTATCGACGGTGGGAATCTTCATGTCGTGCTCCAAGAATGGACACGCTTGCGCTGGAACGTGCGAAACGAAACGGGGACCGTCCCGGGTCGCGTCGGGGAACCAACGGTCACCAAACGCATGTCGGCACGGCCCGGCCGCGTCCGCGAGCAGCGGAGTGAATCGTTGTACCCACCGGTAGACGGTGACGTGGTCGACCTCGATCCCACGCTCGGCCAAGCGCTCTTCGACGCCTCGATAGGACAGCCCGTACCGCAGATACCAGCGCAGCGCGAGGACAATGATCTCCGGAGGGAACCGGAAGCCCTTGAAGGCTGATCCTGGCACGACGGGTATTGGATAGGAACGACGAGACCTCATCCCGCCACCCTCACCGGCCCACGCGACCCTCCGCAAACGCAACAGAGCCAGCTGCTCGAAGTCCAGCGGCCGTTCCTCGATCGACTCGTCGAAGCACTCGAGGGCGAAGCACCCACGGATTGACCGAGCCTCGGTCGGGTGCCGTCGGGCCGAACGCCGCGAGAGAGGCGACCTCGAAGACCGCGGCACGTACGCTGCCGGGCCGTGGAACCGGCACGGCTCGACGAGCTGATGGACATGGCGCTGGCCGAGGCACGCGCCGCGCTCGACCATGGCGACGTGCCGATCGGCGCGGTCGTCGCGCGCGTGGACTCTGGAGAGGTGCTCGCCGCCCGGCACAACGAGCGGGAGGCCACGGCCGACCCGACCGCGCACGCGGAGATCCTGGCGCTGCGCGACGCGGCCGTAGCGCTCGGCACCTGGAGGCTCGACGGCTGCGCGCTCGTGGTCACCCTTGAGCCGTGCGCGATGTGCGCGGGGGCAGCCGTCAACGCGCGGGTCGACCTGATCGCGTTCGGGGCGACCGACCCCAAGGCCGGCGCCACGGGCAGCCTGTACAACCTCGCCGCCGACCCCCGCCTCAACCACGAGTGTCTTGTGCTCGACGGGATCCGCGCCGAGGAGGCCTCTGACCTGCTGCGCGGGTTCTTCTCGGCCCGGAGGCCCTGAGGGCCGGCCGGTAGACTCGACGGCTCGTGCCTGCGAGCACGTCGGAGACCGCACGGCCCGGCCGAGCGGTCTCCCCGAGGAGGGGTGCGAGAGCGGCCGAATCGGATGGTCTCGAAAACCATTGTGGGGCAACCCACCGTGGGTTCAAATCCCACCCCCTCCGCCAACCCGGCCCGGGCCGCACAGGTCCGGATCGGTACGCGCGACCCCTGAAACGGTCGCGTCTTCCTCACGCCAGAGCGTGAGATAGGCGCGACAGTTTCTGTTTCGGGGGCGGGTTACGCGCCGACGAGGCCGAGGTTCTCGTAGATCAGGCGGGTCGCGCGCGAGCGGTTGAGCGTGATGAAGTGCAGACCCGGCGCACCGCCCTCGAGCAGCGCCCGCGACAGCTTCGTCGCCTCCTCGACCCCGACCGCGAACACCGCCTCGGGATCGCCCTCCACCGCGTAGAGCTTGTCGGCCAGCCAGGCCGGGAACTCCGAGCCCTGCAGCTCGGTCATGCGCTTGATGCTGCTGATCGCGGTCGCCGGCATGATCCCCGGGATCACCGGCTTGTCGACGCCCAGTGTCCGCAGGGTGTCGACGAGGTCGAAGTAGTGGCGCGCGTCGAAGAAGAACTGGGTGATCGCGAAGTCGGCCTCGGCAAGCTTCTCCGCGGTGAACCGTCGATCCGCGGCCAGGCTCGGCGAGCGCGGATGCGGCTCGGGGAACGCGGCGACGCCGATCGAGAAGTCGCCCACCTCGCGCAGCAGCCGAACGAGCTCGATCGCGTGCGCGAGCTCGCCGGGCGGCAGGTCCTGGTCCTTGGGAGGGTCACCACCCAGCGCCAGGATGTTCTCGATGCCGGCGTCGCGGTACCGGGTCGCGATGTCGACGAGCTCCGCGCGCGAATGGCACACGCAGGTGAGGTGTGCCATCGGCGTGAGGGGCGTGTCACGCAGGAGCCCGGTCACGATCTCATGGGTCTTCTCGCGGGTCCCGCCGCCGGCGCCGTAGGTGACCGAGACGAACGACGGGGCGAGGGGCACCAGCTCGGCCAGGGCATCCTGGAGCGCCTCCGCGGCGGCGTCGGTCTTCGGCGGGAAGAACTCGAAGCTGTAGCTGGGGCCGCGGGCAAGGATCTCGGTGATCTTCATGGTCCGGGGAAGGCTACGCGAGACTCCGGTACCCGCTCATCGACGTGAGGACGGACGTGGACTTCCAGATCGTGCAGGAGATCGCCGCCAGCCCGGCGGCCGTCGACCAGGCGCTGGTCGACCCGGAGTTCCTGGGCCGGATGGCCGAGCTGCCGAAGTTGGGCTCCGCCGAGGTGCTGGGCCAGTCCCGGGACGGCGACGTGGTGCGCCAGCAGGTGCGCTACCTGTTCCAGGCCGACCTGTCATCGGCGATCACCGCCGTGGTCGACCCGAAGCTGCTCACCTGGGTGGAGGACTCCGCGTGTGACCTCGCGGCGCACCACACCACCTGCACGATCGAGCCCGACCACTACGAGAACCTGCTCGTCGCCTCGTACGAGGCGGGACTCGCCGAGAACGGGGACACCACGCGCCGCACGATCACCGGGCGACTGAAGGTCCATGTGCCGCTCGTGGGCGGCAAGGTGGAGCGTGCGATCCTGGGCGGCCTCGAGGAGAACGCGGCGGCCCAGGCCGACCTCCTCGCCGCCTGGATCGCCGACCGCTGATCCGCCTCGGGTGGGGTGGGGTGGGTCAGCGGGCGCCGTGGAAGCGGCGGAGGCGTAGCGAGTTGCTCACCACGAACACGCTCGAGAAGCCCATCGTTGCCGCAGCGATCACCGGGTTGAGCAGCCCGAACGCGGCGAGCGGGATCGCGGCCACGTTGTAGGCGAACGCCCAGAACAGGTTGCCCTTGATCGTCGCAAGCGTGAGCCGTGACAGCGCGATCGCGTCGGCCGCGGCGCGCAGGTCGCCGCTCACCAGCGTGAGGTCGCTCGCCTCGATCGCCACGTCGGTGCCGGTGCCGATCGCGATGCCCAGGTCGGCCTGCGCGAGCGCGGGCGCGTCGTTCACCCCGTCGCCCACCACTGCGACCTCACGGCCTTCCTCCTGGAGGCGGCGCACCACGTCGACCTTGTCCTCGGGCAGCACCTCGGCCGCCACGTCGTCGATCCCCACGGTTCGGGCGACGGCCCACGCCGTGACCTCCTTGTCGCCGGTGACCATCACCGTGCGGATGCCCAGTCCGTGCAACGAAGCGATTGCGTCACGGGAGGTGGGCTTGAGCGCGTCGGCCACCACGAACGCGCCGTGGGCCCGACCGTCCCAGCCCGCGAACACGGTGGTGCGCCCGACCTCCGCCGCCTGCGCCTCCGCGGCCAGCAGCTCCGGCGGTGCCTCGCCCACCCAGGCGAGCCGACCCACCCGCACGCCGGTCCCGTCGACGGTCGCGGCCACGCCGCGCCCCGGCTCGTTCTCGAAGTGTGTGGGCGCGCCGAGCTCGACGCCGCGGGCGCGGATCCCGGCCGCGACAGCCCGGGCGATCGGGTGCTCCGACGCTTCCTCGGCCGAGCCGGCGAGCGCGAGCACCCGGGTCTCGTTCTGCCCGGAAGCCACGACGACGTCGACCAGCTCCATGCGGCCTTCGGTGATCGTGCCCGTCTTGTCGAGCACCGCAGTGTCGACCCGCCGCGTCGACTCCAGGACCTCGCCCCCCTTGATCACGATGCCGAGCTGGGCGCCACGACCCGTGCCCACCATGATCGCCGTCGGCGTCGCGAGGCCGAGCGCGCACGGGCAGGCGATGATCAGCACCGCGACGGCCGCGGTGAACGCGTCCTCGGCGGGCTGATCGAGCAGCAGCCACGTCGCGAGCGTGGCCAGTGCGATCACGATGACCGCGGGCACGAAGACGGCCGAGATCCGATCGGCCAGGCGTTGCACCGGCGCCTTCGACCCCTGGGCCTCGGCCACCAGCCGCGCGATCTGTGCGAGCGCGGTCTCGCTGCCGACCTTCGTCGCCTCCACCACGAGCCGACCGGACGTGTTGACCGACGCGCCGAACACGTCGTCGCCCGAGCTCACGTCGACCGGCACCGGCTCGCCGGTCAGCATCGAAACGTCGACCGCGCTGGCGCCGTCGACGACGCGCCCGTCGGTTGAGATCTTCTCGCCCGGCCGCACTACGAACCGATCTCCCACCTCGAGGCTCGCCACGGGGATCTCGTCGCCGTTCTCGAGGCGCGCGGTCTTGGCGCCCATCTCGAGCAGCTTGCGCAGCGCCTCGCCGGACCGTCCACGCGCCCGCACCTCGAACCACTTGCCGAGGAGCAGCAGCGTCATCACCGCGGCACCGACCTCGAAGTAGACGTGTGTGCTGTCGCCGTCCACCCCCGACATCGACGCCATGCCCGAGTCGCCCGCGTCGAGGAACACCAGCGCGACCACCGACCAGACCCAGGCCGCCGTCGTGCCGATCGACACGAGCGTGTCCATCGTGACCCCGCCGTGGCGAAGGTTCACGAGCGCGGCCCGGTGGTAGGGCCAGCCCGACCAGAAGATCACCGGGGTCGCGAGCGCGAACACGACCCACTGCCAGCCGTCGAAGTCGAGCCCGGGCGCCATCGAGATCAGCACGACCGGGACCGTGAGCACGACGGCGATCACGAGGCGGCGCCGAACGTCGCCCGCGTCCTCGTCGTGGTGCTCGTGCCCGCGGCCGTGGGGGTGCGCACCCGAGGGCTCCGGGCTGCGGTACCCGAGCTGGGCGACCTTGGCCCGCATCGTCTCGGGGCTTGCCGCCGCCGGGTCGTAGATGACCGCGGCGACCTCGGTGGCGAAGTTGACCCGGCACTCCTCCACCCCGTCGAGCCGAGCCACGCCGCGCTCGATGCGCGCGGCGCAGGACGCGCAGGTCATGCCCTCGATCGGCAGATCGACCCGGGCCACGGTGGCCGCGTCGCCCCGGGCTCGGTCGGGGCCGTGGCCGCGGTCGTGGTGGGCGGTCGCCATGGGTTGCGCTCCTCGGTCGTCCTGTATAGGATACCCCTGTACCCTATATACGTCAACCCGGGCCCCTGCCCGCCGAGCCGGTCCCAGGGGCGCGACCCAGGAGGCGCCGTGCGGGGCTATTCGATGCACAAGGACGACTACCAGCGGCGTCTCGCCCGGATCGAGGGCCAGGTGCGCGGGCTCTCACGGATGATCGAGGAGGACACCTACTGCATCGACGTGCTCACCCAGATCGCGTCGGTGTCGAAGGCCCTCCAGGGGGTCGGGCTCGGCCTGCTCGACGAGCACCTGCGCCACTGCGTGCGGGACGCGGACGCCCGCGGCGAGGGCGACGACAAGATCACCGAGGCGATGCAGGCGGTCGCCCGGATGCTGAAGGTGTGAGCGTCGTCGACCGCGCGTGCCGGTCGGTCACCTCGGCCGATGATCGGGCTCGGACCGGTCGGGCGCCCGGGATGCTCAGCAACGATTCCGAGGTTCGGAGGACCGCGATGACCATGACCTATGCCGTACCCGGCATCAGCTGCGACCACTGCGTGCACGCGATCACGGGCGAGGTCGAGAAGCTCGACGGCGTCCGCGCGGTGCACGTCGACGTCGCGACGAAGACCGTCACGGTGGACGGCGACGTCGCCGAGGCCGCTGTGCGCGCCGCGATCGACGAGGCCGGCTACGACGTCGAGAGCGTCAGCACGTCCTGACCGCGCCGGATCTCGGCACGATGGAGGCCCTATGGGGGCCCGAAGCGTTCCGAGAACGGTGGCTCAGCAGGCGATGAGGGCGACGTCTAGGATCACGACGATCGCCAGCCACAGTGCGAGGTGGATCCACGCGACCACCTTGGCCGCGGTCACCATCCCCGCACCTCCGAGCGTGCCGCCGGACGCCTCGATGCGCGCGGCCGACTGGTAGGCGAGCCCGAGCGCGACCACGGCAAGGATCACCGGGCACACGACGTACGACGCGATCGAGCACACGAGGGCGGCGACGCCCATGCCGTCGGTCTTCGCGCTCGGTGCGCCGGCCGCGGCCGGTGGTCCCCACGGCCCGCCGGGCTGGCCCGGGCCGCTCGGCGGGCCTGGCGGCGGTGGTCCGGGTGGTCCGGGTGGTCCGGGTGGTCCGGGTGGTCCGGGTGGTACGGCGGTCATGGCCGGCCCTCCTCGGTCGTCGGATCGGACGGTGGCTCGGCCACGGGCGGCAAGGCATCCGGGGGCGGCGCGGGCCAGCCCGGCGCGGCAGCCGGCGGTGGGCCCCAGGCGGACCCCGACGGGGCAGGGGGGGCAGAGGGCGGCACGGGGACCGCGGGCGGTGGCCCCCAGCCGGCCGGCGGCGGTGGCGCGTTTGGCGGAGGCGGTGGAGCCCATCCCGAGGCAGCCGGCGCGACCGGGGCGAGGGGGCCCTGGCCCAGCAGGGCCGCGGCGGCTTGCTCCTGGCGCTCGGTGAGCGCGCGCACCACGAAGATCGCGAGCACCGCGGCCACCACGGCGAAGCAGCTGCTCGCCGCCAGGATCACCGACAGCACGACCAGCGGCTCGACCTCGACGAGGTCGCCGGACCCGTAGGTCGGCGCGTTGGAACGGCCCACCCCCAGGACGAACGCGGCCCACCACCACCCGATCAGGGCGCTCCCCTTCCCATTGCGCCACAAGGGGTCTCCCCGGGGCCGAGTCGGGTCGGAACCCCGCCAGAGGTCCTGGGCCTGGAGCACCGGGATCACGAAATTCGCCAGGGGGATGAACCAGGCACCGATGGCGAAGCCCGGGCTGAACCGAGGCCGGTCGCGCGAGAACGCCTCGAGGTTCTTCGCGCACCGCCAGAACCAGATGATGAACACGACAACGATGGCGATCCCGAGCAGGAACGAGAGGCTCCCGATCGCGCTCGAGGCCTCGAGCGCCTTCAGGACGTCACCCCGGATGAACACGCGGTCCGACCCGCTGAACCCCGAGATCGAGTCCTCACCCGCCACCGCGGCGAACCGCAGCACCATGATCGCCACGAGCGCCAGGAACACGGCCACGAACCCGAACATGATCTGCAACGAGACGGCCAGCCCTCGCAACGACCGGAACTGCGGCGGGTAGGCGTGGGCAGGGAGACCACCGTAGGCGGACGGGTAGCCCGGCGGCATCTGCGGGGGCGGCAACGGCATGGTCGGCGGCGGCGCGGGGGGAAATGGGGTGGGTGCGGCCCAGCCCGGTGCCTGTGCCGCGTCGCCTCCTTGCGGAGGCTGCGCCCCTTCGACCATCGCGCCAATCTAGGTCCTGGCTGCGCCCCGACGCGGCCTTCGCCGCGCCACACGCACCGTGACAAACTCGCCGGATGCCGCCCGAGAAGCTCTCCTGGATGCACCTCTACCAAGAGGTGGTCACGAGCGGCCTGTGCACGGGGTGCGCGGGCTGCGTGATCGCATGTCCCCACGACGTGCTCGGCTACGACGACGACAACGGCGTCTACAAGCCCATTCAGGTCGAGGCGTACGGCGGGCCGGGCGACTGCTCCCACGGCGAGAAGTCCTGCACCAGCTGCACGCGGGCGTGCCCGCGGTTCCGGGCCTGGGAGCCCGAGATCGACGAGTTCCTCTTCGGCCGCGCCCGACGCGTCGACGAGGCGTCGGGCATCTACAAGGACGTGGTGCTCGCCCGCGCCACCGACCCCGTGCTGCACGAGGTGGGCCAGGACGGCGGTCTCGTCTCGGCCATCCTCCTGTACTGCCTCGAGCGCGACATCATCGACGCGGCTCTTGTCAGCTACCTCGAGGGCGACGGCACCACGTGGAAGGCCGTGCCGGGCGTCGCGCGCAACAAGGACGACGTCATCGCCTCGGCCGGCAGCCGCTACACGTACTCCGCGAACACGCTCGCGTACAACGACGCGATCGAGAGCGGCGCGGAGCGCATCGCACTCGTCGGCATGAGCTGCCAGGCGTCGATCCCACCCGTGATGAAGCAGCGCAAGGCCGGCAAGGTGGCGCGCCGGCTCGCGCTGTCCATCGGACTGCTCTGCTCGAAGACCTTCGACGACGCGATCTTCGAGGAGCTGTTCGATGCGAAGTACGGGTTGAAGCGCGCCGACATGAGGAAGATGAACATCAAGGGCGTCTTCCAGATCTGGATGCGCAACGGCGACTACCACGAGATCCCGTTGAAGGAGTGCCACGCCTGGACGCGCGAGGGCTGCAAGGCGTGTCCCGACTTCGCGGCCGAGCACGCCGACATCTCCACGGGCGGCATCGGCGCGTTCAACGACTGGACGCTCACGATCGTGCGCACCGACCTCGGGCGGGAGATCATGGTGGGCCTCCAGGACGCGGGTTGGATCGACGTTCGCCCCGGCGACGACGACCCGGGCGCGATCGCGCTGATGCACAAGCTCGCGGCGAAGTCGCGCAAGCGCTGGCCCGAGTTCGCCATCGAGGCCCCTCGACTGATCGGCACCTGAGCCCGGAAGCCGACGGTCCGCACGCTCCGGCCGTCTAGGCTGAGCGCAGGAGCGCCGGGAAGCCTGGTCGGCACACAACCTTTCCGTCCCGTGGAGCCCGTGTGCCTCGCCGCCTGCTCAGCCCGCTCGCCGAGTTCCTCCGCACCGAGATCGCCGGCGGCGTCGCGCTCCTCGTCGCCGCGACGACGGCCCTCGTGTGGGCCAATGTCGATCCGGCGAGCTACGCCGACACGTGGCACTCCGAGATCACGATCGGCGGCACCACGCTCGACGTCACCCACTGGGTGAACGAAGGCCTGATGGCCGTCTTCTTCTTCGTGGTCGGCCTCGAGATCAAGCGCGAGCTCGTCGAGGGCGAGCTGCGCGACCGGCGCGCCGCGACGTTGCCCGTCGTCGCCGCACTCGGCGGGATGTTGATGCCGGCCGCGCTCTACCTCACGCTCAACGCGGGTCGTGCCGGATCCGAGGGCTGGGGGATCCCGATGGCCACCGACATCGCGTTCGCGATGGGCGTCCTCGCACTCCTCGGCACCCGAGCGCCGGCACAGCTCAAGCTGCTGCTACTCACGCTCGCGATCGTCGACGACCTCGGCGCCATCGTCGTGATCGCGATCTTCTACAGCGGCACGATCGCGCTGTCATGGATCGGGGGTGCCATCGGGGTGAGCGTCGCGATGCTCCTCATGCGCCGGCTCCGGTTCGTCAGCCCATGGTGGTACCTGGTTCCCGCCGTCGCGCTGTGGTGGTGCGTGCTGCAGTCGGGGATCCACGCGACCATCGCCGGAGTCGCGCTGGGGTTGCTCACCCCGACTCGGGACGCCCGGAACCGCGACCCCCTCACCACCCTTGAGCGGGGTCTGCACCCCTGGAGCAGCTTCCTGATCGTGCCTCTCTTCGCGCTGGCCAACGCCGGGATGATCATCGACGCGACCACTGCCGGGCGAGCCCTCGAGAGCCGCATCACCTGGGGCGTGATTGCCGGTCTCGTGGTCGGAAAGGTGCTCGGGATCACGACGGCAGCATGGGCCGCGTGCCGTCTCGGCCTCGCGTCGTTGCCGGGTGGCCTGGGGGCACGCCACGTCGTGGGGCTGGGGCTGCTCGGCGGGATCGGGTTCACGGTGTCGCTCTTCGTGGCCGACCTGGCGTTCGCGGGGATCCAGCTCCAGGAGGCCAAGCTCGGGGTGCTCGCCGCCTCGCTCGCGAGCGGAGCGGTCGCGATCGTGGTCCTCGGGATGGGTGAAGAGCCATCGCGCGCGGTGGAGGTCCCGGCGGACCGGTCGCCGCACGCGTAACCTCCCCGCCACGCGCGCGAGTCGAACCCCTCGATGACTGGTCCTGGCTCTCTCCTCCCACGCCTCGAGGCCGCCGCCGAACGGTCGAAGGCGATCACGTTCGTGACGGGCCGCAGCGACGGCGACGGCTTCACGGCCGAGCGGGTCGAATGGGCGCGCCTGCACGACGAGGCCCGCGCGATGGCCGCGGCCCTCCAGGCCCGGGGCATCGGGCCCGGCCAGCACGTGGGCATCCTCGGGCCCACGACCCGCCCGCTCGTCACCGCGATCCAGGCGACCTGGCTCGCGGGCGCGACGGTCGTGATGCTCCCGCTGCCGATGCGACTCGGCTCGATCGAGGAGTTCGTCGTCCAGACCCGTCGCCGCATCCTCGGCGCCGACGCGGCGCTCGTGCTCGCCGACCCCGCCCTGGCCGAGTTCCTCGCCCCCGAGCCGGGCGACGCCGAGGTCGTGATGCTCGACGTGCTCGCCCGCGAGGCCGGCCAGGTCGGCGCCCGACGCTACGACCGCCCGGCCGACGACCCCGACGCGCTGGCGATCCTCCAGTTCACGAGCGGCAGCACTGCGGACCCGAAGGGCGTGATGCTGCCCCACCGCTGCGTGACCGCCAATCTCGACGCGATCGCCGAGGCGGCCCAGCTCGACCTCGACGCGGATCGAGCCGCCTCGTGGCTCCCGCTCTACCACGACATGGGCCTCATCGGGCTGCTCACGGTGCCGATGACGACGGGCTTCGACCTCGTGCTCGCGGGCGCGCAGGACTTCCTCGCGGCGCCGTCACGCTGGATGCAGTGGATGTCTGACTTCCGCTGCACCGTGACCGGCGGACCCAACTTCGCCTACGCGCTGGCGGCCCGGGCGCTCCGCCGTCTCTCCGGGATCGAGCTCGGCCAGTGGCGGCTCGCCCTCAACGGGGCGGAGCCGATCGACCCCGACTCGGTGGAGGCGTTCCTCGCGGCCGGGGCTCCGCATGGCCTCGGCGCGGGCTCGGCGTTCTGCGTCTATGGCATGGCCGAGGCCACGCTGGCGATCACCTTCCCCGAGCCCGGCTCCGGCATGGCCGTCGACCCGGTCGATCGCCGAGTGCTCGAGACCGACCGCTACGCGGCGCCCGTGGAGGCGTACGTCGAGCGCGCCCGTCGGCTCCCGTTGCTCGGCCGCACCCTCCGCGGCATCGAGCTGCGGGTGGTCGACCCGGTCACCGGCGACGCGCTCGCGAGCCGCGAGGTGGGCGAGATCGAGCTGCGCGGTGACTCCATCACCCCGGGCTACTACCGCAACGAGCGCGCCACCACCGACGTGTTCCACGACGGTTGGCTGCGCACGGGCGACCTCGGGTACACGGTCGACGGCGAGCTGGTGGTGTGCGGACGCATCAAGGACGTGATCATCATGGGCGGACGCAACGTCTTCCCCGAAGACGTCGAGCGCGCGGCGACCGACGTCGACGGCGTGCGGGCGGGCAACGTGATCGCGTTCGGCGCGCCCGGCCGACGGGGTCGAGAGGCGATCGTGGTGGTCGCGGAGACCAAGGCCGACGACCCGGCGCTGGTGCGCGACGCGGTGGCGACCCGGGTGACCGACGCGGTCGGCGTGCCCCCGGAGGAGGTGATCCTGGTACGGCCGGGGTCGATCCCGAAGACCTCCTCGGGCAAGCTGCAGCGGTCTTTGTGCAAGGCCCGCTACCTGGGCAGCGTGCTCGAGCCCGTCTGACCCCTTTCCGGCTATTGGGCTCATCCGGACATTTGGACTAGCCTCCTCGTCCTCGCAACGGGACTGGGAGCGGCATGCGAAGGATCGGAGCGCACTGGCAGCCGCACTGTTGGCCGGCTCGCTGACCACGGCGGGGTTGCTGGGGGTCGGGGTCGCTCCCGCCGGCGCGATCGCCAACAGCGCGCCACTGGCCACCGTCGGTGCGAACGGCGACGTCGTCACCATCGCATCCGACGCGACTTACGTGTACCTCGGCGGGAAGTTCACCTACGTCGGGGCCAACACCGGACCAGGGGTCGCGGTCAACGAGCTCACCGGAACCCGCCTCGCCACGTTGGCCCGCGTCCGCGGTGGCGAGGTGCGCGCCGCGGTCTCGGACCGCCGGGGCGGCTGGTACATCGGCGGCAGCTTCACCACCGTCGGCGGCCAGGCACGCAACGGCCTGGCCCGCATCCTGTCGACCGGCGCGCTCGCGGCCTGGGCCCCAAGCGTGGCCGGCCAGGTCGACGCGCTGGCCCACGACGGCGGCCTCGTCTAAGTCGGCGGGCTGTTCTCCGGGGTCAACGGGACGGCCAGAGCCAACCTCGTGGCCGTCGACGGTACGACGGCCACGCTGGCCGCCTGGAACCCCGGTGCCAACGGCAACGTCGAGGCGCTCGGGCTCGACGCCACGACGCTGTACGCCGGCGGGGCGTTCGCGACGCTCGGCGGCGCGGCACGCACCAACCTCGGTGCACTCGACCGCGCCACCGGCGCGATCAACGCCTGGGACCCGAGCGTCAACGGCGCGGTACACGATCTCACGCTGTCCGGGAACCGGCTCTTCGCCGGCGGGGCGTTTACGACGGTGACGGCGACGCCTCGTGCGAACCTCGCCGCCTTCGACCTCCCCGCCCTGACGCTCGCCGCATGGGCACCTGCCACCGACGGGTCGGTCGAAGCGGTCGTAGCCCGCGCCGACGGCACGGTCGTGTACGTCGGAGGAGCCTTCACGCTCGCGGGCGGCCTGGCGCGCGCCAACCTTGCCGCGCTCACTGCTACGGACGGCGCGCCAACGCCCTGGGCACCCGCCACCGACGGACCGGTGCTCGACCTCGAGCTCTCGCGGGCGACAGGAAGTCGACCGGTGGACGCGGTGCTCTATCTCGGCGGCACGTTCACGACCGCGGCCGGCGCAACCCGTTACAACGCGGCCGGCATCGACACCGCGACCGGGGCGCCCGATCCCTGGGACCCCGGAACCGACACCACGGTCCGCGCCGTGACCCGTTCGGGAACCGCGGTGTTCGTGGGTGGTGCGTACACGTGGATCAACGGTGCGCCGCGCGCCTACGTCGCCGCGCTACGAGCCGACACCCTGGAGCTGGACCGCGCGGGGAACCCGGGCGCGAACGCGCCGGTGCGCGGCATCGACACCGCACGCGGGGGCACGGTGTACGTCGGCGGCGAGTTCTCGACCCTCGGTGGAGCAGCCCGCAACCGAGCCGGCGCCCTCGATCCGGTCACCGGGGCCGTGACCCCGTGGAACCCCAACGTGCGAAGCGGCAACGTCTCGGCCGTCGCGGCCGGGAGCTCCCGCATCTTCCTCGGGGGCACGTTTGCCAGCGTCGGCGGGATCACGCGTGCCCGCATCGCGGCCGTCGACACGTCGGGGGCGCTGGTCGGCGCCTGGAATCCCACCGCCAACAACAGCATCCGCTTCCTCGAGCTCTCACCCGACGAGACCCGGCTCTACGCGGGCGGCCCGTTCACCTCCATCGGCGGCGCGCCGCGGCCCGGCTGCGCCGAGCTCACCGCCGACCCGGGAACGCTCATTGCGTTCGCCCCGACCAACGGCGGCGACGTCGTCTCGCTCGACCTCTCGAGCGACGGTCAGCGGCTCTGGTGCTCGACCGCCAACAACCGGACCTACATGTACGCACCGCTCGGCGGCACGAACGGACCCTTGTGGACGGTCCAGACCGGCGGCGACGTGCAGGCCGCGGCCGACTCGCCGACCGAGCTCTACATCGGCGGGCACTTCGGCCAGGTGCGCGGCGGCGGCCAACGCACCCACGCGGCCTCCATCGACATCGCGACCGGCACCATGACGGCGTGGAACCCCAGCCCGTACGGCGTCTACGGGGTCTGGGCGCTCGAGATCGTCGGCGGACGCGTGCTCATGGGCGGCGACTTCGACAACGTCGGGCTCTATACGCAACCACGGTTCGCTGCGTTCGGCGGCACCCCGTAGACCCCTTAGTGCCGAGAGCGTGTGGTCGCGGCTGGGTCGGGGGTGGGTCGCCTCAGACGAGGGGCCAGGGGACGGAGTGATAGCCCTCGTCGGGTGAGGGCAACACGCCCGCCCGCAGCAGGTCCGCCGCCCGGCGGCACAGCGCCTCGAGCTCGGTGGGCTCGAGCAGCGCCCGCAGAGACTCCCCTCGTGGGCTGTCGAGCTCGGCAACGAGCGCGCGCACGTCCTCGCAAAGCTCGCGCGGCACCGGCTCCCCCGCGAAGTCCCAGATCACGGTGCGCAGCTTCGGTGCAGGGAGGAACGTGAGGCCGTGGTCGATGCCCCAGACGTGGCCCGATCGGCGTTCACGCAGGCAATGACCGCCCTTGCGATCCGCGTTGTTGGCGAGCACGTCGAAGACCGCGACGCGCCGCAGCACGTCGGCGTGGTCTTCCAGCAGCGTGAAGTAGTGCTCCTCCGGATCGTGGTCCACGAACCGCTGCACCATCCCGAGCCCGTAGGGCCCGTTGCGTAGCACGGTCTCGGGCACGAGGTCCCAGCGCAACAGCGCGGCGAGCTCGTACGCGGCAACCTCGCGATGGCACAGCGTCCCGTCGGGGAAGTCCCACAACGGACGCTCGCCCCGCTGTGGCTTGTACACCGCGGCTAGCTCGGCGCCGTCGAGTGACGCGGTCACGAGCATCGTCGCGTTCGACGACCACGCGAGGCGGCCAAGCAGCTCGAGCTCGCCCTCGCGCAGGACGGCCGACGCGACCTCGGGAGCTAGTTCCACCGCGGGCAGATGTGGCCTTGCGGGTCCATCGGGAACGTGCACAGCGGGCACGACGCCCGCCCACCTTCGACCGCCTCCGCTCCACGCGCCGCCATCGCGCGCACTTGCGCGCGTGTCGCGAAAAAGCGAGCGACGAAGCCCTCCACTACCCCGTCGGTGGAATCCTCGGAGACGTCGTCCGAATCCTCGTTGCCGCGCTCGCGCAGCTCGAGCAGCACCACTCGGCGCTCCGGCTCGAAGCCGAGACCGATCATCCGCGCCCGGAACAGCGGCACCGCAGGCTCCGAGACCCCCGCGTCGGCGAGAAACGCGGCCGGGGCGTCGCCTTCCTCCGGGTAGTCGTCGGCGAGGCGATCGAGGAAGGCGACCGCCTCCTCGGCGAGCAGGGCAACCTGCTCCTTCTCGACGAGCACCGTCACCCGCGTGTCGTCCAGGCGCGCCTGGATGTAGAAGGCCCGCTGCCCGGGCTCCCCGATCGCACCCGCGCCCAGGGCGTCGACTCCGTCGAGCTCGATGACCTCGCCCGTCACCGAGCCGCCTCGCGCTCCGGCTCGAGATCGGGCTCCGGCGTCGGGAGGGACAGAACCTCGGAGAGCTCGCCGAGCGAGTTGCAGGTGCACAGCACCGCCCCCAGCGCGCCGAGCTCGAAGACCGTGACGGATGCCGGCGAAACCATGACCCGCTGGAAGAGGTCGAGGTGCATGCCGGTGAAATGCGCGATCGCGGCCTTGATCGGATCGGCATGCGACACCACCACCACCGTCTCGCCGGGATGCGCAGCGACGACGCCTTCGAGCGCCGCGACCATGCGCGCCTGCATCGCGGCGATCGACTCCCCCCCGGGGAAGCGCGCCCGCGAGGGCGCGACCTGCACGGTCTTCCACAGGTCGGTAGTCGCGAGGTCGACGATCTTCTGCCCGGTCCACTCCCCGTAGTCCGCCTCGAGCACGCCGTCGAGCACCCGGACCGCGAGCTCGTGGTGGGAGGCGATCTGCTCGGCGGTCTGGCGGGTCCGTTCGATCGGGCTCGCGTAGACCGCGCTGACCGGCAGCGCGGCGAGCCGCTCGCCGACCGCCTGCGCCTGGCCGACACCCGTGTCGGAGAGGTCGATGCCAGGGAGGCGCCCCGAGAGGATCGGACCGGTCTGCGCGGTGACCGCATGGCGTACGAGCACCAGGCGGGTCGGGGTCTGGTGGTGGGCACGCACGCCGTCGGAGGCGGCGCCGTCGGCAGGGGAAGCCTCGGTCACGACGCCCGATGGTACCGGGGCCGGGATCCGGCACACCCGGCGGGAGCGCGTAGGGTCACGGCGATGAGCCAGCCGATGCACCTGCACCGCAAGGGACCACCCGAGACCGCACTGCCCGAGGACCCGGCGCAGCCCGCGCTCGACGCGGCCCGCGAGCTCACCGACCCGGTCGCGCAGCGCCGGGCGCTCGTCGAGGTCGCTGCCCGGCACCCGCGCAGCTGCGCCGCCTGGGCCGAGCTCGCCGCGC
>Ga0194128_10005495_pt1 | contig 17711 bp, 16 predicted proteins | sample TA2KigCa65mmetaG_FD_148650 | JGI IMG/M metagenome (GOLD analysis project Ga0194128, IMG submission 148650) | Freshwater microbial communities from Lake Tanganyika, Tanzania - TA2015037 Kigoma Deep Cast 65m | ecosystem: Environmental > Aquatic > Freshwater > Lake | place: Tanzania: Lake...
ACCGTCAAAGCCAAAATCCCCGCCTTTCAATTGCTTAGCTCGAAAATGGGGCAAAGTTCAGCCTAAAGGGCAGAATTCGCACCGGCTCACTGACGATCATCGACGCCGACGGCCGCGAGCATCGATTTGTCGGCTCTCCCGGTCCCGGGGCCACGATCCGGCTGCACGACCGCGCGCTCCATCGCAGGTTGTTCCTCGCGCCGGATCTGGCCTTCGGCGAAGCCTACATGGATGGCACGCTGACCATCATCGACGGTACGCTCTATGACGCGATTTCGGTCGCGGCAATCAACGTCTACGAGCTTTACGATCATCCGCTTCAGCGCATTCTCCAGTGGCTGAACCTGGGCGTCCGCCGTTTCCAGCAATACAACCCGATCGGACGGGCCCAAGATCACGTCGCGCATCACTACGACCTGTCCGGCGCTCTTTACGAGCTGTTTCTTGACCAGGATCGACAGTACTCGTGCGCGTATTTCACCGATCCGGCGGAGAGCATCGATACAGCCCAAGTGAACAAGCGCCGCCACATCGCCGCCAAGCTACGCCTCCAACCGCGCCAGAAGGTGCTCGACATCGGTTCGGGCTGGGGCGGGCTCGGTCTCTATCTCGCGGGCGTCGCGGACGTCGATGTCACCGGCGTCACCCTGTCGGCTGAGCAGCACAAGGTGTCGAACGAACGTGCGGCCAAGCGGGGCCTCGGTCAAAAGGTGCGCTTCCTGATGCGCGACTATCGGGAATTGGAGGGTCGCTTCGACCGCATCGTTTCAGTCGGCATGTTCGAGCATGTCGGCGTCGGCCACTACGGAGAGTTCTTCGACAAGCTCGCCGACCTGCTGTCCGATGACGGCGTCGCCCTGCTTCACTCGATCGGACGCAAGGACGGACCGGGCACCACCAGCCCGTGGATCCGCAAGTACATCTTCCCCGGCGGATACTCGCCGGCCATATCGGAAGTCACCGCGGCGATCGAGCGATCGGGCCTCTGGGTGACCGATATCGAAATTCTGCGGCTGCACTACGCCGAAACCCTGCGCCAGTGGCGCGAGCGTTTCGCCGCCAACCGCGACAGGATCAAGTCGCTCTATGACGAGCGCTTCTGCCGCATGTGGGAGTTCTACCTGGCGGCCAGCGAAACCGCCTTCCGCTTCCAGGGCATGATGGTGTTCCAGATGCAGATCGCGCGGCGCCAGGACGCGGTGCCGCTGACGCGAGACTACATCACGGACGCCGAGCGCCAGTTGCTGGAATTGGAGAGAGCGCGCGCAAAATCCGAGCGCGCGGCATGATCGCCTTCCGATCGACGTCCAGCGGTTGAATTTTGCCGCCACCACGGCGGCCTCGGTTCGATTGCGTCCGCCGCGGGAGGCTCTGCAGCTTTCGCTCGCCGTCGGCCGACGCGGGCGTGAACTGGGCGAACTCGACCGGCACGTAAATGTGCCCGTTGAGCACTCCGGTGCAGGCCGGCCCCTCCGGCCGGCCCGCCTCGTCAATGAGAAAGCTCGAAATTGCCTGATCGGCGATGGCTCAAACCAGGCCCTCTGCCTTGAGGGCTTCCTGGACTTTGGGACGCGCCGCCACCCGATCCATATAGGCCTTGAGATTGGGCCAAGCAGCCAGGTCGATCTTGTGGTACTTCGACCAGCCGACCACGGTGAAGCAATAGGCATCGGCCACGGTGAATTGGTTGCCCATCAAGTACGACTTGCCGGCAAGGTGCTTGTCGAGGATGCCGAATTTGGCGGCCAATGCGTCTTTGACGATCGGCTTGTAGTCCTCCGGCGTGTTCGGCCGGAACAGCGGCGAAAATCCCTTGTGAATCTCCGCGGTCATGAAATTCAGCCACTCTTGCACACGGTAACGATCCAGGCTTCCGGCCGCCGGCGCCAGGCCTGATGCGGGCTTCTGGTCGGCGATGTATTGCACGACCGCCGGTCCCTCGGTCAAAACCTCACCGCTGTCCAATTTGAGTGCAGGTACCTGGCCCTTGGGATTGATCTGGGTGAAATCCGCCCCGGCTTTCGTCGTCTTTGCTTTGAGATCGACCTGTTCGAGGTCGAATGGCAACCCGGCTTCGCGCAAGACGATATGCGGCGAGAGCGAGCAAGCGCCGGGGCTAAAATAGAGCTTCATGTCGCAAGTCTCCTGATGACGAGATGACCAGCAGGCGGATGAAAATGCCGCTGGACTGCGACCCGTATATCGCCAACCGGTGTTGAACGGGAATATGGCAATCAAGCAAAGCAGGCTTGCATTTTCGCAACACCAGGCCGATTCCTTGCTCCGAGTCGGGTTACTAACGCTATGATCCCCATGTGGACTCATTCCATTCACAGGTACCACAGGCTTGATCAAACACGCTCAGCGCTTTCGGCATGAAAAGAACCTGCCGCATTTGATACCCTGATTGCCGCTTTGATCGCCTAGTGGCCTTGTCTATGGAACCCAAGCTCGTCTCCCCGTTCACGCCTGTACCGCTGCACACGGGGAGCCGCGAGCCCGAGCCGACGCCGCTACGCCAGCCGCCGCAAAATTTCGAGGCCGAGCAAGGGCTGCTGGGCGCGATCCTGACCAACAACCACGCGTTCGAGAAAGTCTCCGACTTCCTGCAGCCGGAGCACTTCGCCGATCCGGTCCATGGCCGCATCTACGAGGCCTGCGGACGCTTGATCGAAAAGGGTCAGCTCGCCAATCCCGTGACGCTCAAGGCCTTGTTCGACCAGGACGGCGCGTTGACGGAGATCGGCGGGGCCCAATACCTGGTGCGCCTGGCCGCTGCCGTCGTCACGGTCGTCAATGTGCAGGACTACGGGCGCACGATCTTCGATCTCTATCTTCGCCGCCAGCTCATCGCCATCGGCGAGGACATGGTCAACGACGCCTTCCGCCAGGATCTGGAGCAGGAGGCGGCCGACCAGATCGAAGGAGCGGAAGCGAAGCTGTTCGAACTGGCGGAATCGGGCCACAGCGAAAATGGCCTGCAGGATTTCAGCACGGCGCTCAAGAGCGCCATCGAGATGGCCAACTATGCCTTCAAGCGCGAAGGCCAGATGTCGGGCATCCCGAGCGGGCTGATCGACCTCGACAAGTTGCTGGGCGGCCTGCACAAGTCTGACCTGATCGTGCTCGCCGCGCGCCCCGCCATGGGCAAGAGCGCGCTGGCCACCAACATCGCCTTCCACGCCGCGACGAGATCGCTAGATGATCCCGACGCGGAGCGCCACGTCATCGCGTTCTTTTCGCTCGAAATGTCGGCCGACCAGCTCGCGACGCGTATCCTGGCCGAAGAAACCAGTGTACCGTCCAACAAGGTCCGGCGCGGCGAACTCAGTCATGACGAGTTCGACCGCCTCGTCCTCGCCAGCGACCGGCTGTCCAAGACGCCAATCTTCATCGACGATACGCCGGCGATCACGGTGTCGGCGCTCCGCACGCGCGCGCGCCGGCTCAAGCGGCAGCATGGCCTGTCGCTCATCGTGGTCGACTACCTGCAGCTCATGCGTCCCACGGCGGGCGCCCGCGTCGAAAATCGCGTGCTGGAGATTTCCGACATCACGCGCGGCCTGAAGGCGGTGGCCAAGGAGCTCGACGTGCCGGTCTTGGCGCTCTCACAGCTCAGCCGCGCGGTCGAGCAGCGCGAAGACAAGCGGCCCCAGCTCTCGGACCTGCGCGAGTCTGGTTCGATCGAACAGGACGCCGACGTGGTCATGTTCATCTTCCGCGAGGACTACTACCTCGAGCGGCAGGAACCAATGCGCCGGCCCGAGGAGTCCGACGAAAAATTCCATGATCGCGTCGATGCCTGGCGCCAGGCGCGCGATGCCGCTTACGGCGTCGCCGAGATCATCGTCGGCAAGCAGCGCCACGGCCCGACCGGGACGGTCAAGCTGGCCTTCGATGGACCGACCACGAAATTCAGCAACCTGATCCGCGACGACCAACTCCCCTATGCCACGGAGTGATGGTGCCGGTCCGCCCGGCGCCCCGCCAGGTACTGATGCCGGCACCGGCGCGGTCCTCACCATCGATCTCGACGCCGTCGCGGCCAACTACCGACGCCTGAAACAGCAACTCGGCTCCGTGCCATGTGCGGCCGTGGTCAAGGCCGACGCCTATGGCCTCGGCGCCGAGCGCGTAGCGCCCACGCTCGCCGCGTGCGGCTGCACGACGTTCTTTGTCGCCCATCTCGAGGAAGGCATCGCCTTGCGCCGCGTGCTCGCCGATGCGCGCATTTTCGTGCTGATCGGTCCGCGCGCCGACAATGCCGGCGCCTATTCGGCGGACCATCTCATGCCGACCCTCAATTCGCCCGGCGAGATCGAAACATGGGCGTCCCATGTCGCGACACGCGGCGCGCCACTCCAGGCCGCGCTGCACATCGATACGGGCATGAACCGGCTCGGTCTCACCATGCGAGACATCGATCGCCTGGCCGCCGATCCCGGCCCGCTTGAGCGCTTGCCGCTCGCGCTGGTCATGAGCCACCTCGTCGTCGCCGAGCAGCCGGCGCACCCGCTCAACGCCGAGCAGCTCCAGCGTTTTCGCACGGCGCGCCAGCGCGTGCCGCCGCTGGCCCGCGCGAAAGCCAGCTTCGCCAACTCGTCCGGCGTTTTTCTCGGGCCGGACTACCATTTCGATCTCGGCCGGCCGGGCGCCGCCCTCTATGGCCTGGCGCCGACCGACGATCGGCCCAATCCGATGACGCAAACCGTGCGCCTGGAGGCCCGTATCCTCCAGGTCCGTGACGTTGACGCCGGAGAATCCGTTGGATATGGTGCCGCGCACCTCCGGCTCCGGCCCGGCCGTATCGCCACTCTTCCCGCAGGCTATGCCGACGGCTACATGCGTGCGCTCAGCCACCGTGGTCGTGTCTTCATCGGCGAATACGCCGCACCGATCGTGGGACGCGTATCGATGGATCTCATCACGGTCGACGTCAGCGATGTGCCGGCGCATCTGGCGGCACCGGGAAATTTCGCCACCTTGATCGGGCCGGAGATGACGCCCGACCAGGTCGGCGCGCGGGCCGGCACCAATGGCTACGAGGTGCTGACCCAGCTCAGCCGCCGCTATCACCGCAACTATATCGGCGGCGCGGCGACAGGGTCGCGATGAACTTTCTCGCCGCGATCGGCCGCGCCTTTCTTGCTTTTCTCGAGGCAACCGGCCGCGTCTTCATCTTCACGCTGACCTCCGTTTCGCATTGTGTCCGCCCGCCCTTCTTTCCCCGCCTGATCGGCCGGCAGATGATCGAGATCGGCTATTTCTCGCTGCCGGTCGTGGGCATGACTGCGCTCTTCACCGGCATGGTGCTGGCATTGCAGAGCTATACGGGCTTTGCGCGCTTCTCGGCCGAGGGCGCCGTGGCGACGGTCGTCGTGCTGTCGATGACCCGCGAACTGGGGCCCGTGATCGCCGGGCTGATGGTGGCGGGGCGCATCGGCGCCGCCATGGCGGCCGAGATCGGCACCATGCGCGTGACCGAGCAGATCGACGCCCTCACCACGCTGTCGACCAATCCCTTCAAGTACCTGGTGGCGCCCCGCCTGATCGCCGGCATGACCATGCTGCCGCTGCTCGTCGTCGTGGCGGACATCATCGGCGTGTTCGGCGGCTACCTGGTCGGCGTGCACAAGCTCGGCTTCAATCCCGCCGCCTACCTCAAGCGCACATTCGACTACCTGGAGATGCTCGACGTGGTTTCGGGCCTGGTCAAGGCGGCCGTGTTCGGCTTCATCGTGGCGCTCATGGGCTGCTACCACGGCTACCATTCGCGTGGCGGCGCGCAGGGTGTGGGCGCGGCCACCACCAGCGCCGTCGTGTCGGCATCGATCCTCATGCTGATCTCCAATTACGTGATCACCGAGCTGTTTTTCGCCAAATGAGCGAGACGACGCCCAAGATCCGTATCCGCGGTCTGTGCAAAGCCTTCGGCCCGAAGGTCGTGCTCGACCATCTCGACCTCGACGTCATGCCCGGCGATTCCCTGGTGGTCATCGGCGGCTCGGGCACCGGCAAGTCGGTGATGATCAAATGCGTGCTCGGCATCATCACGCCCGATTCCGGCAGCATTCGGGTCGACGGCGTCGAGTTGGTCGGCGCCTCGACCGAAGTGCGCGAGCAAGCGCTGCGCAAGTTCGGTATGCTGTTCCAGGGCTCAGCCCTGTTCGACAGCCTGCAGGTCTGGGAGAACGTCGCCTTCGGCCTGATCCAGGGGCGCGGCCGCAGTCGCAGCGAAGCCAAGAAGGTGGCGCTCGAAAAGCTGGCGCAGGTCGGGCTGAACGCCGACGTCGGCGAGTTGTGGCCGGCCGAGCTCTCTGGTGGAATGCAGAAGCGCGTGGCGCTCGCGCGCGCGATCGCCGCAGATCCGGACATCATCTTCTTCGACGAGCCGACGACCGGCCTCGACCCGATCATGTCCGACGTAATCAACGACCTGGTCGTCGCCTGCGTGAAGAAGCTCGGCGCCACCACGCTCTCCATCACGCACGACCTGACGAGCGCACGCAAGATCGCCAACCGGATCGCCATGATCTTCGGCGGCCGCATCATCTGGTCGGGTCCCGTCTCCGAGATCGACCGCTCGGGCAACGCCCATGTCGATCAATTCATCCACGGCCGCGCCGAAGGGCCGATCAAGATGGAGCTCCGGCGGGCGTAAAGTTGCCCCGCTCAAGTGTCAGGCGCTGGTCACTGGAAAGAGCGAACCGCAAAGGCGCAAATGTCGCAAAGACGATGTCCCAGCCAGCGCCGAGTCACGAATTGGAGAAACTCGCCGCGGCATGACGCAGCTTTTCAGGTTCACAAAGTGCTCGGTCCCGGACTGCTCGAATCGGTGTACGAGACCCGTCTAATCCACGAATTTAAGAAGCGCGGCATCAACTTCGCCCGCCAGGTGGCACTTCCCGTCGTTCATGACGGACTGCGACTCGAAGCCGCTCTCAAGCTTGATCTGCTGGTAGACGACCGAGTTGTGGTAGAAATCAAGACTGTCGAGAAATATTCCGGTTCACGAAGCGCAGCTTCTGACACATCTGAGATTCTCCGGAAAGCGATTGGGATTCCTCATCAATTTCAATGTTCCACGAAACAAGGACGGGATCCGAAGGATCATCCATTCAGGGTCGATATCGCCATCACTCTAAGCCCCTTCGCGTCTTCGCGCCTTAGCGGTTAAACAGGCAACCAGCGAAAGGCATTAGAGGCTTGCCAATACCCCATGCCCCGAGCGACGACCCGTCATGTCTGCCAGTCCTGCGGCGCCAGCTATCCCAAGTGGTCGGGTCGGTGCGAGGCGTGCGGCGAGTGGAATAGCATCGTCGAGGAGGCCCTGCCCGAGGCAGCGCCACGCGGCCTCAAGGCCGGCGCCGGCAAGTCGGTCGCGGGTCGGCGCCTGGAGTTCGTCGCACTCGACGGCGCGCCGAGCTCGCCGCCGCGCCGACTGACGCGGATCGCAGAGTTCGATCGGGTGACCGGCGGTGGCCTGGTCGCCGGCTCGGCGATCCTGATCGGCGGCGATCCGGGCATCGGCAAGTCGACGCTCCTGCTCCAGGTCATGGCCCGCCTTGCCGCCGACGCTCATTGCGCCTACATCTCCGGCGAAGAGGCGATCGACCAGGTTCGGCTGCGCGCGCAGCGGCTTGGCGTCGCCGGCAGCGCCGTCGGTCTGGTGGCGGCCACCAATGTGCGCGACATTCTGGCGACACTCGACGATGACGACGCGCCCGATGTGGTCGTCATCGATTCGATCCAGACCATGTACGTCGATACGCTCGATTCCGCTCCGGGCACGGTCGCGCAGGTCCGCGCCTCGGCAGCCGAGCTGATCCGATTGGCCAAGCGGCGCGGCACGGCCGTGCTGATCGTCGGCCATGTCACCAAGGAAGGCATGATTGCGGGGCCGCGGGTTCTCGAGCACATGGTCGACACGGTCCTCTATTTCGAAGGCGAGCGCGGGCACCAGTTCCGCATCTTGCGCGCGGTCAAAAACCGGTTCGGGCCGACCGACGAGATCGGCGTGTTCGAAATGACCGATGGCGGCCTCGTCGAGGTGCCCAATCCGTCGGCGCTGTTCCTGGCCGAGCGGCGCGGCGACATCAGCGGCGCCGCCGTCTTTGCAGGGGTCGAAGGCACCCGCCCCGTCCTGGTCGAGATCCAGGCCCTCGTCGCCCCCTCGCCGTTCGGCACGCCACGCCGCGCCGTCATCGGCTGGGATTCGAGCCGGCTTGCCATGGTGATGGCCGTTCTCGAGGCGCGCTGCGGCGTTGTGCTGGCCGGCAAGGATGTCTACCTGAACGTGGCCGGCGGATTGCGCGTTTCGGAGCCAGCCGCTGATCTGGCGGTCGCCGCGGCTCTGGTCTCCGCGATCAGCGGACAAGCTGTGCCGCACGACACGGTGGTGTTCGGCGAGATCGGCCTGTCCGGCGAGGTGCGCGCCGTCGGCCAGATGGAGACGCGGCTGAAAGAGGCCGCGAAACTAGGCTTCGCCCGCGCACTGGTGCCGACCCGACATCGCCGGGGCAATGCCCGGCTAGCCCCCGTCAGCGGGCTCGACATCGTCGAGATCGACCAGCTGACCGACCTGGTCGGTCGCTTCGATCCTGAGGCCGGCTCGATTCTCCCCAAGGGGGGCAGCCGACGCCAGGGTCAGGGTCGAGCGGGGGCATGAACCAGCTGCCGCTCAATGCGACGGATCTGGGGATCATCATCATCCTGATGGTGTCGGGCCTGCTCGCGTTCTCTCGAGGCCTGGTCAAGGAGGTGCTGGCCGTCGCAGCCTGGGTCGGCGCCGCTCTCGCGACGCTCTACGGATTTCGTCACGCCCAGCCGATCGCGCGCAAGTTCATCTCGGTCGAGCTCGCCGCCGACGCCGCCGCAGGCGTGGCGGTCTTCGTCGTATCGCTGATCGTGCTGTCGATGATCACCCATGCGATCTCCGAGCGTGTGCGCGACAGCGCGCTCAACGCCGTCGACCGCTCGCTCGGCTTCGTCTTCGGACTGGTGCGCGGCGCCGTTCTGATCGTGTTGGCATACATGCTGCTCGCCTGGGCGGTACCGAGCGCCGACCAGCCGGATTGGCTGCGCCAGGCACGCGCCATGCCCTTCATCGAGCGCGGCGCCGACCTGCTGATCTCCCTCGTGCCGCGCGACCAACGCGGCGAGTCGGCGGCCGCGGCCGACCGGATGCGCCGCCAGGCCCGGGAGGCCGATGACGCTCGGCGCAGCTTCGAGCGACTGCTCAACCCCCAGCCGAAAGCCGATGCGCCGAGGGACGTGCCAGGGTACAATCCCCAGGAGCGCCGGACCCTCGATCGGTTGATCGAGAACACCAAATAAAGCCCGCATGACCGAAGCCAAGGAAACGACCTGCACCATGGCCGCAGACGCCCGCTTTTCTGAAGTGACGACCCGGCCCTTCGATGACGATCACCTGCGCGAGGAATGCGCGATTTTCGGCATCTACGGGACGCCCGACGCGGCGGCACATACGGCACTTGGGCTCCACGCGCTGCAACATCGGGGCCAGGAAGCGACCGGGCTGGTCGCGTTCGACGGCAAGCACTTTCACGCGCATCGCGGCATGGGACATGTCGCCGACAATTTCAGCCAGCACTCCGTCCTCGACCGGCTGAAAGGACATGCGGCGATCGGCCACAACCGCTACGCCACGACCGGCGAAACCGTGTTGCGCAACGTCCAGCCGTTGTTCGCCGACTTCGATTTCGGCGGCTTCGCGATCGGTCACAACGGCAACCTGACCAATGCCTATCTGGTGCGCCGGGCACTGGTGAAGAAAGGCTGCATCTTCCAATCGACGACGGACACCGAGGTGATCATCCACCTGATGGCGACCAGCACCCAGCACACGGTGCTCGATCGCATGGTCGATGCGTTGCAGAAGGTCGACGGCGCCTATTCGCTGGTCTGCCTGATGAATGACGCGCTGATCGGCGTGCGCGATCCGTGGGGTATCAGGCCGCTCGAGCTGGGAAAGCTCGGAGACAGTTGGATCCTCGCCTCGGAAACCTGCGCCTTCGACATCATCGGCGCGGATGCGGTCCGCGACGTCGAGCCGGGCGAGATCATCGTCATCGACCGCAACGGCCTGCGCAGTATCAAGCCCTTCCCAGCGGCGCCCCGGCGCTTCTGCATTTTCGAGTATATCTACTTCTCGCGGCCAGACAGCGTCGTCGAGGGCACCAGCGTCTACGAGGCGCGCAAGCGCATCGGCGCGGAGCTGGCGCGCGAAAGCCATGTCGACGCCGACGTGGTCATCCCGGTTCCCGATTCCGGCGTGCCGGCGGCGATCGGCTATGCCGCCCAAGCCCGCATTCCCTTCGAGCTCGGCATCATCCGCAACCACTATGTCGGCCGCACGTTCATCGAGCCGACCGATCAGATCCGCCATCTCGGCGTCAAGCTCAAGCACAACGCAAACCGCAACCAGCTCACGGGCAAGCGCGTCATCCTGGTCGACGATTCGATCGTGCGCGGCACGACCTCGACCAAGATCGTCGAGATGGTGCGCAACGCCGGCGCGAGCGAGGTGCACATGCGCATCGCGAGCCCGCCGACGACGCATTCCTGCTTCTATGGCGTGGATACGCCAGAGCGCAGCAAGTTGCTGGCGTCGAATCTCGATCTTGCCGGCATGACCCGCTTTATCGGCGCCGACAGCCTGGCCTTCGTCACCATGGACGGGCTCTACCGCGCCATGGGCGAGACCGGGCGCAATCCCCGCGCGGTCAAGTACTGCGATGCCTGCTTCAGCGGCGACTATCCCATCGTCCTGACCGACCAGGACGGCGGCAGCGTGCCGGCGCAATTGTCCTTGCTGGCCGAAGCGAGCTGAGAACGTGGCGGACGGGCGGGCCAAGCGCTCGCGGCCAGCCGCGCCGTCGCCCGCACAATCGGCGCCGGCTGCGGGACAGCTTGCGGGCCGCATCGCACTGATCACCGGCGCATCGCGCGGCATCGGCGCCGCCGTCGCCAAGCGCTTCGCCGGCGAAGGCGCGCACGTCATCCTCGCCGCGCGAACGGTCGGCGGCCTCGAAGAGGTCGACGACGCGATCCAGGCCGCCGGCGGGCAGGCAACTCTGGTGCCGGTCGACATCACCGATTTTGCCAAGATCGACCAGATGGGCGCCGCCATCGCGCAGCGCTTCGGGCGGCTCGACATCCTGGTCGGCAATGCCGGCGCGCTCGGCCAGCTCACCCCGGTCGGTCACATCGATCCCGACGACTGGGACGACGTGATGAGGGTGAATGTGACGGCGAATTGGCGCCTGATCCGCTGCTTCGATCCGCTGCTCCGCCGTTCCGAGGCCGGCCGCGCGATCTTCGTCACATCGGGCGTGGCCAACGGCGTGTTTCCTTACTGGGGCGCGTATGCCACCAGCAAGGCGGCGCTCGAGATGCTCGCCAAGGTCTATGCAGGCGAGATCGCCAAGACCAAGGTTCGGGTCAACCTGCTCGATCCGGGCATCGTGCGCACGGGCATGCGCGCCAAGGCGTTTCCCGGCGAGGACCCGGCCAAGCTGGCAGCCCCGGAATCCGTGACCGATGCCTTCGTTCACCTGGCGAGCGTCGAATGTACATTCCACGGCCAGGTGATCCGAGCCTACTGAGCAACGCGATGGTGCGCGGCAAAGCGGAATGGCGCCGCGCAGCGGCCAGCACCGCCGGGACAGCGCACCGGAGCTCGGGATGACGGGCATCGACTTTGCGATCTTTCTCGCTCTCAAGGAGGCCAGCTCTGGCGAGGCGACGCAGATGCTCGAGGTTTGCGCGAAGTCGCTGCATCGCAGCGATCCGGACGCGACCGTTTTCCTCCTGACCGACGAGGCGACCCTTCCCGTCCTCCCGGCGGTGCCGATGACCCCCATCGTCATGAGCCAACGGGTCAATGTCGACGAAATCCTGCTGGAGCGGACACGCGCCTACCGCGCCTTTCTCGATCTCGCGGCGTTCCGACGCGACACGATCTTCCTCGACCACGACATGGTCGCCAATCGAAGCCTCGCGACGACCTTCGAGGGTCGCTTCGATCTCGCCGCGACCTTCCGAACCTGGACGCAGAAGTATCCGATCAATGGCGGATTCATCGCCGTGCGACACGCCAGTTCGCCGGTCGTGCGGCGCTTCTACGATCGCGTCCTGTCGATCTACGAGGACATGAGCGCGGCCAAGGATCGCCTGTGGGATGGCGAGCAAGCCTCGCTCAAAGCCGCGCTCTCGCCCCTGCCCGATCCGCTGACAGCCGGTGTCTACACCACGATGCATGGCGAATCGGTCGCCCTGTTCGATACGTCGAGGATCAACTATTCGATCTGGGACGGCTATCCGCCCCATGCTCTACCCGATACCATGACCGAGGAAATGTTCGCCGACATGGCAAGGCGCGACCTGGTGCACTTCAAGGGCAAGCGCAAGAGCTACATGGCTGGCTACTGGGCGAGCCTGACCCGCGCCACGCGACCGATGGCCTAGCAAGCACGGCGTCGCGATGGCTCTCTCGCCTGTCGTATTGAAACTCGCGAGATCTGCGATCGGCTTCGCCCGGAAGAAGCATCCGGGGCGGCCGATCCGGGCGCTCAGCCTCGGCTTTCCGGATGTGCTGGCGACGCGCGAGCAGATCACGGACATCTTCGGAGCTTTGCCGGACGACGCCTTCGTCGCACGGGCCGATTCCGACCGCATATTGCACTGGCATCGGGCCACCGACCTGCTGCCCTGCGTCTACGAACCCGACGTGCTGCTGCGTCACCTCTCTGTCGATCTCGACTGCCTCGACATGCGCGCGTGGCGCGGAGGCGAGATCATCGCGGATCTCAATGAGCCGCTGCCCGCCCAGCTCAAGGAGAGCTATGAGCTCGTCATCGACGCGGGCACGATCGAGCATTGCTTCAATGCGCCGCAAGCCCTCAAGAACGTCGCGGAGCTTCTGGCGATCGACGGCGTTCTCATCCAGTGCTCGCCGCTCAACGCCTACAATCACGGCTATTGGAACTTCAATCCGAACGTCTTTGCCGACTTCTATGGCGGCAATGGCTTCAAGATCCATCTGCTCCAGGGCCTGACCGGGGATTTGAGGGCCGGTCATCGCTTGTTCGACGTACCGGCCGATGCGCGCTTCGAAAACGCGCCCGCCGACTCCAACCTCGTCTGTGTCTGCCAGCGCACGGAGATCCGGTCGATCCGCTGGCCGACACAGCAGAAGTACCGCTAGAAGCTGGCTCGCGGCGCTACTGGCCGACGATGTCGCGCCGCATCGAGCCGAGCAGCGCCATGACCTCGCTCGACTCGCGGTCGGGCACGCGGAATTTGGCGAGCGTCTTCGACATGTCGCCGGCCATTGCATTGAAGTCCGCGTCGGAGATATCCATGCCCTTGTGCGCGGTCTTCATGTCACGGCCGGTGTACTTGCAGGGACCGCCCGCCGCCTCGCAGACTTGCTCGACCAGCAGGCGCTTGAGCTTGGCGAGATCGATGCCCTGGAAGCGCTTGTTGATGGCGGTGTCCTGGGCGACGTTGGCGACGAAGTCGTCGACCACCGCGACGATAGCGGGCTGGCCGCCAAGCCGATCATAAAGCGAGGGCTGTACCGGGGCGGCCTGGCATCCGCCAATCAGGATCAGTGCGGACAGCAGCCCGAAGCGAGCTTTGACGAGCATGGCAATTTCCCTTCGAACCCGCGATTTTCCTCTTCTTACGCAGCAGACGGCCGATCGGATGCTTGTGATTTTCATGAGCGCACCCTAGGCTTCGGCGATGCTGCGCCACGTCGCGATTGCTGCCATTGTTGCCGCCGCCATGCCCACCCTCGCCTTCGACCTGCAGGGACATCGCGGCGCGCGCGGCCTCGCGCCGGAAAACACGTTGCCGGCCTTCGCCGCCGCGCTGTCGCTCGGTGTCGATACGCTGGAGCTCGACACCGGCGTGACCAAGGACGGCATCGTCGTGATCGGTCACGACCCTCGCCTCAATCCGGCGGTCACGCGCGGTCCCGACGGCCAATGGCTGGCGGCGACCGGCGCGGCCATCCGCGACCTGACCTGGGAGGAGCTGCAGCGCTACGATGTCGGCCGGATCCAGCCCGGTACGCGCTACGCCGAGACCTTCGCCAGCCAGAAGCCGATCGACGGCACGCGGATGCCGCGCCTTGCCGACCTCTTTGCCCTGGTCAAGAAATCGGGCAACGACACTGTCCGTTTCAACATCGAAACCAAGATAACGCCCGTCGATCCGCAGGCGACCGTGCCACCCGAGCCGTTCGCCCGCGCCCTCATCCAGGCAATTCGCGACGCCGGCATGACACAGCGCTCGACCATCCAATCCTTCGACTGGCGCACGCTGCAGATCGTCCAGCGCGAGGCGCCCGAGATCGCCACGGTCTATCTGACGTTTCGGCGCTATCCGGATAGCGGCAATTTGCACCGGAATTCATCAGCATTGACGCCGTGGACCGCGGGCTTCGATCTCTCGGCGCATGGCGGATCGGTGCCGCGCATGGTCCACGCGGCGGGCGGCCGGATCTGGTCGCCGTTTCACGGCGACCTCGACGATCAGGACCTGGCGGAAGCCAAGCGCCTGGGCATCCAGGTCGTGGTGTGGACCGTCAACCAGCCCGCCGACATGATCAGGCTGATCGAGCGAGGCGTCGACGGCATCATCACCGACCGGCCGGATCTGTTGCGCCAGGTCATGGCCGACAAGGGCATGACCCTGCCGCGGCCGACACCGGTCGCACCCTGATCAGCGCTTCACGAACGGGTTCTTGCCCTTGCGCATGATCAGCCTGATCGGCGTGCCGGGCAGATCGAAGACCTCGCGCAGGCTGTTGACGAGGTAGCGCTGATAGCTGTCCGGCAATTGCTGCGGCTTGCTGGCAAACAACTGCACGGTGGGCGGCCGAATCTTGACCTGCGCCGCGTAGCGTAGCTTCACGGTGCGGCCATCGACCAGGGGTGGCGGATGCCGCGCGGTCGCTTCCTCGAGCCAGCGGTTGAGCTGCGGCGTCGGCACGCGCCGGTTCCAGACATCATAGGCATCGACCACCCGGTCCATCAGCTTGTCGAGCCCGTGCCCGGTCAATGCCGAGACCGGCACGGCGGCCACCCCCTTGACTTGCGGCAGCGAGGCCTCGATGCGGTTGCGCAAATCCGCCTGCGCCTTGCGCCGGTCCTTGATGCTGTCCCATTTGTTGACGGCGATGACAAGGGCGCGGCCTTCTTCGACGACCATGCGCGCGATGGTCAGATCTTGCTTTTCCAGGATCTGCCCTGCATCGACGACCAGGACGACGACATGGGCGAAGCGGATCGCCTTGAGCGTGTCGGAGGTCGACAATCTCTCCAACTTCGCCACAACATGCGCGCGCCGGCGCAAGCCCGCCGTGTCGATCAGCTTGACCGCACGGCCGCGGTGCTGCCAGTCGACCTCGATCGCGTCGCGCGTGATGCCCGCTTCCGCACCGGTCAGCAGCCGATCCTCGCCGATCAGGCGATTGACCAGCGTCGACTTTCCGACATTCGGGCGGCCGACGACGACGAGGCTCAGCGGCGCTGCCTTTTCCGCTGCCTCGGTTGGAGCGTCGCCCGCCGCCATGGCTGCGGGCTCGTCCTCCGGCGCCGGCAGGCCACGAGCGACGAGCGCGGCCAGCAGCTCGTCCATTCCTTCGCCATGCTCGGCCGAAACCGCAACCGGATCGCCGATGCCGAGCTTGTGCGCTTCGGCAAGCCCGGCGACACCGGCATTGCCTTCGCACTTGTTGGCGACCAGTACGACGGGCATGCCGCGCTTGCGCAGCCAGCGCGCCAGCTGCGCGTCACCAGGCATGACGCCGGCGCGCGCGTCGATCAGCATCATGGCCACGTCTGACTGGGCGAGCGCCTGTTCGGTCTGGCGGCGCATGCGCGCCTCGAGGCTGTCGTCGAATGCCTCCTCCAAGCCCGCCGTGTCGATCACCGTGAAGACGCGACCGCCGAGACGCGCCTCGCCCTCGCGCCGGTCGCGCGTGACGCCGGGCGTGTCGTCGACCAGCGCAGCGCGCCGGCCGACCAGGCGATTGAACAGCGTGGACTTGCCGACGTTCGGGCGGCCGAGGATCGCGACGGTGAAGCTCATCATATGTCTCGCGATGCCGGCGTTCTGCTCACCGGCGCGGCGGGCTCGATCAGCGCAAGGCCAGCAGCTGGGCGTTCTCGGTCAGAATGAACATCGTCTCGCCGGCCACGACCGGCGCGATGAAGGTACCGCGCGGCAGCGCCATGCGGCCGAGCGGATCGCCCGTGTAGGGCGATACCGCCAGAGCCTCGCCAACTGAATTGACCAGCACGAGCCGGTCGCTGACCAGCACCGGCCCGCTCCAGAAGATCCGATCCTGCTTCTTGTCCGGGTTCTGATACTGGCTCAGGCCGGTCGCCCAGCGCACCCTGCCATCGCGCCGAGTCAGGCAGACGAGCTGGTTGTCGTTGGTCAGCACATAGACGAAGTCGCCGGCGACCCACGGCATTTCCGTGCCGCCGATATCCCGGTCCCAGATCCGGTTGCCCGAGCGCAGGTCGATGGCCGCCATGCGGCCGCTATGGCTGATCGCGATGACCAGGCCGCGGTCGATCACCGGCCGGCCCCTGATATCGGCGAGGTTGGAAACCGAATCGATCCGGCGCACGGCAATCAGGCTGTCCGACCACACGACCCGGCCATTCTCGGCACGCAACGCAAACAATTCGCCCGAGGTATAGGGTACGACCACGGTTCCCGCGTCGACAGCCGGGCTCGCACCGCCGAGCAGCCCGGCGATCTCGGAAATGCCGCTATGGGTCCAGATACGGCGGCCGTCCTGCGCATCGAAGGCGAAAGTCTGGTTGTCGACCGTGGTCGCAAACACCCGGCCGCCGCTGACTGTGGGTGCCGCCCGCAATGGCGCGTTGGTCGGCTGGCGCCAGCTCTGCTCGCCGGTCGCCGCATCAAGGGCCACGACCTGCGCGAAGGCCGTCGCGACGAAGACACGGCCGTCGTCGTAGGAAACGCCGCCGCTCGCCACGGGCTGACCGCCGCTCTCGGGCGCGGTGTCCACGCTCCACACCACGGCGCCGCTCGTCGCATCGACCGCCGTCACCCGCGCGCGCGTGTCGATCGCGAACACCTTGCCCGCGGCAACGACGGGAGCGCCCAGCAGATGATAGTTGTCGGCGCTCGAGCCGCGGCCGATATCGGCGCGCCACACGATGCGCAACGTATCGCCGACAGCGAGGTGGTGCATGGCATGAGCCGGCAGACCGCCGGCCTGGGGCCACTCGGCATTGGCGACCGGACGCGGCAGGCGCACCGGCAGATCGGCAATGCGCAGATCCGGCTCGACCGACCGCCCGGTCATCATGACGGCAATCCGCTCGCCCGGCAGCGGATCCTTCCTCTTGAAGAAGCCAAAGTCTTCGCATGCACCCAGCAGCAGCGCGCTCGCGCACAACGCGATCAGGCCGGCCCGGCGGCCGACTCCGCTCCGCCGGCCCCACCCGTTCCGCTGGGACAGCAGGGCGATCACGATGGCAGGCCGGAGAGCAGCTCAGTTGCGCGCGCGCGCACCGCGTTGGGCGCGGCCGCATCGTCGGCGACGCGGCGCAGCAGCTCGCGCGCCTTGGTCATGTCGTTCTGGCGCAGCGCCAGCACGGCGGCGAGCTCGGTGGCGTTGTGGCGCCACGGATTCG
>Ga0194128_10005497_pt1 | contig 17710 bp, 19 predicted proteins | sample TA2KigCa65mmetaG_FD_148650 | JGI IMG/M metagenome (GOLD analysis project Ga0194128, IMG submission 148650) | Freshwater microbial communities from Lake Tanganyika, Tanzania - TA2015037 Kigoma Deep Cast 65m | ecosystem: Environmental > Aquatic > Freshwater > Lake | place: Tanzania: Lake...
GCCCTCCGGTCCGAGGCTCGCGAATCTTCGGCACTCTCGACCGCCTCGCGACGTGATCTGGTGAGAAATGCAGGCTAGTGCACCGCCGTCGAGATAGCGTCAAGCAGACTGCCGTTCATCGGCGTCAGGCGGCAACGGGATCACCTACGAGGTGACCGGCCCGTTCCGCCGCTCGCCGCGTCCGCTACGCCGCGCGCACGCGCCGCGCGCCGAGGGGCGAGCTACTTCTTCGCGTAGGTACGGTCGCCCACCTTCTTGATCGCCTTCGCGCGCGACCAGCGCGCCAGTGCCATCACGCGCGCCTTCGGTCTCTTTGCGAGCACTGGCGTCGCCTTTTCGAGATCCGCGCCGGTGAAGGTCTTCGGCAGCCGCTTCAAGACGCCGTCCCAGTCGATCGTCGGACCACGGCGTGCGGCTTTGCGCTTCGTCGCGCCGCGCGTCTTCTTCGCCGCTCCGCGCTTCCTACCCTTCGCCGTGTGCGAGGTCTTCGTCGCCGTCGAGGTGCGCGACGAACGGCGGTCGCCCTGGAGCGCTGCCCGCCAGCGGCTCGCCTCGCGGCGCAGACCCTCGAGCTGATCTTGCATCCGCTCGATCTCCGCTTGAAGCGCACTGTAGACCTGACGCCCCTGGACCTGCAGGCGATTCAGAAGTGAGTCGGTGGCTGGCATTGTCGATCCTCTCCGTTTGTGCCGAACGAGCGGCTGGTTCAAATGAAGTATCGGTTGAAGTATCGGTCGAACTTCGGAACGCGGTGAATACGTGAACAGAAGGCAATTCGACAGGATATCTACTTTGGGAAGATGTGACAAGGCCGTGCTTCGCCTCAACGCTCAATGGGGGCCCCATTCCTTCGTACGGTTACGGTTACGGAGTGATGCGAGGAGCGTAGCGACGGCGACGAGAAGAAAGCCCTGTAACGGAGCCCGACATCGCGCCTGGCCGTACCAGGGCCCAGGCCCATATTGGCGAGCGCCACCAGAAGAGAGACGACAATGGGCGCGAGCTGAGTGATCGACGTGTTCGATCGATCCTCCCTCCAGAGCTTCACCTGAACGATCAGCAATAGCGGAAGCCAAGCTCCAGCATACGCCCAGACGGAGCTCCAAGGAGGAGCGAGGACGCGCGCCGGGCAGGCTTCGGCGCGCGGGGGGGCCCCGGCTCCCGGCCGGAGAAAGCGACCCACGTCTCCCACCAGCGCGAAACGTACAACGCGGGGTTGGCGGCGAGGACGAGGAGCGCTTCGCGACCCGCATGGACTTTGAAGTCCTCGGGGGACACGACGTCTCCACCGCGTGCGACCTCTGCGTCCTACACTCAGCGCAGGAAGACGGGCCCGACCTCTTGCGCGACCAACGCCTCCGCGAGCTTCGTCTTCGCGGCGATCGTCCGGATCGGAATCCGCGGGAGGATCGCCTCGAGCTGGAGGTGCTTCCGCAGCTCCTCACCCTCGAACTCGTTCGCGAGGAGCCGCCGGGCTCCGTCGATCACTCGCCCGCTCGCCGAGGCGACGAAGATGTTCGTCATGAGCAGGCGGAGAGCGTCGTCGCTCTCGGACCCGTGCCCCGAGAGAAGCTGCGTCCGATTGACGACGCTGTCCATCGCGAAGACGTCGATGATCATGTTCGCGAGGATCTCGAGGTGCTGCTGCTTGTCCTTCAGTGAGGCGAGGTCCTGCTCGACGAGGACGCGCGTGATGTATGCCGTCACGCGCTTTGCGACCTGCGCGGCGCGGTACTCGCGCTCGAGCGGGCCCGCCGCCGAGGAGGCCCAGTGCGCGCCCTCGGCGATCTCGCGGTCGACCTCCTTCAGGAACTCCATGTAGGCGAGGCCGCCCTGGCCGATGCGCTTCAGCACCGTCGCCGGGATGATCAGGCGGTTGATCTCGTTCGTTCCCTCGAAGATGCGATTGATGCGCGAGTCGCGGTAGTGCCGCTCGACGGGATACTCCGCGGTGAAGCCGTAGCCGCCGAGCACCTGCAGCGCCTCGTCGGCGACGAAGTCGAGCGTCTCGGTGCCGAACACCTTCAGCGCCGACGCCTCGATCGTGTACTCCTCGATCGACTCCCGGATCAGCCGCTCGCCGAAGTCCGAAGCGTTCGGGTCGAGCGCGTCGGCGGCCGCGTCCATCAAGCCGGCCGTCCGGTAGCTCATGCTGTCCGCGACGTAGATCCGCGTCGCCATGTCGGCGAGCTTCCGCTGGATCATGCCGAAGCTCGCGATCGGCTGGCCGAACTGCTTCCGGTCGCGCGCGTAGTCGAGCGCGATCTCGAGGCACTCCTTCGCGGCGCCGATCGCACCCGCGCCGAGCTTGAAGCGCCCGATGTTCAGGATGTTGAACGCGATCTTGGGGCCCTGGCCGATCTTTCCGAGCACGGCCGAGGCGGGAACCGCCGCCTCCTCGAGGATGAGCTGGCGCGTCGACGATCCCTTGATGCCGAGCTTCTTCTCCTCGGGACCGGTGCTCACGCCCGGTGTCGTACGCTCGACGAGGAACGCGGTGAACTTGTCGCCGTCGACCTTCGCGAAGACGGTGAAGAGATCCGCGAAGCCGGCGTTCGTGATGAACTGCTTCGTGCCCGTCAGGCGGTAGCCGCCCTCGACCGGAGTCGCGACGGTCTTCGCCGCGAGCGCGTCGCTGCCCGATCCGGGCTCGGTGAGCGCGTAAGCGGCGAGCCACTCGCCGGTCGCGAGCTTCGGGAGGTACTGCTTCTTCTGCGCGTCCGTTCCGTAATAGACGAGCGGAAGGCTCCCGATGCCGGTGTGCGCTCCCCACGACACGCTGAACGAAGCGGAGAGGGCGCCGTGCTCCGAGACGAGCATCGACGTCGTCTTGTGGAGACCGAGCCCGCCGTACGCCTCGGGGACGTCGATCATGAGAAGCCCGAGCTCGCCGGCGCGCTTGAGGAGGCCGGGCATCACGCCTTCCTCCGCCGCCTCGATGCGCTCGAGATTCGGGAGGACCTCGTTCCGCACGAAGTCCTCGGCCGTCTTCGCGTAGAGCCGATCCTCCTCCGTGAAGTCCGCGCCCGTGAACTGCGGACTCGTCCCCGGGGGATCGATCAGCCAGCTCGCACCACCTGTCGCTGCCATGGTTTCTCCTCGTCTCCCCGTGCGGCGCGACCGGAAGGCCCGCCCAACACATAAATTGTCGAGGAGACGCGCTGCGTCAACCCGCGTGGGGTTCGAGCTTCGCGGCGAGGTCGACCAGATCGACCGCGTGCAGGTCGAACTCGTTCCCCGAGACGGGGAACGCCGCCTCCCGGCCCGGGCCGTACTCGAGCGGCCGCGAGACGTACAAGGTGCGGAGCCCGACGCCGCGCGCCGCCTCGAGATCGGGCGGGTGCGCCGCGACGAGCGCGATCTGGTGCGGCTCGCGGCCGAGGACGCGAGCCGCCCAGCGGTAGACCTCGGGATCGGGCTTGTAGCGCCCGATCATCTCCGCCGAGAGGATGCAGTTCCACGGCAGTCGAGCGCGCTTCGCCATGTCGACGAGAAGGGACACGTTGCCGTTCGAGAGCGTCGCGATGACCCAGCGCGACTCGAGCCGTCGGAGGCCCGCGACGGAGTCCGGCCACGGATCGAGCCGATGCCAGACGCGGTTCAGATCCTCCGTTTCGATCGGGCCGAGCTTCGTCGCGAGACCTGCCTCCTCTAGGAGCGGGCCGAGCCGCTCGCGGTGGATCTCGTCGACGAGCTTCCACGGCGTCTGCCCGGCGATCACGTGGAGGATGCCCTCGATGTAGCCTTGCCTCCAGCGGTTCGCGAAGCGGGGCCAGTCCGCCTCGACGGCGTGGGCACGGCCGAGCGCTTCGAGCTCGCGCACGACCGTGCCGTGCCAGTCGACGACCGTCCCGAAGACGTCGAAGACGAGAGCCTCGACGTCTCCGAGTGGAGAGCCATCACGCTGCGGCATCGTCGCCGCGATATCCCGCTTCGCCTCGGTCGGGAAGCAGACCTACTTGATCGAGAACCCTCGCGTTCCCGGCGACGACGTCGCACCGAGGTTGTCCTTGACGGTCAGGATCGCGATGTAGTCCTCGGGCGGCAGCGTCGTCGTGACGGCGGACGGCACGACGGTCGTCGGTCCGAAGACGACGACGCCGGTGTCCTTCACCGCGACCGAGAACGTGTAGTCGGCGATCGTGCCGTCGCGATCGGTCGAGTTCCCGCCGTCGAGCAGGACGAGGCTCGGCTGCCCCGTCTCTCGCGTCAGGAGCTCCGTGCGGATGCTCGGCTTCGGCGCCTCGTTGCCGCCTCCGGGGGAGCCACCACCGCCGTCGCCGCCGTAGACGCGCAGGCGACCAGGCGAGCAGCGCCACTCGATCGTCGCGGCGACCGTCGCGGGTGGGTGGATCCCGTCGTCGAGCACCAGAGCCGCGTCGAGGAGCGTCGTCGGCGGCAGGCCGGCACAGAGGTCCGGCGCGTCCTTTGCCGTCGCGCGATTCACGCGGAGGTTCATGCGGTAGCGGCCGTCGCTCTGTCGCCGGGCCGTCAGCCGCAGCGTCGGCCGGTCGGAGCCGTTGCTCGTGAAGACGGCGTTGTCGCTCTCGCCGCCGGGCGTCGCGAAGAGCGTCTTCGGGAAGAGGCTCGTGCCCTGGAAGCCCTGCAGGAGCTCTCCCTCGCCGCCGACCTCGTCGAGCAGCTTCCGGATCGTGATCCGCGAGACGCTGAGATCGAGCGGAGCGGGCAGGAAGAAGCTTCCGACGAGCTTCGCGCCGACGTTGCCGTCCTCGCCCGGCGGAACGGGGATGCCGACGTAGGTGACGGTTCCGGAGTCGACGCTGAGCTCGTAGCGCGGCGAAGGCGTCGGGCTCGGGGTCGGGATCGGCGTCTGCGTCGGGACCGGGGTCGCGGTGGGTGCCGGCGTCGGCGTGGGAGTGGCCGCGTCCGCTGCGCCGGAGAAGCTCGTGAAGAAGACGGCCGCGAGGGCCAGCCCGAGCGTGCCGTGAGGCGCGCTCCGCCGATGACGTTCCATGGAAACCTCCGTGATCTCGAGAGTTGAGGGGCAGTGACCGACCGGCGCGGGTGCGCGGAGCGGGGGGAGTCGGAAGCGGCGGAGGTTTTCGTGCGTGGGCCGGCTCTCCCGATCCGGCCCATCGTTTGTTGCTCGAATGTCGCGTCGCTGTCAACAGCGAAAGTGGCGCGGGTCGCGCGCAAGGAGGAGCACCCGGGCGTCGCTCGGTCGACGAGGTCGATACGGTGAAGCTCGAGCCCGGGTCGGGCGGGGACGAAAAGGGCACGCGGAGCGTCAGTCCCAGACGCACTAGCTCCGTGGTGACGGCGCCGCCGGAGGCGGCTGGCTCCGATCGCGGTCGAAGACGTTCATCGCGACCGAGATCATCGAGGCCACGTCCGCGACGTTCGCCGGCAGGATCATGCTGTTCGTCGACTTCGCGAGCTCGCCGAAGCGCTCGATGTAGCGCTCGGCGACGCGCAGGCGCACCGCCTGCTCGCCGCCCTGGACGTCGATCGCCTCGGCGACTTGCCGGATGCCCGAGGCGGTCGCCTGCGCGATCGCGAGGATCGCCGCGGCCTCACCCTCTGCCTCGTTGATCTGCTGCTGCTTCCTCGCCTCGGACTCCTTCACGACCTGCTGCTTCCGCCCCTCGGCCGCATTGATGATCGCCTCGCGCTCGCCCTCCGAGCTCAAGACCACCGCGCGCTTCTCGCGCTCGGCGCGCATCTGCTTCTCCATTGCCGCGACGACATCCTTCGGCGGATTGATGTTCTTGATCTCGTAGCGCAGGACCTTGATGCCCCAGGGCTCGGACGCCTTGTCGAGCTCGTTCACCACCTGGAGATTGATGTTGGTACGCTCCTCGAACGTGCGGTCGAGCTCGATCTTGCCGACCTCGCTTCGGAGCGTCGTCTGCGCGAGCTGGCTGATCGCGAAGAGGTAGTCGGCGACGCCGTAGGAGGCGCGCTCGGGATCGAGGACCTGGAGGTAGAGAACGCCGTCGACGCCGACCTGTACGTTGTCGCGCGTGATGCAGGTCTGCTCGGCGATGTCGGTCGCCGTCTCGCGAAGGTTGTGGCGATAGCGGATCACGTCGACGAACGGCACGAGTATGTGGAAGCCGGCGCGCAACGTCGTGTGGTACTTGCCAAGGCGCTCGACGACGTAGGCGTTCTGCTGTGGAACGACGACGGCCGTCTTCGCGATCGCGACGACGACCACGAACGCGAGCACCACGGCGATCGCGAGCAATCCGCTCATCTCATCCTCCTCCTCTTCAAGACGCCGCCGGCGGCATCTCTGGAACGACCCATAGGGTCAGCCCCTCGACGCGCTCGACGCGGCAGCGTCGCCCTTTCTCGATCATCTCTCCGTGACGGCTCCGGACGGACCACACCGTGCCGCGGAGCTCCGCCTTGCCGACGTCGCCCGGCCGCAGATCCTCGCTCAGGCGGGCGACCTCGCCGACGAGCTCGTCCTCGCGTCGCGTGCTCGTCGTGCCCCACCGCCGCGAAAGCGGCTTCCGCAGGAACAGCACCGAGAGCACCGCGAAGACCGAGAAGAGGACGCACTGCGCCCACGCGGTCGTCGCGATTCCCGTCGCGGCGAACCCGCCGACGAGGATCGCTGCGATGCCGAAGAAGAAGACGAAGAAGTCCGACGGAACGAAGACCTCGACGATCAGGAGAGCGAGGCCGATCGAGACCCAGAGCCACCACAACATCGCTGCCGCCCGTACACCCGCGCCGTTCGCCCCGTCAATGCCCGGTCAGAGCTGCACCTTCGGGACATCCTTCGCGGACTCCGGAGCCTTGAAGTACTCGGCCGGCTGGAAGCCGAAGCAGCCTGCGAAGAGCATCGACGGGAAGCGCTTGATCGTCGTGTTGTACGTCTGCACGACCTCGTTGTAGCGGCGGCGCTCCGTCGCGATGCGGTTCTCCGTGCCGGCGAGCTCGTCCGAGAGGCGCGCGAACTGCGCGTTCGCCTTCAGGTCGGGATAGCGCTCGGAGAGGGCGAGGAGCCGCGAGAGAGCGTTCGACACGTCGTTCGAGCCCTGGATCTGCTCGTCGCGCGTCTTCGCGCCGATCAGCTTCGCTCGCGCTTCCGCGACCGCGGTGAAGATCTCCTTCTCGTGCGCGGCGTAGCCCTTCGTCACCTCGACGAGGTTCGGGATCAGGTCGTTGCGGCGCTGGAGCTGGTTCTCGACCTGCGCCCACTGCTGGTCGATCTGCTCGCGCTCCGCGACCATCGTGTTGTAGCCGCAGCCGCTCGCCACGAAGACGAGGACAGCCGCGACCGCCGCCACCCCCGCGCTCGAGAAGCGCGCCGTCCGGAACCTGCTCGAACCCGACATCTCGTCCTCCCGTCTACCAGCTTCCACCGGCGCCGCCGCCGCCGAAGCTACCGCCGCCGAACCCACCGAAGCCGCCGCGCCCGCCGCCGAAGCTGCCACCGAAGCCGCCGCCGCCGAAGCCGCCGTGCCCGCGTCCGCCGAAGCCGCGACCGAGGATGTTGCCCAGGATGAACGGGCCGAGGTCGTCGGCGAGCCCGCGTCCGCGCCGCCCGCGAAATCCACTCCTGCGTCCGCGGAACATACCGCGGAGCACGAGGAAGATCACCACCAGGACGATCAGCGCCGAGATCCCGGATCCGGACGATCGCTCGCGCGCCCGCGGCGGGGGAGGAGCGCCGTCGAGCGTGACGCCCGCGTCGCCGGCGATCAGGCTCGCCATCGTCGCGACGGCGTTCCAGACGCCGCCCGCGTAATCCCCCTTCCGGAACGCGGGTGCGACGATCTCGTCGCGGATGTCGCCGACCTTGCCGTCGGGAAGGACACCCTCCGCGCCGTAGCCGGTGAGGATGTACATCTGGCGGTCCTGGACGGCGACGACGAAGACGACCCCGTTGTCCTTGTCGCGCGCGCCGGGCTTCCACGCCTCGGCGACCGCCATCGCGTAGTCGAAGATCGGCTCGGGCTCGGTCGTCGGAACGATCACGACCGCGATCTCGGCGCCCGTCTTCCGGCGGAGCTCCTCGTTCACCGTCTCGATGCGCGCCTTCGTGCGCGCGTCGAGCACGCCGACGCGGTCCACGACGAAGCCCGTCGGCTTCGGGACGTCGAACGTGAAGGCGGCGGCGCTGGACGTGAACACCAGGCTGCAGACGACGAGGGCGATCCCCGCGAATGAGCGCGCGACTCCGCGTGCGAGCCGATCGTCGTGCTCGCGCGGCCGCGCCGCGGAGCGCTCAGCTCGCATGCGCATCCACGAAGGCGACGAGCGCCTCCACGTCGCGAAGGACGGCACCGAGAAGGTCGTCGAGGCCCGCTCCGCTCGGCCACGGCGTCGTGCCCTCGCGGATCGCGTCGAGCCGCGCGAGCGCCGCGAGCGTCACGCCGTGTCGGCGCTGGACCTCGTCGCAGAGAGCGCTTCCGCGGAGGTGTCCCGGCGGAGCTTCGACGAGCGCTCGCTCGATGTGAGCGAAGCTCGAGGCGAGCGCGGAGAGAGCGTTCCGCACCTCTGCTTCGGGCGGCGCATGGACGACGATCGCGCGAAGGCGCAGGAGCTGCGTCCGCGCCTCGCGCTCGGCTTGCGCGCGCAGGCGGTCGGGCGTCACGGCGATGCCCACGAGCACGTCCTCTCCCGCGAGCACGCGATGGCGCTCGGCGATGTCGGCGAGCTCCATCGGGAACGAGTCGCGCGCGTCCCGCAGGAAGCTTCGCTGCACCACGAGCGGCGTCGCGAGAACGAGGTCGCGGGTCGCCTCCCGCTTCAGGGTGGCACCGATGGTGCGGAGGTCCGCGAACGTCACCTCGCGAAGGACGACGAGGAGGTTCACGTCCGAATGACCCGGAGAGTAGTCGTCGCCCGCGGCGCTCCCGTAGACGGCGATGCACACGGTAGCCTCGCCGAGCGCCTGCGCGAGGGCCCGCCCGACTCGATCGATGCGCTCGTGTACGTCCGCCGGCGGCTTCACCCTTCCCCTCCCCGAAGGAAAGCTATCAGATCCGGCGGCGTCGTCACGAAAGGCCGCGATCCGGCGTCGCGAGGCCGTGCGCGGTGACGGTCCCGTCCGCGGCGGCATTCGCCTCGGCGAGGGCGCGGCTCTCCTCGCGCAGCGCCTCTGTGAGGTACGCGCGCTCGTGGTGCACGTGCCAGACCGGGATGCGGTAGCGGACCGAGATCCCGTCGATGCCCGCGGCGCGCAGGCGCCGTCCGAAGTCCTTGTCCTCGCGGCGCGCGAGACGCTCGTCGAAGCCGCCGATCGCGACGGCGTCGCTCCGTGCGAGCGACGCGTTTCCACCGTGGAAGCCGACCGGAGTGCGCGCGAGCCGCCGGTCGAAGAGATCCGCGACTCCGGGGATCGCCGCGGCGACGAGGCGGCGCCAACGCCGATTTCCCGGCCGGCACGTGCGGAGGCCGTCGAGCGCGCCGCGGGCGACGTCGGACGGCGCGAGAGCGCGGCTCGCCTCGGCGCCGAGCAGAACGGTGCTTCCGGAGAGATATCGCCGCGGCTGCGCGAGCGAGACGTGCTTCGCAACGAAAGCGGGGCTCGGGACGCAGTCGCCGTCGAGGAAGATCAAGAGGTCCGCGGCGGCGGCCTCGATCGCACGGTTCAGGATGCGCCCCTTGCGCACGCCCTCGTCGGGCTGCCAGAGGTGTCGCACGGGAAACGAAGCGGATCGCGCGAAGGCGAAGGCCAGCTCCGCCGTCTCCGGTCCGCTGCCGTCGTCCGCGACGAGGAGCTCGAAGCCGCTGGCCTCCTGCCGCGCGAGCCCCGAGAGGACGAGCGAGAGCCCGTGCCGATTCTCGTAGGTCGAGACGATCACCGACGCGATGGGGCGCTTCTCGCCCGGCGGAGGTGGGGATTCCATCGCGAGCTCTCGAAGGCGGCGATACGGTGCCTCTCCGGATGCGTCAAGGCGCCGTCGCCGGCGCGTTGCCGATCGTGCGCGAATCGGCGATGACGGACGGGATGAGGCAGGTTGTGCTCGCGAGCAGGCAGGCGCGGCTCGCGGCGTTGGCTCTGGTCGTCGTCGCGAGCTTCGGCTGCTCGCGTTCCCCCGAGGACGCGAAGCCCGAGCCTTCCGTCACCGCGGGCGCCGCAGATCCGAGCGCAGCCGAGGGCGAAGCGCGCGCTTCCTCCGCAACGCGCCCGAACATCGTCCTGATCATCGGCGACGACCTCGGCTATCCGTTCCACGGGTTCATGGGCGATCGTCTCGTCCAGACGCCGCACCTCGATCGTCTCGCGAGCGAGGGCACGGTGTTCGTCAACGCGTACGTCACGGCGAGCAAGTGCGCGCCGTCGCTCCGCACGCTCTTGACGGGCGACCTGCCGTTCCGGCCGAAGCCGAAGAAGCCGCGCCCTCGCGTCCCGTGGAAGCAGGAGACGCTGCCGACGCTCCTCGGGAAGCAGGGCTACGCGAGCTACCAGGCGGGGAAGTTCTGGGAGCCGGGAGCGACCGACGCGGGATTCACGGACGGCACGAAGAGCGGCGAGCTCGGCGGCTCGATCCCGGAGCAGTGGATGGGCGGCGCCAAGGGCCTCGCGATCGGACGACGGGGCATCCAGCCCGTGCGCGAGTTCATCGACCGTCACGCGGCGGAGCCGTTCTTCCTGTGGTTCGCGCCGATGCTGCCGCACAAGCCGTGGGACGCGCCCGCCGCGTACCGCGAGCGCTACGCCGGCGTCGCGAAGGAGCTCGGGCCGGCGAAGCTCGCCTACTTCGCGAACGTCTCGCGCTTCGACGACGTCGTCGGCGAGCTCGTCGGCTATCTCGACGAGAAGGGGCTCCGCGAGAGCACCTTGATCGTCTACCTCTCCGACAACGGCTACGACCCGGTCGGAAAGCGCGGCGGCGAAGGCAAGTCGACGATGTTCGAGCTCGGCTTCCGCACCCCGCTCGTCTTCCGCTGGCCCGGGCACGTTCCCGCGGGCGTCGTGCGCGAGGACCTCGTCTCCGCGCTCGACCTCTATCCGACGCTGCTCGACTACGGCGGGGCCGCCGCTCCAGCGGGACGGCTCGGCATCGATCTCCGTCCCGCGATCGAGAAGGGAACCCCGGTCGGCCGCGCTGAGATCCTCGGATTCATGTCGGCGGTCCGCCCGCACTTCGACGGCGAACGCCCCGAGTCGCCCCCCGGCGGGACGGATGCGTACTTTCTACGCGACGCGCGCTGGCACTACGTCTGGTACCCGAAGGTCGGCGACGACCAGCTCTTCGACCTGTCGAGCGACCCGGGCGAGCGGCGGAACGTCATCGCCGAGCATCCGGACCGGGCGGAGGAGTTCCGCAAGAAGCTCGAAGCGTGGTGGGAGAGCCTCCGGTGAAGCGTCTCGTGCTCTTCACCGACTCCGGAGCGCGTCGCGGATCTCGGTGAGGAGCACGACCTCCTGAGGCGGCGCCGGCGGCGCCTCGGGCGGCGCCTCGCGCTTCAGCGAGTTCATCGCCTTCACGAAGAGGAAGACGGCGAAGGCGATGATCACGAAGTCGATCAGCGTGTTGAGGAACGCACCGTACTTGAGGGAGACGGCCTCCGCGGCGTCCGTCTTCGAGCGCAGGACGACCGAGAGGTTCGAGAAGTCCACGCCGCCGACGAGGAGGCCGATCGGAGGCATCAGCACGTCGTTGACGAACGACGTCGTGATCTTTCCGAAGGCGGCACCGACGATGATGCCGACGGCCATGTCGACGACGTTGCCTCGAACCGCGAACTCCTTGAACTCCTTCAGCATGCCCATGTGAGCCCTCCGTATGCCCTTCGCCGCGGGCGTTTCAGTGGCTCAGCAATCGGCGAAGTCGGCGATCGAGTCAAGGAGGCCGACAGGCGAGCCGGAAGCGGGGGAGAGCGCCCCCGTCTCCGGCTCGCCCAGAGCGGCGCGCGCCGCAGGTGCGACGCCGACCAAGACCGCGAAGACCGCGAAGACCGCGAAGACCGCGAAGATCGCGAAGATCGCGAGGAAGAGGGCGACGATCCGTACTCCGAGTCGAACCGTATGTGAGACCTCTCCGTGGGTATTCATGAGGCTCGGAAGACGAGACGGATGGGGTTCGGTTGCGCGAAAAAGGAGCGAGTCCCCCACGTCGGCGTGCACGCAGAGCCGTGTTTCGGGTCAGGCGCGCTGCCGCGAAATGCGGCGAATCGCGCTCGGTCGAACCCGTCGCTTGACCGGAGCGGCGGCGTGAGCGAGACACGCGCGAGCTTCCGATGAGCGAGTCGACGAGGCGCGAGGAGCGGAGCGAGTCGCGCGGTCTGCGTCGACTGCGCGGAGGGTACGTCGGCGCGGCGATCTTCCTCCTGAACGTCGTCGTCCTCTTCGTGCTCGCGAACCTCGTCCTCTGGCCGTTCGCGCGCTCGCGCGATCCCGAAGGGGTCCGTCTTCCGATCATCGAGCGCTACGGCATGGAGAAGCTGGGCGAGGTCTACGCGCCGCTCTCCCCGAAGGAGATCGAAGCCCTTCTGCGCGAGACCTGGAGCCGGCCGTACGCGTACGAGCCGTTCACGCAGTTCAAGGAGCGCCCGCACGGGGGGAAGTTCGTCAACGTGAGCGAGCACGGCTTCCGCGTCGGCGCTGGGCAGGGCCCCTGGCCGCCCGATCCGAACGTGACGAACGTGTTCCTCTTCGGCGGATCGACCGCCTTCGGCTACGGCGTCGCCGACGGCGACACGATCGGCTCGCACCTGCAGCGCGCGCTCGACGGCCGCGGCGGACGCACGGTGCGTGTCTACAACTTCGGTCGAGGCCACTACTACTCGAGCCAGGAGCGCGTCCTCTTCGAGCGCCTCCTCGCCGCGGGTAGCGCGCCGCAGATCGCGATCTTCCTCGACGGCCTGAACGAGTTCTTCTACAGCGACGACGAGCCGCTCTACACGGGGCTTCTCGCGCGCGTGATGGACGGCACGGAGCCGCCTCCGCCGACGTGGATCGACCGGCTTCCGCTCGTGCGCGCCGCGCGCCGTCTGCTCGGCGAGCCCGCAGCGCCCTCGCCAGCACCCGCGAAGCACGCGGACGAGGCGGAGGTCTCGCGGCGCGTCGTCGATCGCTATCTCGGGAACCGGGCGGGCATCGAGGCGGTCGCGCGGAGCGCCGGTGTCGTGCCGGTCTTCGTCTGGCAGCCGGTGCCGATGTACGGCTGGGACGACGGCCATCATCTCTTCCGCGGCAACGGCTACGGCGGCGATCATCGTCACGCGGCGGCCGGCTACGCCTACCTTCGCAAGCTCCTCGAGGAGAAGCCGCTGCCGCCGAGCTTCCTCTGGCTCGCGGAACTCCAGCGCGGACGCGCGGAGCCGCTGTACGTCGACCAGGTGCACTATACGGCCGCGTTCTCGCGCGACCTCGCGAACGCGATCGCGGCGGAGATCGAAGCGATCGGGCTCCTACCCGGCGCCCGGTCGAGCGCGCCAGTCGGTGCGCTCCCGGGTGCGGTCGATCTCGATCCGGCAGACGTCCGCCCGAGTCCGTCCGCTGCGCGCGAGCCAGCGGTCGAGAGCGGCCTCGATTGAAGCGCGCTCCTCGGGCGAGTCGACGTGCGCGTCCTCGAGATCCCAGCCGGGCGGGACGTTGCCGGATCGCCCGTTGATCGTCGGCACGCCCGAAGCGAGCGCGACCCACATCGCGTCGTCGTGCACGTCGGGATCCTCGCGTCCGCCCGTCGTCACGAGGAAGAACGACGCGCAACCGGGATCGATCTCGCGCGCGATCCGCTCCGTGCGCCACTCGTAGAAGGTCCGCTCGAAGCTGAGCTCGCGATGCGCCTGCTCGGCGAGACAGAAGGCCGCGAGCAGGACGAGGAGCATCACCGGCGTCCGTCCGGCCTGCTGCTCGAAGAAGAGTGCGACGCCGATCGCCGCGGGAAAGACGAGAAGCGTGCCGATGCGCGCGACGGCGCGGATCGCGCCGCCGCCCGGTGCGAGCGTCTGCACGATCGGCCAGAGGCTCCAGTCGCCCCAGACGCGCAGCGTCAGGAGGAGCAGCGTCGCCGCGACGAGCACGATCACGACGACGCTCCGCCGGGAGCGTGCACGGAAGAGCCCGATCGCCGCGACGATCGTCGTGACCGCGCCGAGCCCGTTCGCGTGCGTCGAGCGCGACCACGGACGGAAGCGCGGCAGCCGGTCCGCCCAACCGTAGAGCCAGTTGCTCGGTCCCATCAGGAACGAGCTGAACCACTGCGTCAGCTTCGTGCTGTTGTACTCGCGGAGCCCGACCTCGCCCGCGGCGCCGAGGTAGCGGCTTGCGAGCGGCCAGGCCGCGACGAGCGCGAGCGCTCCCGCGACGGAGAGCGGAGCGGCATTGCGGCGAAGCCCGCGCAGCGTCGCCGCACGGAACGACGGGAGGACGAGACCCCACGCGAGCGCGGCGACGACCGCGAGGCCGAAGAAGTAGAAGGGATAGAAGGCGGTATAGAGCTGCGCCGTCACCGCCGCGAAGAAGACGCCGGTCCACCCCCACGCGGGAGGCGGCTTCGCCGCGGCGCTCTCGGACGGCTCGTCCCGGAAGATCTCGAACAGCGCGATCACCGCGAGCGCCAGGAAGAAGTGCGGGACGAGCTGCTGCTTCGTCATGTTCGCGACGCGCGAGCTCGCGAAGGCGAACACCATCGCGCCGACCGCCGCTGCCGGAACGCCGACGCGGAACGAGCGCCGCAGGAGAACGCACCCGGCGACGTAGTTGAGCGACCAGATCGCGAGCACGAAGAGCTCGTAGGCGAGGAGCGGCGGCGCTCCGAGCGCGCGCCAGACGCCGTACAGCGGCACGACCGCGATCAGCGGCTCGGAGTAGGTCGTCACGCCCTCGTGCGGGAAGAAGATCGGCGGCGACCAGAAGCCGCGCTCCGGAGGGAGGAGCGACAGCAGGGTCTCCCAGCGATGCTCGAGGAAGAAGTTGACGAGCCGCGGATCCTGGCTCGGCCAGCCCGGCACGTGCTCGAAGCCCGAGCGCAGCATCGGATGGAACGTCACGAGGATCCCGGCGAGCCAGCAGAGGATCGGCAGGAAGAGGGAGCGCTCCGACTTGACCGGATCGGAAGGGTGGGCGAGAGACATCGCGGCGATCGTTCCTCCGCCTCGAATGTCCGACAGCGGTACGAGAAGCAATCCGGCGGAGCCCGCGGCATCTCCGTCCGAGCGCGCCCGCACGATGGTGCGGGAGCTCCGCGCCGCGGTCGTCTACCTGACGGGCTTCGGCGATCGCGCGGCGCTCGACCCCGAGACGACCGCGCGCGGCGGCGCGTTCTTTCCGGTGCTCGGATTGGCGCTCGGAGGAATCGCGGCGCTCGCCGCGCGGGAGGGAGCAGCGCTCGTTCCGGACGGAGGTGGCGCCGCCGTCGGTCTCGCGGCTCTCGTCCTTCTCGTGCGTGCTGCGCCTCTGCGCGCGGTGGCGCGCGGCGCGGGCGCGCTCGCCGCCGTCGCACTCCTCGCGCTAGAGCTCGGCGCGCTCTGGGTCGTGGTCCCGAGCGCTCTCGGTCCATCGCTCGCTCTCGCCGGGATGCTCGGTCGCTGGGCCTTCGTCGTCCAGGCGTACGGCTCGACGCCGGCGCGGCCGGACGGGATCGGCGCGGCCTTCACCCGCGCGATGCAGTTCCGCGAGTTCGGGCTCGCGAGCGTGAGCGCGATGGCGCTGACGCTGCTCCTGGCGGACGCGGTCGGTCTCGTGCTCCTCCTCTGGACGGCGACGCAGACGATCGCTCTCCGCATCCTCGTCCACGGACGCAAGGGCGGCGTCGGCGAGACGAGCCTCGCAGCCGGCGCGGCGCTCGCCGAGGCGTCGACGCTCCTTCTCTGCGCGGCGCTCGCACGCCTCCTCACGACGGGATAGAAGCGCGGCCATGTCACAGGGCCACGTCCTCGCGATCGATCAGGGCACCACCGGCTCGACGGCACTCGTCGTCGACGGACGCGGCCGCGTCGTCGGTCGCGCGTACAGCGAGTTCACCCAGCACTTCCCGAAGCCCGGCTGGGTCGAGCACGACGCCGAGGAGATCTGGGCGGTGTCGCTGCGCGTGATGAAGGCGGCGCTCCGCCGCGCACGCGTCGCACCCGAGAAGCTCGCCGCGATCGGCATCACGAACCAGCGGGAGACGACGGTCGTCTGGGATCGGAAGACGGGGCGTCCGGTGCACCGCGCGATCGTCTGGCAGGACCGGCGCACGACGGAGCGGTGCGAGGCGCTGCGCGCCGCGGGCGCGGTCGATCTCGTCCGCGATCGGACGGGCCTCGTCATCGACCCGTACTTCTCGGGAACGAAGGTCGAGTGGATCCTCGAGAACGCGCGCGGCGCCGCCGCCGCGGCGAAGGCCGGTCGCCTCGCGTTCGGGACGATCGACTCGTGGCTCGTGTGGAAGCTCTCCGGCGGCCGCGTGCACGCGACGGACTACACGAACGCTTCGCGGACGCTGCTCTTCGACATCCACCGCCGCATCTGGGACGACGATCTGCTCCGGCTCCTGCACGTGCCGGCGGACCTCCTCCCCGAGGTGCGCGTCTCCGCGGGAGAGTTCTGCCGGACGGCGCCCGGTATCTTCGGCAAGGCGGAGATTCCCGTCGCCGGGATCGCCGGTGATCAGCAGGCGGCGCTCTTCGGCCAGCTCTGCGTCCATCCGGGCATGGTCAAGAATACGTACGGTACGGGCTGCTTCGTCCTGATGCCCTCCGGCGACGAGCCCGTCACCTCGAAGAGCGGCCTCGTCAGCACGCTCGGCTGCGGGCCCGCGGGGAAGCCGATCTACGTCCTCGAGGGTTCGATCTTCGTCGCGGGCGCGGCGATCCAGTGGCTCCGCGACGGGCTCGGACTGATCCGCACCGCCGCGGAGAGCGAGAAGCTCGCGCGCTCTCTCCGGCGGAACGACGGCGTGTACCTCGTCCCCGCGTTCGTCGGCCTCGGCGCGCCCTACTGGGACGCGGAGGCGCGCGCCACGATCGTCGGCCTGACGCGCGGGAACGAGCGTGCGCACCTCGTCCGTGCCGCCCTCGAGGCGATCGCCTACCAGAGCCGCGACGTCATCGAGGCGATGGCGCGGGACGCGGGCGGAGCGAAGGGCCTCGCGCTGCGCGAGCTCCGCGTCGACGGCGGCGCCGCGACGAACGACTTTCTCATGCAGTTCCAGGCGGACCAGCTCGGCATCCCGGTCGATCGGCCCAAAGTCGTGGAAACGACGGCGCTCGGGGCGGCCTATCTCGCGGGGCTCGGCGTCGGGCTCTGGACGCCCTCCCGCCTCGAGAAGATGCGGGTTCGGGACCGCGTCTTCCGGCCGAAAATGAAGCCTGCGGAGCGCGACGGGCTCTACGCCGGCTGGCAGGCCGCCGTCCGGCAGGCCCAGGCCCGCTGAGCCGGACCGGACCGCCGCACTTTCGCCGGCGCGGGCCGGATGCTAGCGAAGCGGGACGATGAAGGAAGGGATTCACCCGAAGTACGAGGCCGCCCGGATCATCTGTAGCTGCGGACACATCCTGGAGACGCGCTCGACCCTGCCGGAGATCCACGTCGAGATCTGCTCCGCTTGCCATCCGTTCTACACCGGCAAGCAGAAGCTCCTCGACGTCGCGGGCCGCGTCGAGCGGTTCAACCGTCGCTACGCGAAGGGCGGGGCCAAGAAGGCCGCTCCCGCGCCTCAGCCCGAGGGCTGAGGCGGTCATCGCCGAGGGGGACCCGTCCCCCTCCTTCACGCGGCAAAGCCGCGCGAAGCTTCCTCGGTCATCGCCGAGGGGGACCCGTCCCCCTCCTTCACGCGGCAAAGCCGCGCGAAGC
>Ga0194128_10005499_pt1 | contig 17705 bp, 11 predicted proteins | sample TA2KigCa65mmetaG_FD_148650 | JGI IMG/M metagenome (GOLD analysis project Ga0194128, IMG submission 148650) | Freshwater microbial communities from Lake Tanganyika, Tanzania - TA2015037 Kigoma Deep Cast 65m | ecosystem: Environmental > Aquatic > Freshwater > Lake | place: Tanzania: Lake...
GTTCTTCTCGAACCTCGATCCGGCGATCGGCACCATCCTCTCCTACGTCACCTTCTTTGCCGGCTTCGCCGCCCGTCCGCTGGGCGCGGCGCTCTTCGGCCACTGGGGCGACCGCATCGGCCGCAAGGCGCTGCTCATCGTCACGATGCTCCTGATGGGGGTGTCGACGACGATCGTCGGCCTGGTGCCGACCTACGAGCGGATCGGCCTGTGGGGCGCCGTGATCCTCACGATCCTGCGGGCGATGCAGGGGATCGCCGTCGGCGGCGAGTGGAGCGGCTCGGTGCTCATGGCCGGCGAATGGGCGAAGCCCGGGCGCCGCGGCTTCGCCACGAGCTTCGCGCAGATGGGCTCGCCGCTCGGCGCGATCATGGCCAACGGCGCCCTGTCGATCATGAGCTCCTCGGTCGACGAGGCGGCGTTCTTCGAGTGGGGCTGGCGGGTTCCCTTTCTCGCGAGCATCGTCCTCATCCTGATCGGGCTGTGGGTGCGCCTGGGCACGCTCGAATCGCCCGTGTTCACCGCCATCAAGGAGGAGCGGAAGATCCTCCGCGCGCCGGTCATCGAGGTGCTGAAGACCAACCGGCGCGAGGTGCTGATGACGATGCTCCTGCGCACCGGACAGCTGGCGCCGTTCTACATCACGACGACCTACATCCTGACCTACGGCACCCAGGCGCTCGGCCTGGACCGCGCCGACCTGCTCGACGCGGTCTCGATCCGCGCTGTCGGCTCGCTCGCCGTGCTCCCGCTGGCCGGGCATCTCTCGGACCGCCTCGGCCGGAAGCGCGTGATCGGCGCCGGCTGCGTCGGCACCGGGCTCTGGGTGTTCGTGCTCTTTGCGCTGTTGAACACGCGGTCGGTACCGCTCGTGATCCTGGGGCTGTTCATCGACGGGATCCTGCAGGACCTGCAGTACGGGCCGCAGGCGGCCATCATCGCCGAAAACTTCCCCGCCTCGCGCCGCTACACCGGCTCCGGGCTCGGCTACCACCTCGCCGCGATCACGGCCGGCGGCCCGGCCCCGGCGGTCTCGGCCTACCTCTTCCTCGTCTTCCAGTCGTCGACGGCGATTGCCACCTACGCGTTCGTCACGACGCTCGTCAGCCTGGCCACGCTGCCGTTTCTCCAGGATCGCGCGGGAGATCTCGATCGCGTGTGAAGCGAACACGAACCTGGACACGAACCGAGACGTGAGCACCGAGAAGCGTGAACAGGAGTCTCCGCGAGCTCCTCACACCCGCTCGACAATCATCGCGATCCCCTGCCCCACCCCGATGCACATCGCCGCGAGCCCGTAGCGCGTCTGGCGCCGCGCGAGTGCGTGGACGAGCGTAGTCAGGATGCGCGATCCGGAGGAGCCGAGCGCGTGCCCGAGCGCGATGGCGCCGCCGTAGACGTTCACGCGCGACGGGTCGAGCTCCAGCTCGCGGATGCAGGCGAGCGCCTGCGCCGCGAACGCCTCGTTCAGCTCCACGAGATCCATCTGATCGATGGTGAGCCCCGCGCGCGCGAGCGCCTTGCGCACGGCCGGCACCGGGCCGAGGCCCATGCACGCCGGGTCGACGCCCGCGACCGCGGTGGTCACGACCCGCGCGAGCGGGCGGGCATCGGAGACGCCGCTTGCGGCCACGAACATCGCCGAGGCCCCGTCGTTGATGCCGCTGGCGTTGCCGGCCGTGACCGTGCCCTCCGCATCGAACGCCGGCTTGAGCGAGGCGAGCCCCATGCGGGACGCGTCGGGCCGCGGATGCTCGTCGACCGAGACGCCGTTGACCGCGACGATCTCATCGGCAAACAGACCCTCGCCGAGCGCGGCGGCGGCCCGCCGCTGGCTCTCGAGCGCAAAGGCGTCCTGCTCCTCGCGCGTGATGCCGTAGCGCCGCGCGACGACTTCCGCGGTCATGCCGAGCGAGATCGTCCACGCCTTCGGCATCCGCGGGTTGACGAAGCGCCAGCCGACCGTCGTGTCGGCCACCGAGGGCGCCTCGCGGCTCCAGGGAACCGCCGGCTTGAGCATCACGTACGGCGCCCGCGTCATGCTCTCGACGCCGCCGGCGACAAACGCCTCCCCCTCGCCCGCCTTGATCGCCTGCGCCGCGCTCGCCACCGCCTGCAGGCCCGACCCGCACAGCCGGTTCACCGTCTGTCCCGGCACCTCGACGGGCAGCCCGGCCAGCAGCACCGCCATGCGCGCCACGTTCCGGTTGTCCTCTCCCGCCTGGTTCGTACACCCGAGGATCACGTCGTCGATCCGGGCCGGGTCGAAGCCCACCCGGTCGATTGCCGCGCGGATGACGAGCGCGGCGAGGTCGTCGGCGCGCACCTGCGCGAGGGCGCCGCCCGCGCGCCCGACCGGCGTCCGCACGGCCGACACAATCACCGCCTCCTGCACAGCCGCTATCCTCCTCTGGGCCCGGCCCGCCCGGGGCATTCAAGTTCCGCGACGCGCTGCCGATTTCGTGTCAGGAGAGCTTACCGGCAGCATGGGTCTCGACGCGCGCGACGTCTTCGTCATCCTGAAGTGGCCGCCCGAGGCCGGTCTGCCCCGCTACAGCTTCGCCACCGTTCCGCACGCGGCCGAGCTCCAGATGCCGGTCGAGCGGGTCCAGACCTGCGCGTCCATCGAAGCCGCCGCATCGCTGGTCGACCGGCTCAACGCCCAAGCGGCCGACGAGGCCGCGTAGCGGCGCACCCGCCGGACGGCCGACCCTGTCGTCGGCCCCGCCATCCGCGTCCGTCGCAGCAGTCATCCTATACTCTGCGCGTATGGCTGTTCTGATCGATCGCCGGACGCTGCTCCGCACGCTGGGCGCGCTGCCATCCGCCGTGCCGCTCTGGGCGTCGGCGGCCGCCCAGACGCCGACCGGCGCGGGTGCCGCGCCGTTCACGCGCGTCGCGCTCGCGCGCGGCATCGTCCCGCACGCCGGCGCCACGTCGATGGAGCTCTATCACAAGCATCCGCACGACCCGCGCGAAGAGGTCGTCCAGCCCGACGACATCCGGCTGCAGACGCGCCTCACGCTGCGCAACCACAACGAGATCCTCGACTGGCTCGGGCTCGGCTGGCGCAACGTCGTCAAGCTCACGCGGTATCAGACGCGGATGGAGGAATCGCCGGCGATCGACGCCGTCATCCGCAGCTACTTCGGCGACTGGCGGCCGCCGCAGACGATCTATCAGGTCACCGGGCTGTCGTCGCCGCAGGCGCGGCTGGAGATCGACCTGTGGGTCGATCCGCGCGGCGCCCGGACGCTGAAGGGCCTGCGCCCCGTCGTGCCGCGCCCCGAGGTGACGGATCGGCAGGTGTTCTCGCTCGCGATCGAGATCGGCCCGGACCTGGATCTGCTCTTCTGTTCCGGCATCACCGCGTATCCGCCCGACGTCGACTCGTGGAATCCCGGATCGTTCACCGTGCCGGCCGACGCGGCCGAGCGGGGCCGTCTCGCCACCGAGCATCTCGACCGGCTGCTCCGGGCCGCCGGGGCCACCTGGCAGCACATCGTGTTCAACGTGAACTGGAACGCGCCGTCGGGAGGCGGCATGAACGTCACCGCGCAGTACGGCGAGACGTGGCGGCCGTGCAGCACGACGCTGCGCGTGGCCGACACCGGCATCCCGGGCATCGGCGTGCTCTACAACATCACCGCCACCGCGCCGCACCGCCCGATTGCGACCAGGACCGCGGTGCCCGGCATCGAGCCGATCCTGCTGCGCCCCGGCGTCGCGCTGAAGGAGCTCCCGCAGGCCCCGGCCATCCGCGTCACGCGCGACGCCGCGCTCGTCTACTTTCCGGCCGTTACGGCGTATCCGGCCGACGTGGACCCGTGGACTCCCGGGAGCTACCGGCTGCCCGACGACCTGGCCGCGCAGGAAAAGATGGTCGCGGACAACGTCGACCGGCTGCTCAAGGCAGCCGGGCTCACGTGGCGTCACATCGTCGTGATGAACCGGGTCGGGGAGGTCCGCGGGACGCGCTGGATGGAAGACCGCTTCGGCGACTGGCGCCCGTGCCGGACGACACGGGCGGTGGCGACGGGCATTCCAGGCGCGAAGGTCCTCGTGGAGATCACGGCTGTCTCTGGTCTCTAGTCTCTGGTCTCTGGTCTCTGGTCTCTGGTCTCTGGTCTCTGGTCTCTCGTCTCTGGTCGCTAGTCCCTCGTCTGTCGTCCCTGGTGTTTCGAGGAGCGACAAGAGACGAGAGACCCAGAGACGAGAGACGAAAGACCAGAGACCAGAGACGAGAGACCAGAGCCGAGAGACCTCCTTAGAACGTGACCCTGAATCCCACCTGCGCGCGGCGGAACTCGCCGAGCACGGCCTGGCCGAACTGCCGGTTGCTCTCGGTCGTCTCGATCGTCCAGTTCGGCGAGTCGAACAGATTGAACACCTCGGCGATGCCGTCGACGCCGATGCGGCCGATCGTGAACCGCTGCTGCAGCCGCAGATCGACGCGCTGCCGCCGCGGCTGCGTGAAGCTGTTGCGCGGCACGATCGTGCCGTCGGGACGGAGCCGCTGCCGCGCCAGCGTCTCGGGGCCGCCCACGCCCGCGATGTTCCGCAGGTCGCCCCCGTAGATCGTCTGCGCGCGCTGGCCCGCCGCCACGTAGTAGATGCCGCTCATCTGGAAGCCGCGCCCCACCTGCCAGATGCCGTTCAAGACCGCCCGGTGCCGCAGGTCGGAGGCCGACAGCGTGAACTCGTCCCCCATGTCGGGCGACGTCGCGAAGGCGACCGGCGCGGTTCCGGAGAACGGCCGCGGCATCGCGTCCCAGAGGCCGGACAGCGTGTAGGTGGCCGACCCCTGCCAGCGGCTGCTGAGGCGCTTGGTGATGGCCGTCTGCAGCGCGTGATAGCTCGAGCGCCCTTCGCGCACCACCATCGAGATGGCGCCGTACTCCGGGTAGGCGCGCCGCGCGATGTCCGAGAACGGATAGTTCGCGCCGGTGGCGGGGTTGTAGGTCAGGTTCATGTTCTCGAGCACTTCCTTCTCGTTGCGCCCCTGGCTGTAGACGTAGTCGGCCTCGACGGCCACCGTGCTCCCGAGCTGGCGCTGGATCCCGATTGAGCTCTGCCAGGTCCGCCCGAGATGCGTGGAGTACTCCTCGGGCGCCATCAGCTCCTGCATCGACCGGCGGAGGCAGCCGGGCGCGTTCCGGACGTGGCAGAAGCGCTCCTGCGCCTGCTGGTAGGTGGGAAGCGGCTGGCCGTTGAACGGATCGGCCGCGAAGTTCGGCCGGCCGTCGTTGGTCACCTGAATGACCACGAGCCGCGTGATCTGCGCCATGAAGAATGTGTCGATCTGCAGCGTCGAGGCGTAGTACAGGCCAGATCCCCCGCGCAGCACCGTGCGGTCGTCCAGCTTGTAGGCGAAGCCCGCGCGCGGCTGGACGTTGTTGGTGTCGTGCGGCCGGCCGGCCTCGACAAAGGGCGGCACCGCGTAGTCGTTGCCGCTGCCGTTGACGTTCAGGTCGTACCGCACGCCGAGGTTGAGCGTCAGGTCGCGCGAGACCTGCCAGTCGTCCTGCAGCCAGCCGCCGTACTGCGGCCGGCGGTCGTGCGTGGCGTAGTCGCCGACCCCGATGCTGTAGGTCCGCACCCAGGGCGAGATCGCGGCGAGGTTCCACGTGTCGGCGTTCCAGGGATCGGGGAACCACGCCTGCAGCTGCGCGGGCGAGGGAATGGTCTGCCCCTGGAACACGCCGCGGGCGTCGATGTTGCCCATGCAGGCCTGGCAGTTGTTCCCGTCGTCGACGATGACGACGGCGTCGAAGCCGGCCTTCAGGTCGTGGCGGCCGCGGGCGTCGTAGGAGAAGGTGAAGTCGTCGCGGACGCTCCAGTTGTCCTGCGCGCCGTGCCGGGGGAAGAAGTTGTTGCCGGCAATCGAGAACCCGGTGAACGTGATGCGCGGCGAGCCGGTCGTCACGCCGATGCCGCGCTGCCAGTGGTTGCCCCACGACGTCAGGTTGCGGTTCCGGAAGATCCAGCGCGTCTTGCCGACCTTGACCTCGTTGACCGCCCGGTTGCTCAGCACCTGCGTGAGCTGCCCGAGGTACTCCCGGTTCGTTTCCGCGTTCCGGCCGGTGGCGGCCGGATGCTGATTCAGCGCACCCGGCACGGCGGGCTGGAGGCGCTCGGCCAGCGAGACCTTGCCCATCAGCCGCATGTTCGGTGAGAGCTGGAAGTCGGCGCGCCCGCCGCCCATCTTGATCGACTCGGTGTCCTTGCGCTCGACGTTGAAGGCCGGATACGGCGTGTTCCAGATGCTCGTGCGCGGCTCCCGCTCGTACTCGAAGTGCCCGAAGTAGTGCAGCCGGTCGCGCCGCAGCGGACCGCCGAGCGTGAAGGCGAGCTGCTGGTTGTCGATCGGCACGACGCGGTTCAGCACCGGATTCTCGGCGTTGAACCGGCTGTGCCGGAAGTTGCCGCGCACCGAGCCGGCCAGGCGGTTGGTCCCCGACCGCGTGACCGCCAGGACCTGGACGGCCGCCGAGCGCCCCATCGTGGCGTCGAACCGGTTGGAGATGTACTGGAACTCGCCGATCGAGTCCTGGCTGTACCGCGGCTGGTTGCCGAAGCCCATCTCGGAGGTCACCTGCTGGCCGTCGAGATTGAACTGGTACTGGCGGATGTCGCCGGCCGCGCCGCGATTGGCGATCGGCGTCACGTCGTCCGGGTTGGTCATGCGGCTGCCGGGCGCCAGCATCGCGAGCGCCATCCAGTTGCGCCCCTGGACGGGCAGCTCCTGGACCTGCTCGGGATTGATGTTGCCCCCGAGGCTCGACGTGGCGACGTTGAGGAGCGGCGCCTCCGCCGTGACCGTCACCGTCTCCTGCACCGTCGACGGCGCCATCTGCAGGTCGACGGTGACCGTCTGGCCGACCAGCAGCTGGAGGCCGCTCCGCGCCACGGTCGAGAACCCGGACAGCTCCGCCGTCAGCTGGAACGCGCCGACGCGGGCGGGGATGCGGAAGATGCCGCGCTCGTCGGTCACCGCGAGAAAGCGGTTCCCGGTCGCTTCATGGATCCCCGTCACCGTCACGCCGGGCAGGACGCCGCCGGTCGTGTCCGTGATCGTGCCGGTCAAGACGGCCTCCTGGGCCGCGCCGTGAGAAGGCAGCGCGAGCACGACAGCCATCGCCAGCAGACTGCAGAGAAGAGGGACTTTCATGATCGCTCCTCGACGGAAAAAAGCCGCACCGGTGATCGGGCCTGCCGCTCCGTTGTAGCCGATTCGCGGGGCGGGCAGAAATTCGTTTCGAGTCGGGTAGTGATACCTGCGGGATCTGAGATGGAAGAGATGCGTTCGGGCCGTTCGGACGTTCGGGTCGTTCGGATCGTTCTCGTTCACGTTCGGATCGTTCGAACGACCCGAACCCGAACGATCCGAACGACCCGAACGTCCGAACGATCCGAACGATCGTTCTACCTCGACGACGTCGTCGTGCTGCCCGCGTCGGGCACGAGCATGCGGATCGTGCCGTCCTGCCGCGACGTGACGAGGATCTCGCCGTCGCGCGTGCGATGGATGTGGAGGTCCGCCCGCGTGACGGTCGCGCCGTTGGTCGCCTCGACCAGCTCGCGGAGCGTCACGTAGGTCCGCCCGCCGCCCGCGTCGCGCGTGTAGAGCTGAACCTCCTCGATCGGGGCCACCGTCTGCGGCACGCCGTCGTCCGCCTTCTTGAGCGCCGCCACGTCGGCGGCGAAGATCCGCCCGCGGACGATGTCGCCGAAGATGAACTTGCCGCGCAGCGCGGGGTTCTTGCCGTGGTAGGTGAGGCCGCCCGTGATGGCCTGGCCGTCGTTGTGGTCGTACATCGCCACGGGGTAGATGAACTCGTCCTTCGTCTTGCCGCTCAGCACGTCCATGGGCAGCGGGTAGAGCTGGTTGAGGAGGCCGCCCGGGCGCACGACGCCGTTCTCCCAGATCCCCTCGCGCTTCATCCAGCCGTAGTTGCCGCCGTTGCGGATGATGTTGACCTCCTCGACGTGGTTCATCCCGATATCGACGCCGTACATCGTCCCGTCGGTGAGGTCCCAGGAGATCCGATGCGTGTTGCGGAAGCCGTGGGCGTAGATCTCGCCAAGCGTCCGCGGGTCGCCGTCGGCGGCGAACCGGTTCGACGAAGGAATCGTGTAGTCGCCGAGCCCCTTCTCGCCCTTCGACACCGACGGGCTGCGCGGATCGATCCGCAGAATGGCGCCGATCACGGTGTCGAGCCGCTGCAGCTGATTCGGGTTGGCGGCGTTCGGCCCGCCCCCGTTGCTGAAGCCGAGGTCGCTGCCGCTCGTGTACAGCAGGCCGTAGTCGGCGTCGCCCGGCTTGGCCGTCGGGTTGAACTCGACGGCCCCCATCGGGTGCGTCAGGTTCTGCACGACGTGGGCGACGCGCAGGAGCTCACGCCGCGTGCCCTGGAAAGTGGCGGCCGACGGCGTCGTGGCGCGCCACTCCGTGATCACGTTGTGGTGCGTCACGTCGGCCGGGCCGAAGCCCGGCGGGATGAAGTTCACCCTGCCCGGGTTGCCCGCGGCGACCTCGCCGTGGATCGTGTAGAAGAGGCCGTTCTTCTCGAACTCGGGATGGAAGGCGAAGCCGATGAACCCGCTCTCGAGCCGGTTGTAGAGCGCGTGCGGGAACAGCTCGGCGAAGTTCAGGTACACCGACAGCTGGTTGCTGCGGTCCAGGATGTACAGGAACCCGCGCGAGTCGTTCACGAAGCGGCGGCCGTCGGGGTTGTCGCGCACGAAGCTGGGCCGCGCCCAGCCGGCCGGGTTGACGTCGTCGGCCGGCGCCAGGCGGCCGCGCGTCTGCGGCAGCCGCACCACGTCGCGGATCTCGACGGCCAGCCCGCGTTTCACGACCGGCTCCGGAATGGGGTTGCCGACCTGCGCCTGCAGCGCGACGATCGCGACGAGCGCCACGACCGGAAGCACGATGAGCTTGACTAGCGTGCGCATGAATCCTCCCTGACACATACAAGTCACAAGTCACAAGTCACAAGTCACAAGTCACAAGTCACAAGTCCCAAGTCCCAAGTCCCAAGTCCCAAAGATTCTGACTTGTGACTTCTGACTTGTGACTTGTGACTTAATCGCTCGAAGTTACCGGGGCGGCTGCATCGAACACGACCCGCCCTCCCACCATGGTCATGACGACTCTGATGTCCTTGATCTGATCCGCCGGGACCGTGAGATAGTCGCGATCGATGACGACGAGGTCCGCCAGCTTGCCCGGCTGGATCGATCCCAGGTTGTCCTCCTGAAAGATGAGGTACGCGTTCTTGCGCGTGTGCGCGATGAGCGCGTCCTCGCGGCTGATCATCTGGCGGATGGCGGGCCGTCCGCTCGGCAGCCGCCCGGTGACCGCGAAGTACAGCGTGGTCATCGGCAGGTACTGGCCGGCGGCGCTCCCGTCGCTGCCGAACCCCCACGTGATGCCGCTGCGCTGGATCGTGTCGAACGGCGCCAGGTCGGCCGCGGCCGCCTCGCCGAACCGCTCCCGCATGATGCCCCCGTTGATCACGCTCCACGGATGCACCGCCGCGTACATCCCGAGCCGCTTCATGCGATCGAGCTGCGCGGCGTTCACCTGGTTCAGGTGCGCCAGCGCCCAGCGGAGGTTGCCGACCGGGTGCAGGCGGTTGACCTGCTCGATCTGATCGAGGAACGCGTCGATCGTGTTCGTCAGGTTGGCGTGGACGTGGAGCGGCAGGCCCGCCTCGGCAATGGCCGCGACCATGCGGCGCCACTGCTCGAGCTGATCCGGCGGCGGGCTCGAGCGGACGGCAAACATCGGGTCGTGCAGCGGCGAGTACACGCTCTCGCCGAACGCCACGGCATCGACCCAGTGGTCGCCCTGGAACAGCTTCGTCGCGCGGATCTGCTCGATCGACCGATCGGCCTGCTGCGGCGTGGCGGCGGCCGCCCCGTCGATGCAGAAGACGCGGAAGGCGAGCTGCTGCGCGTCGCGCCACCGCCGGACGATCCCCAGCACGTCGTCGAGGCACCCGGCCACGCCGAAGGCGGTCAGGCCGGCCCGGTTCATGTCGGCGGCCAGCGCCCGCGCGCTCGCCTCGAGCCGCTCTGGCCCGACGCGCGGCAGGCGCGCCTGCACCGGCCGCGTCGCGGCGATATCGCCCTTGATCAGCCCGGTCGGGCGGCCGGCCGCGTCGCGCTCGATCGACCCCTTGACGAAGTCGTCTGGATCCGGCGCGCCGGCGCGGATCCCCAGGGCGTCGAGCCCGCGGCTGTTCAGGAAGACCTGGTAGTACGACTCCTGCAGCGCCACCGGGTTGTCCGGGGCGACCCGGTCGAGCTCCTCGCGCGTGAACGGCCGCGGGTCGTCGGCGAACTGGGCGGTGGTCCAGCCGCCGAAATTGAAGACCCACTGACCCGGGCCCGCGGCCCGCGCCCGCTCGCGCAGCAGCGCGGTCGCCTGCGCCCGGGAGTACACGCCGTCCCACCGGAGCTCCAGCTCCCAGGTCGTGGCGGCGCGCAGCAGGTGCATGTGGTTGTCGATGAGCCCCGGCAGGACGGTTCGTCCGCGCAGGTCGATGCGCCGCGTGGCCGGGCCGGCCAGGCGCGCGATCTCCTGGGCGCTGCCGACGGCGACGATGCGATCGCCGCGCACCGCGAGGGCCTGGGCGATCTGGAAGCGCTCGTCGACCGTGACGACCTTGCCATTCGTCAGGATGAGGTCGGCCGGCGATTGCCTGGCGGCGGGCGACGCGGCTGCCATCGCCAGCAGCAGCCCGGCTGTGAGCGGAGCCGCACCTCGCATCATGAACAGCCAATTATCCCCGATCGGGCGGAACCTGCGTATAATTCGGGCGATCATGGCCGCGCCCCGCGTGATCGGCTCCGTGTCGTGCGCCGTCGTACTCGCGGCGGCGCTCGCCGCGGCGGGCGCGCAGCAGCCGGCGCAGCCCTCCGCCGCCGACTGGCAGCGCAAGCACGCCCTCGGACTGCAGCATCGCACGGCGTGGGATCTGTACCTGGCGCTCAGGGCCGCCGCGCGCGGGGGACGCCAGACCCCGCCGTTCAGCCAGCTTCCGGACTGGACCGGCCTCTGGATGCAGGCCGGCGGCAGCACCTTCGTCGGCGCCGGGCCAACCGGCATCATGCCGAAGCTGACGCCCGCGGCCGCCGCCGCCGTCAAAGAAGGCCAGACGCTCGCGGCGCAGGGGATCTCGTACGACGAGAATCTCAGCGACTGCGGCCCTCCCGGCTTCCCGCGCTGGCTCGTCATCCCGTTCCTGCGCGAGTTCGTCGTCCGTCCCGAGCAGACGTGGCTGTCGTCGGAGACGGTGAACAACGTGCGCCGGATCTACACCGACGGGCGCGACCACCTGAAGCCGGAGGACGCCTACCCGCTGTACTACGGCGACTCGATCGGGTTCTGGGACGGCCAGAAGCTGGTCGTCCACACCAACTCGCTGATGGCGCGCTCGATGGGGCGCGGGCAGCCCACCCAGAGCGAGCGGATGGAGACGGTGGAGGTCTGGGAGAAGGTCGATCCGGCGACGATCGTCGCGGATGTCTGGCTCTACGACCCGGCGGTCTATGCGGAGCCGTGGCACCTGCAGCGCCGGTACCGCCAGGTGCCGAACGAGGACAAGGCGCTGCGGATGAACTACTGGAACTGCGTCGAGAACCCGAACAACGAGGTGTTCAAGACGCCCGACGGCAACACGCAGTACCGCGATTTCACGTTCACCCCCGCTGACGATCAGCGAAAGGAGCAGGGCCGATGACCCGGCGCGCCGCCTCCGCCGTCTTCGCCGTGCTGGCACTCGTCGGTGCGGCGTCCCTCGCCTTCGCCCACCACTCCGGCACGATGTTCGACGACAAGAAGGAGGTCACCCTCGAGGGCGTGGTGAAGGAGTTCCAGTACACGAACCCGCACTCGTGGCTCCTCGTCGACGTCACCAACCCGGACGGCACGGTCACGACCTGGGGATTCGAGGCCGAGGGGCCCAGCACGATGATGCTGCGGAAGGTCCGCCGCAGCGACTTTGCGCCCGGGACGAAGGTGCGCATCACCGGACATCCCATGAAGGACGGCCGGCCCGCCGCCGCATGGACCAAGGGCGTGCGCCTCACCGATAACACCGAGTTCTATCCCCGGGGGCGCGGCCAGGCCGAGTAGTTGTACGTGGCGTCCGGCTTCAGCCGGACCAGGGTCGCGCCAGCTCAGAGAAAGGCGCCATGATGCGAGCGGTCACTACCGGAGCGCTGGTCTGGGTCGTTGCGCTGGCGGCGGGAGCCGGCGTCCCTGTCCTTCTCGACGCACAGGCCCCGACACCGCCGACCTTCTACAAGGACGTCCTGCCCATCCTGCAGGAGAACTGTCAGAGCTGCCATCGCCCGGGTCAGATCGGTCCCATGCCGCTCGTCACCTACGAGCACGCCCGGCCCTGGGCCCGGGCGATCAAGGCGAAGGTGGTCGCGCGCGAGATGCCGCCGTGGTTCGCCGACCCGCGCTACAGCGAGTTCGCCAACGACCGGCGGCTGCGCGACCGTGACCTCGAGACCCTCGCGCGGTGGGTGGACGCGGGCGCGCCCGCGGGCCGTCCCGAGGAGGGACCGCCGCCGGTACGCTGGCCGGCGGACGGCTGGCAGATCCCGCCCGACCGCGTGATCGACGCCGTCGAGTACGCGGTGCCCGCGACGGGCATCGTCGAGTGGATCAACGTGACCGTGCCGAGCGGCTTCACGACGGACACCTGGATCAGCTCCGTCGAGGTGCGGCCGGGCGATCTCTCCGTCGTCCACCACGTCTGCGTGAGCTGGCAGCCGCCGCGGGCTGGCGCGAAGTACCGCGTGCCCGAGTGGCAGGACAAGGCGCGCGACGCGAACGGCGCGGAGGCGGCGTCGGTCGCGGCGGCGCGCGCCGGGGGCCCGCGGCGCGACGACACGCCGGGCGGCCGGCTCCACTGTTACGTCCCGGGCATTGCCGCGGTCGATTTCCGCCCGTACGACGCCGCGACGCTCGTCCCCGCCGGCGCGGACCTGGTCTTCTCGCTGCACTACAACCCGAACGGCACGGCGGCGGTCGATCTCACGCGCGTCGGATTCACGATCGCGAAGGCGCCGCCCAGGCGGCAGTACATCTCGCTCTCGCTCAACCCGTCGCGCGAGCGGCAGCACTTCGCCATTCCGCCCAACACGCCCGACTGGAAGGCGCCCACTGCCGAAGCGCACTTCCTCGCCGACGTGGATCTCATCTCGCTCGTCTATCACATGCACGACCGGGGCAGGAGCGCGACGACCGAGCTGCACTTTCCGGACGGCCGCTCCGAGACCATCCTGAGCGTGCCGCGGTACGACTTCAACTGGCAGATGACGTACGAGTTCAAGCGTCCGGTGCGCATCCCGAAGGGGACGCGCGCGCAGTTCGACGCGCACTTCGACAACACGCGGCGCGGCGGCCTGCTCAAGCCGAACGCCTGGGTCTACTGGGGCGACCAGACCTGGGAGGAGATGATGGGCAACTGGTTCGGGCTGCTCATCGATCGTACGATCGATCCGAACGACGTGATGAAGCCGCTCGGCACGAGCTCGGTGCTGGGCGGCGGCGAAGAAGGCTAGCGGAGGCATCCCATGAACCGATTCCGGCTCGGGTGCGGCATTCTCGCGCTCGCGGCGGCGGTGTCGCTGCCGCACGTCGGCGCCGCGCAGCTCGCGGGCGTCCAGGGCGGCCAGTGGCGCTACCTCGGCGGCGACGCCGGGCACACGCGCTTCTCGCCCCTCACGCAGATCGACGCGTCCAACTTCGCGAAGCTGCGCGTGGCCTGGGTGTGGCGCGGCGACAACTTCGGCCCCGGCATCGAGTACACGTCGCGATCCACGCCGGTCTTCGCCGACGGCGTCCTCTACACCGTGGCGGGTCAGCGCCGGCAGGTCGTGGCCATCGACGCCGCCACCGGCGAGACGCTCTGGACCTTCCGTGAGCCCGAGACGACGAGGTTCCTCCGGTCGCCCCGGGCCGACTTCGGCAAAGGGGTCGCCTATGCCGAGGTGGACGGCCGCGGCGTGATCTACATCTCGTCGCCCGCCTTCTTCCTCTGGGCGCTCGACGCCAAGACGGGCCGGCCGCTCGAGAACTGGGGCACGCCCGTGCCGCTCGGGAACTTCCCGCGGAGCGGGGTCGTCGACATGATCCCCGACCTCATCCGCGACTGGGAGCCGTGGCAGCAGTGGAAGGGCGGGCCGTACGACCCGGACAACGGGATCCCGCGGCAGCTCGGCATGGTCACGGCCTCGTCGCCCCCCCTCGTGGTGAACGGCGTCGTCGTCGTGCTCGCGGGCGGGGAGCCCACCTACGACCAGACGCGCATCGAGAACGTGCCGCACGACATCCAGGGCTACGACGCCCGCACGGGCAAGCACCTCTGGAAGTTTCACGTCGTGCCGCGCCCGGGCGAGTTCGGGCACGAGACGTGGCTCGACGAGGCGTGGCGCTTCTCGGGCGACATGCACTCCTGGGCGCCGGCGTCGGCCGACCCCGAGCGCGGCCTCGTCTACATCGTCACCAACTCGTCCACCTACCAGGTCTACACGGGGCATCGTCCCGGCGACAACCTGTTCGGCGGGAGCCTGCTCGCGCTCGACGTGAAGACCGGGCAGCGGAAGTGGCACTTCCAGATCCACCGCAGCGACCAGTGGAACTACGACATCCCGACGGCGCCGATCCTGATGGACGTCACGGTGGCCGGGCGCCGCATCCCGGCCGTCGTCCAGAACACGAAGCAGGGGCTCGTCTTCGCGTTCAACCGCGAGACCGGCGAGCCGATCTGGCCGATCGAGGACCGTCCGGTGATGCAGACCGAGGTGCCGGGCAACTACACGGCGAAGACGCAGCCCTACCCCACGCGGCCCGAGCCGCTCGATCCGATCGTGTGGAGCGGGATCACGGACGAGTTCGTGATGGACTGGACGCCGGAGCTGAAGCGGCGTGCCACGGAGATCCTGGGCCGATTCCGTATTGGCGGCCTCTACGTGCCGCCGCTTCCCGCGCGGCACACCAACCGCTTCGTCAACAACGTCGGCTGCCAGGGCGGGCTCAACATCTACCACCCGCCGGTGGCGGACCCGACGACCGGCATCATGTACGCGCCGCACAGCCGCAACTGCAACGCGCCGGCGTTCCTGGTGCCGACCGACGGCGTCGACGTGGAGCGGACCGAGTTCGCCGGGAAGAGCACCGAGGCGTGGCGCGGGCGCGAGCGCGTGACGCCGACGACCGGCACGACGGTCGCCGCCTGGAAGCAGGGCGAGATCACGGAAGGCCGGCTGCCGACGATCGACGGGCTGCCGGTCTACAAGCCGTACTTCCAGGGCGTGGCCGCCTACGACATGAACACCGGCGCGAAGCTGTGGGACCTCCCGGTCGGCCAGACGCCGGCGCGCATCCGGAACCATCCGCTGCTGAAGGGCGTGGAGGTGCCGAACACCGGCGGCACCGGCAACGCCGTGCTGCTCGTGACCGGGAGCCTGCTGGTCCAGACGTCGGAGGACCTGCGGGGCGAGGCCGAGTCGAACGAGAAGGGGCAGGCGCTGCTCCACGCGCGCGACAAGAAGACGGGCCGGATCCTGGCGAGCGTGCCGCTCCCGATGCCGGGCCAGTACGGCATGATGACCTACCTGCACGAGGGCAAGCAGTACATCGTGGTGCAGGCCGGGAGCGCGCGACGGGATCTCCCGGGTTCGCTTGTCGCGCTCGCGCTGCCGTAAGCGCGCGTACGTGGCGTCCGGCTTTAGCCGGACCCGGCGGGCGTGGTGTCCGGCTTCAGCCGGACCCGGCGTACGTAGCGTCCGGCTTCAGCCGGACCATGACGGTCGATCTCGCGTTCGCGCGTTGTGACCGCTCTAAGACCCGACGTCGCACACCGGCCGAGACAGGAGGACAGTCAGCGCCCGCCGGATGCCAGGATGTCGAGTGGACTTCTGGGCGGATTGCGCAGCTCCTCGACCACGTGGGTGTAGACCATCGTCGTTTCGACGTTGGCATGTCCCATGTACTCTTGAATCTGCCTGATGTCCACGCCGTTGAGCAGCAGGTGCGTCGCGAAGCAGTGACGCAAGGTGTGAACCGACACCGGCTTGTGAATCTTCGCCTGGCGCGCCGCCGCTTTCACGGCCTTCTGCACGACCGAGTCGCTGATGTGATGACGACGGACGATGCCGGCGCGCGGATCGGTCGAGAGCGTGCGGCTCGGGAAGATCCAGAACCAGGCGAGGTCGCGCCCTGCCTGTGGGTACTTGCGATCGAGCGCATCCGGGAGCCAGACGCCCGGCAGGCCTGATTCGCGGTCGCGCCGGTGGATGGCCTCGGCGGCGTGCAATTGGGCACGCAGCGGGTCGCGACACATGTTGGCCAGCAATGTCGTGCGATCCTTGTCGCCTTTTCCGCTGCGCACGACCAGCAGTCCCTGATCGAAGTCGATGTCTTTCACCCGCAGCTGGCAGCATTCGCTGACGCGAAGGCCGCCGCCGTAAATGAGGGCGGCCATCAGCCAGGTCGTGCCGCGCATAGCACCCAGGAGAGCCGCGGTCTCCGGCACGCTCAGGACGACGGGCAGATGTGCTCCTCGCTTGGCCCTGGCCGTAAGCGACAGATCGTCCACGTCCAGCCCGAGCACCTCGCGACAAAGGAAGAGGACCGCGCATAGCGCCTGGTTCTGGGTACTGGCCGATACCTGCTGTCGCACCGCGAGGTACGTCAGGTAGTCCCGAACGACCGCGGAGTCGACGCGCGGGTGAGGGGCCTGCCGGCGCTCGGCGACGTAGGCGAGGAAGCGGCGGACCCAGTCTGCGTAGCTGCACTCGGTCCGGTAGGAATAGTGTCTGGTTCGGAGGCGCAGCCGAAGTTCCTCGAGTGCTGCCAGCGGGTTGGTCCGCCCCCGTTCATCGACACCGGCGGTTTGCGGTCGGTGGTGCCAATCGGCTCGGTCGAGGAAGTTGACGAAGTAGAGACGAAGGGCGTGCTCGGCCTGGCGTACCTGCCAGTCCTGGCACGCTCCGTCTCGTTCGAGATCCTCGCAGAACCGTCGGACCTGGTCGGCGACCGGTCCGTTCGAGGCCGGTCTGGCGAGGAATCGGCGGACCCAGCGCACGCAGTACGGCGCGGCCTTCTCCTTGACCAGCTGCGCCTTGAGCAGGAACTCCCCGAACTGCTGCAATGACGCTTCCAGTTCGCGCACGTCGCGGCCGTCCTGGCGCTCGGTCGGAGCAACCGCCGTGCCGTCGGAGATGCGATCCACGGAAGCGACTCCATCGAGGGGGGTTGGCGCGGGTCGTCATCGCGGCGAGCCCCCGCATGTGTGCGTCGGCGACGACGATGTCGACAACGCCAGTTGACACGGAGCCGATCAAATGGCGCTCTCCACCGAACTACGCCGAGCCGTGGTTATGACTCCCGCGCCAATCCACGAGTGGTTCGGCGCTTTGCCTCGCCAATCACATGTCCGGAAAGCACTTGACGGTCTTCACGTCGCGTGGGAAGAATTGCGGCAACCGAACGACCTCCGTGGACCGACGCGGGCCCGGACGCAGTTCGGAAACCAGAGTTGGCGCTGGAGTCCCATAGGACGTTGGGCCGACACGGAAACTTCATGAAACGGACATGGCCGATCATCGCGGTTGCGAACGTCGCCAAGAGTTCGGCTTGGTACATGAAGTTGCTAAACGGCAAGAACAATCAT